>Ga0194113_10000245_pt1 | contig 67605 bp, 51 predicted proteins | sample TA2MahC200mmetaG_FD_146193 | JGI IMG/M metagenome (GOLD analysis project Ga0194113, IMG submission 146193) | Freshwater microbial communities from Lake Tanganyika, Tanzania - TA2015017 Mahale Deep Cast 200m | ecosystem: Environmental > Aquatic > Freshwater > Lake | place: Tanzania: Lake...
AAAAAGTTCCTGGCTTCCTGGCTCCATTATAAATTGTAAACTGTTTTCTGTAACATGCCAATTTTTCAAAATGTTACTTCAAAAACTTATTTTCTCCCTATTGTAGGGTGCGGAAAATAGGTACTTACTTATTACTTTGTCAACTAATTTTTTAGGAAATTTGAAACATGCCTAACTTCGGACTGGAATACCTTTTCCCACAAGATATTCCTTCGCTTGGGCGATGGTGTATTTGCCGAAGTGGAAAATCGACGCGACCAGGACAGCATCAGCATGTCCTTCAGTGATGGCTTCGTAAAGGTGTTCCAGTGTTCCCGCGCCGCCTGATGCAATGACGGGGAGTTTCACCGCATCGGCGATTGCTCGGGTCATCGGAATATCATATCCTGCTTGCGTGCCGTCTGCATCCATGCTTGTGGGTAAGATTTCTCCCGCCCCGAATTGTTCAACTTGTTTAGCCCACTCCACAGCATCAATACCGGTCGGCGTTCTACCTCCACTGACGACTACTTCAAATCCGGACGGCACATCTTTAGAACTACGGGTATCAATGGCGATAACAATGCGTTTGCTGCCAAATTCGGACACAGCTTCTTTGACAAAATTTGGATTGCGGACAGCGGCGGTGTTAATTGAGACCTTAGAAACTCCGACATCCAGCAAGTTTTGAATATCCTGAATATTTCTAATTCCCCCTCCAACTGCCAGAGGTATTGAGATTCTCTCCACAGTACGCTTGACAGCCTCAATCATCGTCTTCCGCTTTTCAACGGTAGCGGTAATATCAAGAAACACCAATTCATCCGCGCCCGCCTTGCTATAAGCCTCGCCATTCTCCGCCGGGTCGCCAACATCACGGAGGTCAACAAAATGTACTCCTTTGACTAATCGTCCGTCTTTTACATCTAAACAAGGAATTATTCTTCTGTAATCCATCTAATACCATTCCTCCTAATACTACAACGAGATTTCATACCCAGCTTTTTCACATATTACGCATTACGCATTACGTTTTATCGGTGGTCGAGCATCCGACGATATAGTGCGGGATACGTAGGACGTCTACTTCGACACGTAGGCAAATATCGAGCTCCTGGTTGTCCTGTTAATGTGTACCAATGTGGTTGTCTTTGAGGGTTAAGTAAATTTTCTATAACTTCTCTATGCTTAATCTGAGTATCAAGACGCTGTAAATACGGCCTCCATAAATCAATCATACTTCTCAGTGAAATTGGTATATTTTTCAAGCCGTAAGTATCAATTATATTTTGTATTCTCATGGTAAACTCACCGTCCTTTATTGTAGAACATGCTGTTAGCTTTTCCATCAAGACTGAAACGCTGCACGCACAAATGCAGGAGTTGTAAAGCTATAATACTTCTAATTACAATCTTCACTTTCCCCTTTCGCATTTCGCTTTTTTCGGTGGCGGGGGAGGGTGGGAGTCGAACCCACCTCCGACGTTGACGCCAGAAGCTGGATTTGAAGTCCAGTAGAGCCACCGGACCCTATCCTCCCCCAGTGTTGAACTTTTCTTGCGGCCGACGTAGAAGCACTGGCCGACCTCGGAAAAGAGGTATATTCACGCAGTTGGAATCTACGAAGGGAATGTCGGAATGATTACCCCCTGGCAACCAAACTGAGTAGCAGGGCGGACAGAAACAGAACTACCCTCGGGACTTGAAATAACTTTTTCGGCCGCTTAATCCACTTGGGTGTGAAAATCCCGCCACATCCACTCCAGTGTTGGATTAGACTGCATATCATCTTCCGTCGAGAGATTTACCTAAATCTAATGCCTTCATTAAACCATAATGAACTTCATATTTAGCATTCGTTCTGATTTTCGGTGCAATATCGGATGGCGACCTTTCTTGATAACACCAACTAAAGAAGGTAGATTCGTCGATATGTATTATCTCCTTGAACAAAATCTAAATTTGTCGCCGCGGTCTAACTTAGGTTATTATATGGAAACTTTCCCGCCTAATACTCCGTAAAGCGTATTATGCGGACATTTTTCTCATAACACACCAATTAGGAATATTATACAATTTCATCCATCATATTATACACCAATAATCATCAAAATGCAATACCAAATTAAAGTGGAGAAATAGAGCGTGCATAGAATCAGAAACCGAGTTTTTCCCCAAAACTCGGTTTCTATTCTTTCAATTACACTACAAGAACATCGAAGCGGCTTTTTCATCTACTTGATGATGGAGAGCACTTTCCTTTTTTTTACCCAAGTTTTTCAGCCAAAACTTAGCTTCATGGGGTGTTAGTACAAAAAGCATGGAAACTTTCTGGGCTGTTTCCCAAGGAAGAGAACGTTTGAGAATGTCCCAAACCATATCCTCCATTTTGTATAGCTTCTTGCCGCTAAAATATTTAGAAGCAATAAAAACGCTAACTCCATCTTCATATTCATTTTCTTCAATGATAATCTTAGGCTTTGGCTTAATCCATCTTAACCCTTTATCCAGAGCTTCTTTTATCAAGACCGCATCTTTTCTAATATCCATTGTTTCACCTTTTTTACAGCGGATAGAAACTTTTTAGCTGCATCCGCATCGTATCGTTTTCCGCGATAGCGCAGAGCAACACTCCATACTTTAATCCTCACGTATTGAGGGTAAAGAGAGGCATTAGCTACTATAGCTGGGAATAAACCACTTGAGCGCATCAAGCTATCTAAGTCGTGTGTTCGGTATTCTGCTGGCAAAGTGTCTCTTCTCAATCGCGCGCATATAGCTGTTTTAAGCAGGCATTCAATTACATAGCCTCCCAGGTACACGGCTCCATTATAACGTAGATTCCGCCGCAGCACAATCGCATCTTTCAGCCTATCATTGGATATCTGAAGCAGCACATTCTTCCGTTCGAGTTCCATTCTCTTATCCCCTACTATCTCCTCTCATTGGAAAAATTTTGTATTTTGAAATTCGTCTATTCTATTACATATTTTAGCATATTTTATCCATCAGATTAACAAAAATCTTAACATAGCAGAAACCGAGTTTTTCTCAAAAACTCGGTTTCTATGTAACTACGAAAACATCGAAGCGGCTCCCTTCATCTGTTCGATAATTGACAAATTGGCTGGACATACATCAAGACACTTTTGGCATTCTGTACATGCTGACGGTTTGACATCAAGCGAGTTATATAATTCCACGCCCATGCTTTTGAGGTTATCGGGATAACCTGTGGCCATGACTACTGCCCGATAAACTTTTGAGATTTCGATATTCTCCGGGCAGACATCCTCGCAATATTTGCATCTCATCAGACATGTTTGTCCATATCGGTATTCCCTGCCCAATTTGCCAATTTCCGAAAGCAATGCCTTCAATTCTTCATCGCTGAACGGTTCTGCCATATCGCCGACAGCCGCGTTTTCTTCGACTTCCTTGACATTTCGCATGCCAGGAATCGCTACACTGATATCCTTGTTGCTGGCGAGGAAACGCAAACTTCCACGCGCTATCGGGTCATAATCAGCATGCTGCCTTTCTTCCGCAGACATTTTGCTGATGAGCAAACCATCGGAAAACGGTTTCATGATGACGATGCCCATGTCATGTTCCTTTGCCATCGGAATGACTTCTTCTTCCACGCCCTCTTGATTGATGATACTGTAAGGCAGCAAGATGACTTCAAATTCATCTGAGTTTATGGCTGCCTTCATCGTCTTTAAGTCTCGGTGCATTGAGAGACCGATATGTTTAATTTTGCCATCTGCTTTAGCTTTTTTCGCGGCGTCTAACGAACCTCCCGGCACCATCACCTGTTTGAGCATGTCTCCATCGCTGACACTGTGTATCTTCCATACGTCCACATATTCAATGCCTAAATCGCTGAGACTGGTTTCCAAATCTTTTCGTGCGCCAGCCGCATCGCGAGTCACACTTTTGGTGGCGATGATATATTCATCACGCCGATTTTTTATGGCGGCTCCGATTTTGCGTTCCGAGCTCTCATAGGCTCTGGCTGTATCGATGTAGTTGATACCTAAATCCAATGCCCTATTGAGTGCCCTGTTTGCTTCATCCGCTTCCACCTGCGGAAACTTTATCGTCCCGAATCCTATCACGGAAACCCTTAGTTCGGTTCTGCCTAATCGTCTGTATTCCATGCCTAAACTCCTTTTTTATTTAACCACAAATTAAGTACTTCTAATGCGGAATGCGGAATTAAAAACAATTCCGAAATCCGAATTCCGAATTCCGAATTCCTTCACCGCACTGCGGTGGAAAAAAATCGAAATACATCAAATATCTTCATAGCATAGAGAAGGTTTGGAGCATCGTAAGCCACCGTCGTTCCATCTATCCGGTCGACAAACGGCAGAAAACAGACAGTGTCTGCGTGTGATGGGTCAATGAAGGTGGTTTCAACGTGTATGGGCGGCTTTATCACGAAGGGCGAGACGCTTCCCACTTTTTTCAGAGCGCGTGCGGCACCTTGCTGTATAATCTCATAAGCTCTGGATGGAGGAATTAAAATAGCCGCGCTGCGGCTGACACCTTCTTTCACTACGACTGTCTCTATATCGCCGAGGAGCTCTTTTGCTTCCTTACATACTACATCGTCGCCGGATACCATCAAAACAGGTACGCCAAAGTAACCTGCGATGGCCGCGTCAGCGCCGGTTTCGCCGACTTCGATGTCATTGATACGCAGAGAAAAAACAACTCCTGTATATGTATGTGACATCACACCTCTCAGCGTCCCAGCTTTGGCATGATAACCGATAAACAGGGCAGCGTCGAAAGTCTCATCAATTCCGCCCATATGTTCTGGTGTTCTGGGACGACCGCTGAGTATTCGAGCTCGAGGGTCAATTCTTTGCGGATTAATGTTGCGTTTGCTACCATGCGCCTCTACAACTATCACTTCTTCTGCGCCCCCGTCGAACGCGCCTGCAATTGCGGCGTTTGCTTCCGCAGCCATTAGTTCGTTGGTGTTGATGCCTTCGGCTGAACCAGCATATCCAGCAACACCTTCTAAGTCTATTGATATGAATACTTTCATGATAATATCCTCCTGAGTTTACTTCATACTTAGGGTAGAACAAGCCTCTCGTTTACTTATTTTCACTACCATCTTCTTCTAATGCCATTTTGAGGTATTCTCCAGCGGCTTCTCTGTTACCAATCTCCCAATGTAGTAATGCAAGATGGAAATTATTCGGTAAATAAAGTTGTTGTTCCAGTAGTCTCATCAAGGTTTTCAAGTCCCCATCTTCGAATAATTTTTTTATCTGTGTTTTCAAAAGACTGGTCGCATCTTCTGCTTCCGTTTGGAAATCGACATGGAATTCTTGTTCAGATTGCAACTCTTCCTCCAAATCTGTATCCAATTCAGCGACATTCCCATCCGATAATAAACTTTCGATTTCTATTGCAGGCGCGGCGATAAGCCGAAATCTCGGTCTTCCGAATTTGTGAATAGCTTGAATGCCCTGCTCCAAAATTTTACTACTTTCATCCGGCTCGCTTTCTCTAACTCGGCGTGCCAATTGAATATATAATCGGCTGTCGGGAATATTCAAATCGACGCCACGTTGTAAAATCAACGTTATTTCCTCACGCGCATCCGTTGTCTGCAATGCTTCCAATCGCTCAGACAACATGAGATATAATCTGGGTGATCTAATTGAATTTTCTATACCTTTTCTGAGTACATTGATGATTTCAGCATCGTCTTCCAAACGTCGTGCAAGAGCAAGGTAGATACCGCCATCAGTTGGTACTTTTCCCATTCCTTGTCTAAGCACTTCAATAGCTTCTTCATCATCAGTCAGGCGTTGAGCAAGAGCAAGGTAGATACCGCCATCAGTTGGTGCTTTTTCCATTCCTTGTCTAAGGACTTTAATAGCTTCTTCATCAGTTAGACGTTGAGCAAGTGCACGGTAGATTGCGCCAAAAGTTGGTGCCTTTTCCATTCCTTGTCTAAGGACTTTAATAGCTTCATCATCAGTTAGACGTTGAGCAAGAGCAAGGTAGATACCGCCATCAGTTGGTGCTTTTTCCATTCCTTGTCTAAGGACTTTAATAGCTTCTTTTTCATCATCAGTTAGACGTTGAGCAAGTGCAATATAGACCTGTCCATCAGTTTGGGCGTATTTCATTCCTTGTCTAAGGACTTTGATAGCTTCATCTTTATCATCAAGCCGTCGTGCAAGGGTAACATATACCATTCCATATGCCGACCCCAATTTTGCAAGGACTTTCAAAAGATCCGTCGCTAATTGTTCATGATGTTGTTCGTCTAGTGATTCAATAATTTTTGGCTCACCCAGATTTTTGCATACCTCTGCGCGTTTAAGAAAGAGTTCGTGTTCCTTGATATCCAAATTTTGCTCATATAGCAACAAGCAATATTCCTCAAGGAGGCGAACACTTCTTGGATAAACTTCGAATCCTTGCTGAATCAATGTTTCTGCTTCATCGTATCGCTCTTGCCGCCGGTAGAGCAATGTCAGTCGTACATAACAGCCATCCCATTTAGGCACGTTTTGAATGCCTTTTTTGAGAATTCTCTCGGCATCAGCCAGGTTGTTTTGTCCGACAAGATAGCTCCCCAAATGTTCATAAGTTTTTCCCCAATCGCTATCTTCCGCACAGGCTTCTTGAGCCAGGGAAGCGGCTTCTGGAATCCGATCTTTTTCAAATAGAAAACATGCCAATCGTGCTTTTGCGCGGGTACTTCCGCGCTTGATGCCTTTGCGATACCATGATTCAATGACGCTATCATCAATTTCTCCAATCTGCTCCAAAGAAAACGCAAAATCACTGAATACTTCACGGTAACAGTTGTCTTCTCCCAATTCATCAATCATAATTTGGAACTGTTCGGTAGCTTTGACATAATTATGTTCTCTGAAAAAACTAAAGGCAGCGTTTCCTATACTACGTAAACCGAAAGTTTGTTGTAGTTCCTTTCCTTGCGGATTGTTGGCTTCATTGTAGTGATAGATAGCTTCTTCAATTAATCTATAGTCACCGTACTTCTTGTCTTGCTTTTCATAATACGATGCAGCAATGCTATGACATCGTTTATATTCTTCGGGATTTTCTGCAAGCAACAAATGCGCATAGTCTCTGACAATGGCATGCTCCCAGAATGAGTCATTAGCACCTTCCACCAGAAAATAACGAGATAGCTTTTGATAAATCTTTGGATTCATGAGCTTTACCCAACCTTCACGTGAAACTGGCTCACGATATACAGAGAATCTATATAACGCTGATTTTGCTCCTTCTCCGATTTTTTCAAGTATTGGATCCAAAAGATTTTTGACACTCCAAAAGTCATCCTCACCACCTATCAAGAATTTTTCTGTTTCTTCCTCGCCACCCAATAGATATTCCTCCTTATGTTCAAGAATATCTTCATAGCTATATCCAATTTCTACTAGATTATGAATGGCCGTCAGAACCCAGGGATGACCTCCTGTTGCTTTAAAAACCGGTTCAAGGATTTGTTCGTCGGGTAATTCACCTTTGAGTCTTCGGAGATAATCCATCATTTCTTCGTATGAGAATCCACCCAGTTTATAAGTCTCCACTTGGGCAGACTTCAATTCAAATACATCCGTATTTGACACAAAAACGACACGAGAATCGCGAAGTTGCGTCTGATTTTTGATTAGCTCATCGACTAATGTAAGGCAGTCTGCATCCGCGATCTGTCTGTTGCGATTCAGTAAATAGTTAAAATCATCAAATATCAGCATTAAGCGCTTCTGTTGCAGATTTTCCAGTACAACTTCAGCTTTTTCTTCCGACGACATCATCATTTGTGATTTCACCAGTCGTGTATCACCGTGCTTTTCCAGAAATCGCGCAATTTCTTGATACGGTCTATCAAATGAAATTGTATCAATATTTTTCGGTTGGCGAATATCAATGCGGCTAATTCCATCGTAGTGCCGATAGACGCGCCGCATGAATCCATCAAGCAAAACGCTTTTTCCAATACCGCGAAGTCCTGTAATCATAAGTATCGGATGTGACTTACTCATCGAAGCGCACCGGTTAACATCCTGCTGACGATGAACATAACGATTATGGGGGACACGCAATCTTCTAACTTGTTTGCGTTTTTCCTGTGCATCATTCCACTGCTGTTCCCCAAAATATTCAATGACGGCTTGATTCAAGTTTTTTATCGTTGTTTGAATATTCCGATACCTACGTCCGCGAATGTAAAAGGGAGTTAATAAATTCTCTAAACCATCGGTCTTCTGAATCGCTTTGAGCTTAATCACAAGGGATTGCTTTCCTTTTTCATCGACGAAATCCATTTCCGTGGCATTACGGTCTCTGAACTTTCCAACAGCAACAATGTGAGGATTCATTTTCCAATCGAATCTCTGTCCGATAATTGCAAGCGCGATAGGTACTTCAGAAGAATGGTCGGTATGTGTGATATCAGAGTTAAGCGTAACACTAACATAAAAATCTTTGCATGGGATATCTTCTTCCTGAGACGTCAAGAATTCGTATGCCGCACGCCGCGCATGCTCAATAGATTCTTCAAAACTTACTGAAGATGCATCTTTAGGGAAAACGTCAATATTTTTATCGTAAGCGTGACGTGGACTTCGTTCGAAATTTACCTCTACAGAAATCGGCTTGATAACAGATTCGACACCACTAATTAGCGCAATATTCACTTGTTTATACCGTTCCAACAAGTCAATAAAAAGCGGTTGATATTGGCTAATTTCAGGGGACATTGTTTTGAAAAGTTTCTCCGACAAATCGATTAAAATACCGATTTTTGCTTGTCTGGGTATCTCAGATTGCAGCAATGCATCTACTGAAGTATCAGCCGATAAACTCAGCTTTTGTATTGTATCTCCTGTTAGCTTACATAATGCGTTGGCAAGGTCAAAAAGGTGAAAATATTCTCCGATAACAAAGTTACTGGCGATTCTATCAATAGTCTCAAATGTTTTGGACTTTCTCAAAGACCTATTGGTTTCAGTCAAACGCTGAATAATCTGGGAAATGGACTGTTGGATTTCTACTGCTTCACCTGGATTGCTCAAATAACCTCCGAGAAAATTTTGATATTTTTGGAGTTCATTGATCGACCAATCCAAAATATACGGATAGATACCACGATAAATTCTTTCATCATTCATGAGTTCAATGAGTTCTACTGATTCACAACGGTATCGTTCAAGAATATCCGCATCTTCACTTTGATTTTGCTTTAACCTGAACAACATCACTCTGGTAAGTAACTCACGAAGTGTTTGGTTTATATTTTCATTCATGAGATAACACCTGCCCTGGCTTTACTAACAACATCCTCAAGGTGTTTCCATTTATCCTCATCTGCTTTGATGCCTAAACGATGACATTTTCCTAAACTTCGCCGCTCATGTAAAGAAAGTGAAATACGCTTTGAGTTAATCTCCAAGACTACAGATTGCCCTTGCCTCAATTGAATTAATTCTGCTCCGACATAAAATGGATCCAAAAATAGGAATCGTATAGCTGCCCCAATTCCTGGAAATTCTGCCTGCAAGGAACCTGGCATATCTCCTGAATTACTAGATGCCAATGCTAACTCAGGCTCAATAGGTATGCCATCTTTGTTGTTAAAGAACAATCTTCTTACTGGTTCAAATATATCGGGCTCCGGCAATTGGTCCTTCACGCTTGATTCCTCCTCTTTTTTCGCTACGTAAGACCATACAAAGTAGATAACATACGTAACTGGAATTATCAATAGCCAAATGCACCATATTATATGGACTGGACGAAGTCCGATACGTTCAAGATAAGCGGCGACGGGAGCAAGGATAATGGAGGTAAGAAGATATAGGATTATTTTGAATCTCCTGCTTTCCAAAGTTTTTTCAAATGGTCTGAGTAGTTTAATTATTGTCATGATTTTTTAACTCCTTCAATTTAGCAACGATTATTTGAAATATCGAAAACGGTGGAAATATCACAAATATTACAAATGACACCCAAAAATGAGCTTCTTCGAAATATGTTAATTTTTCCTTTTGAAAAAATGGAATAAGAGATAGCAGGTGGATAAAACCCGAAAAAAGAGTAAACAACACAATGATGCCTATTGCAATTAAAAAATCCTCTGCGAGAATACGACAGTAACGGCCTAAATTTGGGAAATATTGGCTAAGTTTTATCTTTTTCTCGGAGTGTTCCTTTGTTTCTTCAGCATTATGCTTATTTGATGATTCCTTCATAATTATACCTTACTTTTCCATTTCAAACAATAGAAACTCGTATCCGGTGAACCGACATAAATTTTCCCGATGAAAATTGTTGGCTATCAATTACTGTGCGCGTAAGCTGAAATAACACCAATTAGGATTCTGAGGGAAATATCTGGGTCATTTGATTTATTGTAAGCCGCCGCCAACTCGTATAAATACTCAGGATGCAACTTGAACACCATTTCCGCGGTGTTTTCAGATTTCACGAATTCATCAATAATTCTGTCTTTGAGTTTTGGACTTACCGCTACCAGCAATTCCCTTCCCTTTTGGTTTATCTGGTATCGCTTTGCTTTGAGAGTAACTTCGACATAGCCTGCTTCTACTGCTTCACGTTCATAAATCTCTATGTATAAGTCCGATATTTTAGAAACTAACTGACCACTAACTTCAGAAATTGTCATTCTGCGCTCTAATTGGTCAAGCCGTTCGCCTATATTGTCTAATCGTTGCCCGACTGCGCGAAATTGCCGAGTTGTATTGACAGCAACAATAGTTGTGAAGATAATAGCCGCAAAGCCCAAAACCGCTCCTATCACACTTGCAATCGTTCCTACCCACGCTCTCTTGTCGTGAATTCGTATTGCATCACGAAGTTCCAAAACTGCTTGCTCAAGGCCACGCATTAGGTCTTCCAGGTAAATGTGATTACTCTTCTCATTGTATTTGGTATTATGCTCATTTGATTGTTCTGTCATATTATTTCACTCCTCCACTTCAAAACAATAGAACGCCATATTCGACGAACCAACATAGATTTTCCCATTGGAGATTGCTGGCGACGAGATAACCCCGCCAACCATATCCATCAGAAACGTAACGCCGCCGACATCGAAACTCCAGACCATTTGTCCTTTTGATGTTTCTAAGCAGTAGACGATGCCATCGTTTGCTCCGAAGTAAACTTGATTGCCAACGACACTCGGCGAGGAAAGCACCGGTTCGCCAACATGAAATTTCCATACCAGTTCACCTGAATTTGCATCCACACAGTACAGAAAACCATCTCGCGAGCCGAAATAGGCTCTGCCATCGGAAATAGCAATGGTTGTATTGACGGAATCTTGCGCTGAATAACGCCAGAGGATATTTCCTGAATCGGCATCCAGACAGAGAACTTCTCCCGCCGGGTCATCTGCGCTTTTGACAAATGTACCGTTGCCAATGCCAGCGTAGAGTTTGCCATCCGCATAAGCCGGCGGCCCCCAGGCAGGATAGTTGACTTCCACTTGCCAGCGTTTTCCCCCCGAATCCGCGTCGAGGCAATAGATGCTCGGTTGTCCATAACCGACACCGAAGAAAACGCTGTTTTTGATAGCTAACGGCGCGGCATCGACATGAACGCCGGGAAATTGCCACTTTTTTTTACCGGATGATGCGTCGAGGCAGTAGACTCCATCCTCGCCTGCGCCGAAATAAACTTTACCATCGGAGATAGCGGGGCTTGATTCTGTGTGGCTTGTCGTCGGAAATTTCCACAGTAATTTTCCTGTATCTGCATCAAGACAATAAAAATTCGCATCTTGAGTGTAGTGCAAACCTTCGCCTACGTATACTTTGCCATCCACAACAGCGGGCGATGAGAATACTTCATATTCCGTTTCAAATTTCCATAACACTTCGCCGCTGTCGGCGTCAAAGCAGTAGAGGGTATCGTTATCGCAACCGATATACACGCGATTATTGACAACAGCGGGCGAAGAGGTGAAAGCCGCGCTGTATTCTTCATCACGAAATGACCAACGCACTTTTGCTGTCGAGGGGCCGGGGATATTATCAAGATTCCCGGTTCGAGCGACATTGCCTTTGAATGCGCTCCATTTATGTTCGGAAGCAACGGCTTCTTTATCCGCTTTTCCTGGCAGAAAATAGCCAATGAATAGTAGTAAAATGCTGATGCTCATAATAAATTTACACATGATTTTTCTCCACTATCTACGGCAATGCCGTAATCATCAGACATGGACAAGATATTTGCAGCAAAAAGTTGACAAAAAGAAATAAGAGGAATGGAAAGTTTGACAAAAGAAATAAGAGGCATTAAATTGGGTAATAGAGTCCAAAAGGGGCAGATTATAGGATTGGTCGGAGAAATAGGATAAACAACGGAGCTGCATATTCATTCGGGCATGGTGTTTAATAACCTTGCTGTGAATCCCGTCGAATGGACACAACGGGATTTTGATTGGGGTAAAAGGGCAAGATAGCTAAAGGGCTATGGTGCAAAGGTGCTATTTTATCTTGCCTCCTTGCCATTTTGCCTTCTTGCCATCTAGCCCCCTTGCCATTTTGCCTTATATCAATACCAGAGCAATCCTCTTACTCCCCAAATATCCTTGATGCCCAATTCATGTTCTATTTTCGTGAACATATCATTAACTTTTCCGGAACTACTATTCCAGGTTGCCATAGTAAAACTGGTATCATGTACAGATTGTGAAGTGCTAAGAGGAACATAAGGCAAACCCTCCCGCGCATACTTGTATTTTACCTGAACAACAGTTTCATTGTTTTCCTCTTTGAGGTAGATACCATAGGATTCATGCCAACCGTTGGTATATGCCCCGATATGTTTTTCCGCAAGGATAGCTCCCATCTTTTTATCCGCTACGCTGACCCAAAGCCCCGATTTTCGCGCTGCATTAAACGCCGCATTGAATACCTCGTCATATTTGTATTCGTAAGTGCGACGTTTATCGAGGGATGTCGTAGTATCGAGGTAGGTCGAGGTATTAATCCCTGTTTTGAAGGCAACGCATCCAGAAATAACTACGGCAATCGCCAGAAAAAGGCTCAAAAACACCGGACGTTTCATCATGACCACCTCCCGTTTCATTTTGGCGGCAACGCATGTCTGTAATTCTATGATACAGATTCGCCTGATGAAAGTCAAGGAAAAAGTAAAAAAAATTTGAGACCATCTGTTTCTTAACGCGTCATTAATAAGAAAATGGTAAAGAATTAACATCAGGAGTTTCACTTGGGAGAAACTTTAGAGTAAAGGGGCAAAAAGGCTAAATGGCTAAACAGCAAGATGGCTAAACGGCTAAAGGAGTGAGTGGGTAGGTGAGTAAGTGGGTAATAGATTGATGATTGATGATTGAAAAAGACTTCCCAATCTTCAATATTCAATCGACAATCGACAATCCACTCACTTACCCACTCACCCACTTACTCACTTACTCCGTTAGCCATCCTGCCATCTTTCCGTCTTGCCTCCTTGCCCTTTTGCCCCTACTTCTTCTTACTGATTGTCTCCGCCACCATTGCCCAGATTGCAAAGCAGGTCGTTTGAATATTGGCAGTGGGTTCTTTAAGTTCAGTTGGTGTTGTGCTGACGTAACTACCATCTTTCTGTTGAACTTTACGGAGATAATGCACAGCTCTGTAGCCGGCAGTAGAAGTATCTTTTCCGGCGACTAAGGCTAAAATTGCATAAGCTGTAAGTTCCTGGTCACTTTTTTGTCCTTTTGTCATACCAAACCCGCCGTCGTCATTTTGAACCTGTTTTAGCCAATTGAGGGATTCTTCGATGGTATACGCATAGTCAATGCCAGCAATAGATAATCCCTGAATCACCCAGGCAGTCGCTAACGTATTTGAAGATTCGCCTTTTTTAATAGCCCAGCCCCCATCACTATTCCTGTTATCCATAAGCCATTGAAGGGCTTTTGGGACTGGGGTATACATGGTGTCCAAATGAACGCGCTTCATGGCGGTCAAGACAACGCCTGTATAGGCAGGATTTCCCACTTCACCGACATTTTTTGACCAACTGCCGTCTATATTTTGTGCTTTTTTCCTCAACCAGCCCAAGGCTTTGATAGTGAACGTCTCATGAGTTGAAAGTCCGGCTTCTGACAAAGCTATTATGGAAAATGCCGTATGAGCGGAATTTCCATTCCAATCGCCATCTTTACCCTGTGACTTTACGAGATAATCTAATCCCTTGCTAATCGTCTCCGAACCTGACCCTATGCCGACAAACAACAATGCTTGTATAGCCCATGCTGTCGTTTCCACATCGCTTTTGCCTCCTTGAGTCAATGGCCAACCGCCATCAGCGTTTTGCATGCTTTTAATATAATCCGCTGCTTTGGCGAGCGATTCTGTTACCGAGGCCGTGCTGGAACAGGTGGATAAGGTTAAAACAAATAATATAATCAGCCCGAATGTATGAATTATATTGTAGCGTTTTTTCATCTTACATCCATCCTTAGAGTGATAAGTGATGAGTGATGAGTGATTTATCCATCACTTATCACTCATCACTCATCACTTGTTCAGCGGTATCTACATCTATTTATTAGGTTCCACAACAACTTTATAGACACCTTCAGCGCCGAGCATTTTTATCCCATCCTCAAATTTTTCCAGAGGGAGATAATGTGTAACTAATTCTTCCAACGGCGCTTGGGTACGTCTGAGAAATTCCAGCGCGGTTGCAAACTGAATTTGTGGATATGACCAGACTGCCAGAATATCTATATCTTTTCGACAAATGACGTGCGGATTGACAGAAACTTCGCCGGAATCGCAGTAATGTCCGAGTTCGATTACTTTCCCGCCACGGCGAACAAGTTCAATCGCTTCTGCAAAAACAGAGGGAATACCCGCGCCTTCTATCACGATGTCCGCGCCTACACCATCAGTTAGTTGTTGCACCTGTTCGATTCGCTCTTTTAGAGTGGTCTTTCCGACATTGATAGTAACATCAGCGCCCATTTTCTTCGCCATATTTAATCGGCTCTCCACAATATCTGTAGAAATAATCAATCCCGCGCCGGTATATCTGAGCGCCGCGACAACCAGCAAACCAATCGGCCCTGCGCCTAACACTGCCACCCGTTTACCGATGCCATATCCTGCGCCGACTTGCGGCACGCTTGGCGCGAAACAGCGTTCGACAGCGCGCGTGGCAACGGCCGCCGGCTCAACTAAAACGCGAATTTTTTCGGGAATTTCAGCGGGAATTTTAAAAATCCATGACCTATTATGAACATAAGTATATTGCGCTGCATTCCCCACAAGATATGGCGGGTTTTCACAATTGGAGAAACCGTAGATAATCCGATTGGTACACAGCGCCGGTCGATGTGGCGTATGCAAACAGAAATAACATTTGCCGCAGCCATGAGAGCCAGGGGCCACAGCGATTTTATCGCCGACTTTAATCGGCCCGCCCACGACTTTCATCACCTCGTTTGCTAACGGCCCAATTTCTTCCACCGTGCCCGTGACTTCATGTCCGGGGATAACGGGAAATTTCAGTGATGTATGTCCCTGATACATGTGCTTATCGCTTCCGCAAATACCTAATTGGTCTACTCTCAATAACAACGCATCATCGGCAATCTTCGGGCGTGGAAAATTCTGTATTTCGATTTTCCCAGGCTCGACCATAACAGCCGCTTTGACTTTTGACATGGTAATTCTCCTTGTCATTCTTTAAACTTGGCGTTTAAAAACTTAAATTCTATATGCGTGAAACGTGAAACGTGATGAGTGATATGTAAAAAGCGAGTCTCTGGCTTTTTGTCTTTTTAGTTTTTCGGCTTCCCGTGTTTCCTTCTCACTCTTTTATCTCAAATGCTGAGAAAATCTCTCTAAATCTTCGATTTAGGTAATTTTCAAAAATAAATTTGCGTGATTGTACTACAATAACCTAAACTTTAATACTGAAAATTACCCAATGTGAGATAAATTGCATATTTGCCCATTTGCATATTTGCACATTTTACTCTCCCAACACCAATGCCGAAAGCATCAGATTAGCATGATAGCTTTCGCCTGTTTCTATCGTTCCTTGTTCGCCAAAGGCGAGAAGTCCGATGGTTGGGACATTTCCGGCGGCATTTTTAATTTGCGAAGCGACTTCGCTCATGCGCGTTCCAACTACCATATTACGTCCGGCGCAATGCACTAATAAAACTCCCGCTGGTTTCTTCACGTGCTTCGTTGCTTGCGATACCACCGATTTTACTCCGGTGATTAACTCTTCAGTGTTCGCTTTTAGCAACTCTAACTCATCGCCTTCAGAGTATTTTACAAATATCCCAATCTCTCCTGACGCCGCGGCGTTTGCTGGATGCGCAACCTGATAGAAATCGCCGATTTGCCTGGCTATTGGCGTGTTAACACTCTCGACGAGTATTGCTTCTCTGAGTTCAGCTTCTGGTTTGCTGACCCATTTGGAATAGACGGAAAGAGCAGGCTGATTGTTCAGTTCGATAAGATTTCTCCCATCAAGTTTAGTGATTGTCGCTTTTTTTCCTGTGGGTTTATAGACCCCAGAAAATGCGTATCCGAGCTTGACACCTGACAACGCGGCTACAGTCACCCCATTTGAGAGTACCTTACCATTGGCAAATTGACGCCAGTTACCTTCGAGACTATTGTCCGCCGAACTACCGCCCATTATCGGAAGGCCTTTGGATACTTGCTTAATGCCTTCCATGACTGCTTCCTCATTACCCGGCGCAGACATCATCAGCAAAACATTAGGCGAACCTTTGATTTGTTCAATAGCAGCCTGCGCTGCTTTCAATCCCGCAGCTTTAGGGTCATCGCCCATTTCTGCGCCGCCGACGCCCGCCTGAATGCCGCTGAAGAGCATAATCCCCAAAGCGCCTTGCTCTCCCCTGACTAATCCGGTCGGACCGATGATTCCTGCAGATGACGTTCCGCCCCAAATGGGTACATCCGCCAATTTTTCTTTAACAGCGGTAAGGATCTTTTCAACATTGTAATCCACCGTTGAAAGAAGAATCGCCAAATTCGGCTTTCCTTCCAACTGTACCAACGCGGCCTCCACTGCCTCCGCTGCCGCGGAGGCTTCATTCGCGATTGTGCTGAATCCTACACTTATTTTGCTCATTTGTTTGCCTCCTTTAAATACCACTAACCTTACGGACGAACGCGAACAGTCAGACTTCCGGAGTAATGTCATTGCGAGGAACGAAGCAATCCAAGACTTCGTAAGTCTGTCCGTGTGTGTCTATTAGGTCAGTGGTATCATATTTCTTAAAATTTAATATTGAACCATCCCAAAATTTGGTTACAAAATTCAGTGAACTCTCTTCTTCTAAGCCCTTCTAAATCGAGCGTTCCAGTTTTGAGGTCGAGTTTAATCTCCCACTGTTCCATCGTGCGAGCCCCGATTAGGACGTCTAAATCATATCCATCAACTTTACCAAGTTCATCTATGGGAACGGCATCAGTGACGAAATCTAATCCTTCGATTTTCCCTCTGATAAAGCGAAGTTCTTGGATTTCCAAAGTTCTCCCGCCTATAGCGACAATAGGAGGAGTAGGCATTTTTATCCTCGGCGCATCTTGCGCCAAACTTGAACGCATATAGGTATAGAGAGCGCCGGTATCGAACATCGCCACAGCGGAATTTCCTTCAATTTCGATTGTCTTAATGATTCGTGACACGATTTTCACCTCTTTAAACGTGAAACGTGATAAGTGAAACGTGAATAGTGATTTATATTTCACATCACATATCACGTATCACGCATTACGTTTTACTCTTCAGGAATCTGAATTCCCGCATACGGATACACCGCTACCGTAACATCTTTTTCGCCTTTATGTGCAAGCATGAACTCCTTCATCAATTCCGTCCATGAACTGAAAAACAGACAATTTGGCAGAATTTCATACGCTTCCTGCGGGCCAACAAATGGAGAAAACATGATGAAATCCTTGCGTTCTTGATTTGACATAGGTTGACCTTGTTGTAACGCCTTAATTCGCCTGAAACCAGGCGTTTGAGGACTGCCATAAAGTCTGTGATAGCCGGTTCCTTCGGGACACCCGGCAATTAAAATTTTCGTGCCGCCTTCTCTGACCGTGCCAAATGGCCAGGTGCCGCACGTCGCATAACGCAAAGTTAGATCTTCAGGATATGAATTTGTCACTACGATATCGGGTTGCTGGACAAGAGTCACAGCACAGCATTTGCGAGAAAATTCGGCTGCCTGTCGGTGTGCCTTTACAAAGTCACCGACGAATACGCCGGTTATCTCACGTCGGCTGTTAATCATTACGTTTACGATGGCATCCAGACCCATTTTTAAGGCGACTTCTTCGATATCCAAACGGAATTCATTATTATCGAGGTTCCCACCTCTGGCGCCTCTAAATCCGCGGGTGTGATTATGGCGGATAGTTTTATAGGAAGATACGCCTGGCAGAATCAATTTCCCGCCGCCGCTGAAGCCTGCGCCACCGTGCGGGATAACGCCTCCAATGGTCAATTTTAAATCCCGCGCCATCACTTCTTCGTTAATATCTATCGGCGTGCCGCGCGATGTTTCGCCTACATGGACAAACCTACCATCCAAATCGTGATTGATAACCGAGAAGCGGTTCACGATATCCGCGCCCAACTTCATCGCCATATCCATCCGAGTCATCGGTCTATGCATCCCCAAACCGATGACGAATAAGATATCGTCGTCCTCAATGCCGCCCGCTTGTAATTCTTCGAGGACAAACGGCGCCACGCGATGCGCCGGAGTGGGACGCGTCGTATCATCTACGATAATTACAGCGCTTTGGCGTCCTTTAGCAAGTTGAGAAATCATCGGCGAACCAATAGGCGCATGCATCGCCGCCCGAATCTCGTAATCGCTCAAAACAGGAGGCTGAAACTCCGGCTCTACAACAATAACATTCCAATCATCAGGAAAATTTAGTTCGACATTTCTATCATGCCAAATCCCGGATGGAACTGTAATTTGCATAATTATCTCCTTTAGACTTCCGAAGTCTCGAAGACTTCGGAAGTCTCTACCTACAAAACATCTGCCTTAATCGTATTAGTCGTCCCTGGAATATCTATGGGGATTCCTGCGACTATCACTATGGTATCTCCGCGATTCGCAATTCCCGATTCCAGGGCGGCGCGTTTCGCTTTAGTTATCATATCATCGGTATCCATCGCCTGCTCAATTTTCAAGGGAAATACACCCCAGAGAAGGACAAGTCTCCTTAGTACCTCCTCACTTGCGCTGACAACAATGATGGGGGCATGCGGGCGATATTTGGCAACCATCCGTGCTGTCTGGCCTGAACGAGTACAGCAGATAATTGCTTTAGCGCCAATGTTTAACGCAACATGACACGTCGCATGGCTGATGGCATCGGGTATATCATGATAATCCGGTGTAATCTGTTTTTGTTGGAATAATTTAACATAATCAATATTGTCTTCCGCCCCGCCTGCCACTTCGTCCATAACGCGCGCTGCTTGCACAGGATATTTTCCAATCGCCGTTTCGCCAGACAGCATCACAGCATCTGTGCCATCAAATATGGCATTGGCAATGTCAGTTACTTCAGCGCGAGTGGGGCGTGGATTTTCAATCATCGATTCTAACATTTGCGTCGCTGTTATGACGGGTATGCCAACAGCGTTTGCTTTTTTGATAATTTGCTTCTGTACAGTCGTAATTTCTCTGATTGGAATCTCCAGGCCCAAATCCCCACGAGCTACCATGAGGCCGTCCACTACTTGAATGATTTCGTTGATGTTATACAGCGCCTCGCGCTTTTCGATTTTAGCGATGATGGGAATATCAGCCTGACTTTCCTTTAGCACCCGTCTGGCTCTCAAGATATCCTCCCGATTGCGCACAAACGAAATCGCAATCCAATCTACATTGTGCCGGATTCCAAACTTCAAGTCATCTATATCCTTTTCCGTAACAGCCGGCGTGCTGAGAGATACACCAGGCACATTGATGCCTTTATTCGAGGTCAATTCGCCCCCAACAACTACTTCGCAGTTGATGTCTGTATTGTTGACATTAAGTACCTTCAGTTCGAATTGCCCATCGGCGAGGAATATCGTATCTCCACTTTTTACCTCTTTGGGTAGATTACGGTATGTAGTTGAGACTTCACGTTCATCCCCGGCAACAGGACGAGTGGTCAGAGTAAATAGATTTCCTGGGGTTAGTAATGCAGGCTGATTGGCGATTCTTCCAATGCGAAGTTTTGGACCAGATAAATCTTGCAAAATGGCAACCGTTTTATTCAGTTCAACTGAAATTTGTCGAATCAGTTTAATGCGTTGAACGAAGGCTTCGTATGTTTCATGCGAGAAATTCAATCGAGCAACATCCATTCCGGCGTCGATTAATGCTTGGATAACTTCAGGAGATTCGCTTGCCGGTCCGATGGTGCAAATAATTTTTGTGCGTTTCATGGTGTTATTTCCTTGGGGATTCATTTTTATACTTCGCGATTGAGTGTGGAAACCAATGTAGTGATGAGTGATAAGTAATGAGTGATAAGCGACATCACTCATCACTGTAAATATTTTACCATAAGTTAAAAGCTCTGAAAAGAAAAAATTTATTGACTGGTTTGGAAAAAAATGGTATCCTACTAAATAGATGTAATCCGTAAAACGTGATATCAACTATATTCACGTTTCACGCAATGTGTATGACGCTTTTTAAAGTACAGGTTCTTTTAAGGAGGTCAAAATGATGAAACGAGAACGGGTTATTCATCGGGTTCTTGATATTCTCGGCGGCACGCCGGTCTTTTCCGACACCCGCGTGCCGGTGCAGACGCTGATTGATTACCTGAAACAGGGAGACAGTCTTGATGACTTTCTGAAGGGTTTTCCATGTGTAAGCCGTGAACAGGCGCAAGCCTTTTTAGAAATAGTATTTCAATCTGCCATAGCGGAGGAAAAGGATGCATTCCAAGCTGAAAAAGAGTCCATGTTGGAAGAATTGCCTCCCTACGACTGGGGCGAGAAAGGAATTCCAGAAGGAAAACCAATTGAATATGACCCTGATTTCGGCTTCACCGTCGTTGAGGAGGATTCATGCCAAACTTTTTCTTTTCCTAAAAGAAAAAGTTTGAACAAAAAGAAAAGAAAAGGAATTTATTCCAAAGAAGAAGGCGTCCACTTCAACCTGGAGACGTAATTACGGTTGATATTCCTTCATATTCTCGCGGACGTGAGCAAACAGGCATTCGTCCCGCCATTGTTGTAGGGCTTCCAACTTTTCTGGGAAAACCGCGTTATCCGATACTTGTTATTGTCCCAATGACAACTACAACTGGCCCATGGCGTAGTCAATACCCAGACTTTTATCCGCCGCTTCAAGTTGGAGATGGAGGGTTAACAAAACCATGCGTTGCTCTGCTTGACCAGGTGAGAAGTATAAGCATAAGTCGTATAGGCAGATATATCGGCAGTTTAAACCCACAACAGTTTGCACCTATATCCACGGGTCTGAAACAAATCTTTGGGTTTTAACTTCCGAGAACCTAAGAAAAATATGGTAAGCGAGAATGGCAAGCAAGATGCTTGCCCTACGTGAGCCTACAGAAAATCTGCGAAACTATAATCAATAACATGAACAAACAAACGAAATCATTTCAAACAGAGGGCCCGATCATTCCTGAAAAAAACTATTTTGTCAAAAGGCAGGACGAAATCAACGATTTTTGGGATAGAGTTGAGCAGGGAAAATATATTGTCATATTTGCCCCCAGACAGACGGGAAAGACAACTTTCTTCTACCGGGCTATGGATGAGTTACGGAAAAATAGCGTTTATATTCCGATTGAAATGAGCTTTGAGATATATTCGGAAACGGACGTTAAGGATTTTTATGAAAATATCGGAAGAGAAATAATCAATGGAATCAAGGAAAGATTGGAACAGCTTGTAGTTCCCAATATTGTTGAAATATCCGAATGGCTGGATGTTCAGAGTATAACAAACCATTTATCTTTAGAAATTTTTTTCACGAATCTCCATGCTAAATTGCCTGAAAGCAAGCTCGTGTTGATTATTGACGAATTTGATGGTATTCCCAAAGAGGCGCTCAGAAATTTTCTCCACACTCTCAGAAAGATTTATCACATAAAAAGCCGGGACGCAAATAAGAATTATCTTCACAGTGTCAGCATCGTTGGTGTCAGAAGCGTCTCCCAACTCGATTTTGACCGTAGCGTTTCTCCATTTAACATTCAAGGAGAATTTCATCTCAAAAACTTCACACATCAGCAGATTGAAGAACTACTATCTCAGTATACAGCGGAAGTCGGACAAAAATTTGAACCTGTAGTGATAGAACTGGTATACCAAAAAACAGCGGGACAGCCTTTTTTGGTAAACAGATTGGCGCAAATCCTGACAGAGGAATTAGGTATTCCCAAAACTGAAACTATCACCGAAGAGCACTTTCGGGAAGCTTATGACATACTTCTTGAAAGAGATAATACCCATTTCCAACATATAAGAAGAAACATCAAGCGAAAACCTGAGTTTAAAAATATTCTATTGCAGACGATATTCAATGAAAAAGGCGTGCGCTTCAATATCCACAACGATGACATCAGCGAATTGGTGACGTATGGATTGATAAAGAAAGGCGAGGGCGGATACTGTATTATTGACAATCCGATTTATCAGAACGTGGTCATCAACACCTTCAACCCGTTAATCAATGGTTTGGAAACGGAGTATCTCCCGGATGAACCATTGGTTTTCAGTGATTACATAACCTTGGACAATAGGATTCAACTGGAAGCCTTAATAGATAATTTCGTTTTACACATCAAAAGAAGCGGATACAAGATTCTCGCATTTCCGTCTCCTCCTCAAGAATTCGTCGGACAGTACCTTTTGTTGACTTATCTGGATATATTCATTAGTGAAATCAGCGCTCACATCTACCCTGAAGTTTCCACAGGGCGCGGAAGGATGGACATTATCCTTCTGTATCAAGATAGGAAATACATTATCGAAACCAAACTCTGGGGTGGAGAAAAGCGTTATCAAGAAGGCAAAAAGCAATTAGCCAGGTATCTTGAGATTGAGCAAGTAGATGAGGGTTATTATTTGGTGTTTGATTATCGCAAGAGAGAGGCAGAAGAGAGAAGAGAGAAGGAAAACATCCACCAGAAAACAATTTTGAGTTATTGTATTCCTGTTCTTTGATTTACCTGGGGGAGGTTAGATGGCAAGATGGCAGGATTGTTAAACAGTGCCGTCTTCTTGCCCTCTTGCCTCCTCTACTTACACTGAATATAAGAGGGTAAAGATTATGAAAAGAAAACATGCATGGCTGATTTTAATAGCACTCACACTGAGTGTGGGGATATATTCAATCTCCATTGCCGGAGAAGCTGAAGATTACACCTTTGCGTATAAGCTGTATGAGGAAGGCGTATATGCTGTTGCGAAGTCGGAATTTCAGAATTTTCTTTCAAATTATCCCAACAGTGATAGAGCCGACGATGCAAAATATCTTGTGGGGGTATGCGCTTTTTTTGAAGGCAAATACAATGAAGCCATACAACATTATCAGCAATTTATAAATGATTATCCGGCCAGTCCGTTACGATTAGATGCGGTTCGTGGTGTCGCTGATGCGTGGTATGAACTCGGCCGCTTTGAGGAAGCTATTAAAGCGTATGAAGAATTTATGAAGAAAACAGATGAAGCTCCTGCAATTTCGGCGAGTTTCTACAAGATAGGAGAATCATATTACAATTTAGGCGAGTATAACCGCGCCCGTTCATACTACGAGAGATTGTTGAGAGAATATCCTTTAGCTAAAGAAGCACGTCTCGCACTCTATTCAAAAGGTTGGAGTTTATATCGCTTGAATGAATACCAGCAGGCTTACAACGACTTCTCTAAATTACTAAGCGATTACCCTGATAGTCCAGAGACACCTGAAGCTTCCTATCGAGCTGCCGAATGTTTGTTAGGTCTGAAGCGTTGGGATAAAGCGGCTGATGCCTATAAAAATGTCATCGAAAAATATAGCGGCGATGATAAGCATCAACAAATTGTGGTGGATGCTAAATATCGATTAGGCGAATGTTATTTTCAACTGGGCAAATTAGACGAAGCGAAAAGTGAATTCAGTAAAATGTTGCAAGATTACCAAACGCCAGATATCGCGGCGAGAGCGCAATATTGGGTCGCAGAAGTTTTGTTAGCGCAAAAGAAATATCCCGAAGCGATTTCTGAACATAAAAAAGTGATAAATCTTTATCCGAAGAGCGATATGGTTGATGATGCCCAATATAGTATAGCGCGGGCGTATTTTGAACAGGGAGACTATGTTCAAGCCGCTAAGGAATATAGATTGGCAACTGAAGATATAAAATCGGACTATGCGGATGCCGCACGCTTCTATCTCGGCGAATGTCTGCGGCTTCAGAAAGAATATAATTCGGCTATCCTCAATTATAACAAAGTGAAGTCCAGGTCCAACTACGCGGATGATGCGCTCTACGGAAAAGGCGCTTCATATTTTTATTTGCGTGACTATAGCAACGCTATCGACGCTTTTTCTCTTATGCTGAAATCTTATCCTCAAACGCCTTTGAAGCGCTACGCTCTATATCAATTGGCGATATCTTATTTCAATAACAAAATGTATCAAGAGGCGTCAGATACGTTCCAAACATTTCTCAAGGAAAATCCACAATCGTCGGAAGCGGAAATTCGTTCCGATGAAGCGTTATTCTGGTTAGCTCGTGCTTATTATGAACTCAAAGATTATAGAGGTGCTATCCAGTCCTGCCAGCAGTTGTTGTCCCAATTTCCCAATAGCGAGATGAGATATAAGACGGAATTTTTTCTGGCAGAAAGCATGTATTGGATAGGAGATTATCAAAAAGCGCGGGCGAAATATCAGGGGTTATTGAGCAACTATTCTAAGGGGGAAAAAGCTGAGGAATGTCAGTACGGTATTGGTTGGACGTATTTTTCTGAAGCTAATGAAGCCTCAAACCAACAATCTCAAAATGAGCTTTATAGAAATGCGGTTGCCGCGTGGCAGAAAACGGTTTCAAATTATCCCAACGGTGCCCTACGCTATAAGGCTCAATACCACGTTGGCATCGGATACCTTAATCTCAAAAATTATGATAAAGCGCTTGAAACGTTCAAATTGATTCCCTCAAATAGCGATTGGCATGACAAGGCGCTATACCGCATTGCCTGGACTTTTTATAAAAAAGAGGATTATAAAAAAGCAATTGATGCCTTTAATGACGTTCGCCAGCAACACCCGACGTCACTGCTGCTTCCGAATGCCATTTTTGGCTTGGGGAACTGTTATTTCAAATTGGGTCAGTATGCTGAAGCGATTAAAAAATATCAGGAGATTGTCCAGAGCTCACCGAATGCCAGGATGCCGATTGAAGAGCCGGGTGAAGAAAAAATCATTGACTTACGCGCGGAGTCGCAGTATCGCATTGCTGAAAGTTACTACAATCTTCAGATGTACAAAGAAGCCATTGCCAATTATCGTCAACTAATAACGCTCTACCCTAAAAATGAATGGGCTGATGACGCGCAATATGGCATTGCATTAGCTTATCAGCAAATGGGCGATAGTCAACGCGCGTTTGAGGCGCATGCAGAAATTCTCAAGCGCTACCCAGGGAGTGAACTAGCACCCGATGTTCAGTTGAATTTGGGAAACTATTATTACGAAGCGGAAAACTATAGCCGAGCAATTGCAGAATATCAAAAGGTTATCGACCAGTATAGCAACTCGAATACTGAAACAACGCTGGCGGCTGTATGGCGCGCGCGGTATTACATTGGGCTTAGTTACTACAAACTCAAATCCTACCAGCAGGCGATTGCCGCTTTCAATAAAGTCGATAAAAGGAGCGAATTCGCATCGCGCGCAGCCTATTACAGTGGCTGGTGTTTATTTGACAAGGAAAATCCTAAGCGGGACGTAAAAAACTCAATTTCTGCCTTTGAGCGCTTGATGCAACAATTTCCAGATAGCGCAGAAGCACGACGCGCGCTGTTAGCGATGGGAGATGCTTATAGTGAATTAATGCAATGGCAAGATGTGAAAACCGTGTATATTCGTCTAATCAAGGCACATCCAAATTCCAATGAAGCTAAACAAGCACAATTGCTTTTAGCTCATGCTTTTCGCAAACTCAAACAGCATCAAGAAGCAGTGGAAGCCTATAAAAAAATCACTGCTGATAAAACCAACAGTTATCCCGTAACGACAACGATTGAAGCGTTATTTTACCTGGGCGAAAGCCTGTTTGAACTGGGTGAGTATGAAGATGCTGCCAAATCGTATTTGAAAGTTGATTTGGTGTATAAAGAATATGAGCCTGAATACGCTTTAAATGCTCTCATCAGAGCCGGAATATGCTACGAAAAGTTACAGAAATGGTATGACGCTAAGACCTGGTATGAAAAAGCGCTGAAACAATATACCAGTCATCCAAAGAAAACTCCGCAGTGGAATCAAATTTTAGAGTATGCGAGGAACCATCTGAATTTAGTTCAACAGGAAATCCAAAAGCAAACCTCGGGGCCAATAGACCGCGCGGATTCTCCATGATAAAAGATGCGTGAAACGTAAAACGTAAAACGTGAATATCGAATTTCTATCACAATTATTTTACGTTTGACATCTATATTTTGTTTTGGTATAATATTGTCAGTATAATAAAATCTTCAAAAGGTGTTATCATTAACACCAACGAAGGAGGTAATTTAAATGGCTAAATGTTTTCTCCACATTGTTACGATTCTTGTCATATTTAGTTTGACTGATCGTATAGTACAAAGTGATACATTTCCTGATATAACACTCCTATGGGATGTACCGGTAAATACACATATTTATGATATTGCTACTGGAGATTTAGATGGAGATGGTATATCAGATGTTGTTGCGTCTGTAGTAGATTGGGGTTCCATAGGATGGTCTGTTACTGCTGTTAAGGGGACAGATGGAAGTTTATTATGGAGGTTCAATAAAACATCTAAAGTAGGTGAGGTTGAAACAGGTAATTTTATAGGTGATGAGGTAAATGAAGTGGTTATAAGGGATTGGGATGGAAATTTATTTATGCTCAATGGAAGAAATGGTGATGTTTTATGGAAAAAATTAATAGGAGGATCTTCAGAACTTAAAGTTGATGATATTGATGGGGATTATATCCCTGAAATTATTACCGGCGGGCAGAACAAAATTATTTTATTAGATTATGCAGGTAATACGATTTGGGAATTTAATGGTGATTTGGATGATTCAATTTTTAGTATAGGTGATTTAAATAACGACAATTATAAGGATATCGTAGCTGTTACTCCGTATAGGTCTAAAGGGGAAGCAGCGGTTGTGTATGCAATCAACGGTAAGGATGGCTCACAACTTTGGGATTATGATATTCCTGTCTTTAGTGATGACGCACTCAGTCCAAATTCCGTTGTTACGGCGAATATAAACCAAGACTTAAATATAGATGTAGTTGTTGCATTTGGGGTGAAATGGCACACAGATACACATTCGATGGATTATCAGGTTTCTGCACTGTTTGGTGAATTGGGTAATGAAATTTGGAAGCACACAGGTACAATGTCATCAAACGTGCTAGAGTTAATATCTGGAGATTTAAATAATGATGGGGTTGATGATGTACTTAAATTTGGTAATGAAGTTTTTGCTTTTGATGGTATCAGCGGCGATATTTTATGGGAATCCTTCGGCCACGCCGCAACTATCTCCGATTTGAACAGTGACGAGATGGTGGAAGTCATTATAGGCTATAGTATATACTCCGGTGAAGATGGAACGCTAATTACTGCGCTGCCTAAAAAAGAGGGCGAAACAGTTATAGGCGGTGTTCAGGTAGTAACTACAGGTGATATCACTGGAAATGGGACTCCGGAAATTATCACAGGACATCACCCAAGCACAGGATTCCGAGCCTTTGAGGTGTTGTCAATCCAGCCACCACCTACGATTATATCAGTCACGCCCAATCATGGGCTTATAAACGGTAATACACGTGTCAAAATCACAGGCACAAACTTCGTTAGCGGTACTTCTGTCAAGTTTGGTGTTATGGAAACAACAGACGTAAAATTTATTTCCAGCACAGAATTGCTTGCTACGACTCCACCGGTGGACTCGGGTGGCAAAGTTGATGTTGTTGTCATTAATCCCGATGGGCAGGAAGCCATACTCGAAGATGGTTTTATGTATATCCCACTTGGCGATGTCAGCGGCAATGGAACTGTTTCAGCTTACGACGCGGCTCTTATTTTACAATATGTCGTTGGGCTGATAGACGAGTTCCCCGTGGATAGATTGGGCTCTCCAGGTGAAATCTCCCCGCGAAACTATATCTTGAGATTGCCAGATTTATCAGCAACCGCGGGAAAACGTGTGCAAGTCCTGATAATCATAGACGATGCGACAGGATTGCTTCAGCAGGAGCCTCAACCTCCCATGGCTGGCGGCTTGAGCCTGAGATATGATGCAACTGTTTTGCGTGCAGTAAGCGTAGGCGCGCTTGATGCCCTAAACGGAGCATACTGGCAGGGAAATGTAGATTTGGAAGGAGAAGTCCGATTCGCCTTTGTATCTGCGTTTCCCCAGTCTCCCTCTCCCTTGACGGGAGATGCTCCCTCTCCCCTTGTGGGAGAGGGCCGGGGTGAGGGTAAGAGAGGTGAACGGATGCTGATGGTAGAATTTGAGGTTTTGCCGAATACTGAGGGGTGGACAAGTCCATTAATCCTCGAAAACGTAAACCTCTCAAATAGTCTGACAATCTCCAGGATAAATGGCTCAATAACCGTTATCCCCAGAAAGACGGCATTATTGCCAAACTATCCGAACCCATTTAACCCAGAAACATGGATACCTTTTAAGTTGTCCAAGAGCGCGCCTGTTGAGGTTCGGATATATGACGGAGTTGGAAAATTAGTTCGTGTCCTGAATCCTGGCGTCCAGAACGCAGGTGTATACCTTACAAAAGATAAAGCCGTTTATTGGGACGGAAGAAGCAACATAGGCGAAAAAGTCGCAAGCGGCGTTTATTACTATACCTTGCGCGCAGGAGATTTCACCGCCACAAGGAAAATGGTGGTTGTGAAGTAGTTGTGCGCCAGAAACCCGTTTTCTCTGAGAAAACGGGTTTCTGGTACAAGGCAATCTCCATCCCAATGTGATGAAATACCATTTTATTCGTAGAGGAGGAATAATGCCGATGAAAGCAGAGGAAAATGACGGAATAGATGAAACGAGCCAAGCTCCTCTTATATCTGTTAAGAAACAGATGAAGGAACTTTTAGATGACGAACTCCTTTACCCTACCAGCGATGGGAAACCTATGGGTGAAACAGATAGGCATGTGAAACAATTAGCGCGTTTATTAGGTGTGTTGGAGGCACATTTTGCTTCTGAACCTGATGTGTATGTCTCTGGGAACAACCTGATGTACTACGAAAAAGGAAACCCGCGTAAGAGAGTTTGCCCTGATATTTACGTTACGTTTGGGATTCCTAAGCGTGAGCGAAGAAGCTACAAAATATGGATTGAAGGGAAAGCGCCTGATTTTATTTTAGAGTTGCTTTCCGGTGAAACAAGGAAGCGTGACTTCGGTTTTAAGAAAAGATTGTATCAGAATATATTCCAAACGAAGGAATATTTCCTTTTTGACCCCGATACAGAGGAACTTTACGGGTATCGGTTGGTTGATAACAGGTATCGTTTGGTGAAACCCGATGCTGGCTCTAAGTTTTTCAGTTCTGTATTAGGACTTTTATTTGGGGTGGATGCTCAAGGTTGGCTACGAGTCTACCGTCCAGATGGGACATTGTTGAAAACACAGCAAGAGTTGGCCGAGGAGGTAATGGAGCTTTCTGCTCGCAACGCTTCCTTAGAGGAACAACTTGCTCGCCTGCAGTTAGAGTTAGCCAGGCTACGTGGAGAGAAGTAAGTCAGATGTGACTAAGTTCATGATGTAGCCCAAATTTCTAATTTGGCTTATCTTGGCAAAACCAAGCCTGCCTCCCGACTTCGTCGGAACGGATGGATAGAATTTCAGGCTACAATCGAATCCAACAAAGTCAGACAAAGGAGGATTAAAAATGCCAGTTATCCGATTACTTCCTGAAACAGCAAATAAAGCCTGGCGGGCGCTGATTGAAACGGGGGAACCTGTTCATCGCATCCCGCCCGCGCAAGACAGTCGCTATGTCATTTCACATTATCAACTTGCTCGGTTACAACAGCTTAAATTAAAGTTTGAAATCTTAGAGGAAACGGATGGTGATACCCTTGGCTCAACTCGTTCAGCGGTTTGACATCTATTTACCTCTGCGATATAACGATGGAATGATGATTCCCGAAGAGCATTATCGACAGGTGGAATTTGAATTAGTGGAACGGTTCGGCGGCGTCACAATGATAGAACAGCGAAACCCCTTGAAGGGCGTCTGGAAGTTTCAAAATCGCCGTTATGCTCGCTTCGCTCAGCAGTTTACTTCGTAAACCGCTCGATGAGATTATCATTGTTACCACGCTGGATTTCCGCTATTCTGAAGGGAGCCAAAGCGAACAATTTTTTACCGACTATAAGGAACAGCTCAAACAACGCTTTGAGCAGTTGGATATTCTCATTATTGCTCAAACGGTTACGGTTATCTAATATCAGTAGTCCGCAAATTCACATATCCTGTCATCCTGAGTCCTGAACGTAGTGAAGGAACTGAAGCATCTCTACGACTTATAGGCAATGAGATTCTTCGCTTCGCTCAGAATGACACTACTGAATATCCCAAACCTTTCTCGTTCATTCAGTGGTTGTATAGGACGCAACGAGGAACAGCAAATTTGGAGTGCAAAACCTTTCGACTTTGCGTTTCTCTTGAAGAGCTCAAAAAGGGGGGACTTCCATGAAAAGAACATTTGCAACAACCCTATTTTTCTCTACAAACTTGATAATCCTTTCCCTGCTCATGGTCTCTAGCTCGCACGCCTTCTCAGGCATCATCGACAAAGAGGTGACCTGGTCAGGGGAGGTGAACTTAACTGGGGATGTGACAATAACTTGGACAGGGAAACTAACTATTCTCCCAGGGACAGTCGTCAAATGCCAGCCTAAGTCCGATGACCAGAGCGGCGGCATTGACCCAAGCCTCATCGAGCTTATAATTGACGGCGGGGAGCTCATCGCCTCCGGAACTGAAGAGAAGCGAATCGTCTTCACTTCAGCCGCTGAAGCCCCTGCAAAGGGCGATTGGTATGGCATCAGACATCCCAAAGGAATTGTCACACTTCAATATTGCGACGAGAGCTTCGGTGCCATCGGCTTTCGTGCGGAAACCTCCGCGCCTAAGGTGGAGAATTGCAACTTCAAGGACAACAGTGACAAAGGCGTCTGGCTTTCAACGTCATGTCAGTTGACCGGTTGTAGCTTTGCTGACAACAGATATGGTGTTTGGTTCGAAAACAACATTCCTGTATGCATGGATAGATGCGAAGTGAAAAGGAATTCAATTGGCGTTTTAGGAGAAGGCTCAATACGCTTAGATAACTGCACCATTGCCTCAAACGGTGTAGAAGCGATGATAGTGAGCGGCCCAGCAACTGTCAGCGGCTGCATGATTACATCAAATGGTGGAGCAGGGGTGTATGTATGCGGTTCAGTAACTGGCGGTACAGCAACTGTCAGCGGTTGCACAATTACATCAAACGGCGGAGCAGGGGTGGATGTGTCCGGCGGCGGTGGGAGGACCAACACAGCAACTGTCAGCGGTTGCACAATCACATCAAATGGCGAAGCAGGGGTATATGTGGCCGGCGGCGGGAGCAACATCAACACAGCAACTGTCAGCGGTTGCACAATCACATCAAATGGCGAAGCAGGGGTGTTTGTGCTCGGCGGCGAGAGCACTAACACAGCAACTGTTAGCGGCTGCACAATCACATCAAACGACGGAGTAGGGGTGAGTGTGTTCGGCAGCTATAGCACCAACACAGCAACTGTCAGCGGCTGCCGCAACATCAGTTATAACAGCGGCGCAGGAATATATAGCGATACCGTATCCGTAACCGGTTCAATCATCACAAACAACAATGGCGCTGGGGTTTCGCTTGTTGCTATGGGTGATAAGGGTTTTACAGGGAACGTGATTTCGGAGAATGTAATCGGCGTTGAAACAAGGTCTGTGGAAAAACTTGGAGGGCTTACCGGAAACGATATATTCGGCAACCTTCAGTACGAACTGAAAAACATAAGCTCAGGAGAGGTTATCGCCGATGATAACTACTGGGGTGAGCCGACAACGACGGAACTAATCGAAGGGATTGATAATCTCTCTAAGATTTACGATAAAAAGGATGACCCGAATGTCGGACCGGTGACAATATCTACATATCGTACTGAGCCATATCCTGACCCAACGCCGCCATCCGCTGTGACAAACCTTTCCATTTACTCGATAAAATCTGACAGCGTCACATTAAACTGGACTGCGCCGGGAGACGATGGGAATTTTGGCACGGCAACGACTTACGACATCAGATATTCTAAAGAACCTATCACAGAAACTAACTGGGGCGATGCGACGCAATGTGATGGTGAGCTATGTGATGGTGAGCCATCGCCCAAGCCCGCTGGCTCTTCGGAGAGTTTCACCGTCACAGGCTTATCTCCAAATACCGTCTATTATTTCGCCCTGAAGACAGCCGATGAAGTCCCAAACTGGTCGGCGTTGTCGAATGTCCCATCTTGCAAGACGACAACCAAAACCGGCGATGTCAGCGGCAATGGAACTGTTTCGGCATACGACGCCGCTCTCATCCTGCAATATGTAGTAGGATTGCTGGATACGTTTCCCGTGGATCGATTAGGTTCTCCAAGCGAAATCCCACCGCGTGACTATATCTTGAGATTGCCAGATTTGTCAGCGACCGCGGGAAAACGGGTGCAAGTTCTGATAACCATAGACGACCTGCCTGTCGCGTCCGCGACGCAGACAGGTGCGACAGGATTGCTTCGGCAGGAGCCTCAATCTCCCATGGCTGGCGGCTTGAGCCTGAGATATGATGCAACTGTTTTGCGTGCAGTAAGCGTAGGCGCGCTCGATGTCCTGAATGGAGCATACTGGCAGGGAAATGTAGATTTGGAAGGAGAAATCCGATTTGCCTTTGTATCTGCCTCTTCAAATCCCCCCAACCCCCTTTTCCAAAGGGGGAGTGAAAATGAATTCCAAAGGGGGAGTGAAGAGGGTAGGATGAGAGTGGACGGCGAGATGTTGATGGTAGTATTTGAGGTATTGCCGAATACTGAGGGGCGGACAAGTCCATTAATCCTCGAAAATGTAAGCTTCTCAAATAGCCTGACAATCTCCAGGATAAATGGCTCAATAACCGTTATCCCAACAAAGACGGCGTTGTTGCCAAACTATCCGAACCCATTTAACCCAGAAACATGGATACCTTTTAAGTTGTCCAAGAGCGCGCCTGTTGAGGTTCGGATATATGAACAGGCTGGAAAATTAGTTCGTGTCCTGAATCTTGGCGTCCAGAACGCAGGTGTATACCTTACAAAAGATAAAGCCGTTTATTGGGACGGAAGAAGCAACGTAGGCGAAAAAGTCGCAAGCGGCGTTTATTACTACACCCTGCGCGCGGGAGATTTTACCGCCACAAGGAAAATGGTGGTTGTGAAGTAGTTGTGCGTGCAGAAGGCTTCAACTTCATGTGGGAAATGGTGATACAGTGTTGGTTTGGTTTAGTCAAAACCAGCACCGATACTTTAGTTTGAATCTTTAGATAGGTGAAAGTAGTTAAGCGCAAGACTTTGTGAGCCCGATTCTCGGGAGAAACCAATCGTAGGGTGGGCACTGCCCACCAGATCAAAAGCGGATTTTGGTGGGCGATGCCCACCCTACGGGGTTGCTGTTTCAGAGAAAATCGCGGCGTCACCGTTGACAAAGCAAAAGGAACCCGCTCACCATTTGCCAGAGGCGGAAGCTATAATACTTGCATCCAGGCCTGAACTTAGAGTACATGAAATTTTGCTTGACGAGTTAGCTGCGCGCGAAGTCGCGCGTGAACTTAAACTTAAAATTTCCGGCTTCGCTGGTGTACTTGCGAAAGCGGGTTTGGAAGGCTTACTTTTTTCCTCTTATTTCTTATGATGGAACTTTTCTTTCTAAAAGAAAAGTTTGGTGATGAAATTAGATGTTTGCTTACCATTTGCCGGAACAAAGGGACACGTTATTCCATTGCGTTCATCGAAGAAGTAGCAAACTGCTATGGGAGGTGAATAATATGGAGATGGAAATAACAGCGCATGAACCTGAAGAGGATGTTGTTAATACTCTGGAAGAGATTGAAAAGGATGTGCAATCGCTTACGGAAGGGTTAATCGAAGTTCGCGCTCAACGCCTTGCAAAAAATGTCCTGATGAAACAAAAACTTCAACTTTTCCTCACGGAAATCATCACCAATGGTGTGTGTAAAAACAAAGAGGAAGCCTTGGAACGCGCTATCGAATCTTTCTTTGTTGCTGTAATACCCGAGTCACGGCGTAAGATAGTCTTATCGCAGGAATATTGAAAAATGCTACGTTATTTCTTATACTTGACAATTTTTATTTTATCTTGTATAATTTTACCAAATACAGAAGTTTTCGCGCAAGCGCCGGATTCAACTGACGATAAACTCAAGTCCGAATTGCCTGAACGCGTTTTGGTTACGATAATTGATACTACCATAGTTCAGCTTGTGCAACGTGAGCGCTTTACCGACTTAGTTAAACCAGGTATGGGCGAATATCTTGCGATTTATGCGAAGGAACGTCCGTGGAATATTCCCGATATTTGGAATCTTCCTGGTATTTCAACGCCATCAAGATTTGTTGCATCTGAATCCAGAGTGCTGAAAGATTCTCTCGTGCTGCTAACAGTTTATCCTGGTTTTCCAAACGCTTTGTTTTATCAAGGCTTTTTAGCGGGACGTTTGGAAAATATGGATGGATTGCTTTATTTCAATCGCCAGAATCTCTTTGACAGTCGTACGGAAAATAGGGGACAATATAATGTTGATAATTTCCGCGGCGTTTGGGATTACCATTACAGAGATTTAACTGACCTCAAAGTGGAGGTACAATATGACGCCAAAAATTTAGGTTGGCTGAAAGCCCCTGTTACTAAGGAATTTTCAGAAGAGAAGGATATTCTCCGAAAAGACGTTGCTCTTTTCAACGCTAATTTTGATTGGCAACAGCGTTTTCCCCAAAACACTCAATCCAACGTCAATTTTGATATTGCGACATTTCGTCTGGACAGCCAACATGAAACCGATAGCGGGATGGATGTAGGACTAAATGTGGGAATAACAGGATATTGGCCTTTCACGAATCCCATAGATTTCGGCGGAAGCATTGAATATTTCATAGTTACTGATGAATACCCTGATAGCTCGCAGGAAGAACAGTTCTGGTCCCCCATTTTTCGATTGTACTTGAGAGAGAAATTCATCAACTTAGGAGACTTGAATTTTCGTGCCAAGGCTGGAATAGTAGGTTTTCGTGAGAAAACAGATGATGGATATCACACCTCCGTGCAACCAGAGCCCAGCATAATTATAACGACAAAATTAAACGATAATCTAACGCTTCAACTCGATGGAAGCCGGACGATAAACCGCAAAAAGTACGCGGAGTTGTATTTATATGAGGATTATATAGCTCTCAATCCGTTTTTAAAACATCAAAAGACCTGGTGTGCCAAAACCTCATTGAAACTACATTCTAAAAAGGGAAATATTGAAGCAACTGGCTTCGCGCAGATAGTCGATGACCTTGTATTTCTTAATAAGGCAGAAGAGGTGAAAGATATATCGGAGGGTGTATTAAACGAATTGTCGTGGACACCGGATAATCTGGACGCTTATGTTTTCGGTGGACAAATCAAACTTGAACGTCTTTTAACGGAAAGAATGAATGTATCAATGCAACTTATTCATGAATTCCAGAAGCCGAGAGGCGGGAGACAACATATTCCTTATCGTCCTCAAGATGTGTTATCGCTGACTTTATCCTATTTCTCACCGAGTGGATTGGATTTTAACTTGACGAGTGAGGCCAACGGCTCAAGATTTTGTGAGTTATCTTCCGATGATACCTTGCCTCCTTATTTTTTTTGGAAGTTGAGACTCAGTCAAACTTTTAGTCAGTATATTACGGCTTTTATCGGCGGGCAGTTTAGCTTTGGACGTTATGAACTTTTGAAGGATTATGAGTTACCCCAGCAAACAGTTGATTTAGGAGTATCGTTGAAATTTTAAGAGAGATATGACTTTTTTCTTACTGCCCATATTTAAATTGGAGAAGATATGAGTATAGTAGCAAGTGTTAAGGTTAATGATGGTATAGTATTAGCAACAGATAGTACCACTCAAATACATGGTACTGACCAACAAGGGAACATAGGTTTTGTTAAATCATACCACAATGTCCGGAAACTTTTCCGATTAGGGGCTCTCCCCATAGGGGTCATGTTCTATGGTATTGGCAATATTGGCAGACGCTCTATAGAGAATTTGCTACTTGAGTTTATTCGAGACAAGCTGGGAGAACCATGTTCTGTGGAAGAAGTTTCTGGTAAATTGTTGACGTTTTTTCATAGTTTCTATATGGAGCAATTCAAGGAGGTTTTAAAACAAGTTGATAGTTCACCCAAACAACTACCTTTATTTGGTGCTTTTATTGCCGGCTATTCAAAGGGAACATATTATGCAGAAGAATGGGAATTTGTCATTCCACGAGATGACAAGATTAAAAAAGTACGCGATAAAGAAGCGTATGGCGCAAGTTGGCGTGGAATAACGCTTCCATTCTCTCGATTATATAATGGTTATGACCCACGTTTAATTGACGCATTAAAACGTTTAGGTGTAGATGAAGACATAATTAAACAGGCTACAAGTGGGTTAAAATCTCCCGTTATTTATGATGGAATGCCAGTAGCAGATGCTATAAACTTCGCACGTTATATTCTTCAAACTACAATTGGACTTGCTTCCTTTGAAATAGGAGTGGAAAGTTGTGGTGAGCCAATAGATATAGCTATAATTTTGCCAGATGGAGCCTTTAAATGGGTAGAACAAAAATCTTCTTAAACTTTAGAAGGAGGGATGATTTTTATGGTCTCCCAAATTATTTATACCAACGGTTCAGCAGATGCTATCCCATTAGAAAACATCGACAGTTCTATTATGACATATTTATCCGCTGGCACGATGCCTTTTGAGATGCTTAATGAATGGTTCCGATGGGGAAGTTTTGCAAACAGTAAAACAGTAGAGGTAGAGGAAGACTTAGAATATTTAGAGGACATGGTATTAGCCGAAATGATACAAGAAGTAGAGGGAGAAGAAAGTTTTACCCCTGAAGAGGGACGCGCAATCTACGAAGTATATTCGCGTGGAGAGAAAAATTGAACAATGAATGGAAAGTAAAACACACCAAAACTTTCTATCAAGAACTTGCCAGATTACCCAAACGTATTCGGACGAGAATTGAGAAAATTGCTTTCGGTGACGAAATAAGCAAAGATCCTTTCCTGGGCGGACGCATTAAGAAACTTCAGGGGTATGATAACTTCTATAAATGCCGAGTTGGAAACTATCGTGTCGGTTTATTTATCAATCAAAACGAAAGGGTAATTGAGTTCCGAAGAGCTGTACACAGGCGAGAGATTTATCGCCGTTTCCCTTAGGAGAATCTTCAAGGGTAAAGGGTTGTTATATAACGCGCAACACGCTTGGTGTGAGTATTTTATTTATGTCATCATGCGTTTTTACGAAGTAAATATGTGCGAAGCACATATTTCAAGTAATGCAATTAACTTGCAAATTGGTATAATCCACACTAAACGTTCAGAAATTATGTCAGAAATCATTACTATTATAAAAGGTGGTTTTGAACGACTTTTAGGCGGTGGTTGGCTCTTAATTCCTCTTGCCATCTATTCCTTACTTGCGCATGCGGTTATTTTAAACCGGGCAATAGCCTTGCGTAAAAAAAATTTGCTTCCTACTTTTGTTATCAGTGAGATTTACAAGGCTTTAATACACGGCGGCCCAGAAATGGCCATAGAACTTTGTAATCAATCGCCAGGCGTGGTTACTAACGTTATGAAAGCAGGCATCATGCATCGGCATTATGCTGAAGAACGGCTGAAATTAGTGGTTAAATTCGCTCTTGAGGATGAGAAACCTGAGATAACAAAGTATTTATACATACTTGGGATGTTACCATCTGTAGCAACGACTACTGGTCTTCTTGGCACGGTTTTGGGAATGATGAAATCTTTCGGTTCTTTATATATTTCCCCTAAAATTGTCGCGGCAGGAATTGCCGAGGCCTTAATTACCACGGTTGCCGGGCTGACAATAGCAGTGCCGGCGTATATCGCTTATACTTACTTCTCCAATCGAATAAATAATATTTTCACAGAAATAGAAAGGCATTCCATTTCTTTAGTGAGATTCTTGGCAACAGGCGAATATAAACTATTTCAGGAAGAGGAAACTTTAGACTATAGTGATTTGGAAACTATAAGAAAAGAAAAAGGATAACTTATGGATTGTCGATTGTCGATTGTTGATTGTCGATTGGGGCCTAAATCAACAATCATCAATCATCAATCAACAATCATCAATCCAAAAGAGGTGATACCAATGCCCAGTCCGTTCCCAGGGATGGACCCGTATCTTGAAAATCCGCCTTTGTGGCCGAGTGTGCATCAAGGGTTAATTACCTTCGCGTGGACAGCACTGAATGCCGGGCTGCCGTCACATTACGTGGCAACTATCGGCGAACGGCTCTATGTTGTCCAGGCAGAACGCGATATTTATCCCGATATATTCGTGTTAGAGCAGCCGTCTGCTCAGACGCCGACAGAACAGAGCGCGAGGAGAATAGCGGTGGCAGCGAGTGACCCGCCATGGGTGCTGACCAGTAAGCCTGAAGAGATACGGGAGGTATATATTGAAATTTTGTCGTTAGCAGACCAAAGCCGTGTGGTGACAGTTATTGAAGTCCTCAGTCCCAGTAATAAAATAACTGGGAGCGAGGGACGACACCTTTATTTGACCAAACAGCGAGAAATCCTTTCAAGTCAAACGCACTTGATTGAGATAGACCTGTTGCGGCAGGGCGAGCACACCGTCGCTGCGCCGCAAGAAATGCTGTTCAGGAAGGGCAAATGGGATTATCTCGTGTGTCTACATCGCAGCGGACAAAAAGGGCGCTACGAGGTCTGGGCAATTATGCTACAGCAGAGATTGCCACGTATTCACGTCCCGCTTCAAGATGGCGACCCTGATGTAGTGCTGGATTTGCAAGCGATGTTTAACCGCTGCTACGATGAGGGCGCCTATGCCCGTCGGCTGGATTATCGTAGCGAGTCTCCAACACCCCTGGAAGGCGACAACGCGCAATGGGCAGATGCTCTGTTGCGCCAGCTTAAATTGCGGGATTGAACTTCGTTAGTATGACAAAGGAATAGATAGGTCATATTTGGCATCTAATAAGTATAGATTGTCGAGTGATGATTGTCGATTGAAAAGTAGGGGCGGTGCGTCCCTGCCAGCCCTCAAGCAACAATCAACAATCATCAATCATTAATCCACAGAGGGTGATTATAATGCGAAAAAAAGGGTTCGGGATATTTCTCATAGCTGCATTAGTTGAACATATAATTATCGTTATAGCTCTGGCTGCTGCTATCTATACGAGACCACCAGAAAAAATGCAAGAGGATATCTTGGAGGTGGAATTGCTAAATCTGCCACCGCCGAGTAAAAAAACAGCGGAGGAAGAGCAAGTTTACATTGTAATTCCAAAAGTGGAAGAGAAAATAGATATTTCCGATCAGCTTCCGACTTTTCAATTAAGTCGCCCTGGCAATAAAAATCTTGGCACACCCGATTTTGATATTAAGTTACCCAATCTACCGCGAACGGCTGGAGCAGACATCAACCCTGACAGGATATTTAGCTCTCCCAAAACGCGTGATGCCGAACGCGGGGAAAGGACGGATTCAGATACAGTTCTTCCCTTCAAAGATGCGCCTCAGCGCCCCGGTTTGTATGGAGGAACAGTTGCTTTAGATACAATCCCTGAAAAAGGTGATAAGCGTGTATCTGCTGGACGTTTTGGAACTTCAACCTCCAGGTATGTAGCGAATGCGCCGTCATTAGGAACATCAAGAAAACCAGGCCTTGGCCCTGGTGGTGTAAGTATTACTGCCGGAGATATTCAAGGACGAATGGTAGAGTATTGGCCAGAAATCCCTGAATATTCTGGCAAAGACGTTGGGAAAGTCGTGTTAAAATTTTGGGTCACCCCGCAAGGGGATGTATTCAACGTCCAGACGAAGCTAAAAGCAGGCAACCCACTTTTGGAGAAGCTTGCCAAAAGATTCGTCGAAGACATAAAGTTCGCTCCGTTGCCCAACCGAGCGAAGCAAATAAATCAATGGGGAGAAATTACTATTGATTTTATCCAGAAAAAGCTGCAAGGGCAAGAGGGTTAGAGGGCAAGGGAAAGTGGCAAAGTGGCAAGAGGGCTATTTTCGTTTTGCCTGCCGGTGTCTATGGCAGACAGGCCATTTTGCCATCTTACCATCTTGCCCCCTTTCCATCTTGCCAAGTATAAACTAATAATTAAGGAGGACTGTGCAATGAAGTCAAAGTTTTTCATCACTTCGCTTACTCTTCTAATGATTCTAACCCTATTTGGATGCGGTGCTAAACAAATGGGCAAAGTGCTGGGTACAGGATTTACTTATCAAAATGCGGAGATGAAATTAGAAGACGCGCAGATGAAAAGTATGGAAGGGAAAACAGAAGAAGCTAAAAATTTAACAGACCAGGCATTAGAGCTCTTCCTTCAGATAGCGAATACGGAGGATGCAAGCAGCAAGTATTATGGTAGAGCGCATTATCAAATCGGGGGAATATACATGAGCCGATTTGAGTGGGATAATGCTAACAAGCATTATCAAACTATCGTAGATGCTCAACCAGCCGGCTATCTGGCGGGAAAATCTCGAACGGCAATTGCAAACATTAGAAAATATCGACAGGATATAGAGGAGAATAGAAACATCTACCTTAATATCCCAGTAGAAGCAAAAAAGGATGCAAAATCAGAGGGATATGATAAAGCCGCTAGAGCGCTTCAAGCGATGGCTGATGCGTATCAAAACTTAGGCGCTCATAGCGAAGCCATCAAGAATTATACCGAGTTGGTCGATAATTTTCCGGAGTACAATTTAGCGCCACAGGCGCAACTCACTATCGGTAACATTTATTTCTATAAACTTTTTGACTATTCAACCGGTTGGAAAGCTTTCTTAAAGGTGATTGAGAAATTTCCTGACTCCTTTGAGGCGAAAAAAACTGATACTTTGTTGAAGGAAACAGACCAAACCCTCAAAGAAATAAAATATGAGCAGGATTACATCCTGAAGTACAGAAGAGAAAAAGCGGTAGAATTTAAGAAAGCCGGCAGATATGTCGACCAATCGGAAGTGTATAGCGTATTTGGCGAACAAGTCGCGCAAGCTTACATTAACATCGCCAGAAATTGGTTATCACTGAGAAACTATCTTTTTGCTGTTAAAGCTTATAAGGAACTGGTAGAAGAATTGCCGATGGAAAAATTTGTCGTCGCCGATTCGCTGTATCAAATCGGGGTGCTGTATCAAGACAGTGGTGATTATGAAAGAGCAGTCGAAGCGTATGAAAACCTATTCGATAAAGCCCCAGAGTCTGGAAGACGTGACGAGGGTGTTTACAGACAGGCCGTTTGCTACGAAGCGATGCGCGAATTCACCAGTGCTTATGAAGGTTATAAAACATACATGAGCCTTGGAAAGGATAAAGAATTTTACCGTCAGGCGGAACAGAAAGTTAGACAAATGGAATACGATAGCGATGGCGATGGTTATCAGTTCTACAAAGAGCAGGAAGCAGGAACCTCGGACGAGGACGCCAATTCTTACCCCGGCGCCAAAACCGCTATGCGATAACTACTTGAAAAACCGGAAGGTAATTATTCTTAATGTTCAGGATGTTTTATAAGCAAATCATCCTGAGAATTGGATATACTGTATTAGGCAACAAGATGTTGCCGTTCCCTTGGGGTAATGGGGCCTTGGAGCACTGGGGCATTGCTCCAATGCTCCAGTTCTCCAGCGCTCCAATGCTCCAATCGTCGGAGGTTTTACTGCAACATGTTTCTGCTTAATACAGAGAATTGGATATACTACTAATTTTGCAAGATAGATAAAAAACGTCTGGATGGATTCCAGACGTTTTTTTATGCCTAAAGAAGATTTACTCTCTCTATTTCTTTTCCATGAGCCCAAAACCCAACCGTATTTTATTAATTCGATTAAGTTCCTTAGGCGATGTCGTGTTGACTTCACCTGCTATTCGAGCAGTACGACAGCATTTTCCGCAGGCTTATATAGCCATGTTAGTTGGGAAACAATCCGCTGACGTCGTTGCGGAAAATCCACATCTGAATGAAATTATTACCTATAACCGCAAATCGGAAAAGAAAAATAAAGGCCACGAAAGTTTAACAGGGGAAATGCGGAGTCTTATCGACCAACTGCGGCAGCGAGAATTTCATCTGACAATAGATTTCCAGCGTAAGTTTCGCACTAGTTTGTTAGCATACTTGAGTTCTGCCAAGTGCAGGGTTGGATATCACCAACCCCTGGGAATACTATGTACTGTGCGAGTTGCTGACAAAGTCAACAAACATGCGATTGATAGAAATTTGGATTTGCTAAGAGCAATAGGAATTTACGCAGACGACAGAACATTGGAGTTATTTATCTCCGATAAAGAGAGAGAATACGCGGAACAATTCTTAAATAATGAGGCAATTTCTAAGGCGCATCCTAAAATTGGTCTTTTCCCTGGTGCAGGTTGGGAACCGCGTCAGTGGATGCCCCAACGGTTCGCCGTCGTCGGTGATTTAGCCGCAGAACATTTGGGAGCTAAGGTTTTGATATTCGGCGGGCCAAACGAGGCGGATTTAGTAGCTGAAGTGGCAGGCTGTATGAAATCTAATCCTGTAACCATAGCCGGCCATTTAACGATTCGGCAATTGGCTGCTCTTATTGAAAAATGTGACGTTTTTGTAACTAACGATACAGGGCCAATGCATATCTCCGCCGCCATGAAAACACCGACCATCGCGTTGTTTGGCCCTGGCAATTATAAGAAGTTTCAACCGCTTGGCGAAGCACATACAACTATCAGACATCCCCTTCCATGCAGCCCGTGCAAGCAATTTACGAATAAATGCAAAGATAATATCTGCATGAAATCTATCTCGGTAGACGAGGTATGGAAAGCCATAAAAGAAAAGTTTAACAATATGAAACGTGATGCGTGAAAGTGCAAACTTCCGAAGTCTCGGAGACTTCGGAAGTCTACAAACAATTGAAATGATTATGACTTGTACACCCAATAGACTATGTAAGCGTTTACCTATTATGTTGCTTTTAAATCTCAGGTATTAGCTATGTTCGCTTCGCTCAACAGTTTACTTCGTAAACCGCTTCACTTCGTTCAGTAGTTTACTTTGTAAACTACTTCGCCCTGTTCAGTCGTTTACTACGTAAATTACTCAAGGTAAAGGAGTGTGAAGCACCGACGCCTTCGGCTTACGGTGAAATGCAAAATGAAAAGTACATTAACTATTCCAGAGACATCAGCATTATTAGGCTTAGAGGAATCAACCATTGAATGGATTGTTAAAAAAGATGACCCAGAGTTAGAACCATATATCCAACGAAACTCTGGTAACGGTTCCTCTGAAACGAAGCAAGTTGCTATTACTTTGGATGGATTACCAATTCTGATTAAAAAATTATCATATAATATTCAAACTGCGGACATTATCGAAAACTTAGCCTGCCAGATTTTACATCTGGAAATATTACGACAAGAAAATGAGGAACTGAAAAAAGATAATCTTGAATTACGGAAGGAATTAGATGAACTTAAATCCCAACTGTTAGAAAACGAGGAAATTATATCTGCGGCCCAAAACGTAGGTTTAAGAGATGTCATTAGTAGGAAACTGCGGTGGTTTAAGTAAAGAGAAGTTGCGCCGACAAAATGGCAATTGGATTGTCGATTGTCGATTGTCGATTGTTGATTGTTGTGTGCGTTGGCCTCATCCAGATGATAATGAGGCTCAAATCCTCAAGGGACGAGCACAAGGCAAACGACATTGTCGATTGGGAAGTCTTTTCAATCATCAATCAACAATCAACCATCATCAATCCTCTTTGCCCTCTAGCCCTTCCGAAAAAGCAGTGTTCATCGGAGTTTCTCAAATGTCTGTTGGCAGCACATTCTGTGTTTGCCATCTTTATCCCGTCTTATACTTTTCTGTTCCCTTACCAGTTATAATTATACCATCCCCAGAAAAAAGTCAATAGTCAACTACCCCGCCTGAGAGAAGAATCAGGCGGGGCTTGAAAGAGTAGCAATTGCACCGCCGAACTTTCTACACAGGTCTTACGAGCTTCTCGGGTCTTATCTTTCGGTTCGCAACTACCCCGAAGGGCCGAAGCAGCCCTGAGAATGTTTATCGCCGCATTAACATCTCGGTCAATCTGAAGACCACAGGAATCACAACGATGCACACGAACAGAGAGAGCTTTTTCAACCTTCTTGCCACAGCCAGAGCAGTTTTGGGATGTTCCATTAGGGGATACTTTCAGCAAGTGTTTCCCTGTTTTCTCAGCTTTGCTAGATAATCTCAAGGTAAAGTTCCCCCATGCCGCATCAGAAATGCTCTTTGCCAGATGGTGGTTCTGTTTCATGTTATCAATGTTGAGTCTTTCAACAACAACGGCGTCATAACGGGAATACAGCTTGTGGGCTGTCTTGTAATGGAAATCGCGACGTTGGTTCGCAACGTGTTCGTGCAACTTGGCAACTTGTGTTCTTGCTTTTCTTCGGTGATTGCTTCCTTTCTTTCTGTTGGAGAGTTGGCGTTGGAGTTGGGTAAGGTGTTCCTCGGATTTTCTAAGGTGTCGGGAATTCAAAACCCTTTCCCCATCAGATGTTGTTAAGAAACTTTCAAGTCCAACATCGACACCAACAGCAGAGAGGATTTCTACTTTGGGAGCATCAGGGATTTCAACGGTGATGTTGGTATACCAACCTGATGCTTTACGGAGAACCTGAAGTGTCTTGATTTCGCCTTCAGGGAGAGGACGGTGGTAGCGAATCTTGACTTTCCCAACTTTGGGAACGAAGATTCTATCTAACCGCTTTCCTGTAAGAGTTATCAGATGCTTTGCTCGGTTGGAATAAGTGAAAGAACGGACATCATCTCCTGACTTGAATTTGGGATAGCCAGTATTCTTGCCCTCTTTAACAGATTGGAAAAACGCTTGGAAAGCTAAATCTAACCGACGGAGAGAATCTTGCAAGATGTCTATATGCAAAGATTTCCAGAATGGAGATTCTTCTTGAAGGCGTGTTAAATCGGCTTGTTGCATCGTGTAGTTGACAGACTCTCCGTGTGCTTCATAAGCCTCCTTTCTCCAATGCAGAGCTTGGTTATAGAGAGTCTGGCAGGCTTCGAGATTACATTCAAATATCTTCTCGTGTTTCACTGTCGGATAGATTCGGTACTGATAGGTCGTGACCATAGCGTTTATTCAATCCTACGATGTATCTAATCAAGATTTGGGTGATAGTTGTATGATTTTCCTTAGCATAACGTTCAAGGAAGTCTTTTAAGTCCTTGTCGATTCTTATATCAATTCTAGTCTTCACACTAATAATTGTATCACACGCAGTGTGTACTTGTCAAGAAGAAAATCGCAATTCCTCCTCGACTGATTGAAAAAAATAATCAGTCGGGGACTCCTTGCGAAGAGAAGTTGAAAACAAAAACATCTTGACGGTTTCACCGACTTGTGCTATAATAAAATTGATTTGTTACTCTAATGGGCTAAAGCCCAACTGGAATAAATTAGCATTGACCGGAATAGCAGGATTTATTATTCATGTCTTCATCGAAAATATCAATATTCAAGGAGAACATATATGCTGTCTAAAAATGTGCTCTATTATGGGAAAGAAGAATCCCCGCCAGAGCAAATCGAACTCCGCGCTGGCCCTCTCTTGATAGTTTTCGAGCCAGGCGGGGGTTTTCTGCGCTATATTCGTGTTGTTGCCCCTGTACTCAGTAATGCTACAACTAATAGAAGCGTTGATGACCACAAGGGCAACGAAATGGGTAATCAGGAAATTCTACGCAGTATTTATGTAGCGGTTCGAGACCGCAACTGGGGTACTATTCCTCCCAGGGTTTCTAACCTAACAAGCGAAACGATTGCGGATTCTTTCTACCTTACCTTCGACGTCGAGTGTAAGGAGCGCGATATTGATTTTTTCTGGCGTGGCACTGTCACTGGAGATAGACAGGGAACTATTACTTTCACCATGGATGGAATAGCTCGTTCAACCTTCCTGCGAAACCGGATTGGCTTTTGTGTGCTGCATCCTATACGGGAGTGCGCAGGTCAGCCGTGCATCATAGAAAAGGTGGACGGCGCAGTAGAGCGTGGAATATTCCCTTACTACATCTCGCCCCACCAACCTTTTATGGATATACGAGCTATCTCCCACGAAGTGGTCCCCGGCCTATTGGCTGAAGTCCGGTTTGAGGGAGAGATTTTCGAGATGGAGGACCAGCGCAACTGGACTGACGCCTCATTCAAAACCTACTGCACTCCGCTCAGTTTACCTTTCCCGGCCGAGGTCAAGGAGGGAACGACCATTGTTCAGTCAGTGACGCTAACCCTCAAGGGTGAAATCCCGGCGGCAACTCCCAGGGTTCAGGTGGGGCCTTCTCCCGATTATCGGGACGAAATTATCCTTACGGTGGCTGAAGTCGCCAGACTTCAGGAGACGCAATCGGGTTCACTTCCACACATAGGATTAGGAATGGCCAGTCACGGCCGCCCCCTGAATGGCCGCGAGTTGGAACGCCTGAAAGCGTTGAATCTCTCACACCTCAGAGTGGATTTGAACCTATCTGAGCTTAGCTACAAGGATATACTTAAACAAGCGGTTGTTGAAGCGAACGCATTGGGGGTTTCGCTCGAAGTAGCGCTGTTTCTTAGCGACGCTACTGAAGAGGAGTTGAGTGCATTTGTCAAAGAACTCCAGAAGGTTAAGCCGCGTGTCTCAGCCTGGCTCATATTTCATTTGGCTGAGAAGTCCACTACGGAGCAGTGGGTCAGGATTGTTCGGCGCTATCTATCAAACTATGCCCCCGAGGCCAAAATTGGGGCGGGAACGAATGTTTATTTTACCGAGTTGAACCGCAGTCGTCCTCCCAATCCCCCCTACCCCCCTTTACTAAAGGGGGGAAAGGGGGGATTGGACTTAGTCTGCTATTCAATTAACCCGCAGGTTCATGCTTTCGACAATACATCGTTAGTCGAAAATCTTGCAGCGCAAGCCGAAACCACAAAAAGCGCGCGCCAGTTCGTCGGGAACTTACCGTTGGCGGTGACTCCGGTCACACTTAAACCCCGCTTTAACCCAAGTGCTATCGGGCCCCAACCAGAGCTTAACCCGGACGAACTGCCCTCACAAGTAGATGTGCGGCAGATGTCCCTCTTCGGCGCAGTGTGGGCGTTAGGAAGTGTTAAATATCTTTCCGAAAGCGGAGTATACAGCGTGACCTATTACGAAACCAGTGGCTGGCAAGGCGTGATGGAAACCGAACATGGTTCTCCCTTGCCGGAGAAATTCCGTTCGCTGCCCGGCTCAGTTTTTCCACTTTATCACGTGCTTGCTGACGTAGGCGAGTTTGCGGGCGGAGCTGTTATTCCGATAACATCAAGCGCCCCGCTGCTTGTGGACGGACTGGCCGTTCGCAAGGACGGAAAAATACGAGTGATGTTGGCGAACTTTACCTCGCAACGCCAGCAAATTACTATTCATCCAACGGCATCTGCCGTTGGGCTATTCAGCGCAAACATCCGAGTCAGGCGTCTGGACGAGACGAATGCCGAATATGCCATGCTGTCGCCGGAGGAGTTCAGGGCGTATGCAGGCGAATCTATGGTAACTTCCGGCGGTTTTGTGAAACTGGATATTCTTCCATACGGTGTGGTTCGTATGGATAATGCGTAAAACGTGAAACGTGATACGTGATGCGTGATGCGTAAAACGTAATGAGTAATGAGTAATGAGTAATTACTTATTACTCATTACTTATTACTCATCATTGTACCCACCCCTACCCCTCCAAGGAGGGGACTAATTTTTGAGAAAATTTGAAATATGCCCAAAAATGGAGGTAACATTATGTCTTCTACTGAAAAAAAAGTGCGCGCGGCTGTTGTCGGTATGGGAATTGGCAGACCCAATGGACAAGCCATTGCCAGAAACCCTCGTGGGCAAGTTGTCGCGCTATGTGATATCGTTGAAGAGCGCATGAAGGATTTTGCTAAGCAATTGCCTGAAGAAGTCAAATTTTACACCGATTACAAGAAGATGTGCAAAGACCCCGATATTGATGCGGTGTTTGTTGGCACACCGAATCAGTTGCATGTCCCTGTTGCGCTGGAAGCTGTGCGGAACGGTAAACACGTGATGGTGACAAAACCGCTCGCGGATTCAGAGAAAGCAGCGGCGAAACTTGTGGAAGCGGCGGAAGCCGCCGGTGTTGTGAACATGATGTCTCTGTCCACCCGTTTTGACGCCACCAGTCGTTATTTAGGAGGTTTAGCGCGAGAGGGCTATTTCGGTGAGTTGTATTATGCCAGAGCCAGAAGCGTCAGGAGGAGTGGTATCCCCGCCTGGAATTTAGGCTTTATTCAAAAAGGAGGCGGCGCTTTCCGCGATATGGGCGTCCATGTACTCGACGCGGTCTGGTGGATTCTCGGTCTGCCCAAGCCTGTTAGTGTGCTTGGCGTTGCGGGAGCAAAGTTCGGCCCGCGTGGACTTGGTTATTGGGATTTTTCTACACCGAAAAAGGAAGTCTACGAGCAATACGCTGCGGATGACTACGCCGGTGGTTTCATCCGGTTTGAGAACGGCATCGGGCTTCAAGTCGAGAGTTTCTGGGCTTCGCATCAACCGGGTGAATTTCAGATTGAGTTATTTGGCACAGATGCAGGAGCGCAAATGAGCCCGTTGAAACTCTACCGCACCGAGAACGGCGTGCCACACGACATTACCGTAAACCTTCCGAGAGGTCCGGAGGCGTGGGACAACATCGCTAACCACTTCATTGAATGCATCCTTGATGGTAAGGAATGCAAGGCTCCGCTTCGCCATGGACTGATGGTGCAGCAGATGATGGAAGCTGTGCTGAAAAGCGCGGAAACGGGTAAGGAAGTCCGGCTCTGAGAGGCAGTGGGAAAATATGAATGAGGCTAACCATGGGTTTTTGACTCAGGTACGCAAGGCAGCGGGGAAGAGGTTGCTATTCCTTCCGCATGCCTTGCAGCAGATGATGCGGCCTGACCGAATGATTTCCGAAAACGAGGTTCGAGTAGTTATCTTTTCTGGTGAGATTATTGAAGATTACCCTGAAGATGTACGCGGCCATAGTTGTCTGATGTTGGGTTGGAGTTCGGTTGGACGTCCAGTTCACGTTGTTTGTGCGCCGAAATCAGAATATCTGGCAATTATCTCCGCCCAAACTTTTCTTTTAGAAAGAAAAGTGGCTCTTTTAGGAAAAGAAAAAGTTTGGAGGGTGACGCGTTGAAATCTAAGGACAGGGGATTCACGATTGACCCTAAAAAAATGAATTTTATAAAGGGAAACTCTTATTCAGTCGAAATTAGAAAAATCGACGATATCGGGAAATTGTATGAGGAGTTTGGGCAGATAGAGCAAATTGAAACCCCTCTTCAGCCTGACACCTATTGGCTACTGGAGTGTTCACTTTGTTCACCAACGCCTTCGTCCCCCTTAAAAAAGGGAGGCAGGGGGGTTGTTGGTTCGCTTCGCTCACCGACGCCTCCGGCTTACGGTAAAAATAGCGGCGCGGAGGAAATTATCGTTTGGCGAAAGGTGATTGCTCAAAATTCTGCGGAACTTCCGCCAGTTTTGTTATTGATGGAAGAACGCTCAAAAGTGTTTATTGGGGCGCATACTATCCTATTAACTTTAGAGCTGAAAACAGGACGCGTGCTCTTTAAAACAGATTTGTTGCAGGGGGCATTTCTGTTTTTTCATCCTTCAGAAGAAAATTCATTGGTCGCTGCTATCTGTGAGTTTGAAATATATACTTTCGATTCAAGCGGCACAATCGTTTGGAAACTCGATTTACCCGAAGTAATCCAGGATGTCCTTCAAGTGGGCGATGTTTTAGAAGTCAGAGATTTATCCGACCAAATCTATCGTTTTAACATTAACAGTGGTTTAAAATGATGTAATAATACAACTGTCAGACACAGTCAACGTAAAGGCTAACATTTTGTGCTTGATGCTCAATAGGTAAGCCAGCCCAAAGACGACGCCTTCTACTAGTTGGTGGATGTGAAGCTTCACATCCCTGGCATCGCACGCTGGAAGAGGAGGTTTGATGGCTACTTTAAACAACACGACCACAGTGGAGAGAGCGGTTGCACTACCGCGTTTAGAACGCGCCGAAATCGATCCGGTCTTCAAAGAGGTGATGACATTCAACTTCGGACAGCTTTCCCTTCCCATCGAAACGCAAGTCGAGGTCAGCCGCCTCCCTCGCACGATGGACGCGCTCGTTTTGCTTCCGCAAGCCGAAGATAGGGAAAAAGTCCGAAAAGAAACGGCTTTCGACTATTTCCGTGTCCATAATCAACTGGAGTACAAAGGGAAAGAAGATTGGCTAACTCGGAACGGCTATCACCTTATTATAGGTCGTAGCCATCTCTATCTTGGCGAAAAAAAGATTCCAACTTCGGAGATGACGGTCACAATCATCTCCTCTCGCCAGCCGAGACAAGTCTTACACCACAGCACGGCGGATGTCAGGTGGGAAGCGGTCGGCTTTGGGCATTACAAAAGCACCGACCTCCTGCCCGTTCACCTGTTCGTGTGCAACGAGCTTGAGATAGTACCGAAGAATTACCCACTACTCCTGTTTGCCGCCTCAAAGGAGAAGTTTCGCCAGTTTGTCGAAAAAATTGTCTCTGAGGACAATACAATCTACATCTACTACGCTTCGCGTGTTGAACCAGAAATAACAAAGGAGGTCTTAAAAATGTCCGGAAAACAGAGTTTATACGAACAAAACCTACGGCGTATTGCCGAAAGCATGGGAGAGGACTTGATTCCCTTTTTAAGCGAGGAGGTAGTCAAACGGATTCCTCCTGAAAAGCGTGTCCGTTCCTTGACAGCGAAAGACATCGTTCGTTCCCTTTCGCCGGAAACCAAAGAGGAACTACTGCAACTGTTGAATCAGCAGTCCGGAAAACAAAACTAAACTAAACGCTTAAGGCAGAATATGACCACAGTGCGTGCGACCGTAAAACCTTCACGCATGCCAAAATAGTATCTGTCAAGTGAGTTTTGATAATTTGAAGAACGTAGAATTCGAGGGCTTTCGTTTACTTGAAGAATATTCTGACAAAGTTTTGGCAGATTTAGAGCAAGCAGGTGTACGATTGACTGGAAGCGTTGAGGAACAGTGCTTTCTTAAACTACTGGTGGACATCTTTTTCGAAGGGTTACATACAAGAAGTTGCTATCTTTCGCGATTTACAAGCGTACTCGATCTTTTTTGAAGCGCACGATTTGATGGATAGGCGTCAGCGGTTTGAGCCCTTTGACTTGACGGTGTCAGGCCCCGCCATGCGGGATGGCTTCGCGCACTGGCGGGGAGATATCAAAACTTCCACGTACTTTCTTCATGTTCGCCGCTCCTTTCCTTTGACGAATGACTTTTATATTGTCGTACTCTACGATGAGGCAACACGGCAGAAGCTAAACATTGTCATGATGAAACCAACTTTGTGGGAAAAGATTAACGGGGAGACGACATCATGCGAACTGCGAAATGTTGCCCGCCATTTTCCAAAGCCGGTGCAGGTGATAGTGCATGGCGAGAATCTGGTAGTCGTTTCTTATGCCACATGGAAACAACTTATTCTACGTATGCAGCAACGAGAGGAGGTGTCGAAATGAGCAGCAAGAAAATCGAAGAGTTAAACGAAACCGAATTTCGGGGAATGCTTTCTTACATGGCTTCTTACGAGTTTGATGAAATGACGGTATCGGAGTTTTTTGACGTGCTCGCTGAAATGGAGGATGAAGAAATTGCTGAAGTTGTGGAACTGACTGCGGCGGTTTACGAAGTAAACTGCTGAGCTTGCGAACATATTGAGGATGGGAAACTTGTCTTGGAACAACCTGCCCCCTTTGTAAACAACCCCCTAACCCCCTTTATTAAGGGGGAAGGGGGAAGCGCGGAGCCACAGCTTCGGCTTAGCGTTTTTGGTAACGAAATCCGCTTCGGCGATAAGCGTATTGTCATTAAGTTACGAGAGCAGGCAGCGATAACATAGATAATAACACTACAAAATTTTATGGGAGGGAAAAGATTATGAAACGAATATTTTGTTTATCCCTTATGATGCTTTTATCATTTGGCGCCTCGGTTGCTTTGGCAAAGGGTTTTGAGCTTTCCTTCTTTTTGGGAATAGCAGATACCCAATCCCTCACGGAGGATGGTGTATCTGTCAGATTTATAGTCGAGGAAGGAGAGGGCAAATCAACCAAAGTTTTTGAACAGCATTGGGCCAAAGCGGAGTGGTCTAACAAGTTCGTTGTAGATTTGACCCCGTGGGCGGGAAAGACTATCAGGTTGAATCTGACGACAGACCCTGGGCCAGCCAGAAATCCATCATGGGATTGGATTCTTATAGGTGATGCTAAGATTACCTTCGATGAAAAGCTTGTTTATGACATTGGACAAGCAGTTACGGACGGCAAAGCGAAGTTGAGTATGTTATTGGACGGCGACAAGTACGAAACAAATGGCCTCTGTCATATCCCCTATTGCTTTATGGCCACTTGCTCACCCTACGCCGGTACGTGTGGTGGGAAGACGAAGCCTAAATCATTCATGCAGCACCCAGCAGCGGGTTGCAACAGAGCAGGCAACACAATCTCCCGATACGAAATATATCTTTCTCGTATAGGAGGAACTGGGGAGATAAATCCAGGAGAGGTGAAAGCAAACTCAGATGTAGCTTTCACTTTCTTAGCAAACATCCATATAGAGGATTCCGTTCCAATCCATATAGTCCAGATTGAGTTGCCAATGGGATTCACCACAAAGGGAAATCCTGTGTCCAGTATTAACATTGGCGGAACAAATTATACCAACGTCTCCGAATTGGTAAAGGTTCAAGATTCGACTATCGATATTACTTTACCTGAAGCCATTGAAAAAGACACTAATCTTGTAGTAATATTCAATGCGACTACCCATTTGATAGGACGAACAAAAGCAACATTCACAGTATCCTTCTTAGATTCTTCAGGAAACGTTCTTGGTTATTGTCTACCTGGAAACGCAGATTCCAAAGATAATAACAACAGCCTTTCTATCGCATGTCCCACATGTTCGCCTGAACAGGAATTCCGAGTCCTGACCAACAATCCTAACAACCCCAATATACTGCTTGCGGGAAGCGCTGAGGGTATGTTTCGTTCTCAAGACAGCGGCACGACGTGGCGGCATGTTTGGAAAAACGACCAGGGCAGGGCGATTAACGCTCTGGCAATAAGTCCCGCTGACCCAGATTTTATCATAGCGGGATTGCTTGGACCAACAGGAGACTCGCGACCTTTGAAACCAACGCTCCTCCGTAGCCTCGATGGGGGATTTACGTGGAAACTTGCCGGTTATGAAGGCATCACTGATATCTTTTCTTTAGCGCCTCATCCAACTAAACCAGGAATATTCTATATGGCAGAACGAGATGAATGGTTTGCAGGCGACCCCGGAGGACTATATCGCACGTTAGATTACGGAGAAAGATGGCAGAAAGTATGGGAAAAGAATAAAGAGCCAAACGAAAATGCAACTTTCAAGGATGATTCTATCCGAGTATTAGCAACTATCTCCAGGCCTGATGGTACAATTGCTTTGCTGGCTGGCCTCTCTGATGGCGTTTATCAGAGCACAGACGATGGGGTGAATTGGAATGAGCTAACTAAAGGTGACCCAGATGTTACAGCTATAGCCGTTAGAAAAACTGATACTGAGACAATTTATGTGGGCACAGAGAGCTTTGGGATGTTTCGTAGTCTTGATGGAGGCAAAAAATGGGAACCACTGTCAGGATGGCCAGTAGATGCAGGCCCTATCAAAACTATAGTTATTAATCCGAAAAATCCTGGAGTTGTCTATGTCGGTACGAAAACAGGTTTCTTCCGTTCAGAGGATGGAGGTGAAACCTGGCAGGGAAAAGGGTTATCTGGCTTAGTTGGCAATACAATTTACAATGTAGCAGTGGTACCTATTTCACCAACCGAAAGTATGATATTTAGCGCTACGAAGAATGGAATCATCAGCTTTGTAGATGTTATTCCACCGTTAGCCAAGCTTCATCCACCCATTACTATCTCACCAGAGCCTGTGTTTGAGCCATTATTACAATGGAAAGAAGTACAGGGAGCATATTCTTATACAGTGCAAGTCTCAACAGATGAGAATTTCTCGGATATCATTTTTACTCTCTCGGAGTATACGGAACTTTCCGCCAAAGTGCCATCCGAGAAACTAAAGGTTGGGAAGACCTACTACTGGCGTGTGAGAGCAGAGAATCCATCAGCAATAAGTGAATGGTCAAACGTAGAGACGTTTACCTACTCAAGGGATATTCAGTATCCATTATGGGACGTCAATCAGGATGGTGTTGTTGATATTTTCGATATAGTTTTAGTTGGAACGCATTTTGGAGAGGATTATACCACAGGTGCTCCTGTGATAAGTGATGACGTAGGAAAACTGCGCTCACTACAAGCAGAAGGCAAAATCTGGATGGAACCTCTCCAGAGGATGGATTCTGAAGGATTCTTATCTGTCGCTGTGAGAACAAGCCGTCTGGAAGATCTTTATGGATACCAGTTTGACATTCTCTTTGACCATGAGATATTAGAGGTGTATTCTATCGTCCCAGATTCCACTCTGAATCAAGATAGAGCACAGACTTACTGGCGGGTGAGCAGCCTGGACAATCTCAGAGGATATATCATCGGAGTCACACATGTCAGACAGGGGACAAAAGAAGGCATAACGGGTGACGGTATTCTGGCAATAGTTCAGTTTAGGGTGAAGCAACCAGTAATCGCAGGAGATACAGAGCTTCTGTTGAGCAATGTGGAAGTAGCAGATTCTAAAGCTCGAAGAATCCTTGTGAATTTCTCTGGGGTGAGGCTGAATAGGGAGCTTTTCATCCCTCAGAAGACGGTTTTGCATCAGAACTATCCGAATCCGTTCAACCCGGAGACATGGATACCATTTAATCTTGCGGAGGATGCGGTTGTGATAATCCAGATTTTCGATATGCGAGGCAATCTTGTGCGAAGGTTCAATTTAGGGCAAGTTCCAGCGGGTTATCATATCTCAAGGGATAGAGCAGTTTATTGGGATGGACGGAACGAGAAGGGTGAGAAAGTAGCATCAGGCACTTATTTCTATACCTTGCAGGTGCGCGAAGCCATCCCGAACATCGGGGCAGGGAAGTTCAACGCTACGAGAAAAATGGTAATAGTGAAATAGGGGCACCTGAATTATCAAGGGTAATGGTATCTTTGCCCTCATTTTGTAAGCATCACGCTATTCCTCCCCCTTGACGGGGGAGGCGTAGGTGGGGTAAAATGATGATATTCGCTTTTTTTCACCCTCTCCTAACCCCTCCCATGTAAAAAATATGTAACATTTCATTCGGCTTTATAGCCGCTGATTAGGTGGTTTACGAAGTAAACCACTGAGCGAAGCGAACAGACAACGCCGATATGATACCGATTCAAAATCAGCGATGTCTGAAAATCTGCGGCTCTATAAACTGGCACAAAATCTCATGATTATGCAACCTTTGATGCTAAAAATAAAAAATAGACCAATAGTGGTATTTGCAGATGACCTGACGGGTGCTATGGAAGTCGGGCTTCAGAGTTTTCCTGCGGTGGTTTTAAATAACGTAGATACCGATGCTGTCCACGCCGCTTCCGCGGAGTCAAATAAAACTATCGTGATAAACACTCAAACCCGAGAACTATCCGCCGAACAGACGTATCAGGTCACCAATGAGAAATCTTCAGCAATTTCCATACCAGAAGGCACGGCAACATATTACAAAATCGACTCGACAATGCGAGCGCACATCGGCGCAGGGATAAAAGCTTTTAAAGAGGCGCTCCAATGCGATTTGGTCGTCATTGCTCCGGCGTTGCCACAAAATGGCAGAATTACCCGAAATGGTGTGCATTATGTGGATGCCGTACAGGTTCATGAAACGCAGTATGCTAAAGATATCATGACCGCGTCTCCCACGTCCTATATTCCCGCTATCATTGGATATCAATTGGGCGAATCCGTTCAATTGATTTCGTTAGATGTCGTTCAACAAGGTTGGCAGAACATCAAAACGGCCTTGGAAAAACAACCTCAAGGCACTGTGGTCGCAATTGATGCGGTCATTCCAGAGGATTTGGACAATATTGCCGAAGCAATTCATCTATTAAACGCGGATGTATTATCTGTCGGCTCCGCGGGTTTATTTCGCGCGATTTGTCGGGTTTTGGGAAGGTCGAGTAATCAAGTGGTTCCTATAATTACCGACTGGACACGACAATTGCCAAAGAAAAGAAAAAGAAATCCAAAGGATGGTAGGATTATTGTGATAGCAGGTTCTTTGAATCAACGAACGAATGCGCAGATTGAAACGGCTATAGCGACTTTAGGAGATAAAGTCAAACTATTGGAATTGGATGTCAACAAGGTGATTGCCAGAGGAAAGTCCAGAACTACAGAAATTGAGCGATTACGAGGGCAGATTTTGTCATCTCTGCAAGCGAAAAAGCATATAGTTGTGAGAACCAATCGAACTCTCCTCAAATGTAGTCAAGAAGAGGAAGACGATATCGTTAAGGCGTTGGGTGAAGCAATTAATGACGATGCAATCATTGAAAAGTCCGCTCTTCTTCTATTGACGGGTGGACAGACAGCTTACTTTGTTACTCAAGTTTTGGGCGCTTCAGGAATTGAAGTCAAAGGAGAGATTGAAAAATTTATTCCTGTCGGCATTCTAATAGGCGGAAAATATGACGGCGTCCCCGTTGTGACTAAAGCAGGAGGCTTTGGCAGTCAAGAGGTTATTGCCAATATTTTAACTGGCATGTCCTGATAGAATAGACGGACGCAGACAGATACCAGCTATTGGCTTGCTCGTTTAGTAGTCCGCGTGCGTCTATCAGGTCCGTGGTATCTATTGCGCATTCAGCGAAAGCAAAAATCGTCCTCCTGAATAGATGAAGTAAGGTCCGAAGCGTAATAGAAACGCGCCACAGACTGCTAACATCCATCTGTAGGCTCCAGTCGATAGCAATTCTCTGCCGAAAACAACGAAAGCGCCGACCAGAGAATACCAGGCAAAATCCGAAAGAATATGCCCAACATAAATGGCGGAGACAAGCGGGATGCCTCCTGTGACCGCATCGCTGACCAATTTCAAGCCGACAGTCAACCACCAGAATGTCCAATAGGGATTGGATAAGCTGATAACAACACCGAGGCTGAAGGGTCCCATTTTTCGTTCAGATTTACCCTCAGAGAAGTTTACCTCCCCTACTTCATTTTTCTTCCGACATAAGCCCGTCCAGAGTATCACTCCGCTCACTAATATTCCAATGAGGCCAAAAAGTAGCGTAGGTTTGTTGATAAGAACTACGGGGCTAATAAATATTTGCTTCAACGCGTCGTAGGAATTAAGGGTAAGCAACACTACATGAATGCTAATCGCCAATAAAACTACTATCGGCAAGTCGAACTTTCTCACGCCCGATTCTTTCAGTATGCCGATTGTCATCCATAAAAGCACACTGCCGCCAATTATGCCAATAATACCAGCCGCGATAGTATTATTTAACACAGTCCCTACCCCAAGAGAGAGCAAAATAACAGTAGCCAGTTCTAAAAGACTATGCCCACAAACGATGAAAACCGCCGCCCTGAATCCGCGCTTTAAAGTCTCAGTAATCGTAACGGCAAGAACAGGCCCGGGCATCATCGCGCCTGAAAGCCCTAAAATGAAGGAATATATGATGTTGCTGACTATATTCATATAAAAATTCCTCTCCAAACTTTTCTTTTAGAAAGAAAAGTTTAATCAAAAGAAATAAGATGAATTCTAAAAAAAGGTGGAAGAAGAGTTTGGTTGCTATGTTTATATCATACTATTTGTAGTTTCAAATGAGACGATTTCAAAATCCCCCTCAATCCCCCTTTAAAGGGGGGAAGCCTTTCCCCCCTTTCGTAAAGGGGGGTAGGGGGGATTTGTAGGGGGGATTTGTTGAGGAGGGTGTAATAGTCTCATTTTTAACTCAAAATGGTATCATACTATAAATTACATTACTTATCAAGATTTTTCACGCAGAAAAGACGTTGACATGGATGTTAATATTATGTTACAATATGTAGTTTTGATAGATTTATTGAGCCACAGATGAACACAGATTGGAATTAGGTTTAATCAAAAGAAACACTAAGGAAAGAGAAAAAGATGAAAGTTATAAATGTCGTAGGCGCTAGACCCAATTTCATGAAGATAGCGCCGATAGTGCGTGAGATGGACAAATACGAATGTCTTGAGCATATTTTGCTTCACACCGAACAGCATTATGACGATGCGATGTCGAAGGTATTTTTTGAGGATTTGGCGCTGCCTCAACCGGATATTTACCTCGGCGTTGGTTCAGGAAGTCACGCTGTCCAGACCGCGAAGGTGATGGTCGAATTTGAGAAAGTGCTTAATGAGAGGAAACCTGACCTTGTTGTTGTCGTCGGAGATGTTAACTCCACTTTAGCTTGCAGTTTAGTGGCAGCGAAGTTGGGTGTTAAAATAGCTCATGTGGAAGCGGGGTTGCGTAGTTTTGACCGCAGTATGCCTGAAGAGATTAATCGGATTGTCACTGACGCACTTTCCGATTTGCTGTTTACCACAGAACTATCCGCTAATCAAAATTTGGAACGGGAAGGTATACAGAAGGGAAAAATCCACTTTGTCGGTAATGTGATGATAGATACTCTGCTGTACTGCATTAACAAAGCCCAGATATCATCTATCATGAATACGCTTAATCTCGCGGTGGGAGACTTTGCTCTGCTCACTCTGCATAGGCCCAGCAATGTAGATGTCAAAGAAAATTTCGAGGAGATTATCAGCGCTCTGGAGATAATTCAACAACAGATTAAAATAGTTTTTCCACTTCATCCACGTACCAGAGCGCGCCTTTCAGAATTTGGGATGGCTGAACAATTTGCGAGGATGACAAACTTTGTGGTCACAGAACCATTAGGATATCTGGATTTTCTCAATTTAGAATCGAATTGTAAATTTGTACTTACAGATTCCGGTGGACTACAAGAGGAAACAACAGTTCTGGGAGTCCCGTGTTTAACTTTGCGTGAGAATACTGAACGACCAGTTACAATTACTGAAGGAACGAATACGCTTGTAGGAATTGACCCGGAGAAAATTATTGCAGAAAGCATGAAAATTCTTTCAGGAAAAGGTAAATCGGGCGGGATACCTAAATTCTGGGATGGAAAAGCTGCGGAAAGAATCGTGGAGATTATAGGTAATTAGGTAATTGGGTAATAATTACCTAATTTTCACTTTACCAAATTACTTTTTATTCCACTTAGTTTCTTTTAATCAAACTTTTCTTTCTAAAAGAAAAGTTTGGTTACCAAATATTATGGAGGAAAACAATGAGCTTCAAAGGAGTAATTCTTGCTGCTGGGAATGGAAAAAGGCTTCAGCCATTGACGAATACAAAACCAAAACCGTTGGTGCCCATCGCTGGGCGAACATTGTTGCAACATAATATCGATAAAATGGTTGCGGCTGGCATAAATAATATCATTATTGTCATCCCGAAAGATACAACTCCGCAATTAAGCGCTTTTTTAAAAGAACATTATCCAGATATCAATCTACAACTCGTAGAACAAGAGCAGGCGCTTGGCACTGCGCATGCGGTGAATGTTGCAAAATCAGAGATTGGCGCCTCTGATTTTCTTATGGCCTATGGCGATAATCTCACCGGTTATGATTATTCAGAATTGATAAAACGGCATACATCAAATGTAGCTTCAGCAACTATGGCGTTAATGCATGCTGACGAACCTAAGAAACATGGGATTGTTGAAACCAATGGCGGGAGAATTACTAATATTGTGGAAAAGCCTGAGACTCCCAAAAGTGACCTTGCCTTCGCGGGAATGTGCGTCTTTACTCCAGATATATTTTCCGCTATCAAGCATACGAAAAGAAGCCCACGTGGCGAATATTACCTGACGGATTCCCTACAGCTTCTTATTGAGTGGGGACACAAAATCGGCTACGCAATTTTAGATACCTGGCGTTTGAATGTCAATGACCATAAGGATTTGTTAAAAGCAAATCAGTTGTTGTTATCCGAAGAAGCATCTGTTGGTTTTAGGACTGTAAACTCAAATGAGCAATCAGACAGGTTTCACATCATACCTCCTGTCTACATTGGAGCAGATGTAAGCATTGAAAGTAATGCTGTCATTGGACCCTATGTTACCTTAGAACATGCCGCTGTAGTAGGCGAAAATACGAGAGTAAAGAATAGTGTATTGTTATCACGCGCGAATATTGGCAAAAATTGCTTTATCGCCAATAGCATTTTGGGTGAAAATTCCTGTGTGGAAGATGAATTTTATACATCCGAAAACGAAGTAATTGCGTTAGTCCTGGGCGACGGTGAAATTTTTAAGAAACCTTGAAAAGGTTCTGAACCTTTCCAAGGTTTGTCTGGCAGCTAAACGAAATTGAATATTAACGGATAAACAAGTTTGACTCGGAATTGCACTATTTTTGTCCAAAACATAGTCGATTATGTTTTGGACAAGACACTTGTTTATCCTTTTTTTATATTTGCCTCAGTTAAGCGAGGTGGCTTGAACAAATGGCTCAGTTGATTACAATCAATCAAAATAATTTTCACGAAAGTATAAGTCGTGCTGTATCGGTACTCGACCTCGGTGGCATCGTCGCTTTTCCAACGGATACTGTTTACGGCGTCGGCGTGGATGCGTTCAACCCCAAAGCCGTTGAGAAAATCTATGCCGCCAAAGGGCGTCAAAAAAATAAGCCCTTGCCGGTATTAGTCGCATCGTTCAACGATGTGTTGAAGATTTCAGCGAACTTGCCCCCGGTTTTTGAAAAACTGGCGACAGCATTTTGGCCCGGCGCGTTGACTATCGTGGTAGAGGCAAATAGCGCGTTGCCTGCTGAGATTACAGCAGGCAGAAATACTGTTGGGGTCAGAATGCCTGATAATCCCATCGCATTGAAGTTGATTGAAAATTTCGGTAACCCTCTGGCAACAACCAGCGCTAATATCTCTGGGGAACGCGAAGCGGTAACGGCTGAAGAAGTACAAGTGAGCCTGGGTGATAAAATCGAAATGATTTTGGACGGCGGCGCAACAATCCCCTCTTTTTCCCCTCTTTCTCAAAGGGAAAAAGGGGGGATTGTCTCTACGGTATTGGATTTATCCGTCACACCGCCTGTCATCAGGAGGAGAGGACAAATCGCCGCCGGTCAGATTGCCGATGTCCTGTGTGTGAATCCATCAGTCACCAGTTACCAATAACCGGAAGGTGCAAGAATAAATGTCAGATGCGATTATCAAAGTAGTGAAGAACATTCTGGATTCTCAAATTTTCGGTGTTATGCCGTCGGTTGTAGCAGCCATTGAATATGAAACTACGCCCGCCGGCATAAAGATCAAAATGCGCATTCCCACAGTGAAACTGAAACGTCATTTGGAGCCGCATGACAACATAATCGGGTTGTGTACGATGGCAAGCGACAAATTTACATTTTTAGGATAAAGGAAGTAACCGCGATGAAGCCCTTGATAACAGCCGTTTTAGCTTCTCTCATGTTCACCATCACTGCGGCGGCCGAAAATCTGGTCCTCGACCTCAATGGCAAAAACGGATACGTCCAACTCCCTGCCGATATCTACCTCGACCTGCACGAGGCGACCGTGGAAGCGTGGGTCAAATGGAAGAGGATAGTAAGATACTCCCAACCCCTCGGCTTCGGCAAACCGTGGAATGCCATGGCAGTGAATAACTGGGAGATGGAGCCAAGCTTGCAGTTTTACATCTACGACCAGCAACGCCGCCTGCATCTCATCAAAATTCCCAACATTTTGCAGACCAATCGCTGGTATCATCTTGCGGCCGTAACTGGCAGCAGTGGTATGAAACTGTATGTCAACGGCATCCTGGTGGGCGAGAATGGGTTCACCGGGAGTTTCTCGGCCATAGACACCGAGAGGAATTTTTTCGGGCGCAGTCAGTGGTTAGATTATGGTAATTTCGCCGGGCAACTGGATGAAGTTCGCGTCTGGCGGCTGGTGCGGACACCAGAGCAGATTCGCGCCAACATGCTTCGGCGGTTAAGCGGACGTGAACCGGGGTTGGTCGGGCTATGGAATTTCGATGCCGCCGACGCCAGAGATGCTTCGGAGCGGAAGTATCACGGTCAGATGTTTGGCACGGCGCGGTGTGTGGCTGAAATACTGCCAGACGCAAATGTGCTTCAACACCCGAGTGTCATCAAGGGCATGGCGACCGATGCGGCGGGGAAACACCTGGCAAACGCCGAAGTTCGTTTGCTCCAGGGCGGAGAAGTGGTCCAGAGCACCACCACCAGCGAGGACGGCAAATATCAACTGGTTCTCTTCCCTAATGATTCCGACTATGACCTCGCGGCAACACACAGCGACAATGGCGGTTGGTGGCTCGGAATGCGGGTGAAACCGGGGATGGAAATCAAACAGAATGTCGTCTTGGCGCCGGCAAATTACCTATCGGGAACAGTTTCTACTTACGCTTCGACACCTCACGTCGCAGTGCCGGTGGACGCGCTTCTCATAGATGAGGCCGGGCTGAAAAAACAGCCGCCCGAACTCCGTGTGGCGCAAAAAACCACGGCACTCACTGATACGATGGGCAAATACCGTATGACGAATCTGAAGCCGGGTTCGTACCTGCTGAGATGTCATGTTCTGGGCGGGTACGTTTATTATCTGAGGGCAGGCGAAGCAACCGGGGCCCTCGCTTCCCCACTGGCATCCCAATTGCCCCCGCAGGCTCAAATCTTGGCGGTGGATAGCGGCACTTCTCTCTCCCAGTTGGACTTTGAGATTGCAACCTTCAAGAAGGGCGTCTTTAAGACCTTGACGCGTCTCGATGGACTACCTGATAGTGACATTTTGGCGCTGCATCATTCCTCCGACGGGATTCTCTGGATTGGGACCGGGGCCGGGCTTTCCGCCTATGATGGCGAGATGTTGGTCAACTTCAACGCCGAGAACGGTTTTACCAATGCCGAAGTGCGTGACATCTATGAAGCGGACAATCAGAACTTGTGGTTCGCCACTAATGAGGGTGTTTATCGCTATGACCGCAAGCGCTTCATTCGTTTGACCACCGCCGATGGTTTGGCCGCGGACGATGTCTTCGACATCTGCGCCGATTCATTGGGACGACTCTGGTTTGCCACCCAAGGAGGGGTTAGCCGTTATGATGGGAAGCATTTTGTCAACTTTACCGTGGCTGACGGTTTGCTGGAAAACAGGGTGGATGCTATCGCGGCCGATGCGGCGGGACAAATCTGGATTGGACACTTCCAATCAGGAGTTGCCCGTTTTGACGGGGAAAAGTTTATCTCGTTAACGAAAAGCGATGGGCTTGCGGATAATTACGTTAAAGACATCTTCCTGGGTCCATCCAGGCAACTGTGGTTTGCCACCGCCAATGGCGTTTGCCAGTACGATGGCCAGAAGTTTGTCCAATTGACCAGCGATGGCGTTCAGACGCTGCTGCAAACCAGCGATGGCGTTCTCTGGCTTGCTATTGTTGGAAGTGGTGTGAGCCGCTATTATGGGCAAAGCGTGGTCAATTTTACCACCGATGATGGGCTGCGGCCGGATCAGGTCTGGTGTATAGAGGCGGCTTTGGATGGGGCTATCTGGTTTGGTACTCAGCATGGGCTGGTGCGTTACGAGGAACAAACGTTTTCGACCCTGACAACCCAGGACGGACTTGCCGACAATTCGGTGGCGGCTATTGCTGAAGGAACTGCCGGCGAGGTCTGGATTGGCACGTCAAAGGGTTTATCGCGCCTGCTTGCCAGCCATCAGGTTCAGCAATCCTCGCCGGTGGTTACGGGGTTGCGCCGGACATTTGCTGCTTATCGGTCTTTCGCAATACGCAACCTGACGCTCAACGATGGCTTGCCCGGTAACCAGATTAACGCCATCTGCCGCGATGCCCAGGGTAAGATGTGGTTTGCCATCGCCGGGAAAGGGGTATCTTGTTACGACGGGACAAGTTTCGTCCACCTGACACAGGATGATGGCTTAATCAGCCAGGATGTTAACGACCTGGCGCAAGATGCCCAAGGTACAATGTGGTTTGCGACACCGTATGGCGTCTCCCGCTTCCGCAAGGGGGAATTTACCAGCTTCTTTGTGGAGAACGGATTACCATCTCTCCCTGTTTGGTACGTTCATCCTGACCAAAAGGGGAGGGTATGGTTTAGCACCCCAGGCGACGTTTTTTACTACGATGGGGTGCGTTTTGCTGGCGTCTCGGAACAATACGGTCTGAAAAAGGATGCTGTGGGCCCGCTTTACAGTGACACCCATGGGCGGTTATGGTTGGGCTTCAGCCATGGGATTTTGCCACTGGATGAAGGCACGGGCGTTCGGCTTACCACCCCCATGAGATTGACTTTTGCCCAAAGCGCTGGGATGGTGGCCGATGACGACGGTCGCCTCTGGTTGACCACCGATGTGGGCCTGCTGGGCTATGATGGCACAGCATACTCTCTGCTGGACCGCCGGGATGGCCTCCCGGACGGCAAAATCACGGCCATCTACCTTGATTCTGAGGGGATTATCTGGTTCGGGCTCCATCCTAATGGTCTGGTATTGTATCGGCGAACAACCACCAGGCCGGGGGTGCGAATCACTGCGCTCGAAGTCCACCAGCTCTATACCGATGTGTCCGCGGCGCCACCACTGGCCGTTGGGGAGCCGGTTACCATCAGCTATTCCGCCATTGACTTCAAAACTCACCCCCAGAAGCGCCAGTATCGCCGTCGCCTTAGCCGTGACGACGGTACCATCATCTCCGACTGGCAGGTGACCACAGCCGAGGCGTTTAAATATACCTTCAATGACCCGGGCAATTATCTCTTTGAAGTGGTGGCGATTGACCGCGACCTTAACTATTCCGAGCCGGCGCAGCTTCAGTTCACGCTTTTCACCCCCTGGTATCTCAACGGTTGGCTGGTGTGGCCGCTCGCCGGCGGGGGTGGAGTTTCCCTGGTTACTTTGCTGTTCTTTAGCGGGCAATATTTCTTCAAGCGGCGCGAGACCAAACGGATGCGCGAGGAACTGATGAAGCAAGAACAGGAGAACCGTCGACAACTAGAGGCTAAAAACCAGGAATTGGAAGTCGCCAATCAAGCCAAAAGTATCTTTCTGGCGAACACCAGTCACGAAATTCGGACGCCGATGAATGCCATCTTAGGATACACCCAGATTCTACAGGATAAAAATGACTTGCCCGCCGAAGTGAAGGCTGGTCTCAAAACCATTGAAACCAGCGGGCTTCAACTGTTGGCGCTGCTGAATGATATCCTTGACCTTACCAAGGTCGAATCTGGCCGCCTGGCACTGCAAGTGACCGCGTTTAACTTGAGCGAGTTAATTGAGGGCCTGAGTGACATGTTTGCCATGCGTTGTCAGCAAAAAGGGCTGTCGTGGCGGGTCGAATGGTGGCAAGATAATGGCGACCAGGAAGAACCGACCAGCCCGCATAAGCAACTCCTCAGTGGCGACGAAGGCAAGCTGAGGCAGGTTTTGATTAACCTCCTTGGCAACGCGGTCAAATTTACCGATGCCGGTTCGGTGACTTTGCGCCTCAACCGCGGTACTCCGGCAGCCCTGAAGCCGCTGGCCGAGGGGGCGGAAAATTCACCCGGCACAGTGCATCGTTTCACCTTCGCCATTATCGACACTGGCCCGGGCATTCCAGCCGCGGCACATCAAAAGATTCTCGAACCGTTTACCCAAGAGACCCTTGGCGAACAGAAAGGCGGTACCGGTCTGGGCCTGGCGATTGCCAACCAACTCATCCAGTTGCTGGGGGGTGAACTCAAACTCGAATCGACCTTGGGCGAAGGCAGTCGCTTCTGGTTCACCCTGCAGTTCCCTGAAGTTCTGACTTCGGCCGTTAGCCCGGCTCCGGTGTCACTACCAGCCGAGGCGGTGATACATCTGGCAGAGGGTTATGCCGTCAAAGCGCTGGTCGTTGATGACCTCAAAGAGAATCGCGATATCCTATCGGCCTTACTGACTCGCATTGGGGTTGAGGTTGTCGAAGCGGATACCGGACAAGCAGCGCTGGAGCAACTCGCCGCCGAGAAGTTCGATATTGTGTTCATGGATATCCGCATGCCTCAGATGGACGGTATTGAAGCGACACGGCGGATTATCGCCGCCGACGGTGAAGCCAAACCCAAAGTGGTTGCGGTCTCGGCTTCGGCATTGCTGAATGAGCAGCGGCAATACCTAGAAGCTGGTTTCGATGCTTTCCTCGCCAAACCGGTTCAGGTTAAAACGCTTTATCCCTGCCTGGCAAGAATTTTGCATATAAAATATCAATATGCCACTGAAGCGAACGAAAGCGATTATTCTTCAGTCGTTCTGCCGCTACCTCTCTTGCGGCGTTTGAAAGAAGCTGCCAGCTTTGGGGAAATTACCAACCTGGAGCGCTACCTTGACGAGGTGCGACCATTTTCTCCACCACTGGCAGAGAAACTGTTTGAACTCACCCGAGAGCTGAAAATGGCGGACATTCTGGCACTGTTGGAAGCTTTAGAGGGGGTGTGAAAAGTCTATCAACCAGAAATCGGGGTGACCAGTCACCTGGGTGTTGGGGTGATGGAGTAAGGGGGTATTATACCACTGTTCCTCCCCCTTGATGGGGACAGGGGGGAAATACTCCCATACGCATCAAGTTAAGCGTTTTTTCCCAATTCCCCTCCCTTGACGGGAGGGGTTAGGGGAGGGTGAAAAAAGCGAGAGTGCCGTTCTCACCCCCACCTACGCCTCCCCCGTCA
>Ga0194113_10000246_pt1 | contig 67513 bp, 42 predicted proteins | sample TA2MahC200mmetaG_FD_146193 | JGI IMG/M metagenome (GOLD analysis project Ga0194113, IMG submission 146193) | Freshwater microbial communities from Lake Tanganyika, Tanzania - TA2015017 Mahale Deep Cast 200m | ecosystem: Environmental > Aquatic > Freshwater > Lake | place: Tanzania: Lake...
ATGGCCGCCATGGGGATGCGCAACGCGCCCATCTTCCCGTGCATGATGCCGGCGGAGGATCAGAACCCGCAGCACACGCTGCCCGAGAACCTGATGAACCTGCGCCGCCGCCTGGCGCTCGACGTGCAGCAGGCCGCGGATTACCCCGGCCTCGACGGGTACGGCTTCGGCTGGTACGCCACCACCCGCGGCTTCTGGGAGTACACCGGCCGCAAGGACGGGTGGCAGGGCCGGCGGAACGAGGAGTACGGCAAGGTGGCCTGGGCGTACTGCCAGAAGGAGATGGCCAAGTTCCCCACCAATACCTTCTCCGAGGCGCAACTCAAGGAGTTCGGGAAGTGGCAGGGCGCCCGCGCCTGGAGCACGACCCTGCCGCGCTCGTACAACGAATGGCTGACCGACGTGAAGGTAATCCGGCCCGGCTTCGAAATGCACAATCACAAGCCGACGAACTGGCTGCCCGGCGGGGAACAGTACCCCCCGATGACCTTCGAGAACATGTCGCATCGCAGCGCGCTGGACTACCACGACTACTGCAATCCACCGGCGTCCGGCTGGCGCATGCCGGCGTTCCTGGGCATGGGCAACCAGGCCGGGCAGAAGCTGGAAATGGCCGTTTTCAGCCATATGTCGAGTTCCGAGGCGGTCCCGATCGTGTTCAGCGGCATCGGGCGCGGGATCGACGGCATTTACGTGGGCTACGACGAGGACAGCGCCTGGCAGACGGCGATGTTCCGGATATGCGAGCGGTTTGGATCGTATTTCACCGCGCTGGATCCGCTCCCGGACGTGGCGTTTTACTGGACCGGCGAACACGGCATGGCCAGCACGGTCCTGTACGACCTGGCGCGCATGCGCCGGCCGGGGATGATCGTCTCGCCCGAGGATATCCTCGCGGGCGAGCTGTCCCGGTACAAGGTGCTGCTGCTGGCCGGCACCCAGGCGTTCCCGACGCCGGGGATCGATGCCGCCGTCCGCGCGTTCGAGGCCAAGGGCGGCGTCATCCTCAAGGACGATTCGTGCGCCAAAGATATGCCCGGGAAGTCCATCGGTTTCGCCTACACGGGGGACCGCGTGTTCGGCGGCCCCTGGGGCCTGGGCGGCGACGGCGAATGGGAGCACGTCCACCCCTGGTGGAAGTTTACGAGCGCCAACACCAACGGCAAGGAACGGCTCCTGATCAAGGCGTTCGCCGGCACCCCCCAACTCCCCGTCACCACGCCGGATACGGACGTTCTCATCTCCCCGCTGGCCGGAAAAGACTCGATCGCGTGCCTCGTGCACAACAAGCGGGAGGTGCCGCTGGCCGTCAAGGGCCGCTGGCGCCAGGGACATCTCATGCCGAAGCTCGGCGAACTGGACGTGGCAAAAGGATGGTACGTCCACGACCTGCTGACCGGGAAGCCGGCAGCCGTCGAGAAGACCGCGACCGGGCAGCGCGTCCGCCTGGAATTCACGCCCGGCGGCGCCGCGATCTTCCTGCTGACGAAACGGGAGCCGAAGTCGATGGCCATCCGGACCGAACGCACGGCGCCGGGCGCGGTGCGGCTCACCGGCTGGCTGGCCGACGGGTCGGACAAGCCGCTGGCGGATGCCATGCCGTTCGAAGTGACGCTCAAGGGGCCGGACGGCGCCACGCTGTTCCGCAAGTTCGCCGCGCTGGGGCCGGAGACGCCGCTGGAGGTGCCCGTGCCGGCCATGGCCGCCGACGCGAAGTTGGAGCTGGTGGCGCAGGACCTGGTGCTCGGCTGCACGGCCGCGCAGACGATCGTTCCGGCGGCCCCGGCGGCGGTGGCGGCGCGGCCGTCCGCCGATTTCGTCGGCGGCGAAAAGCCGATCCTGGAGTTCCTCTCGCAGCGCAAGGGGCCGGTGACGGTGGTGCTGGACGAGGAGCAGGCCATGTTCCGCCCGGCCGCCGAAAAGATCGCCGCGCTGCTGAAGAAGTCCGGCCGCGAGGCCCGCGTGGAGACGTGGGACCTGGCCGAAATCCGGCCGCTCTACCTGCGCTGGAAGCCGACCAGGGACGACATCGAGGTTGCGAACAGCCTCACAAACGGGACGGCCTGGGCGTGGCGCATCAACCTCAGCTACTATGCCGTCGAGGCGGAAGGCGTGACCTTCGACAGTCCCGAGGCCGGCTACACCGAATCCGGGCCGAGCCTGCGGCACGAAGCGGACGTGGTGATGTTCGGCGCGCCGCAGAACCACCTCGCCGTGAAGCAGGTCGAGCCGTACCTGCGCCGGAAGGTGACGGACGCCTACCCCGCGCCGGGCGGTTTCTTCGTCCACCACATCTGGTCGCCGTTCCTGGGCGGCTACCACGCCCTGTACGTTGGCTGCCGGGACGCCGCCGGCGCCGACGCGGCGGTCGCCTCCCTCGCCGCATTGAAACGGCCGTCCTCCGCGCCCGCCCCCGCGCCGGACGCCAGGCCGGCGGTCGTGCGCGGCGGCGCGCCGGCGCCGCTCAAGGACATGGCCCGTGACCTCGACGGCACGTACGTTCTTGGCCTCGGTTTTTCGCCCAGCGGGAAGAAGCTGTTCGCGACCACAACCTCGTACGGCGACTGGTTCTTCATCCTGGATCCGGCCACGGGCAAGATCATCGAGCAGCGGCTGCCGCCGGTCTCGAAGGACGGCTTCCCTAACTGGTGGAACTGGGGCCGCGGGATTCAGGAAGTGGTGAGCGAGACATCGCTGCGCATCGGATTGTGGAACGGTACGCACCTCTACGATCTGGACAAGGGATTCGTCAGCAAGGCGCCGGGAACGCCCCCGCACCATCTTCCCGGTCCCAGGGACGGCGGGGGGCCGACCGTGAAAGCTTCGACCCGCCTCGACGACAACGAGAGGGGGCGGATCTACCTGGGCGGCAACGACCGGCTTCATGCGCTCGACGTGGATGGCCGCACGCTCTGGACCTATGAAGACGCGTTCGCCTCTCCCGATCTGCACTATCCGCGCGGCGTGTTCCCGCGGGCCGTCAGCGGCGACGGCAAAGTCCTCCTCGTCGCCGCGTTCGGCGTGCACGACATGATGTTCGCGACCGCGATGAAGTGCCCCGGGGTCGTGGGCATCGACACCGCCACCGGCAAGTTGCTCTGGAAACGCGACGGCGTCGTGCTCAACAGCGGCAAGGCCGTCCCGCTCCAGGACCGCTTCCTCGTGTTCGACGACGACGGGAAGTCGTACGAGATCATGGCCGCCGACGGAAGGACGGGCAGCGGCCTGAAAGGTGTCACCGGCACGCCGAACTGGGTGCTGCAGCCGCCGGGCGGCGGATCGCTGCTGATCGTCGAAAACAACCACTTCAACCGTGAGGGCCGGACGTCGCGGGTGTATGTCCGGCCGCTGACCGGCGGCGCGGACAGGGACCTGCCCGTGTCCGCGCGGGTGATGACGGTCCTGACGGCGCCGGACGGGCAGTCCTTCGTGATCGTCACCCGCGAAGGCGACGTTCTGCGTTTCGGGTGGGACGGCAGGCTGCTATGGAGCGCCAGCCTTCCCTGCATGACCGGAAGCATCACGTTCTCGCCGGACGGCAGGACGATCGCGATCGGGGGGTACGACGGCGTGCTGAGCATCCTGGACGCCGCCGACGGCAAGGTGACGCGGCGGGTGGACCTGAACTTCGCCAACCACGTCACGGACGAGCGGTTCGTCAACCAGGAACGGTTTGACGACGTGCCGCAGGACAAGGCGCGGACCCCGTCGCCGCCGCCGCCGGCGCCTTCCTGCCTCACCGCGTTCGACAGGAAGAAGGTGGCTTTCGGGCCGAATCTCACGCCGCCGGACGCCGTGCGGTCGAAGCTGAAGCCGGCCGGCTTGGACGCCTCGAATCCCGCCCGGCCGGAATACGTGGGCCGGATGGACGAACCGCTGTCGCTGACGGTACAGGTGAAAGCGGGCGCAACCTACCTGGTCGAATTCCTGAACGCCCTTGCCGATCCGCAAGACGTGAAGGCCGGGCTGCGGATGGAGGTGTCCGTCACGGCCGGGCAGAAAGAATGGAACAACCTTCCGCTCCTGACCTACCAGCCGGTCAGGCCCGCGATGGTCCGCCGCCGCCTGGCTTTCCGCGCCGACGGCGACGGCACGGTGACCCTGGCGCTGCGCGGCGTCAGGAGCGTGACCACCGGCGAAGGGCGGAAAGCCAAGACGACCCTCGAGAACGCGCCCGGCGTGCTGCTGGGCGACCTGGTGGTGTCCGCCATCGAGTTTCCGGCCAGGAACGTGCTGTTCGACGGCGGTCCGACGGTCAAGGCCCAACCCGCCGCCACGCCGGTATTGACGGGGTATCCGCACCAGGATGGATCCAACACGCCGAAGATTCCGTTCCAGCGCAGGGATATCGCGCTGAAAATCGTCAACGGCGTGATCGCCAACCGCGGCATGGGATGGGCCGGCGGCGTGGACGATGCGACCATCGACGTGAGCTTCCGGCGGCCGCAGGCGCTTTCAGCGATCGCCATCTACGAAGATCCCGACATGCCTTCGACCCGGTACGCCGTCAGCGTTCAGAACGCCAAGACGGGACAGTGGGTGAATCTCGGCGTTGTCGTCGACAATACGCAGGGGATCAACATCTTCGAGTGTCCGGACTTCGAGATCAAGGCGATCTCCTACGTCTGGGCCGGCCGCTTCGACGGCCAGTTCAAGGGCTTGGGAAACAGCACGGCGCACATCGCCCAGTTCGAAGCGTACGCCGCCGAGGACATGCTGACGGTGGATGAAGTCATGGATGTGAAGAAAGACGCCCTGCCGTCGCTCTGACCCGGCGCGGCGTGCGGCGAATTGTCTTCCGAAGACGCCGCCGTTGTCGTTTTCAGCGGCGGAATCCTGTGTCGAAAGGGCGAGCGAAGCGCCGGGCCGCGGCACGGAAGGACATGAAGAGTCGCACAAAGATCGGCCTCGCTCTGGCAGCCGTTCTGGCGTCCGCGTCCGCCGCCGCGCCCGAAGACGCGGGCGATGGACGGCTCCGGGCTTTCATCGCGAACGCCCGCTGCTACGCGAGCCTTCCCCGGCGCGCGCACAAGCCCGACTTCCGTCTGGCCCGCGTCAGGGATTGGAAGTACCGCAAAGACCATTTCTGGATCATGGACGGCAGGCAGAGGATCGGCCTGCTGAACCTGTGGATCGGGGAGATCGAGATCTTCCGGTTCTTTCCGCCGCCCGGCGCGACGGTGGACTACCGGATGCCGGCGGTTCATCACTGGGCCACCTTGCAGGGGCCGCGCATCACCATCGTGCCCCAGGGGAGCTGGACGAACCGGGGCGCGATGGCGCAGCTTGTCGGGGAGACGCTGTGGATGCCCGTCTGGACGGCGGGCGCCCTGCGCAGACCGCCGCCGGGGGGCGAGACGCTCCGCCTGCGCTACACCGAAAACCTGGGCGGCCGCACGGAGATGGTCCACGACTTCGCCCTCCGCTTCGACCCCGTGCTGGGCTACGTCCTGGACTGCGAGTTCGATCTGCGGGCGGACGGGCCGCGGTGTTTCGAGTACACGAACCTGCTCACCGGCGGCCTGTCGGATTCGCGCGACCGCCGCAAGCGCTACCAGAAATGCGTCTGGATCCGGCGGGACGGCGCCTTGTGCTATATGTATCAGAACCCGCGCTCGATGATGCAGTCGTCCGGGCCGGAATGGACCGACCTGCCGGACGACGGCGGGTTCGTCGGATGGGTGGCGGAGCGTGACATGAACCCCTTCCTGGAGATCGTCCGGTCCGCGCCCCGCGGCACCCTTGTGACGTGCAGCCAGTGGTACGATCAGCACGTCTTCAACCTCCCGCCGCCGCGGCGGGAGGACGACGGCCTGTACCACGTCACGGCGTCGTACCGGATGCTGAGCCTGCCCCTGCCGCTGGCCAAGGAGCTGGAGGACGCCGCGCGCACGATGCTGCCGCTGCCGGCGGACCGGGGGGCGGCGCCGATGGGTTTCCGCCAGCATGTCGTGAACGATTTCGAGACGCCCATTCCGGCCGGCACGCTGTACAACGGGAGCATGTGGGGGCACGCCGCCCGGCTGGAAACCGGGCTGGGCCGTTCGGGTTCCCGTTCGCTCCGGGTGGACGGCGGACAGGAGGCGCAGCCGGTTCACGGCGGCACGGCCGTTTACTTGGAGACGGGCAAACGCTACCGCCTGAGCGCCTGGGTCCGCACCCGCGGCGTCACGGGCGGGGCGTACCTGCGCGCCAACCAGGTCTTCTGGAGCTGGGAGGACGTGCGCGCCTCGCTGCGCTCGAAGGGGCTGACCGGCGACAACGACTGGACGCGCCTGGAGATCGAGTTCACGCCGATCGCGGGCGATCCGTTCGCCGCTCCCGGACTGGTCGTGGAGGGCAGGGGAACGGCCTGGTTCGACGACGTGGAGCTGGTGGAGGTGCCGCGGTGACGACGCGCGGTCTGATCCCCGCGGTCGTTCTCTGGGGCGCCGTCTCCTCCGCGGCGCCCGCGCAGATCGCGGGCGGGCGGCTGCAGGCGCTCGTCGCGCGCGCGCGATGCTACGCCGATCTTCCCCGCCGCGCGCACAAGCCCGACTTCCGTCTGGCCCGCGTCAGGGATTGGAAGTACCGCAAAGACCATCTCTGGATCATGGACGGCGGGCAGAAGATCGGACTGCTCAACCTGTCGTTCGGCGAAATCGAGATGTTCCGGTTCTTCCCGCCCGGCGGCGGCGTGACGGTCGAATACGAAATGCCCGCCTGGCACGGCTGGGACACGCTGCAGGGCCCCCGCATCTCCATCGTGCCGCAGGGCACCTGGACCGGCAGGGGCAGGATGATCCGGTTGAGAGAAGAGGACGGCGCGCCGCGGGCCGGCTCTCCGGGCGGCGAAGCGGATGGCCTGACCGCGGGCGGGGAGGACGAGGCCGTGCCGGGCCGCGGGGGACGGCGCGCGAAGGCGCGCGAGCCCGTCGAGACGCTGCGCCTGCGCTACACGGAGAACCGGGGCGGCCGCACGGAGCTGGTCCACGATTTCACGCTGCACTTCAACCCCGCGCTGGGCTACGTCTGGGACTGCGCGTTCGACCTGCGAATGGAGGAGTCCCGGAAGTTCGAGTACGCGAACCTGCTGCCGAACGGCGTGGCGGACTCGCGCGACGAACGCAAGCGCTACCAGAAATGCCTGTGGACCAGGCGGGACGGCACGCTGTGCTACATGTATCAGAACCCGCGCTCGATGATGCAGTCGTTCGGCGGCGAATGGACCGGCATTCCGGATGACGGCGGCTTCGTCGGTTTTGTGGCCGAGGCGGACGCGAACCCTTTCCTCGAGATCGTGCATTCGGAGCCCCGAACCGTCTTCATCACGTGCAGCGTCTGGTACGACCAGCACGTCGTCGCCCTGGCGCCGGAGCGGAAAGGCGAGGACGGACTGTACCGCGTCACGGCGACCTACCGCTTCCTGAGCCTGCCGCTGCCGGCCGCCAAGGAGCTGGAGGACGCCGCGCGCACGACGCTGCCCGAACCGAAAGGCGACGGGCCCATGGGTTTCCGCCAGAATATCGTCAACGACTTCGAGACGCTCGTTCCCGCCGGCACGCTGTTCAACGGCTGCATCTGGGGGCACAGCGCGAAGCATGACGCCACGGTCGGCCGTTCCGGCGGGCATTCGCTGCGGCTCAACGGCGGCGAGCATGCCGGGCCCGTGCACGGCGGACCGCTGCTCCACGTCGAGGAGGGGAAACGCTACCGCTTCGGCGCCTGGGTGCGCACCCGCGGCGTTACCGGCGGCGGCGTGTACCTGCGGATCAAGCCCCGGGAGAACGCGGCCGACGCGCGGCAATCCGGGCGCCTCAAGGGCGACAACGACTGGACGCGGATGGAAATCGTGTTCACGCCGGCGCGGGGGCAGCGTTTCGCCATTCCGGGCCTGGTCGTCGACGGGCCCGGCACGGCCTGGTTCGACGACATCGAGTTGGCGGAGCTGCCCTGATGAAACCGATCCGGGTTCATCCCTCGGGATGGGGTTTCGCGGAGCGGGACTCCGGCCTGCCGTTCACCCCGTGGGGCTGCAACTATTACCCTAGAAAGAGCAGTTCCCTCGCGCTGCGCGCGAGCGAACTGTTCTTGTTATGCCCCTTCATGTCCGTACAACGGCTTGTTGGCGGAAGGGGAGAGAAAGTATCGACCGGAGGAAATCGTGGTCCGCTCTCGTCGCCCGTTCTCGTTCACCGGAAACAGGAAGACTCGGCCTGCCCGCATCGCTGCGCGAAGCGGCTGAACTGCTCTCTATAGGTTCAAAGGCGGCGGGCTTGAGTCCCGGCCCCGGACCCGTCGTCCGCGAGTCCGATCCGGCGTTTCACCAGGTAGAGAGGTCGGCCCTTGACCTCGGCGTAAATGCGGTGGAGGTATTCGCCGATGACCCCCAGGAAGAGAAGCTGGATGCCGCCCAGGAAGAGGGCCACGAGCACGATGCTGGCCCAGCCCGGGATCACCACGCGCGGCACGAACAGGAACACGAACAGCACGTATGCGGCGTAGAGCGCCGCGATCAGGGTGGTGGCCAGCCCGGCCACGGTGGCGAAGCGCAGGGGCAGCGCGGAGAAGCTGGTTACGGCGTCGGCCGCCAGGCAGAGCATGCGCGTGAGGGAGTACTTGCTGCGGCCCGCGGCGCGCCGCTCTTCGGCGTAGGGCGCGGTTTCCACGGGGAAGCCCATCCAGCTCACCATGCCGCGGATGAAGCGCGCGCGCTCGCCCATGCGCAGGAAGGCGTCCACCACCTCGCGGTCCATGAGACGGAAGTCGGCCGCGCCGGCCGGGATCGGTATTTCCGTAAGGTGGTTGATGAGCCAGTAGAACAAACGGCTGGCGCGATCCTTGGCGGCGCCGGCGCCGGAGGCGCCGCGCAGGCCGGCCACGACCTTCGCGCCGGCCTCCCAGCGGCGCAGCATGGCGGGAACGGTCTCGGGCGGATGCTGCAGGTCGGCGTCGAGCGAGACCACGGCGCGTCCGCGGGCCTCGCCCAGGCCGGCGGTGAGCGCCATCTGGTGGCCGAAGTTGCGGGTGAACTGCAGCAGTTTCACGCGGCGGTCGGCGGCCGCGGCGTCGGCCACGGCGTCGGCGGTACCGTCGCCGCTGCCGTCGTCCACGAAAACGAATTCCCAGTCATAGCCGGTTTCTCCGCCGGCCATGGACGCCAGGCGGGCGAGCAGGGGCGCGACGTTGGCGCGTTCGTTGAACGCGGGGACCACGACGCTGATCAATGCTTTTGACATCGGACGTGCCCTGACGCGGCGTTCCTCACTTCTTCTTGTACAGTATTGCGCCGGGGGCGGGCAAGACGGGTTCTTCCGCCGCGCCCGACCGGCGTATGGCGTCCGTTACCTCGCGCAGCGGAAAGCGCGCGTGTTCCGCCAGCACGAGCAGGTAGTCGAAATCCCCTTCCGCCAGCAGGCGCTCCGGAACCCCGGGCCGGTAGGCGACCAGCCGGTGCGTCATGCGCGGCGCCATTATGTAGACGAAAAGCGGGTCGTTGCTGTCGGCAATCACGGTCACCTTCGCGCCCGGCGGCACGGCGGCGGACAGCGGTTCGGCGAGGCGGTAGTACTGCGCGTGCCATTCGTCGTCGGCCATGTGACGCGCCCGGGCGTAGCTCTCCAGGGCGAAGAACGCCATGGCCAGCACGAACGCGGCGGCGGCCGGCGCGGCGCGTCCGCGCGGGGAAGCCCAGCCGAGCTCGACGCGTCCGCCGGCGCCCGACGCGCGTCCGCCCAGCCGCGACCAAAGGGCGCGCCCGGCGGCCGCCGCGCCCGCCGCGAAGAAGAGCGCCGTGAGGGGGGCGACGTTGATGTAGTAGTAGTGGTGCACGACCACGGCCACGGGGTAGAAGTCCAGGGCGAAATACGCGAGTACCGCCGCCAGCCACGCCTTGAAGAAGCGGTATCCCGGCGCGCGCGCCGCGCGCAGGCCGTAGAGACACAGCAGCAGCGAGGTTACCGGCGGAACCACGAAATGCGAGAACGCGCGGAAGACCCGCTCCCAGTTCTTGGGCACGAGCCACATGGCGTAGTGGGCGGCCGAGAAGAAGGAACGCTGGTCGGTGACGGCCATCATGCGCGCGGTGGGGAGCGCGCGGCCGGTATGCCACGCGTAGGCGTACCATGCGCACGCGGGCGCCGCGGCCGCGAACGCGATCAGCCACAGCCGCCAGCGCAGGCAGGCGCGCCCGCGCTCGCGCGCGAAGGCCAGCCAGGCCAGGGGCACGGCGGCGTACGCGGCGAAGGGGTTGAGCAGCAGGGCGCCGGCCAGGCCGGCCGCGCCGAAAAAGAGGTCACGGCCGCCGGACTTCTTCATGCACCGCGCCGCGTGGTAGATGCCCGCCAGCAGCAGGAACAGGAACAGCGACTGTCGCTGGACCGTGCGGGCGAAGTAGGCCACGACCGGCGTGAGGGAGAGCGCGAACACGGCCAGGATGACGACCAGGCGGTCGTCGAGAAACGCCTCCAGCAGGCGGGCGTAGTACCACAGCGCCAGCACCGCGCAGAGCACGGAAAGCAGGCGGGCGGCGAGGAGGCTTTCGCCGAACGCGCGCCACAGGAGGCCCACGAGCCAGGGATAGAGCGGGAACTCGTTGAGATAGAGGTCCTTGCCGTACGTGACGCCGTCGACCGTCGGATGCAGTATGTTGGCGTCGTGAAAAGCGAAATTGCGCGCCGTGAGGGCCGTGTGCGCCTGGCGGAAGTGGTGGTAGCCCAGCAGCTGCTTCGAATGGATGTCGTTGAAGGCCAGCGCCAGAAAGGGAACGATGAGCAGCGGGAAAAGTTTTTTCATGTGTCTGTTGGAGAACCTCCTTCCGGGAGGGGCGCCCCGCCGGAGGCGTGGCGGGATCCGGCGCGCTTCCTCTCCGCCGCCTTCTCGATCACCTTCATCGTCTCCGCCACGTTCCGTTCGATCGAGAACGCGGCGACCGAATCCGCGATGGCGCGCGCGCGGTCCGGCGCCACGCCCGTGGCGAGCTCCTTGCGCGCGGCTTCGGCCATGGCTTCGATTGCCGCCGGGGTGCAGACCGCGGTTCCGCTCAGCCCCTCCCTGAGGATCTCGGCGCAGCCCGCATAGCTGGTCGTCAGCAGCGGCGTGCCGCAGGCGAGCGATTCGAGTCCGCTGAACCCGAACGAGTCCGACCACGACGGCAGCAGCGTCAGGTCCGCCGCGCGGTAGAGCTCCGGCCCCGCCGGGACCGCGCCGAGGAAGCGCACGCGGCCGTCCACGCCGAGCCGGCGCGCCAGGGCGCGCCAGGGATTCTCGCGGTCGCGTCCGCACACGAGCAGCAGGCCCCTGTCCAGGCGCCGCAGCAGCCGCAGGGCCTCGGGGAGTCCCTTGTGGCGGAACCCGTTGCCCACGAAGAGCAGCACCTTCTCCGCGGCGGGGATGCGCAGCCGCCCGCGCACGGCGCGCCGGTCGCGTTCCCGGTCGCCGGGACTGTAGCGCTCCAGATCGATGCCGTTGTAGATCACGGTCACGCGTTCCGGCGGGATGGGATGGGTTGTCAGGATATAGCCCCTGACCAGGCGCGAGTTGGCGATGATGAAAGGGGTATCGGCCGCGCAGCGGCGCTCCAGCTCCAGCAGGGCGCGGTGTCCGGCGCTGCGGGCGTTGAACCACGTTTTCCATCGCGGCTCGAATTCGCGGCGGCGCCGCAGCCACACGGCGTGCACGCTTTCCGAGGCGCGCCAGATGTCCTGTCGCTCGGTGCGGTTGAGGCTGAGGACGGCGTCGTAGTTGCCGCGCGCGGCGGCCTCGGACGCGGCGCGGGAGAAGGACCGGGCCCGTCCGGCGCGCGAGCGCGACCGGCAGGGGACGATCACCGGCGCCATGCTGCCCGCGCGCTCCGCCGGCCAGGCCGCGGTGATCAGATGGACCTCGTGTCCCAGGCGGGCGCAGCCGTCCGCGAGCGCCGCCAGATAGGTCTCGGCCCCGCCGTAGGGCACGTATTTCATCTTTACGAAGGCGATCTTCATGCCCGGCGCCGCGCAAGACGTTTCAGGGCGTGCTTCAAGTCGTACAGGACCGACGGCCACAGCATCCAGACCCGGAAGCGCGGCCCCGGCGCTGACAGGTAGGCCTGCAGGAGCGCGCGGCGTCCGGACCAGGGCAGGGGATGGCCGAGCCGTTTGAGGTCGGAGAGCCGCCGCCGCAGCGGCACCTCGCGGGGGTAGCCGCGCAGGCGCGTGGTGTCGATCAGCGCGAACGCGACGTCCGTCGCGTTCGAGACGCGCACGAGCACGTTGCCCGGAGACAGATCCCTGAAGAACACGCCGCGCTCGTGCATCGCGCGCACGAACGCCGCCAGGCGCGCGTAGAACGCGGCGGCCGGCAGGCCCTCGAAATCCGTTCCGCCCCGGGCAAACAGCGTGAAGGCCGTGCGCACCGATCCGGACCCTTCGAACGATTCACACACGTAGACGCTGTCGGCCAGCGCCGGATCGGATGCGCTCTGGAAAAAGGCCAGCGGGCGGGGGGTTGGGATGCCGCGCCGCATGAGCTCGGCGGCGCCGTTCCAGGCCCGCAGGGCGCGCGACGGCTTGCGGCGGTCGAGCAGGCGGCGATGCGGCGCCCGGATGTGGAAGCGTTTGACCACGACCGGCGCGTCCCGGCCCCGCGGGGTCGTGCGCCACACGGCGTTGCGCCCCTGCCGCAGCATTTCCGCGTGCGCGCCCGCGCCCAGATGCTCCGGCATGAGATCCCCGTCGTCCTCCGCGCCGCGGAGGGCGCGAATGCCGGTCCATTGCGGGGTTCTGACCGGGATGCAGCGCTGGGCGGCGGGATGCGGGACGCGCGTGTCGCGCAGGACGCGCGCGCCGGGCTTCACCGCGACGGCGCTCGCGCGCGGCCACAGGAGGTAGACGGGGCTTTCGGAGAACAGGGCGGGGGGGCGCTCCAGCGCGCGCCCGTCGCGTCCCAGCGCCTCGGCCGCGCGGAGGCTCTCGGCGTCGTAGCAGTCGTCCGCCGCGGCCGCGCGGCCGTCCACGGTCCAGACCGCGTGCAGGCGCCGCGTTGCCGTCAGGAACTCCAGGATGAACAGGCTGTGGCCGGCGCTGCGCTTGCCCGTGAAAACCGTGCCGGGCAGGAGCCGGAGCAGGGCGCGGAAAGCGTCGAAGGCGGGCAGGATCGTGTACCCGGCCGGGCTGCCGTTGGCCCGCGCGTAGAGCCAGACGTGCGGCAGCTCGGGGTAGAACGCGGTGCCGTCGTCGACAAGGCCCTCGCGCTGGCCGACGAGGGGACCCCAGTAGACGCGGTCGAGAGCCCCCGAGGCGGCCGCGAGGCAAAGGTAGCGGGCCAGGTAGTCGGCCTGTTTTTCGCGCGGGAGCGCGAGCCGGCGTTCGAGGCGCCGGCGGCTCCAGGCGACGTGCGCGCAGACGGTGCTCGGAACGCCGCGGGACGCGGCGATGTCCCGCATGATGCGGGCCTTCTTCACGAGGTTGAAACGGCCCAGCCCGGCCAGCGCGCGGCCCATGATCTTGTGATCGAAGGCTTCGGGCTGGGTGGCGCGCTCCACGAACAGGTTGTCGGTGTGGACCGCGGGGAGCAGTCCCTGGCGCCGCATCAGGCCGAGCCACGCGGCGTTGTAGAGCGGCTCGAAGTCGGTCGCGTTGGGCCCCGCCAGGGGCACGCCGCGGCGCGCGGCCTCGGCGTGGGCGATCCGCCACGCCGCCAGAAAGCCGGCCGGCGTGTAGCCGGTCCACTTGCGGCGGTTGCAGGTGGAGCCGATTTCCAGCAGCTCGATGCGCCCGGCAAAGGCGTCGAGGAGCGACGCGATGAACCCGCGCCAGCGTTCGCGCGCGTCGGCGCGGGGCATGAGGGCCGCGTCGGCGCGGGGTTGGACCGGGTGCAGGCAGACCCGGAAGCCGTCCGAAAGGAGCCGCTCCGGAAAATTCCGCGCGAAGCCGCCGGAAGCGTCGCGGGTCACATCGACGCGCACGTGCCTTACGCCCAGTTCCTTCAGGCGCGCGAGCACGTATTCGTCCACGCCCGGCTCCGGCGATCCGGCCGCGCAGATTCCGAAGAAGTCCGCGGGGAGCGGGGTATCGAGAGGCCTCAGTTCGGGAGAGGCGGCGGCCCAGCGGCCGCCCAGCGCCCAGCGCAGGGCGTGGCCGGCCAGCCGGCGGGTAACCGCATCCAGAATGATCATGCGCCGGACTATAGCGGACCGCGGCTTCCCGCGCAACGCGGGTTGACGGCGCCGTGGCCGGCCGCTCGCGCCGGATTTCCCCCGCGGGCCGATTTATTTGCGAAAGGTCCTTGCGGGCCCGGAGGAGTGCCGCTAGTATCAATCCTCGTTTTTTTTGGGGGGATCGCGGACAAGACGCGAAACAATAAAGGGAGACGAACCCATGACGGAAGCAACGAAGCAGGCCATATCCACCGATTCGCTGATGGTCGAGAAACGCCGGTTTCCGCCCTCGCCGGAAGTCGTCGGGCGCGCGCTGATCAACGCGCAGCAGTACGCGGCGATGTACGAGCGCTCGATCAAGGACGGCGACGCCTTCTGGCTGGAACAGGCGAAAACCCTGCGCTGGTTCAAGAATCCCACGGTTGCGCGCAAGTACACGTGGAACACCAAGGACCGCACAATCCGGCATACCTGGTTCGAGGACGGCGAGCTGAACGTGTCCTACAACTGCCTCGACCGCTATATGGGCACGCCGCGCGAGAACAAGAAGGCGCTTTTCTGGCAGGGCGACGAGATCGGCGAGGACGCCGCGCTGACCTACGGCGAGATCCACCGCGAGGTCTGCAAGTTCGCCAACGTGCTCAAGAGCCTGGGCGTGAAGAAGGGCGATCGCGTGTGCATCTACCTGGGCATGGTGCCGGAGCTGCCCGTGGTCATGCTGGCCTGCACCCGCATCGGCGCGATTCACTCGGTGGTCTTCGGCGGTTTCAGCGCCGACGCGCTGCGCGACCGCATCAACGATTCCGAGTGCAAGATCCTGATCACGGCCAACACGTCGCGGCGCGCGGGAAAGAGCGTCTACCTCAAGGCGATCGCGGATGAAGGGCTGAAGAAGACCCCCAGCATCGAGCATGTCGTCGTCGTCAGGCGCAACGACGAAGCCTGCCCCATGCAGGCGGGCCGCGACCTGTGGTATCACGACGCGATGCAAGCCGCCTCGGCCGACTGCCCGGCGGTTCCCATGAACGCCGAGGATCCGCTGTTCATCCTCTACACCTCGGGTTCGACGGGCAAGCCCAAGGGCGTGGTGCACACGACGGGCGGCTACCTCCTGCACGTCGCGCTCACGCAGAAGTACATCTTCGACGTTCACGAGGACGACATGTACTGCTGCGCGGCGGACATCGGCTGGGTCACGGGACACAGCTACATCGTCTACGGCCCGCTGGCGAACGGCGGCACGACCGTCCTGTTCGAGAGCACGCCGCTGTATCCCGACGCCGGGCGCTACTGGCAGATGATCGACAAGTTCAAGATCAACCAGTTCTACACCGCGCCCACCGCGATCCGGGCGCTGATCCGGCAGGGCGACGAATGGCCGGCCAGGTACAAGCTCGATTCGCTGCGCGTGCTCGGAAGCGTGGGCGAGCCGATCAACCCGGAAGCCTGGATGTGGTATTACGAGAAGATCGGCCGCAACCGGTGCCCGATCGTGGACACCTGGTGGCAGACCGAGACCGGCGCCGTGCTGATCACGCCGCTTCCCGGCGCGCACGTCCTGAAGCCGGGCAGCGCCAGCCGTCCGTTCTTCGGGGTCGAGCCCGCGGTGCTGCGCGACGACGGCACGGAGTGCGACCGCAACGAGGGCGGCAAGCTCTGCATCCGCAAGCCGTGGCCGGGCATGATGCGCACCATGTGGGGCGACCACGACCGCTTCATCGACACCTACTTCACGATGTACAACGACCTGTACTTCACGGGCGACGGCTGCCGCATCGACGAGGACGGCGACTACTGGCTGATGGGCCGCATCGACGACGTCGTGAACGTGTCCGGGCACCGTATCGGCACGGCCGAGGTGGAGAGCGCGCTGGTGAGCCACGACAAGGTCGCCGAGGCGGCCGTCGCGCCCATGCCGCACGAGATCAAGGGGCAGGCGCTGTACGCGTTCGTGACGCTGGTGGCCGGCGTCGAGCCGACCGAGGAACTGCGCAAGGAGCTGATCAAACACGTCCGCAAGGAAATCGGGGCCATCGCCGCGCCCGACAAGCTGCAGTTCGCCACGGCTCTGCCGAAGACGCGCTCGGGCAAGATCATGCGGCGCATCCTGCGCAAGATCGCCGAGGGCCAGACCGACCAGATCGGCGACACCACCACGCTCGCGGACCCGCACGTGGTCGAGGAACTGGTGGCGCAAAGGGTGAAGTAGAGGGAGACGGCCGGCAGGATGCCGGTCCCACGGAGAGCCAATGACCGGCAGGATGCCGGTCACGCGCGCCGGCGGCCTGCCGTCAGTCCCAGTAGTACTTCATGTGCACGCCGCCGATCCACCCGTTCACGGGAGCGGATTCGCCGGCCATGTCGTCGGCGACGAAATAGCCGCCCTCGAAAACGATGGCGAAATCGTCGCGCATCATGAAATCCACTCCGGCGGCGAGTTCGCCGAAGGCCTCGCCGTAGTCGCGCGCCGAAGCCACGGCCTTGACGTACGGGGAGACGGGGTCGTCGGCCGTGATCAGCCGCTGCTTGATCTCAAACGTGGCGGCGAGCGCGTCTGCCGCGCCCCACTCGATCAGGCTGTACGTGCCGTAGAGCGAGAGCCCCGTGAGCTTCCAGGGGTAGTACTTCACGCCCAGCGAAAGGTCCAGGAAACGCGGGTCGTCGAAGACGTCATACCATTTACGGCCTCCGCCGATGCCGGCCACGACGGCCCACTTCTGCGGCAACGCCGCCGCCGCGTTCTCGCCCCACAGGAGCAGTCCCAGCCCGTAGCCGTCGCTGAACGAGGTTGCTTCCAGGCCGATGCTGTCGATCATCGCCGCATTCCGGTCAATGGCGCGCGCGCCGATGCCGGATGTCAGAACTACCGCCGCGATCGCCGGAAACAGCGTTTTCCTCATGGCAGACGCCCCTTTCTGTAGTTGTTCCGACTGCCTCAACACCGCATCGCTACGGAGGCTAGTCCCGTCGCGCGGCGGCGTCAACCGCAAAACCGGCGCCGCGGTAATGGGCCAGTGACGTGGGGGTAGAGCGAGGCACGATTGCGGAGGGCGCGAGGGGCGCATCCGTCGGGAAGGTGGCGGCAGGTGTTGCGATCAGAGGTGGAGCGGCTCGAAAGGAGGAGTGATCCATCGGGTCTTGACACGCGCCGCGCCGGAACTCACTATGCGCGGCCAACACTCATGTCGGAAACGGACGCGCGCGAACCATCGCGCGTCGGCGGAAAGGAACGAGCCATGGCGTTGCGCGGCGAATTCTGGGCTTTCTCCGATGACGGCAGGGAATTCTCGCTGACCCGGCGCGACCTCCGGCAGCCCTGGCGCAACCATCTGTACACCGATCGCCTCAAGTCGACCCTCACGCACACCGGCGCGGGCCAGTCGTTCGGCCGCTCGCCCCACAACGACCGTCTCCTGCGCGACGACAATCCGCGCCTGGTCTTTGTCCGCGACCGGGAAAGCGGCGATGCTTGGACCGTCAACGGGACGGATACGCCGCGGCAGCCCGCGGACTGGAGATGCACGCACGGTTTCGGCTACACGCGGCTGAGCTCGACGACGAATGAGATCGCGGGCAGCGTGACGTATTTCCTGCCCCCGGACGAGCCCGTCGAGGTGTGGCGCATCCGGCTGGAAAACACCGGCGCCCGGCCGCGCCGCCTGCGCGTGTTTCCGTGCGTTCTGTGGCGTTTCGGACTGGCCACTTACGAGACGGGCTTTGACCATGTCCATTTTGACGACAACATGATCATCGGCGAATGCCACCACTGGCCCTGGATCGATTTCCGGTCCACGTACGACAAGTACAACCGCGACTGGGATCGCGTGGGCTTCATGGCCTCCAGCCCGGCGCCGTCGGGGTTCGATTGCGTGCTGGAGAAGTTCGCGGGGGAGGGGAATTCCCTCTTGCGCGCCCGGGCCGTGCGCGAGGGGGCGTGCCGGAACTCGTCGAAGAAGGGCAAGGAAAGCTGCGGCGTGCTGCAACTTGACGCGGACCTGGCGCCGGGGGCGGCCGCGGACCTGGTGGTGCTGGTGGGCATGGCCGGGGACGCCGCGGACGCCGCGCGCATCCGTTCGCTGTACGGGACGCCGGCCCTGGCCGATGCCGCGTTTGCCGGCTTGAAAGGGTGGTGGACGGAGTACCTCGACCGCATCCGCATCGAGCTGCCGGACCGGGACATCACGACGTTCGCCAACGGCTGGCACCGCTGCAACATGTTCGCGCGCTACTACCTGCGATTCGGCGTGCGCGACACGGCCCAGGACATGGGCGCCGTCGCCGCCTATGACGCGCCCCGCGCCCTGGCGCGCATGCAACTGCTTTACGAAAGCCAGTTCCAGGACGGCTGCACCCGCCACGACGTCCACATCCTGGGCGCGATCCATCACCGCACCATCAACTCCGACCTTCCGCTGTGGCTGCCCTGGCTCACCGGCAGGTACGTGCGCGAGACCGGCGACTACGCCCTGCTGGAGCGGACTTTCGGCTACGCGGACGGCGGGGAGGGGACGGTCTACGAGCACTGCGCGCGGGCGCTGGATTTCATCCGGCGCGAAAGCGGCCGGTTCGGGCTGCCGCTCATGAAGTGCGGCGACTGGAACGACTGCCTGAACGGCCTGGCCAGGACGGGCGTGAGCGTCTGGATGGGGCTGCTCTATCACGTGGCGCTCTCGGACATGCGGGAGCTTGCCGCGCGCACGGGGCGCGCGGCCGACGCGGAACGCTTCGGGGCGCAGGCGCGCGAGCTGGCCGCGGCGATCAACGACAAGTGCTGGGACGGCCGCTGGTACCTCATGGCCTTCGACGACGACGGCGGGCCGATCGGCAGCCGCACGGAGGAGGAAGGCCGGATCTGGGTGAATCCGCAGTCGTGGGCCGTCATGGCCGGCGTGGCGCCCGCGGACCGGGCCCGGACCTGCATGGAGGCGGTGGAGGAGTTGATGGACACGCCCGTGGGCATACCCCTGATGGCGCCGCCTTACACCAGGACCCAGCAGCGGATCGGGATGATCACCCGCTATGCCCCCGGGCACCACCACAACGGCAGCAGCTGGCACCACGCCGTTACCTGGGCCATACTGGCGGAGTGCAGGATCGGCCGCGCGGATCGCGCGCTGGACCTGTACCGCAGACTGCTGCCGGCCTACCTGAGCCAGAAATACGAGTTGCACGACGTGGAACCGTACGCCTACTCGTCGTATACTGACACGCCGCTGTCCGGCGAGACGGGACGCACGGGTGTCGCCTGGAACAGCGGCACCGTGTGCTGGATGTACCGCGCGCTGATCGAGGGCTTCGCGGGCATCACGCCGGAATTCGACGGGCTGCGGGTCGACCCCAGCCTGCCGGCGGAATGGCGCGCGATCGCGGTGAAGCGGCCCTACCGCGGCGCCGTATACCGCGTCAGGATCGAGGCGCCGGCGGGCGTTACGCGGGGCGTGAAGGAGATGTGGGTGGACGGCAAACGGGTTGCGGGCAATCTGATCCCGATTCTGCCCCCCGGGCGGGAGGCGGACGTGCGCGTGGCGCTCGGGACGTAGCGGCGCGGCGGTGCAGCAGGAGAATGAAGTGGTATGCGATTCATACAGGTCGGCGTGGGCGGGTTCGGGACGGTCTGGGGCCGGGTTCTGCGGGAGAACCGCGACGCGCAAGTCGTCGGCCTGGCGGACGTGAGCGATGACGCCTTGCGCAAGGCTTGCGAAGCGGGCGGCTACGGCAGCGATATCTGTTTCAAGTCGTTGAAAGACGCGCTCAGGAAAGTCAAAGCCGACGCCGTGGTGTTGAGCACGCCGCCGGCCTTCCACAGGCAGGACGTTGTCGCGGCAATGAAGGCCGGGCTGGACGTCATCTGCGAGAAGCCCATGGCCGACAGCCTGGCCGCGTGCAAGGCCATGCTGAAGGCCGCCCTGGAGACGGGGCGGACCTGCGTGGTGTCGCAGAACTACCGCTATGCGCCCCCCATGTGGACGCTGGCCGCCGCGATGCGCTCCGGCGAGCTGGGCGCGATCGGCCAGGCCAAGCTGGACTTCTTCATGGGCGTCGATTTCCACGGCGGGTTCCGGCACGCGATGCCGTATCCGGTGATCGTCGACATGTCCATCCACCACTTCGACCTGATCCGGTTCGTGACCGGCCTGGACGCGGTCGGGGTTTCTGGCGCGGCGTGGAATCCGCCCTGGTCCAACTACAAGGGCGACTGCTCCAGCACGGCGCTGTTCGAGATGAACAACGGGGCGCGGATTCTCTACAACGCAAGCTGGTGCGCCAAGGGCGCGTTCTGCGACTGGAACGCCAACTGGCAGGTCGAATGCGAGAAGGGGACCGTGACCTACCGGCAGGGCGAGATCCGCGTGCATCGCGTGCCCGGCCTGTACAAGATCGAGAAGACGGAAGTCCTGCCGCACACCGCGCTGCCGCTTACCGGACAGCACTATGTCCTGGACGAGTTCATGCGGTGCGTGAAAGAGCGCCGGCGGCCGTCCACCGCGGTCCAGGACAACATCCGCAGCGTCGCCATGGTTTTCGCCGCGGTCAAGGCCCTGCGGAGCGGGCGGAAGACGGAAGTGCTGGACAAGGGAACGCTCGCGCTGCTGGAAAGAGCGCGCGGCGGCGGGGGGGCGGGGAATTGAGGATCTCGATCCGCGATTCTCCAGCGCTCCGTCTCGTCTTATTCGCCGCCGGGACCGTCCTGTGCGCGCTTCTCGCGGGCTGCGCGTCCTCCACGCCCTACAGCGCCGAAGCGCTTGATCGGGACATGGTGCGCGTGCCGGGCGCCGAATTCGTCTACGGCATGACGCCGGAAGAGAAGCTCAGCGCGGCCCAGGCCGCCGGAGTGCACCCGGAGCAGTTGCGCGATCACTCCGACCGGAGCGTCCTGCGCGTGCCGGATTTCTGGATCGACCGCTATCCCGTCACGCGCGGCCAGTTTGCCAGGTTTCTGAAGGAGACCGGCTACCGGATCGACATCAACGGCTTTGTGGCGGGGTGGCAGGATCTGAGCGCGTCCTGGCCGCCCGACCGTCCCGGCACGGAGGCTCTGCCCGTGATCGGCGTAAATGCCGTTGACGCCGAGGCTTATGCGCGCTGGGCCGGCAAACGGCTGCCGACCGAGGCGGAATGGGAGCTGGCGGCGCGCGGAACCGACGGCCGGCTCTATCCGTGGGGCAACCGGTTCGCGACGAACGCGTGCCACGAGGGGCGGGGGAACATACCGTTCTCGAGCGGTTTTCCGGTCGGCTCCTGGCCGGCCGGCGCCGCCCCTTGCGGGGCGCAGGACATGACGGGTCTGGTCTGCCAGTACGTGCGCGCGCTTGACGGTCATCCCCCTTACATCCTGGCCGGGTCCAGCATCCTTCATACGCAGCCGTATTCACGCATGGTTACGGCGCGCTTCGGATGGGCGATCGAGATGCGCAACTACGTGTCGGGCTTCCGCTGCGCGTCGGACGCGCCTCCGCCCGGGGGCGCGCGCCGGGCGGCGTACCGGCCGCCGCCCCGGACAATGCCGGCGGCGCTGGAGATCCGGCGGGATCTGTACCTGAAGGAGCCCATCACGCTGCGCGGCACGGAGACAAGCACGCTCGAAGTGCGCGTGCCCTGGTTCCCGGAGAGCGTCTGGCTGCTGGACGTGCCGGAAACGACTTTCGCGCCGTTCGCGGGCGCCAACCGCTGGCCGCAGCCCGGCACCGAAGTGCAATGGGACGTCGCGCCCGACGGGCAGCGGGCGGGGTATGTGCGGGAGCAAGGCCCGTCGCGGCTCGCGTTCGAGGCGCGGGTGGAGGGCAACAGCGTGCGGTTCGACTTCGAAACCCGCAACGTATCGAACGCCTTTGCGATCGCCCAGCACGTGTGCATGAAGACCATCAGCCCCTTCTTCTCGAGCCAGGAGCGGATGACGCAGGGCATCATATACGGCGGCGAGTTTCTGCCCGTGTCCGGCATGCCGGTGCCGGAACATTTCACGTGGGACGTGAAGACGGGGACCGCGGTCAAGAGCCGTCAACCGTTTTTCTGGACGGTGGAGAGCTTTCTGCCGCCCGTGAATCACCTCGTTCTGCGGTCCCACGACGGATCGGCCTTCGTGGCGCGCGTGGGCTCGGGGCCGTGCCGGGCGTGGGGCAACAGTTCCATTCCGTGCACGCACCTGGTTCCGGTTCACTGGCCGTCGGCGAACGAAGGCCGCGTGATCTTCTTCGTCGGCCCGCTGGAGGATCTGGAGAAAGAGATACAATAGGCATGACGCCGGATGCGAAGAAGACCGCGCGACGGCTCATCCCGATTGCGGCGGCGGCGCTGGTCGCTGCCGCGTGAGTCCTGGCCTGGAACCGGCTCGCGGCCGCGCGGGAGGCGAAGGCGGGCGCCGGGGCTTACTACCGCTGGCTGATGGGCTGCCTGGACGGGATCGAGAAGGAATTGCCGGAGATCGTGCGTTCCGCCGGCGCCGCGTAATCATGGCCGCCGCATTACGGCCTTGTTTCTTTCCGCGCCCGCGGCAATATGTACGCCCGTGAGCATCGAGGCTGAAAAGCGTCCGTCCGGCGAGGCGGCGGCGCCCCGCGTGGTGCTGGCCGCGGCCGCGCACCCCGACGACATCGAGTTCATGATGGCCGGCACGCTGCTCCTCCTCAAGCGGGCGGGCGCGGAGATCCACATGTGGAACCTGGCCAACGGCTCGTGCGGGACGGTGCGGCACGCCAGGGACGATATCGTCCGCCTGCGCCGGCAGGAGGCGCGCGACTCGGCGCGCGTCGGGGGGGCCGTCGCGCACGCGCCGCTGTTCGACGACCTGGCGATCTTCTACGACGCGCCCTCGCTGGCGCGGGTCGCGGCCGTGGTGCGCGACATCCGGCCGAGCATTGTCCTGACCCACTCGCCGCAGGACTACATGGAGGACCACCAGAACACCTGCCGGCTGATCGTTTCGGCCGTGTTTGCCCGGGGCATGCCCAATTTCCCGACCGACCCGGCCCGCGCGACGTGGGACGCTCCGGCGGCCGTGTATCACGCCCTGCCGCACGGGCTGCGGGACGGCATGGGGCAGATGGTCCGTCCGGACACGTACGTTAACGTCGGGGCGGTGCTGGACGCGAAGCGCGAGATGCTCGCGCAGCACCGCAGCCAGAAGGAGTGGCTCGACGCCAGCCAGGGCATGGACGCGTACCTCGCGGAGATGGAGGCCATGAGCCGCGAGACGGGCCGGATGTCGGGCAGTTGCGAGTATGCCGAAGGCTGGCGCCGGCATTCGCACCTGGGCTTCGGGCCGCCCGGTTTCAATCCGCTCAAAGAGCTCTTGAAAGGAGATTACCATGAGCCGACGCATCAGTAAGCTGGCCCCCGGCTGGTGGGACTACACGACGCTGGACCAGGAGATCCTGGACGACGCGGCGAAGCTCACCGCGCGCAATCTGCAGCAGCTCGCGCGGCCCGGATTCACGGTGCATTTCTACGACACGCTGGAGGAGTTCTACTGCGCCGAGGCGCTGGAATACGTGCAGGCCTGGCGGCAGGCCACGGCCGACAATCCGGCCGGCGTGTGCGGCCCCATCGGGCCCACGGAACAGTTGCCGCTGGTGGCGCGCATCGTCAACGCCACGGGGCTGAGCCTGCGGCACGCCCATTTCTGGGGCATGGACGAGTGGGTCATCGGCGGAAGAGCCGTCGGCGAGTCGCACCCGCTGTCGTTCGCCCGCTGCGACAAGGCGATGTGCTTCAACCGGATCGAGCGCCGTCTGCGGATGCCGGACGCGCACCTGCACTTCCCGACCGGCGACCTTGCCGCCTACGCGCGGAGCTACGACCAGGCGCGTTGCGTGGTGATGCAGGGCGGCCAGGGCGAGATCAAGCACTGGGCTTTCAACGACCCGCTCAAGCGCGAGGGCCGGTTCAAGGACGCGCCGCCTTCGCCCGCGGAATACCGCAAGCTCGGCACGCGGATCGTGGACCTGCACCCCGTGACCATCATCCAGAACGCGCGCACGTCGGGCGGCGGCAACGTGGCGCTGGTGCCCGTGCAGGCGGCCACCGTCGGGCCGCTGGAGACGTGGAAGGCGGAGAAGGTGTCCATCTGGCACCCCGGCCACCACGACAATCCCTTCGGCATGCGGCTCAGCGCGCTGCTGATCGGCAAGCGCATACCCGACGCCGCGGTGCCGATGTCACTGCTGGCGGATCACCCGAACGTGCATTTCCACTACTTCCGCGGCGGGTTGGGGACGGTGGACGTCGAGATGCACTAGTTTCCGGACCGCGGAACGGCGTCGGTCATCTTGCCGGCGCGGATATGCACGTTGGCGCGCTCTTCGAGGCGTTCGAGCTTGCCGTCGCGGATCCAGGCGATGCGGTCGGAGATGTCGAGCATCTTGGTGTCGTGCGTGGCCGTGATCACGGTGACGTTCTGCTCGGTCTGGAGCCGCTTGAGCAGATGAATGATCTCGGCGCCGGTCTTCGTGTCGAGGTTGCCGGTGGGCTCGTCGGCCAGGATCACCGCCGGCGAATTGGCCAGGGCGCGTGCGATGGCCACGCGCTGCCGCTGGCCGCCCGAGAGCTGGTCGGGCAGGTGGTGCATGCGGCGCCCCAGGCCCACGAGATCCAGGATCTCCTTGCCGCGCGCGTCCGCCTTGGCCTGCGGTTCGTTGCGCAGCACCATGGGCAGCGTGACGTTCTGCAGCGCGGTCATCACCATGACCAGGTTGAACGTCTGGAAGATGTAGCCGATCTGGTTGCAGCGAATCCACGCCTGCTGCGCCTCCGGCAGCGAGAAGAGATCGGCGCCCATGAACTCAATGGTGCCGGAGGTCGGCACGTCCAGCGCGCCGATCATGTTGAAGAAGGTGCTCTTGCCCGACCCGGAGGGGCCCATTATCGAGAGGTATTCCCCCTCGTATATGTCCATGGAGATCCCGTTTAGAGCCCAGACCTCCTCCTTCCCCAACCGGTAGCGGCGGGTTACGTCGCGCGCTCTTGCTATGATGTTGTTCATCTGTTGAAGACTGAAGATTGAAGATTGCAAATTGAAGATTGAAAATTGAAAAGTGCGGGAGAATTCACATCCAGCTCCTCAGAAAGCGTGAAAACGGTCAACTGTCGTTTTTCGGTCTTCAATCTTCAATCCTCAATCCTCAATCTACAATTTTCAATTTTCAATCTTCAATTTTCAATTCTCAGATGGATCATGTTCATCGTCATCAGTTTCTTCGTGAAAAGCACGACGCCCTCCTCGACTTCCTTCCGCGGCCTGCCCGAATCGGCGACCATGCGTTCGACGATGTCGTGCAGGCTGTGCGTGCCGTCCGCCATGCCGATGAACAGCGTGCCGAAGCGGTCGAGCTGCACCTTGCGCGACAGATCATAGCCGCACAGGCCGGCCACTCTCTTCATCAGCCCCTTCAGCTCCGGGCGGGCCCGCAGGTGCGCGCAGCCGGAGCTGTCGTGCCGGATCTCCAGGCCCTCCGGCCGCAGCGGCACGACCGCGAACGGATCGCGCACCCCGGGCGCCCGCGGCGCTCCCTTGCGGTCTTTCCGCGCGAAGATGCGCACTAGTGTCCTCCGACCTCTCCGATCTCGATCTGCATCTCCTCCGGCGTGCTCACGCGCGTGATGAGCCCGTCTTCGATCCACACGATCCGGTCCGAGGTCTTGAGCATCTTCAGGTCGTGCGTGGCGGTGATGACGGTCACGCCGAGTTCGTCGCGCAGCCTGGAGAACAGGTTGATGATCTCCTCGCCCGTCTTCAGGTCGAGGTTGCCGGTGGGTTCGTCGGCCAGCAGGATGTCGGGTGAATTGGCCAGGGCGCGGGCGATGGCCACGCGCTGCTGCTGGCCGCCGGACATCTCGGCGGGCTTGTGAAGCGCGCGGTCGCCGAGGCCGACGCGCTGGAGGATGTCGAGGCCCTTGTCGCGCGCCTCCTCGCTGTCCATCCCCGCGAAGGCCATGGGCAGCGTGACGTTCTCGATGCAGGACATGACCTGGATGAGGTTGAACGTCTGGAAGATGTATCCGACCTTGCGGCAGCGCAGCCATGCCAGCTCGTACGGGTCGAGCTGGGCGATGTCCACCTGGTCGATATAGACCTTGCCGGACGTTGGCTTGTCGAGTCCGCCCACCATGTTGAAGAACGTGCTCTTGCCGGAACCCGAGGGGCCCATGATCGAGAGGTATTCCCCGCGGCGCACATCGAGCGAAACGCCCGCCAGCGCGCGGGTCTCGCTGTCGCCCATGCGGAACACCTTGTGGACGTCGACCGCGCGGATGACGTGGTCCAGCTTGCCGGCCTCGGTTTCGCCGCGGAAGAGGGCTTCAGTTTGGCTGTGCGATGCTGTCATGGTTGCATTGAAAATTGAAAGTTGAAGATTGAAAATTGCCCGGACATGCCGCGCCGCATTGTCATCTTCTCCATTTTCAATCTCTCAAACGGTGCTTCTCAGCGCGTCCGCCGGCACCATCCTGGACGCCACCCTGGCCGGGTAGATGGCCGCGGCCATGGCCATGAGCGTCCCGCATACCACGGCGCCGCCGCCGGCCAGGAGCAGCCACCCGTAGTTGGTCGAGCCGAAGACCGTTCCGAACCGGTACGTGAAGCCGTAGATCACCAGCGTGAACGCGGCGCCGGTTATCGCGCCCAGCACCGATCCCGCCATGCCGATAAGCGCGCTTTCGATCAGGAAAAGCGTCCGGATGAAAGACGACAGGGCGCCGAGGCATTTCATCGTGCCGATCTCCCGGAACCGCTCGGTAACCGACATCAGCAGCGCGTTGGCGACGGTGACCACCGTGACCATCAGCGAAACGGCGATGATCCACGTGATGCGGAAGCGCTCCTGCCGCGCCGCCGCGGCCATCTCGGCCTCCTGCTGCTCGGCCTCCTGCCCGAAGAACGGCGCGCGTCGCACTTCAGGGCCGGCCGCGCCGCCGGCGTACGCGCGCCCGGCAACCGTATCCAGCACGACCCTGGCGGACATGCCGCGGGTGAGATCGCCGATGGATGCCGGCGCGGAAGCCGCGTCGCCGATCACGAACAGCAGCGAGGCGCCGTCCCCGAGCGCATCCGCCGTGACCGGCGTCAGCCCCTGCATCGCAACGCCCAGCGCGCGGAAGGCCGCCGGACCGGCGGCTACGACGCGCGCGAGGAATGCCCGCTCGACGTCGCTGACCTGTCCGAAGGCCGCGACGGCCAGCGTGCGGCCGCCGGCCGGGCCCATTTCGGCGCTCACCAGGCTCATCATCAGATCGACCTTGTGGCGCGCGTCGCGTTCGCTGCTGACCGCGGTCTTCACGATCTGGCCGGTCAGGTTGCTCATGAGGAACGCGATGCCCAGCACGACGCCGGAAACCGTCACCAGCGACCGGCCGATCCTTATCCTGATGCCGCTGACGGCGATGTGCACCGCGCGGCGGAGCGGAAGCGTGCGTTGGGTGCCGATGGACTGGTTCATCTAGAATTTAAAATTTAAAATTTAAAATTTAAAATTGAAGATTGAAGATTGGAAATTGTTGCTATTTCTATTCCAGCACTGTCATGGCTCAAAGACAAACCCAACGGACTTTTCGGTCAATGTTCAACCTGCAATTTTCAACCTGCAATTTTCAATTTTCAATAATCTAGAACGGCGCAGCCGAAACGGCGGAGACAATCAGGTTGAGCGCCACGCCGAGCAGGGCGATCAGGCCGATCCCGGTTCCGTAGCCGGCGGAGATCACCGGCACGACCTCGAGTATGCGCTTCTGGCCGAACCGGCGCTGGAAGTAGAATCTGCCGACCAGCGCGCCGATCACGATCGAAACGAAGGCGTGCGGCATTCCGCCGACGGTCTGGACGAACCCGTAGATGGCCATGATGGGAATGTGGAGCGCCGACATGACCGCGAAGGCAACCAGCGTAAACGAGAACGAGCCGGCCATGACCTTCGGGTGGAGCGCCTCGAAGAACAGCGGCTTGGCCCCTTCCATGTCCAGCGTGGCGGAGTACATGAGGACGGTCTGCTTCGCGCGCAGGTCCCACATCTTCTGCACGAACGGGTACATCTCCGAAGGGATCGCGCCCGACTTCCAGATGAACCCCCAGAAGAGGAAACTCAGGATGAAGCTGAGCGGGATGATCAGCCCCTGCGCCTTGAGGTGGGACCAGAAGTTCGTGCCGGTGAGCTCTTTGACGCGGAAGTTGGACGCGCCGCTGCCCATCTCGTCAATTGGGATCGGGGCCAGCCATATCTCGACCCCCTTGTATCCGGACAGGATGAAAGCGGCTTCGCGCACGAACGGGATGCCGACGTGCTGGCCGCAGATGCCGATGAGCCGCGCGTTGAGATAGGAAAGCAGCGGCGTATACAGAAAAGTGAAGCCGAACAGGAAGTACAGCGGAAAGGAGGGCACGAGCATCTGGCACAACTTGATGACCACCAGGGCGCACAGGCCGTAGAGCATGACGGCGATCCGCGGCGAGAAATCGCCGCGGCCGGCCGGCGTCTCCCAGATATTCTCGCGGCGCGCCGCCAGGCCCGCCTCCTCCTGCCGGCGTTTCTTCAGTTCGCGCGCCTTCTTGACCAGGTCGCGCACGGTCTGGATGATCGAGATCACGGCAATCCCCCCCATTACCCCCAGCCCGAAGCTCATCCAGAAATCGATCGAGTTGTTGAAGGTGGTGGCGATGGTCTCCATGCCGGGCTGCCAGCGGGTCAGGACGCCCATGTGGTGGAGAAGCGGATTCATGACAAGCGTCAGGAGCATGGCTGCCGCCTGGCCCATGACGGCCCAGAACGGGATCACCATGCCGACGATGAACAGACCGAGGTCGATGACCAGTCCGGTCGGGGTGGCCGGCAAGAGCCGCTCGGTCAGCGTGGTGGCATCCCACCACGGCAGCGGGATGATCATGATCGGCTTGGTAAGCAGCGCGCCGGTGACAAGCGGAACCCCCACCTGCACCGTGCCGTACGCCAGGCCGAGGACCGCGCCGAAAGAGAACATTCTCCATTTCCAGGTGGTCTTCCGCTCCCCCGACTCGGCCAGCGCCATGGAGCCCTGCGCGCTGATGCCCGCGAACGGGAACGGCAGGCGTTCCACGTCCGACGTGAGACGGAAGAAAAAGTACGAGAGCGTGTAGTGCTTGACGGTGCCCACGACGTGCATGAAAAGCATCAGGACGATGGGCACCAGCCAGGCGCTGTGCAAAAGCGTGCGGTCGGTAATCGCGTCGCTGTTGGGCTGCGGCGCGTACCAGCCGGGGAACCTGCCCAGCAGGCCGATGTCGCGCACCGCGTCGCTCCTGACGAAGTACTGCCGCCAGACCAGGTCGCCGATCGGCCCGCCGCCCGCCATGGCCCCGGCCACCATCAGCAGGATCACCAGTTCCTGCCTGCTCAGCGTGCGCATGGCGCGCCGGCTGACCTCCGAGAAGATGATCAGCGTCACCCATGCCGCCGCGATGCCGCCGCCGGTCATCAGGCTCAGGTAGATCGAGCCCGGCATCATGAGCAGGCCGCAGAAGAAGGCCCCGGCCACGGCCACCCACGTGAAGCCGTTGCGGAACTCCTTCGGCGTCTCCATGACGGACCGGTAGACCTCCAGTTCCTTGTCCAGCACGATCGGCTTTCTGTCAGTTGCCATTGGCGCCTTTCAGCCCCCGCTTCTCAGCTTTCGATTTCCAGTTGCCGCTCCAGCATCTTCTTCGCGGCCGCGAACATCTCGGTGCGCTCCGCGTCCGTGGTCGCGCGCCAGTTCAGGAACTGCTTGCGCAACGTTCCCAGGAAGGGTTTCACCGTGCGGCGCCAGGCCGCGGCGTGGCCGCTCAGCCGGGTCAAGCTGATATTGGCAATATACTCGCCGGTTTCCGGATCGGTCGGCAAGGCGATATCCATGCGGTGCGAGACCCCCAGGTCATAGGGCTTGAGCCAGACCAGGCCGCTCACCACCGGAACCAGGCGGTCGCCGTCGGGCTGCGACTCCACGGCGCGGGCGCCGACGTCCGGCGGCGCGCAGAAGAACGGCCCGGAGCTGCCGGCGCCGTTGGCATCGAGCCAACGCCAGAAGTAGCTGACGACGGCGACCCGGTCGTGGGCGGTGAACGTGAAGGGCAGATTCAAGGTCATCACGTCGCCTTCCACGCGCGGCACCGCCCAGCTCACCAGCTCCGAGGGCGCGGCCATGCGCGCCGCATCGCGCGCCGGCAGCAGCGTGGACAGCAGCACGGCGCCCATGATGGCCAGCGAGGCATAAATCGTCTCCAGCGAGCTGTAGTCCATGTTCAGCCCGCCCGTGAGCCCCGCCATGGTCAGCGCGCGCCCCGTGGCCTGGCTCAGCAGGTAGCCGAGCATGGCGCCCATGACCGCGTAGACCAGCGCCTCGGCCATGAACATGAAGAAGACGTGATTGGGCGCGATGCCCACGGCGTTGTAGACGTAAATCTCACCGCGCCGCTCGTACACCGACCCGCGCATCGTGTTGAACACGGCCAGCGCGGCAATCACGATCGGGACCAGCAGCTCGAGCATGCCGCCCAGGGTTCGCGTGCGCGCGCGGGACCCGGCGTAGGACACGCCGTCCAGGGCATAGAACGCCTGTTTGCCCGTGCGCTCGAGATACTCCATGACCACCCGCCGCTGCTCGCGGTAGCCGACGGGCGGCCGCTCCGGCTCGGTGGGGCTCAGCCGGTACGGCGCGGACGGGAAGGCGACGGAACAGGACATCGGCAGGGTTCCGCCGCCGCCGGATATCGAGTTCCGGTCCGTCACGACCGTCGGGGCGTCGCTCAGGATGAGCACCGTCGCCGCCGGCAGGCGGGCGATGTCCGAGGGAATGGCCGCCCTGTACTTTCCGTCCGGCATGCGCTGCGTGCCCAGCGCCTGAACGCTGTTCACGTCGGGGGGCAGCATCGGGTGGCCGTCCAGCGCGAGGCGCTTGTTCCATTCGACGGAATCGATGATCCCCCGCACGACGTATTCATCGGTGCCGAAGACGATCGTCACGTCGCGCGCGTTCACATCCGCCGCCGTGATGCCCAGGTCGCGCGCCACGGTGTCCGGCAGAATCGCCTCCTTGCGGGGCGTGCGACCGGTCCGCACGGCCTCGATCTTTTCCGCGCGGGTCTGGGGCGGACGCGCGAACCAGCCCCGCTCCGTGAGCAGCAGCCTGTCGATCGCGGAGAACATCGGCTCGTTCCACTGCATCACGACCCCGCTGTTCACGTACGCGCGCTTCACCGTCTTCATGCCGGCGATCTCGATTTCGTGGTCCACGGCGAGATTCATGTTCTTGATATCGCCCACGGTGTGCTGTTCCCAGATGCCCATGTTCGGCATCAGCCACCGGTGCGAGGTGACGGGGTAGCGCCCCGCGTACAGCCGCTGGAAGGCGCCGATCTCGGCGTCATCCAGCGAAAGGAAGTGCGGGTCGCGGATGGTGATGCCGTTCCAGGTCGAGCGGCCCGTCGCGTACTCCACGCTCACCAGGTCGGTGGAGACCGACGTGAAGCAGATCATGACGAACGTGATCAGCACGAGCGTCGCGCACGTGAGCGCCGTGCGCACCTTGCGCCGGCGCATGTTGTTCAGGCCCAGCATGAACGCGGTGCCCGCGACGCCCCCGCGGTTGATGTCGGCGCCTTCGACGCGCCCTTCGCGCGACCGCAGGGCCTTGACGATCTGCTTGAACTTGCCCGTCACCATCAGCGTCACGAGCACGGTGAGCAGCAACATGATGAACCCGAGCAGGATCATCAGCGACGAGCGCACCATCTGGAACGCCGGGTGGAAGATCCGCAGCAGCGTGAACACCACCATGAAGATGCCGCCGACGGCGGCGAGCTGCTTGCGGATGTCCGGAAACCCGAACAGGAGTTTCTCGGCGAAGAACACGAACGGCACGAGCAGGCCGAGATACCAGAGGATGCCGATCACGGCGTGCGCGATGCGCCGGCGGATGACCGGGTGATTGTTGATGGCGTAGGCCAGGCTGGTCCCGGCCGAATTGAGCGCGCCTTCCGGGTCGTCGTCCGCGCGCCTGGCGCGCGCTTCCTGCAGCCATTCGCCGCCCCGCGCGTGGAAGTCGAGCATCTGCCCGTCCGCCATGCCGTAGCGGCGCTGCAGGCCGAGCCGCTTCTCCGCCGTGCGCAGCATGGAGGCGGCGGCGTCGATGAACGGGTGCGCCAGCAGCGGCGTGTCGGCGGCGAGATAGCCCGCGCCTTGTATTTCGGGCTCCGCCGGCGTGACCGGCGCGGCGGAGTCGGTGTTCAGCATGAAGGCGCGGCAGGCGTCCATCTCCGGGTTCGCGGCGGCGCCGTCCACGAAGGTGACGTAGAAGACGGTCTCCGGCGGCACGAAGGTCACGTAGGTCGGGGTATCCGCCGGATACATGCGCAGGGGCGCGGACAGCCCCTGGCTTTCCAGGAACTGCGTGGCCTTGAAGACCTTCATGGTCGTCGGGTTGCTCTGCGCGAACAACGTCACCGGCGCGCAGCGGAACATGGCGACATTGATCGGCTTCGGCTTCTTCCTGGCGTTGGCCTTGACAGTGTCGATGCTCACGTTCTTGTTCTTGAACAGGGCCTGGAGCGCCTGGGTATCGTCCTTGATGAAGAGAATACGGCCGTCCTCCGCGTACCGCGCGACGTTCATGGAGAAGCTCGACTGCCCCATCCACAGGAAGGGTTCGGCGCGAAACTCGCCGTACGGGTCAACCTCCAGAATCCGCGACCAGACGCCGCGGCCGTCCAAGGCGCCGCCGACGATGTTGGCGAACGTCCGAACCCCCATGCGGTGGCTGGGCACCACCTCCGCGACCCCGATGTTGGCGTACGCGGTTCCCTGCAACACGCACGCTTTGCCCAGCCGGTTCGGCTTCACGCGCTTGAAGGTCACGCGGCCGTAGGCCAGCGACAGCAGGGCTTTGCCCAGCGCCGGGATGTGCCGCTTGAGGACGTCCGTCTGACGCAGGTTGTCCAGCGTGTCTTCCGGCGTGCAGATCTTCGAGCTCTGGGCCACATTCGGCACGAATTCGCGGTTGGCGACCGTGAACGCCAGAAAGCCGCAGTCGTACCAGCCGGGCGTGACCAGATCCTTGTTCTGGTTGGGCGTCTCCGGCTTGCCGTTCGCGTCGAGGGGGCCCCAGTTGACGACGTTGAATGCCGGCTTTCTTTCCGAAACAGGCGCCTTCTCCAGGATCGCATTCGCCAGGTCGCTGACCTGCGGCTCCACGACGGTGCCGATGCCACCGATGCCGACGAGAACGCACAGGTCGCTGCGCTTCCGGTACCCGCCCGAATACAACTCGAGCCCGATCGTCATGGTCCGGGCATAGCGGCCGAACAGGTCGCGCACGGCAATCAGGTCGTCAAGTTCGCGGAGCTGCTGCCGGTGATGCGCCGCGATGCGTTCGAGGTACGCGGCCAGGCGCTCGGGATAGCCCCAGGCCGCGTACTCGGGACGGCCGGCGACTTCCGCCAGCGGCAACCCCATCATGTTGGCCGACCGGTTCTCGATGGTCTTGGCGGCGAGGTACGCCGTCAGCAGGGGGTGCGTGTTGGCCGGATCCTTCCGCTCCGCGTCGCCCGCCCTGGCGGCGTCGAACCAGTCGCGGAACGCCGGCGAGCCGGCCCGCAGGTGCGCGATCTTGGCCTGCAGCGCCTCTTCCTTGCGATCGAGGCAGACTTCCCCGGCCACGGTCTTGAGCCGCTTCGACAGCCACTCGCGGAATTCCGCCGGTTCGCCGTCCCAAAGCCTCCGGATCGCCGCGGTATCGGCGCCCGCCGCGCCGGCGCCCGCTCCGGACCGTTCGAGAAAAGCCAGCGCCCGCGCGGCAAAATCCAGGTTACGCTGTTCGTCCTTCCGGCGCTCCTCGAACGTGCGGTAGTCCAGCCGCTTCGCGCTGATCCGCTCGATGGCTTGCAGCAGCCGCTCCTCGCCGGCCGCGGATTGGCAGCGGCCGGCGGCCGCGACAAAGATGATGTCCCGCTCCATGTCGTCCCGGTAAGGCGCCAGCGCCCCCACGTACTCCAGCATCGCGGCCAGCGAGATGGATTGCTCCGCGCCCGGCGCCAGGTCCGGAACGACCGAGGAGCTGTCGTAGAAGCTCGTGATGACAAGGGCTTCCTCCCGGGGTTGACGCCCGCGCAACACGCCGATCAGGTTGCGGACGTATCTGGTCTGCCAGGCGACCTTGCAGCGCAGGGTGACGGTGCGGCCCGCGTAACGCTCGATCGGGCCGCGCACCAGGAACCGCGGAACAGCGATCGGCTGCTGCTGCCAGTTTCCGGTGTGCGTCATCTGGAGGTCCCCCCATCTCGACGGTTCATCGGGGGAAACACGCATGACGCGCGCGATGTCCTCGGGTACTTCCTTCACCAGCAGCCCGCGGACGCCGACCGAACCGAGGCCGGCCAGGTCGATTTCGGCGTCCTTGTTGCCTGCGCCGAGCGTGGCGAGCACGATGCACTGTTCGGCCGGCTGCTCCCGCAGGCTCCTCGGCGTCGCGGACTCGGGCGCGACCAGCAGGCCGCTGACGCCTTCCGGAGGCAGCGCCATCGGCAGAAACGTGGCGGGCGCGAACGGGAAGATGCGGACGTCATCGAGGGGCCGGCCCTGATCGTCGAGGATCTCGCAGCGCTCCGTGACCGGCACGACGACCGGCAGTTCCTGCGTCACGACTTCGAGGCCCGCCGCGCGGAAGGCTTCCAGGATGAACTTCTCCGTGCGGTAGAAGCCGGGGCTGCCGCTCAGCCGGCCGACGCCCGGTTCGCCGGCCGAGTCGCCCGCTGCGGCGATCTCGCGCATCCGCGCCTCGAATTCCTGCCGGTCCAGCGCTTCCGCGAGTTTTCGCTCGTCGTAATCCGCGCGGAAAGGACGGAACGGAATCCGCTCCTTGGGCTCCGCGAAAAGCACGAACGCGCACCAGGCCGCCAGGCCCAGGACGGCAAACGGCAGGGCCGTCAGAAGCTGGGCGCCGATGTTGCCGCTGTGTTTGATTGCGCTCATCCAGTGCGTTGGAAATTGAAGATTGAAGATTGAAGATTGAGAATTGGCGGTCTCCTTCCCGCCCGCCACGCCATATCCCCGCCTCCACTCATTTCCCAGTCGCCAATTTGCAGTCTCCGATCTTCACTTTTCACTCTTCAATCTTCGATATCTTCACTTTTCAATCTTCGATATCTTCACTCTTCAATCTTCGATATCTCAAATCTTCAATCTTCAATCTTCAATTTTCAATCTCTTCACGGCATCCTGCTGTAGATATCCACAATCCCCTGCGATCGCAGGATGATGCCCACGACGTCGAAGATCACGATCGAGGCGATGCAGGCCAGGAACATGCCGATGGCGAACGGCACCAGGCCGTGGCGGATCGAGCGCGCGCCGCCGATCTTGAGAACCAGGTTACGCGCCAGCCACGCGATGAACATGATGAACCAGACGCCCTTCATGAAGAACGTGAAGGACAGGACGTAGCCGAGGGGATGAATCGGGAACCACACGAACCGGCTGCGCAGCAACGCCAGGGCGAAAGTGATCGCGGCGCCGATCCCCAGGCCCTTGGCGTTCGGATTCTTCAGCACATTCAGGGCCTGCGTTTCCGGCGTCCGGCCGAGGGTCCCGGCCTGGAACGCGCGGTCGGCGGAATTCACCTCGCCGCGGAACTCGCTGAAATACCAGTTCTGGTCGTAGGGCCAGGTTGTCTTCAGGTTGCCGGCGCCGAAGCCGTACAGCCAGCAGAGCACAACGAAACCGCCTATGAGCACGCCGCCCAGCAGCCCCAGCGTCAGGCCGGCGCCGACGTCACGCGGACGCACGTTGAAGTGCCGGCCCAACTCCATCATCTCCACCTGCGCCGGGGCGATCAGCAGGAAGCAGACGGTGCACATGAACCCGCTGCAGATCGTGGCCACGAGCATGCCGGTGGACTTGAAGACCGCCATGCCGCCCATGGCGGCCACGAACTGCATGCCGAAGTACGGCGTAAGGTAGCCGATCGGCGCCCCGCATTCGGCGCGAATGCGGCTGGCCACGAAGCCGCACAGCAGGATGTAGCCGAAGAACAGGAGCCCCGCGCGCGCGCCCATCCCGGTCCAGATGCTCCAGCTCGTGAGCAGGATCAGCGACAGCGCAACCATCATGAACGCCGTGCGGTAGGAAACCACCTCGTCGCGCTGCTCGAGGCCGGCGTCGCGCCGCCCGAATACGGTCCGCATGACCTTGCCCAGGTGACGGCGGGCCATGAACACGGCCACGAGCGCGTAGGCGATGAAGGCGCCCATGGTCTGCTGATGCTCCCAGGGATAGCCGTGGAAGCGCTTGAAATGGAACATCAGGCCGAACAGGTTCCACAGTCGGAACAGCAGGAACGTGAACCATAGCGAGAAGAGCACGTCGGTTTCGATCAGGAGCACGATCGCCAGCAGGGAGAACGAAAGGCCGACGTTGATGGACACGCCGATCCCGACGTCCTGCAGGTAGGCCTTGGCCAGCGGAGAGGTGACGTAGGCGGCGAAATCGATATTGGCGGACGTCGGTCCGGGAACGGCCGGATAGTAGGCATGAATGCCCTTGAGCAGCGCCACCGGAAGCATGATCGCGAATCCGAGCCACATGATCCGGTTGCGGAAGATCGGCAGGGCCGTGCGCCCCTCCGCATCCGTCGTTTCCGCGAACAACGCCTTGGGCAGAATGTTGAGCGGGAAGGTGAAGCGCTCGTGCTCGACCCACTGCTTGCGCATGAGCACGTTGAGGCCGAGCAGGCCGACAAAGAGCGCGGCGACGAGCGCGCCCCAGGCGAGCAGCGGGCGCCCCCACTGGGCCATGGGGATGAAGCCGGTCGCCAGGTATTTCAGCCCGGCGAGGCTGAACATGCGGTCCGGCTTCACCACCGTGGAGTTGCGCTCGTGCGCGCCGAGGCTTTCCAGCTTGCCCGCCGTCACCATCTGGCGGCCGGTGAAGGCGCTTTCGACGGCCTCCATGCTGAAGAGCTGCACGTCCTGCAGGGCCAGCGTGCCCGTGCCGGTCAGCGTGATGCGCAGCACGAGCCGCTCCTTGAGTTCCTTCGGAATGGTCAACGGGTTGATGCCGATCCGTCGGAATCCCTCCGGCATCCCGAACGTCGGCTTCGTGCTTTCGGGGGAGATGACGATCGGCGCGGCGAACCCGTCGTCGGCCTGCGCGGTGACGAGGCACGAGGATCCCTGCGCGAACTCCTCGGCCTTGACGAGCAGGGAAAAGAGGTACGGTTCGCCCGGCACGAGAAGTTCCTTGCCCTGCGCGTCGCGCCGGGGAATCGTCAGGACGAGCGTCGCGCGCGCCTGCGGGTCGCCGTCGTTGTTCAGCACGGGGCTCTTCCAGACGCCTTTGTCGCGGCGGTCGATGTCCCGCCACGTCACGGAGCCGCCGCCCTCGTGCTCGAACCCGGCCAGCCCGTCCCGGAAGCGTCCGTTTTCGACGAGGTTCCGGCCGTGCGGCCAGAGCAAGGGCGGCAGGCTGTCATAGGAAACGAAGTCCTGGTGGTGCGGGATGGCCGCGATCAGGCCGAAGAGGCGATGCCACATGCCCTGCGTCATGAGCGGGGCGGCCAGAAGCAGCGCGGAGTAGATGACCACCAGCTCGGCCGCCACGAGGCGCAGGGACCGCCGGATCAGGTAGAGCAGGGCGCTTATGCCCAGCAGGGCGCAGATGACGCCGACGGCGCTGTTGGGGGGGGCGTTCTCGGCCAGCGGTCCGCCGTAGGTGTTGTAGAGTTCCTCGTACTCGATCCAGATGCCCATCAGCAGGAGGCTGAACAGGCAGACCACGAAAGAGCGCAAAGTCAGGCCGCGGGCCGCGGCCGGCCGCCGGACGGAAGCATCGGATGTCTGCGGGTCCGCACGCATCGCACGGAAAGATAACCTACACGCGTCCGAACGCAATAGAAAGCCGCCGGAAAAGATCGATTCCCCAACGCCGCCGCCGCAGCGGAGGATTGGCGGCATCCGGCGCCGGTGCTCAGCTTGTTCGCCGCGCGCGCGGGGGTGAACCGGCGGGCCGTAAAATGCGGGCTAATCGGTCGCCGCGCGGGCCGGCCGGGATCCGCCCGGCGCTTCGCGTTCCGCCGGTGCCCGTCGCGCTTTGTCCGCCAGCGCCGCGGCCAGGTTGCGGCGGGCGATGACGTGCTCGGGCTTGCGCGCCAGCACGCGCCGGAAAAGGCCGATGGCCTCGTCCAGCCGCCCCCGGCGGGCCGCCACGATGCCCAGCCCGTTTTCGGCCTCCCAGTAGCCGGGCCGCAGACGGAGCGTCTCGCGATACCGGCGCTCGGCTTCGTCCAGGTCGCCGCGGTCGAACGCCAGGTTGCCGAGCCACAGGTGCGCGACCCAGGCGCGGGGATTGCAGCGGGCCGCGGCCGCGAACAGGCTCTGTTTGCTTTCGTAGATGCGGCATTGGCGGGCGGCGAGCAAGCCCAGGACGGCAACCGCGGCGGCGGCGGCGAGCACGGCCCCGCGCCGGGCCGAAGCGCTGCCGTCGGCCAGCCGCGTCAACGCATGAGCCGGAGGCAGGAGCAGGGCCGGCAGGGCCGCGTAGACCCAGTGGTCCGCGACGAACGCGTAAAACATGAAGCCCACGTCGAAGAAGCCCAGCACCGGCAGGAGCATCAGGGCATAGTAGCCCAAGGCAAACAGGCAAGGCCGCCCCCATCCGCGCCGGTACTTAAGGAAGACGGTCGCCAGGGCCGCCGCCGCCGCAACGCACAACAGGTTGGGCCCGCTGAAGGCGTCGGCGTTCCATTCCGGGTACACCGGGCACAGGTTGCGGGGCCAGATCGTCTTGCCCGCGTAGAAGGCCAGCGCGCGGCAGGCGGCAAACAGGTGGCCGGCCGCGGTGGACGGGCCCACGGCTTCGCCGGCCATGGAGTACGCCTGCTGAAAGGCCATCGTGACGGCCCCGTACAGCGCGGCCAGCGCCAGGAAAGGGATCGTCAGGCCCGCCGATTCCAGAACGGTTCCGCGCCGCTGCCACCAGCGGAAGAGCGCGATCACCAGGGGAAAGGCCGCCGCGACGGGTTTCGCCATCAGCGACAGCGCGAACAGCAGCAGCGCCAGGGGATAAAAGACGCGCCGGCCGGTGCGCTCCCAGCGCGACAACGCCAGCGCCGAAAGAAGGAAGAAGAGCATGGCCAGCAGGTTCTTGCGCTGGCTGATCCATGCCACGCTTTCCACATTCACGGGATGCACCGCGAACAACAGTCCGCAGAGCAGTCCGCCGCGAATGCCCAGGCCGCGCAGCAGAAACCCCAGCAGCACGGCGTTGACGGCGTGCAGCAGCACGTTCGTCGCATGATACCCGCGGGCCACGCCGCCCCAGAGGCGCCATTCCAGCCAGAACGACGTGTAGGTCACGGGGTAGCAGTCCCGTGTCTCGGCCGCGAGCCAGATGCGCCTCAGTCCGTCGTCCGCGCGCACGGCCGGGTTGGCGGTGACGTAGCGATCGTCGTCCCAGATAAACCCCGCGCGCAGCGCCGGGCGGTACGACGCCAGCGTGAGCCCCGCGACCGCGAGCGCGAAAAGAATGCCCAGGCGCGGCGAAAGCGGGGCCGGCGCGCGGAATGGCGTGGCGGTGTCCATAAACGCCCGATGCTAAGTGCGCGCGTCCGCCGAGGCAAGCCCGGAGACACTCGAACCTTGGTGTTGGCGTAACCGGTCAGTTATGCAGGGAGGCGAGGTAGGGCGGACCGTCCCGGTCCGCCGAACGAGGGTCGACAGATGACTGGATATCCGGCGTCAAGCATGCCAGACTGCCCCCGGCCGGATGCCCGAACGGAGAAGGGAGCCGATGAACGCCATGGAGACTCCCCGCGGAAGCGCCGCAAGCCGGGCGGAAGGCCGGAGAGACCGGGCGGCGCGAGGAGATCTCTGAAGCGCGGCCGAGAGCGTGAAAGTTGCGTTGTTCCAGCCTTCGATTCCCGACCGGAACACGGTGCCGCCGCTGGGCCTGCTGTACCTCGCGGCCGCGGCGCGGGCCGCCGGGCACGAGGTGCGCGTCTTCGACGAGCGGCTGGACGCCTCGGCCGCGCGGCGCCTGTGCCGGGCGGCGCCGGACGTGGCGGGCTTCACCGTGGTCACGGCCGCCGTGCCGTCGGCGCTGCGCGCGGCGCGTGCGCTGCGGCAGGCATCCCCGCGCACCCGCATCGTCTTCGGCGGCCCGCACGCCACCGCGCTTCCGGCGGAGACGGTTGTTCTGCCCGAGGCGGACTACCTGATCGCGGGCGAGGGGGAGCGCACCTTCACGGCGCTGCTGCGGGCGCTGGACGGCGGCGCGCTGCCGGCCGAAGCGGCCGGGAAGATACCGGGGCTGTGGTGGAGAGCGCCCGACGGCGCGGCCGGCGGCGGCGCGGAAACGCGCTGGCTGGACAACGCCGGGCTCGACGCCCTGGCGCCGCCGGCGTTCGACCTGATGGACCTCGAGGCGTATTTCGCCGGGCCCCAGGAACACGGCCTGTGGCAGAAGGGCCGGCGCATCCTGCCGCTGATCGGCTCGCGCGGCTGCCCCTACACCTGCACGTTCTGCTGCCGGGTCATGGGCAACCGCCCGCGCTGTCATTCCGCGGACTGGGTGCTGGCGGAAGTGCGGCGCCTGCAGCGCGACTTCGGCGTGGACGAGGTCTACTTCGAGGATGACGACTTCTTCGTCAACCGCGCCCGGGGCCTGGAGATCCTGGGCCGCCTGGCGGCGCTGGCGCCGCGCCCGCACTTCAAGTTCAGCAACGGCGTGCGCATCGAGCGCGTGGACCGCGAAGCGCTGCGGGCCATCCGCGACGCCGGCGGCTACACCCTGTCGTTCGGGCTTGAGTCCGGCTGCGCGGAAACGCTGCGGCGCATGCGCAAACGCATGGACCTGGGCATGGTGCGGGAGAAAGTGGCGCTGGCGCGCGAATACGGCTTCCGGATCGGAGCGAACTGCATCATCGGCTATCCCGGCGAGACCGCGGACGACGTGCGGGAGTCGGTCAATTTCCTGCTGGGCCTCAAGGTGGACAGCATGGCGATCGTGAACCTGGTGCCTTTTCCCGGCACGGAGGTGCGCCGCCTGTGCGAGGAGAACGGCTACCTGACCCCCGAGGCGGCGGACTGGGGCAACTACTACTTCGCCATCAACGCGCCGATTCCGCTCATCGCCACGCCGCAGCTCGGCGCGGAGGACGTGCGGCGCCTCGTGCGCTGGGCCTACCGCCGCGCGTACCTGCGGCCCGGCTTCGCGGCGCGGGCGCTGCGCGAGGTCAGTCCGCGGCGCCTGCTGCGCGGGGCGGGGATGCTGCTTTTCGGCGGGCGCAAGCCGCGCTGAAGCGCGAGCGGCGCAAGCCGCGGCGCCACGCCCGCCCGCCCGGCTTATGAACAAGGCGGGCTAGAGGTCCGCCAGCTCGTTCACCTCGAAGCGCGGGGCCTTGATGACTTCGGTCGGCGAACGCTGGTAGGATATCACGCCCTGCACCCTGTAGTTCCCGTCCTCGGAAAGGTAGTCGAATTCCACGCGGGCGGCGGACGTGCTTTCCTTCTCGTTGTGGAAGATGCCGACCACTTTGAAACCGCTGACCAACGACGCGTCGATGGGAATGCCGGCCTCGTCCGCGTCAATGCTCTGGCCTTCGAGCGCGGCCTGCAGCTGCGCGGCGGTCGGCTCCTTGATCGGCGGTCCCCCGCAGCCGGCGAACAGGGAGAAAGCGGCCATGACGGCGGCGGCGCTGACGGCGCGGCGGACGGTTTCTGCCTGCATGCTGAGCCTCCTGTTTATCCCGGGAAGCATAGCGTCCCGGCGCGGGACTGCCAAGCGCCGAAAGGGGTTACGCCCCGGAAGGCCCAACTTTGCCTTGTCAACGCCGGGCGGGCCGTGTAGTCTCCCGGCCTTTGCTCGGCCCCTGTCGGGCCGGCGGGAACAGACATGCACATTGTAGTCTGCATCAAGCAGGTGCCGGAGACGGCCGACGTCCGGATCAATCCGGAGACCAACACGCTGATGCGCGAGGGCGTGCAGTCGATCATCAACCCGTTCGACATGTACGCGATCGAGGAAGGCGTGCGGGTCAAGGAGAAGACCGGCGGCCGGGTCACGGCGATCAGCATGGGTCCGCCGCAGGCGGAAGCGGCGTTGCGCGAGGCCGTCGCGATGGGCGTGGACGCGGGCGTTCTGATTTCCGACCGCGCCTTTGCCGGCAGCGACACGTGGGCCACCAGCTACACCCTGGCCATGGCCATTCGCAAGCTGGGGGACGTTGACCTGGTGCTTTGCGGCAAGCAGGCCTCGGACGGCGACACCGCGCAGGTGGGGCCGGGCATCGCCACGCAGCTTGACCTCCCGCAGATCACCTACGTGCGCAAGATCGAGGAGCTGGAGGCGAAGCGCGTCGTGGCCGAGCGGCTGCTGGAGACGGGTTTCGAGAGCGTCGAGGCGCCGCTGCCCTGCCTGCTTACCGTGGTCAAGGAGATCAACGAGCCGCGTCTGCCGTCGCTGAAAGGCAAAATGGCCGCGCGCAAGGCGCAGATACCGGTCTGGACCGCGGCGGACATCGGGGCGGATCCCGCGCGCATCGGCTTGCAGGGCTCGCCCACCAAGGTGGTGCGCATCTTTACGCCGCCGCCGCGCCAGGGCGGCGAGATCCTGCGGGGCGAGCCCGAGGCGATTGTTCCGCGGCTGGCCGAGAAGCTGCGCGGCGTGCTGGTGGGAGGGTAGGGCAGGGAAATGGCCGGCGAAGCGATACGGGTTCTGGACGACAAGTGCGTGGGCTGCACGCTCTGCGTCAAGGCGTGCCCTTTTGACGCCGTCGCCATGATTGAGGTTGAAGGGGCGGCGGGCGCGAAGAAGCGCCGGCTGGCCCGCATCGATCTCGCGCGCTGCACGCTGTGCGGGGCCTGCGTGACGGCCTGCAAGTTCGACGCCATCGAGATGACGGAGAAGGCGGCCGCGCCCGCGGCCGATCTCGGCGCCTACCGCAACGTGTGGGTCTTCGCCGAACAGCACGACGGCGAGATACAGAGCATCGCCTACGAGCTGCTGGGGGAGGGCCGCAAGCTGGCCGACGCCCTGGGCGCGGAGCTGTGGGCCGTTCTGCTGGGCGCGGAGATTGCCGGCAAGGCGTCCGAGCTCACGGCGCGCGGCGCGCAGCGCGTGCTGGTGGCCGACCGCCCGGAGCTGGCCTATTTCCAGGACGAGCCCTACGCGGCCGTGCTCGCGGACATGGCGCGGCGTCACCGCCCGGCGGTGCTGCTGTGCGGCGCCACGACCGTGGGCCGCAGCCTCGTGGCCCGCGTCGCCGTGGCGCTGAACACCGGCCTGACGGCCGACTGCACGGGGCTGGCCATCGATCCGGCGACGAAGGATCTGCTTCAGACGCGCCCGGCTTTTGGCGGCAATATCATGGCCACGATCGTGTGCCCCCACACGCGCCCCCAGATGGCGACGGTCCGGCACAAGGTCATGAAGGAGGCCGTGGCGGATCCGGCGCGGCAGGGGCGGGTCGTGGCGGAGGAGATTGCCGAAGCCCTTTTGAAGTCGCGCACGCGCCGGCTGCGCTTCGTGCCCGAAGTCGAGACCACGGTGAACATCGCCGAGGCCGACATCATCGTCTCCGGCGGCCGCGGCCTGCAGAAGCCCGAGAATTTCGCCGTCATACGCGAGCTGGCCGAGGTCCTGGGCGCGGGCGTGGGCGCTTCGCGCGCGGCCGTTGACGCGGGCTGGATTCCCTACTCGCACCAGGTGGGGCAGACGGGCAAGACGGTATGCCCGAAGGTGTATTTCGCGTGCGGGATCAGCGGGCAGATCCAGCACCTGGCCGGAATGTCGTCCGCGGACGTGATCGTGGCGATCAACAAGGATCCGGAAGCGCCGATCTTCAGAGTGGCCACCTACGGGGTGGTGGGCGATCTGCTCAAGATCGTGCCGCTCCTGTCCGCCACGCTGCGCCGGAGCCTGGGGAAGTAAAGCCCCTTCCATCAGCCGGCCATGCGGCGGACCGGGACGGTCCGCCCTGCCTCGCCTCCCTGCATAAGTGACCCATTGCTTGCGGTGTCGCTTTGCGGTTGACAGCGGGGGAGCAATGCTCTTTGATACGGCGTCAATCGTCGGATAGCGGATCAACGAGTAGTGCGGGCATCGAAACGGCGACGGCAGGTCGTCGCGGGGAGCAGGAACGGTCATGAAGAGATTGTTGACGGCGAGTCTGGTTGGGGCGGTTGCAGGCGGCGCGCTCATCGCGTCGGCGCAGGAAGCGCCGAGTCCCACGGTGCTGATGATTCCGCCGCGGCACACGATCATCAAGATCGGTCTGGACATTTGCGCGCTCCGTCCGGCGGTCATGATCACCTACCAGGACCCGGGCGGAACGGAACCGGTCCTGCACGTATGGAATCCGGACCCGCGCGAATGGGTGCGCGTCTCGCCGGACACCTACGCCGCGGGCAGCATGTTCCGGAGCCGGCCCCGCGAGGTGATCGTGATCAGCGGCCAGGAAGGCGTTCCGGAGGCCGTGCGCGAAGCTTCGGCCGCGCTGGCGCCGGTGAGGGAGGTAAACAGCCTGGACCTGGTCAGCGTAATCAACGCGCTGAACGACAGCCTCAAGTTCGATCGCGGCGAGTGGCGCTGGCTGGCCGACCGCTACGGCCTGACGCTGAAGGACGTCAATGCCGACCGGCGCCGCTACGGCAAGTACGGTCCTCCGGGCGGGAGCCGGGGGGCCGGTCCGGTGCCGCCGCCCGAGCCCGCGGGCGAAGAGATCGTGCCCGTCCCGGTCGAGGGCGGCGCGGCGCCCGATATCGCCCCCGAAGCGGGCGAGCCGATGGAAGCGGAAGTCGCGGTCGAGCCCGCGAAGGGCGCCGCGCCCGCGCCCGAAGTCGCGCCGGAAGACAAGTGAGCGGCAAGGCTATTCCCGGATCTGGCCCTTGCCGTAGATGACGTACTTGTACGTCGTCAGCTCTTCGAGGCCCATGGGGCCGCGCGCGTGCAGCTTGTCGGTGCTGATGCCGATCTCGGCGCCCATTCCGAATTCCCCGCCGTCGGTGAAGCGCGTGGAGGCGTTCACGTAGACGGCGGCCGAATCCACCTTGTGCGTGAACTCCGCCTGCGCGGCCTCGTCCTCGGCGACGATCGCGTCGGAATGGCGCGAGCCGTAGCGGGCGATATGCTCGACGGCGGCGGCCAGGTTGGGCACGACGCGCACGGAAAGAATCAGGTCGAGGTACTCCGTGCTCCAATCCTCTTCGGTGGCTTCCTTCATGTCCGGCGCCAGCGCGCGCGCGGCCGGGTTGCCGCGCAGCTCCACGCCGAGCGCGGTGAGGCGGGCCGCGAGCCGGGGGAGGAATTCCCTGGCCACTCCCGCGTGCACCAGCAGCGTCTCCATCGCGTTGCACACGCCGGGCCGCTGGCACTTGGCGTTCTCGGCGATGCGCAACGCCATTTCGAGGTCGGCCGACTGGTCCACGTACACGTGGCAGATGCCCTTGTAGTGCTTGATCACCGGCACGAGCGCCGCTTCGGATACGGCCCTGATCAGCTCCTCGCCGCCCCGCGGGATGACAAGGTCCACGCGGCCCTCCATGCGCGCGATCTCGCGCACGGCCTCGCGGTCGGTGGTGCGCACGACCTGGAGCGCGTCTTCGGGCATGCCCCGGCGGCGGCCGCCGTCGAGGAGGGCCTCGGCGATCGCGACGTTGGAGTGAATGGCTTCCGTGCCGCCGCGCAGGATCACGGCGTTGGAGGTCTTGAGGCACAGGGCGGACGTATCGGCGGTCACGTTGGGGCGTGATTCGTAGATGATCGCGATCACGCCGATGGGCACGCGACGCTTCACGATCTCCAGCCCGTTCGGCCGGATCCAGCGGCTGATGCGCGCGCCGATGGGGTCGCGCAGGTCGGCCACCGCCCGGATGCCGCGCACCATGGCCTCGATGCGTCCGTCCGTGAGCAGGAGCCGGTCAAGCAGGGCCGGAGACAGGCCGGCGGACTCCGCCTCGTCCATGTCCTTGCGGTTCTCGCCCTTGATCTGCTCCCTGCGTTTCTCCAGCTCGTCGGCCATGGCGTGGAGAATGTTGTTCTTGCGGCGCGAGTGCAGGTCCGCCAGCGCGCGGGCCGCGGCCAGGGCGCGGTCGCCCATGGCGAGCATGTCTTCGTGAAGGCTCATGGCGAAGTCTCCTTCAGATGCCCTGGGACACGACGAGGGTCCCCACGTCCTCGCCGCGCATGATGCGTGACAGAACGCCCGGGCGCCGGCCGTGCGCGATGACGACCGAGCAGCCGGCGGCGGCGGCGCTGCGGGCGGCCTTGAGTTTGCTGAGCATGCCGCCCTTGGAAAGCGCCGATTCGCCGTCGGACACCAGGGCGAAGGTGGCGCGGTTCACGGTTTCGAGATAGCGCACCCTGCGCGTGCGCCTGCCGGTCGCCCGCTGGCGCAGGCCGTCGGTGGTGGTAAGCAGCACCAGCAGGTCCGCCCGCACGAGCCGCACCACCAGGCTTGCGAGGAGGTCGTTGTCGCCCAGCGCCAGATCGGCCCGGATTTCCTCGTCCGCGACGACGTCGTTTTCGTTGATAATCGGCACCACCCCGTTGCGGAGCAGGTTCTCCAGGGTGCGGCGCGCGTTGGTGAGGCGGATCTTGTGGTGAAAATCGTCGTGCGTCAGCAGCACCTGCCCCACCTTGCAGCCCGCGGCGGAGAAGAGCTCGTCGTAGCGCGACATGAGGCGGCACTGGCCCACGGCGGCCGCCATCTGCAGGTCGGGCAGAAGGGACGGCCGTTCGCGCATGCCGAGGGCTTCCATGCCGGCCCCGATCGCGCCCGAGGTCACCACGGCGACTTCCCGGCCGGCGCGGCGCATGGCCGCGATCTGCCCGATGAGCTCGCGCATGCGGCGCACGTCCGGGCGGCCCGTCTTCTGCACGAGAACGCGGCTGCCGATCTTGACGACCACGCGGCGCACGTCCGCCATAATTCCCCTGTATTTCAATGACTTTCTCATGGCCGTCGTGTAGTCTATAGGAAAAAGACGCGCGGTCAACAGTGTTGACCGGGCGGTCGCGCGGTTCAGGGTTGCCGATTCCCGGGCGGCGCCTCTCCCGGCCGCCGGCAAGGGCAGGACACCGCCAGGGGAAGGAGTACGTCAATGGTGCTGGTCGTGGACGACAACGATGCGGTCGTGATCACGCTGCGGGAATTGCTGCAGAAGGAGGGCTACGAGGTCAAGACCGCGCATGACGGACTGGAGGCCTACGCGCTGGTCAAGCTGCCGGAATGCCGCTGCATGCTGCTGGACGTGAACATGCCGCGGATCAACGGCGTGGAACTGCTCCTGCTGATGCAGGCCGAGGGCATAGACGTGCCCACGATCGTCATGGCCGGGTTCGACGATTTCGACGAGCCCGAAATGAAGCAGTTCCAGAACGTGGTGCGTTTCTTCCACAAGCCCGTGGAGGCGGAACCGCTGCTGCGCGTGGTGCGCCGGTATGCCGGCGCCGTTTCCGCGGGCGTCGGAAAAGGCAAGTGAAGGTGACGCCGGAAGCGAAGCGCGGAACGGAGCGGCGGGGCTTCATCCGCCACGCCCTGGCCGTGCCCGTGCGCTGCCTGAAGGAAGGGCACGCGCACGCCCCGGAGGGCGAAGCGCGGGACATCGGCCACGGGGGCATGGCCTTCGTGAGCGAACAGCGCTTCTCGCCGGGCGACCTGGTGACCGTGCAGTACCCTTCAATAGACCGCGCGGAGAGCCTGCGGGGAGAAATCGTGTGGTGCCGCCCGCTGGAATCGCCGCCGGCGCTGTTTGCCAGCGGGCTGCGCTTCCTGGACGAGGCCATGCACTTCCGGGCCCGGCTGGTCGAGCAGATCTGCCACATCGAAGCCTATCGCGAGACGCAGAAGCGGACGCACGACCGGGATCTGTCGCCCCGGGAGGCGGCGGCCGAATGGATCGCGCGCTACGCCGCGCGGTTTCCGCGGTGACCGGCGCGGAACGGGAAAGCCGACGCGGCCGCCGGCGGCGGGCATTCCGCCGGGGGGGGTCGAGAAGCGGGCCGGAAAGGGCGCGCGCGGCCCGGGGACCACGCCCCGCGCCGCAAAAGGCTCCTCTCCAAGAAAACACTCGCCCTGCCCGGGCCGCCGCACGTACTCGAGTCGCCAGGGAGCCCAGAGCCTCTTCATGTCCCCAACTTGAGCGCGCCCTTCGCGAAGAGATCGAGGCAGACGTCCACCGCCGGGGAGTCGAAAAGCGCGCCGCGTTTGTCCCTGAGGTGCGCCAGCGCCCGGTCGACGCCCAGCGCGGCGCGGTAGGGCCGGTGGGAGGACATGGCCTCGACCGTGTCGGCCACGGCGATGATCCGCGCGCCGGGCTCTATCGCATCGCCGCACAGCCCGGCGGGGTAGCCCGAACCGTCCATCCGCTCGTGATGCTGCAGCACGATGGCCGCCACCGGCCACGGAAAACGCACGGCGGCCAGGATGTCGTAGCCGACGCTCGGATGCGATTTGATGAGGCTGTACTCCGTGTCCGTCAGCGGGGCGGGCTTGGTGAGTATCTCGGCCGGCACCGCGATCTTGCCGAGGTCGTGCAGGAGGGCGGCGACGAATACGCCCTCCGTGTCGCGCGCGGTGTGCCCGAGGCCGTCGGACATGGCCCGCGCCATATCCGCCACGCGGCGCTGGTGACCCGCCGTGTACGGGTCGCGCAGTTCCACGGTCGCGCCCAGGGCGGTGACCGTGCCCTCCAGCGTCTGCTTCAGGTCGGCCAGCGCGCCGGCCAGCTCGGTCTGCGCGCGGCGCTGCTCGGTCACGTCGGCGATCACGCCCATCAGCCCGACGACGCGGCCGTCGCGGCGCATCGGCATGGAATGGATCATGACGGGGAACGTGCCGCCGTCCTTGCGTCGCGCCGTGTAGTCGCTGAAGCCGAGTTTCTCGCCGCCCATTACGCGGCGCATGTTGTCCGCGGCGCGCTCGCGATCCGCCTCGATCACCGTATCCAGCGCGTTCACCCCGGCGGCGAAGTCGTCCGGCGTGAAGCCGAAGCGCCGGAACGCATACGGGTTGGCGAACGTGATCCGGCCGCTCCGGTCCGCCTCGAAGACGCACAGCGGCACGCCCTCGCAGAGCTGCGCGTAGCGCAGCTGCGACCGGTTCAGATCGTCCTCGGTGCGCTTGCGCACGATGGCGTGGCGGACGGCGCGCGCGAGCATCTCGCGGACGAAATGGCCCTTGACGAAGTAGTCCTGCGCGCCGCGCTCGAGCGCCTCGGCCACGCTGGTCCTGTCGCCGACGGCGCTGATCACGATGATGGGCAGGTCGGGGTGCGCGGAACGGACCGTCTCGAGCGTCTTGAGCCCGCGGCTGTCGGGCAGTCCCAGGTCCAGAAGCGCGACGTGGATGCCGCCGCCGCGGAGCCGTTCCAGGCCCGCGGCAAGCGAGCCGGACGTCTCGACCGCGAAGCCGTCCTCGTCCCCGGCGAGAAAGCCTTCGACCAGGCGGGCGTAGTCGGGCTCGTCTTCGATCAGCAGGACGCGCGTGCGTTCGCCTTTCATGCGCAGGGCCGCCGATGCGGTGCCCGCACAGGCGACCGTGCACCAATAGCAGGCCGCGGATGCGATGACAAGCGTTTTTTCGGACGCTTTCAGGGTTGCGTTCCGCCGCCGCCTCGTCTTCAATAACGGCCTGACCTGAACGGAAGCAAGGAGGAAGCCGGATGGACCTCATCTCGAGAGTGCGCGAGCTGGCCCGCAACATGTGGTGGACGTGGCATCCGAACGTCATCGCGGTTCTGCGCGACATTGACCCGACCCTGTGGCGGAAACTCAACCACAACCCGATCAGCTTCGTGAAGCAGCTTCCGCGGGAGCAGGTGGAGGCGCGGGCGGCCGAGCTGGCGCTGGACGCGCGCGTCAATCACGTCTTTCATCGCCTGAAGGAGTATTTGGAAACCCACGATGCCTGGGGCGACGTGTACGGCGGCCCGCTGCGGGCCACGCCGGTGGCCTACCTGTCGGCCGAATTCGGGCTGCACGAATCGCTGCCGATCTACTCCGGCGGCCTGGGGATCCTGGCCGGCGATCACCTCAAGAGCGCCTCGGACCTGGGCATCCCGGTGGTCGGCATCGGCCTGCTTTACGCCCAGGGCTATTTCAACCAGCGGCTGGACGCCAACGGCTGGCAGCAGGAGAGCTACTCCGGAACGGACATCGGCAACCTGCCCATGGAGCCGGCGCTGTGCCGGAACGGCAAGCCCGTGCGCGTCCGGATCAAGACACGTTCGGAAACCGTGCACGTCGGCGTGTGGCGCATCGAAGTGGGGCGGTCTTCCCTGCTGCTGCTGGATTCCGACGTGGCGGAGAATTCGGACGCCGTGCGCCAGCTGACGGGGCGGCTCTACGGCGGCGACGAACGCGTGCGGATCATGCAGGAGCTGATCCTGGGGGTGGGCGGAATGCGCGCCTTGAAGGCCGTGGGCCTTGCGCCCGGCGCCCTGCACCTGAATGAAGGGCACTGCGCGTTCGCCCCGCTGGAACTGGCGCGGCAGGAGATGGAGGAAGACGGCGTCGACTTCCATCGCGCCATGCGGCGCGTGAGGGACCGCACGGCGTTCACGACGCACACGCCGGTGGAAGCCGGGCACGATCGCTTCAATGCCGGCCTGGTGGAAGACGTGCTGGGGCCGTTGCGCGACGAGCTGCGGCTCGCGCCGGATGAATTCATGGCCCTGGGACGGGTCAATCCGCGCGACGGCGGGGAGCCCTTCTGCATGACCGTGCTGGCGCTGAAGGCCGCGCGGAAGTCCAACGCGGTCTCGGCCCTGCACGGCCGCGTTTCGCGCCAGATGTGGCAGGGCCTCTGGCCGGACCGCGCCGTCACGGAGGTGCCCATCGGCCACATCACCAACGGCGTGCACGTGGCCTCGTGGATTGCCGCCCCGGTCGAAACGGTCCTGGACACCTACCTCGGCGCGGGCTGGAAGAAGAAGATGTACCTGCCCGAGACGTGGGCCTCGGCCGGCGCGATCGACGACGCGGAACTGTGGGAGGCGCATCAGGTGGTGAAGACGCGGCTGCTCACGTACATGCTGCGACACGTCTGCGACCGCGAGGAAGGGCACGGCAACGAGCAGACCTGTCGCCTGGCCACGGAGCGGCTCGATACCGACGCCCTGACGATCGGGTTCGCCCGGCGCTTCGCCCCGTACAAGCGCGGCGACCTGATCCTCGCGGACGCGGAGCGGCTCGCGCGCCTGGTGACGGATCCCAAGCGCCCCATCCAGATCATCTTCGCCGGCAAGGCCCACCCCAACCATGAGGACGGCAAGCGGCTGATCCAGCGCATCTACCGGCTCACGCGGGATGAGCGGCTCCAGGGGCGGATCGTGTTCCTCGACGACTACGACATCAACGTCGGACGCCACCTGGTGCAGGGCTGCGACCTGTGGCTGGCCTGTCCGCGGCGTCCGCGCGAAGCCTGCAGCACCAGCGGGATGAAGGCGCTCTACAACGGCGTGCTGAACATGTCCATCCTGGACGGCTGGTGGGCCGAGGCCTACGACGGCGAGTGCGGGTTCGCTTACGGGGGCGGCCGGCAGCATGCGGACGACGGGCGGCAGGACGAGCGCGACGCGACCGACCTGTACCGGGTGCTGGAGGAGACGGTCATTCCGATGTACTACGACAAGGACGCGCAGGGCATCCCCCGCGAGTGGGTCAAGCGCGCCAAATACGCCATGCGCCGCCTGGGATGGCGTTTCAACGCCGACCGCATGCTGATGGAATACGCGCGCGAGTGCTACCTGCCCATGGTCGGCGCCACTTCCATCGACGGCATCGGCGGCGGATACGCGCGGTAGGGCCGCGGCGCGCGGCGCAGCACCAGCGCCGTCCGGCAGGGCAGGTAGAGCCGCAGCAGGAAGCGCAGCGCGCGCCGGCCCGGGGCCGTGGTCTCCACGACCGGCGCGGGCACGTAGCCCTGGCCGGCGGCAAGCCGCGCGTGCCCGCCGAAAGCCGCCGCGTCCGTATCCAGCTCCAGCCGGCAGTCGCCCGGCGGCACCTCGATCGCGTAGTCCGTGAGCGAGCGCTGCGCGTGAAAGTTGAAAAAGAACAGCAGGTCCGCGCGGCCGAAGGCCAGCACCTTGTCCTCTTCGCGCGCGGCCAGCAGCATGGGCGGGTCGCTTCCCGGAATGCCGTGGGCCGCGCACAGCGCCAGCATGGCCCGGTCGAACTCGGCCAGAAACCGGTATTTCAGGTGCGGATCGTCCCGCAGATGCCACTGGCGCCGGGCGTAGGCGTAGGACCAGTTGTTGCCTTCGCGCGGAAAATCGATCCACTCGGGATGCCCGAACTCGTTGCCCATGAAGTTGAGGTAGCCGTGGCCGGCGGTGGCCAGGGTGACCAGGCGGATCATCTTGTGCAGCGCCAGGCCGCGGTCCACGCGCAGGTTCGTGTCCGAGCCGCGCATGAAGGCGTACATCTCCGCGTCGATCAGCTTGAATATGAGGGTCTTGTCGCCGACCAGGGCCTGGTCGTGACACTCCGCGTAGGAGACGGTCCGCTCGTCGGCGCGCCTGTCCGTGAGATCGCGCCACAGGCCGCCCATGTGCCATTGCTCGTCCGGCACCCGCTCGCAGAGCCGCGTCCACGCGTCGGGAATGCCCATCGCCAGGCGGCAGTCGAAACCGCACCCGCCGTCCTCCGGGGGCGCCGCCAGGCCGGGCATGCCGCTGATGTCCTCGGCGATGGTCACGGCGTCGGGGCGGACGGCGTGGACCACCTTGTTGGCCAGGGTCAGGTAGGTCACGGCGTCCTCGTCGACGGAGCCGTCGAAGTATTGCGCGTATGACGTGAAGGCGTTGCCCAGTCCGCGATGGTGGTACAGCATGCTGGTGATGCCGTCGAAGCGGAAGCCGTCCAGGCGGTACTCGTCCAGCCAGAACCGGCAGTTGGACAGCAGGAAGTGCAGGACCTCCGGCTTGCCGTAGTCGAAGCAGCGCGAGCCCCAGGCGGGGTGCATGCCGCGGCCGCCGGCGTGAAAGTACTGGTGGAGCGTGCCGTCGAACCTGGAGAGTCCCTCCACTTCGTTGGCGGCGGCGTGGGAGTGCACCAGGTCCATGATCACGCGCAGGCCCATGCCGTGCGCGCCGTCCACGAGCGCCTTCAGCTCCTCGGGCGTGCCGAAACGCGAAGAGGCGGCGAAGTAGCTGGAGACCTGGTAGCCGAACGAGCCGTAGTAGGGGTGTTCGGCCAGCGCCATGAGCTGGACGGTGTTGTAGCCGGCGTCCGCGATGCGCGGCAGGATCTCGCGCCGGAACTGGTCATAGGTTCCCACGCCCGCGCGCTCCTGGGCCATGCCCACGTGCGACTCGTAGATCAGCGCCGCCGCGGGCCGCGGCGGCGGCGGGTGTCGCCAGGCGTGGGGCGGCGGCGCCCACGCCTGGGCGTTGAATATCCTGGTGCGGTCGTCCTGCACGACGCGGCGCGCCCAGGCCGGGATGCGGTCGCCTTCGCCGCCCGGCCAGCGCACGCGCAGGCGGTACAGGTCGCCGTGCGCGAGCGCGCCGGGCGGCAGGCGCAGTTCCCAGGCGCCGTGGTCGCTCATCCGCCTCAGGGCGAAGGCGTCCGACGCGCGCCAGCCGGAGAAGGCGCCGATGACGGCGATTCCATCGGCGTGGGGCGCCCATTCCCGGAAGACCCAGCCGTCGGCAAGGCGGTGAAGGCCGAAATACTCGTGGCCGGAAGCGAAATCCGCCAGCGTGGCCCGCCCGCCGGTGAGGCGCCGCTCGGCCTCGCGCGCGCGCGCCTCGCGCCGCCGGATGTCCGGCATGAACGGATCGAGCCAGGGATCGTCACCCAGGCTTGACAAGCGGGCGCTCGAGCATCTGTTCGTAGAGTTCAATGTATTGCCGCGCGGTCACGTCGTGCGTGAAGCGCGCGGCGCTTTCCCGCATCACGCGCGCGACCTGCTCCATGCGGATTTCGCCGGGCAGGGCGCGGAACGCCATGGCCTGGTCAATGGCCCAGGAGAGCCCGTTGCTGTCGTGGGTCTCGAACACGAACCCGTTGCCCGTGCCGCGCGCCGCGTCCAGATGCGACACCGTGTCCTTCAGGCCGCCCGTGGCGTGGGCGACCGGCAGGCTGCCGTAGATCGCGCCGATCATCTGCGGCAGGCCGCAGGGCTCGAAGCGCGAAGGCATCAGCATGAAGTCCGAGGCCGCGTAGCCCAGGCGCGAGATGTCCTCGTCGAAATCGCAAACCACGACCCGCCGGTACAGGTCGTGCAGGCGGACGATGTCGTGAAAGTGGCGCTGGAACGGGCCGTTGGCGACAAACACGACCTGGAGGTTCTCGTCCCTGTACTTCTCCACGACGCGGTGGAGGATCTCCGCCAGCAACTGGCAGCCCTTCTGCGCCGGATCGAGGCGCGAGGGCCAGAAGAAAAGCGGCGCGTTCGGGTTCTTGATCAGGCCCAGGCGCTCCTGCAGCTGGACCTTGTTGCGGCGCTTGCCCTCCACGTGCGACGCGGCCGTGTAGCGGCAGGGAATCATGCCGTCGCGCTCCGGATTGTAGGACGGGTCCGGGGCGTTCAGGATGCCCGCGGCGCATCCGGCGTCGCGCTTGTGGCGCATCTCGGAGCGGAAGGCGTCGGGGATGAAGCCGTGCATGCCGGCGCAGATTTCCTCGAGGAACGTGGGGCTTACGGTGTTGACGAAATGCGCGGCGAAGACGCCGCTGGCCAGGAGATCCACGCCGTTGCGCGTGCGGCTTTCCTCGTAGTTGACCGGCGGGCGCTCGAAGTACAGGTTGGTCCAGAACTCGGCCGCGTCTATGCCGCTGAGCTCGATGTGCTCGAGCGCGATCTTCTGCGTATGGATGTTGTGCACGGTGAAAAGACAGGGGATGTTCAGCCGCCGCGCCATGGGCGGGATAAGGCCCGTCATCCAGTCGTTGCAGTGCACGAGGTCGGGGGCGACGCGCGGGAGGATGTTGTTGATCACCTCGCGCTGAAAGGCGAGGGCCACGCGGTGGCTGGCCACGTAGTCTTCGTAGACGCCCGTCTGGTAGTAGAAGATGCGGTCCTGCGCGAGGTGGATGCGCGAATCGGGCAGCACCCGCTTGTAGATGCGCAGCTCGTCGTTGATGAAGCGCCCGACCTCGATGTGGAACATGCGCCGGTAGTGCGGCAGCGCCACGTGAATGTCGGCGCCGAGACTGAACAGGGCCGAAACCAGCGAAGCGGACACGTCGGCCAGACCGCCCGCTTTCGCGCGGAGCGTGTTGGCCATGTTGCCCATGCCGAGCGGGAGATAGGTGATCTCCGGCGTCACGACGAGGATGCGCGGATTGCGGCGCCGGGCCTGGGGCGCGGCTTCGCCCACCCAGGCCGTGCTCCAGCCGTGCGGGTCGGTCGCCCGCTGCCTATGGACTTCATGCGACATGTCGTCTCACGCGCCGGGGACAGCCGGCCGGATGCCGGGCTCCGTCAGGCTTCCCGTCCAGCCGTCGTGTGATCGTCGCGCGGGGACGCGCGTGCGGCGCGGCGTCGCCCCGACTACGCCACGGTCACAACGCTGTTCAGGGAGCCGTAGGCGTTAGGCGTCCATTCGTTGCAGGCCGGGTCGACGCACCAGACGCCGTTGATCACGAACTTGTATTCGTAGCGTCCCGGAAGCAGGAGCAGCGACGCGGCCCACGTGCCGTCCTTGAACCGCATCTTGTTCCTGGCGGGATCCCAATCGTTAAACGTGCCGGCCACCGCAACCTCGTTGCCGCGATCCGCTTGAACCGCAAATTTCACCCGTCTCTTGGCGCTCTTTGTCTTCTGTGGCATGACTGATGCTCCTCCGCTTGAAAGATGCTGATCCGGCCGGCGTCTTGAAACAGGAAGCCGCCGACCAGGAACAGACGGATTCTCCCCTCCTTGGCCTCGCACGGGCAAGAACATTATGCCTTCGGCGCAAGGAAAGCAAGCACTCTGTAGAGTTCGGTGACGCCCCAGGCCTGCGCGCCGCAGCCCCGCGGCGCATGCGGCGCGTCGCCGTCGACGATCTCCGGCACCTGGCCCACGCAGCCGGAGTTGATCAGCGCTTCGCTGCCGGCGAGCAGGGCCAGGGCCGCGCCGCGCGCGGCGTCGCCGCACGTCATCACCAGCGCCTCGGCGTAGGACGGGAACAGCCACGTCCAGGCCGTGCCGTTGTGGTAGGCGGGCTTGCGCCGGGTATCCTCTTCGCCGCGGTACGCGCCCCAGTAGGGCTTGCGCGGGTCGTTGAGCGGGCGGCCGTCGTGCACGATAGGCAGCGCGCGTCGCACGGGACGGTCGGCCAGGCTGCGAATCGCCCCCGGAACCAGCAATTCCTCCGTCGCCGCCAGGATGCCGGCGCAGACATCCGGATCGTCGACGAGCCCGAGGGTGACGGCCAGGAGCTGGTTGGGACGCAGCGCGTCGTCCGTTTCGGCGGCCGCCGCGGGCGTGCCGGGCGGGCCGTGAAGGCAATCGGACAGGTACAGATCGTTCCGCGCTTCGGACTCCGCATCCCGGATCCGGCCGTCTACGATGAACATGTCCATCACCGACCGTTTGACCTTGGCGGCGAGGTCCGCCCAGGGGCCGTCGGGATCGAGGCGGGACAGCGTTCCGAGCGCGCGGCGCCAAAGGGCCTGGATCTCGACGGGATAGCCCTCGCGCGGCGTGCCGGCCGGGTGGTTGGTGTCCATCCAGGTGAAGTGGCAAGGGCTGAAAACCAGGGCGCTGCGCGCGTCCACGCGGATGCCGTTGGGCGTTCCGCGCAGGTACGAATCGCCGATCGAACGCAGGACCGCGGCGAGACTCCGGCCGCCGCAGTCCTGCGCGGCGAAGGCCGCGCTGCCTTCGCGGGCCATCAGTTCGTCGCAGGCCACGCAGAACCACAGGGGGGCGTCGGAAGTGTCGCGGTTGGAGTCGTCGGCGCCGCGCAGCATGTTGGGCAGCGTGCCGTCGCGCTCGAAACGCGCGAACTGCGTCAGAACGGCGCGGGCCTCGCGCAGCAGCCCGGCCGCGATCAGGCCGCGCAGGCAGATCAGCGTGTCGCGGCCCCAGTCCAGGAACCACGGGTAGCCCGCGATCACGGTGATTGCGTCGCCGCGTCTTACGAGGAACTGGCGCATGGCGGCCAGGCCCGCGCCGGCGAGGAACCCCTCACCCCGGCCCTCTCCCCCAAGGGGAGAGGGAGGAGAAGAGAGCGTGTGCCCCCCAAGGGGAGAGGGAGGGGAAGCGCCGGCATTCTCTCCGGGGGCAGGCGAAATTGGGGCGCATCCGCCACGCGGACTCTCCCCGTTCCCGGGCGCAAGGGGTGGCGCGAGGGACTCTCTTCCGACCTCCGCCAGCAGCGTCGCTTCCTCGCCGCCGCGCAGGGCGACGCGGAAGTAGCCCGGACTGAAGAGGTCCGACGTGCCGTCCTGTCCGCGATCCGCCTCCGCCGGAAGCGCGATGCCGTAGACCCACTGCGGTTCCCAGGCGAACGCGCCGGGTGCGAGGCGCACGTGCAGCCGGCGGTCGGCGGAGGGCGCGAAGACGAATCCGCCCGGATCGTGCGCGGTGGCGCGCGGCCAGTCGCGCTCGGGCCCGGCGAAGGCTCGCGTGCGTTCGTGGTTGATCCGGTCCTCCACGTCCGGACGGAGGATCAGGCTGACCGGCACGCCGTCGTCCAGCGCCTCGGGCGCGTTGCCGGCCTTTTCGCGGACGAACCGCAGCGCGACGGCGTTCCGCAGCGCGGGCATGCTCAGGCAGACGCGCAGGCGCACGACACGGCCGCGTCCGGCGGGAACGGTGAAACGCCAGCGGGTCTCGCCGCCGGGCGCGTGCGCGAACGCGTCGAGGCAATGCGGCCCGAGTTCCTCGGAGTATTCGTCGCGGACCAGCCAGCCGCGGCAGCGCGCGAGCATGACGCGGCGGTCCGCGGGCGCCGCGGCGTCCAGGTTGGCGGCGAGCAGGGCGTCGTACTGGCTGCGTATCTGCCCCCACGCGCCGCGCACCTGGGCCATGCCGCCCAGGCCGTTGGTGGCCAGCGCGTAGAGGTCGCCGGCGATGACTTCTTCGCGCGTGAAAGAGGTGCGCACTCTCACCTCGCGCGAAGCCGGCGGCATGAGCAGGGGGCCCGAGGCGCGGCGGCAGCCGCCGTTTTCGAAGGCCTCCATGTCCAGGCGCAGGTCCGGTCCGGAGAACTCCTCCGCGGAGGGGGGGAGCAGCGCCGCGAAGTGCGTGCCGTCGTCGCAGGGCAGGCTTGATTCCCGCCGGTAGGCGCGGGCCGCGTCGCGCAGCGCGGCCGCAAACGGAACGGAGGACCGGACGAGAAGGCAATGTCCCGGCGGCAGCACCACGCGGCGCCGCGCGTCGCGCGGCCAGCGCCAGACGGTCACGGGCGCATGGGCGGACGGCGGGCGGGCGGGCGCGGCCCGGCCGGAAGCCGCGGCTTCGTCCCGCGCCGCGTCCGCCGGACCGGCGGGCGTCAGGGCGGCGGCCGCGCGGCGGCAGAAGCCCGCGGGGTCGCACGCGAGATCCGCGGCGTCGCGGTCGGGATCGGCGGTCGCTTCAAGAGCGTCGGGTCGGAAGAAGAGGCGGATCTCCATGGCCTTGGCGCGCGCCGTCTGGGCGCGGCAGGGCGCCGGGACGGAAGCCGGCGTCCGCAGGACCGACTCAATCCGTTCGGCATCGGCCGGTTCCGTCGAAAGGCACAGCACCTGCCCGGGCTCGAGGCGGCAGGCGAGGTCCGCGCCGCGGTCCTCGACGAGCGGCGCCGCTCCGCCGAGAAGGTCCGTGAGGCGCCGTCCCGCGGCGTCGAATTCGCGGCGCGGCCAGGCGGCCGTCTGGGTGGCGTCGTCGCGCAGGTTTGCGAGCACAAGAACCGCGCGGCCTCCTTCGGCGGAAACGCGCCTGGCGGCAAGGGCTTCGTCCGGAGAGTTGTGAATCAGACGTAAGGCGGCGCCGGCGTGGAAGGCGGGATGGGCCTCCAGGACGGCGTTAAGGCGCCGGATGTGATGCACCTGGTTCTCGGCGCTGTCCCAGTTCAGGGAAGTAAGGCAGTGGACGTCGATCTTCTCGGTCGCGAACCATTCCACGCCCGTGGTCATGCCGAAGGCCCCGTTGCGGGCGAGCAGCGCGGCCAGGGCCGTGCGCATGCGCGCGAAATCGCGCGAACGCGCCGCCAGGCGGCGGTTGTCGTGCGTTTCGGCGAAATGGATCAGAGTGCCGTCCGCGGCGCAGACGGCGTCGGCGACGGCGAGGCAGCGCTCGATATCGGCGCGCGACAGGGACTGGAACAGCTCGGAATAGGCCCAGTCCAGTCCGGCTTCGCCGAGCAGCGCGCGGGTGGTCTCCAGCCTGCCGCCCAGCCCTTCGAGCAGGAAGATCGTGTCCGGGTACTGGCGGCGGACGGAGGCGACGATGTATTCCCAGGCGGCCTGCGGCACCATGTAGCCGGCGTCGCAGCGGAAGCCGTCCACGCCGCGTTCGCACCACAGCAGGAACGTCCGCGCCATGCTCTGCCAGAGGTCGCGGTGCGCGTAGTCGAGCTGGGAGAGATCCTCCCAGGTGACGCCCCATGCGCCGGGAGAGCGGAAGGAGGAATCGCCGTTCCGCAGAAACCATTCGGGATGCGCGATCTGCATGCGCGACGCCCATCCCGTGTGATTCACGGGCATGTCCATGAAAAGCCGCGCGCCGCGCGCGTGCACGGCGTCGACCAGCTCGATGAACTGGTCCATGGGCGTGGTCTTGCGGTCGAACTCCGCCAGGGCCGGGTCGACCTCCGTGAAATCGAGGGCCGCGAAGGGGCTGCCCAGCCGGCCCATGCGCGCGTAGGTGGTCGGCACGGGATGGATGGGCAGGAGCTGGACGATGCGGAAGCGCAGCGTGCCGATGATGAAGTCGAGCCGGCGGATCAGATCGCGGAACGTGCCCGAGCGGGGGATGACTTCGTACCCGGCGTCTTCGAGCCCGCGCAGGAGCGCTTCTTCCACGGGGGGCTGCCCGGCCCCGGCGCGGCGCGCGCCCATCAGGCGCACGAAGGCGGTGTAGACCGAGTTGGCGGCGGCGTCGAAGGCCGGCTCCACCTTGACGCGGAGATTGTCGCCCTCGGGCCAGGCCAGCCGATCCGCGCCGTCGGCGCGGAAGAAGGCCTTGGCTTCGAAGCGTCCGACTTCGTGCAGGGGCGCCGCCGCGCGGAAACGGCGGTCGTCCACCCGGCGCATGGGGATGTCGTGCCAGTCCAGGGCGAGAGGCGGCCTGCCCGAATCGACGTGTTCGGCGACGGCGCGGCGCGCCACGGCGGCGCGGCCGACGTTGGTGCGCAGCCAGGCGTGCCCGGCCGCGGGTGCGGGAAGCGTCAGGACGACCTCCAGCACGTCGCCGCGCCGGCAAAGCAGGCGCGACCCGGGCGCGGGGTTCTGTGCGGGACGGGCCATGCGATCGCTCTACCCGAAACGAGCGGCGTCGTCGGTCGCCGCCTCGAGTGCCTGTGACGCAAGACGTTTGCGCGCTTTGACGCCCAGCTCGAGCAGTTTTTCGGCCTGGCCGATGAGATTCCCGGGGCCGGTCTGCAGCTTGGCGCGGGCGCCGGCGCAGGCTTCGCGGGCCGCATCCAGGCTCCTGTCCATGGCGGCGACGTCCTCCACGAAACCCACGAATTTCTCGTACAGCAGCCGGCCGCGCTCGGCGATCTCCAGGGCGTGTTTCTGCTGGTATTCCTGGCGCCAGATGGCGGCGATGATGCGCAGCGTGAGCATCAGCGTCGACGGGCCCACCAGCACGATGCGGCGCTCGAAGGCTTCGTCGTACAGCCGCGGCTCCGCGGAAACCGCGGCCACCAGGGCGCCCTCGATCGGGATGCACAGCACCACGTGGTCCAGCGCATGGATGCCTTCCAGTTCGTCGTAGCGCCTGGCGGCGAGCTGGACAATGTGGTTGCGCACCGCCGCCACGTGCGCTTTGAGGGCGGACCGGCGGTCGTCCTCGGACTGCGCGGCGCAGTAGGCCTCGTAGTCGTTCAGCGCGACCTTGGAGTCGATGACCACGTCGCGCTGTTCGGGCAGGCGCACGATCACGTCGGGGTAGCGCGCCGCCGCGCCGCCGTGTTTTTCCTTCAGGTACACCTGCGTCTCGTATTCGCGGCCGTTGACGAGGCCGGACTGCTCGAGCACCTTTTCCAGGACGAGCTCGCCCCATGTGCCGCGCGTCTTGCTTTCGCCCTTGAGGGCGTTGGTGAGGTCCAGCGCGTCGCGGCTGATCTGCTGGTTCAGGTCCTTGAGCAGGCGGATCTCGTTGAGCAGCGAGGCGCGCCCCTGGGATTCGCGGTCGTACACGTCGTCGACGCGCTTGCGGAACTCGCCGAGCTGGTCTTTCAAGGGCGTCAGGACGCTTTCGAGGTTGCGGCGGCTTTCATCGCCGAGCTTGCGGCTGCGATCCTCGAAAATGCGATTGGCGAGATTCTCGAATTCCGCGCGCAGCTTCTCGCGGGCCTCGTCGAGCAGGCGCAGCTTCTCCGAGGCGGCCTGCCGCTCGGTTTCGAGCGTGGCTTCAAGCCGCGAGCGGGCGCTTTCGGCGGCGGCGAGCCGCTGGCGCAGGTCCGCTTCCTGCTGTTCGAGCTGCGCGGCGCGCGCCTGCTGGGCGGCGAGGCGTTCGGCGAGCGCCGCGCCGCGCGCGGCGGACCGGGCGCGCAGGGCCAGCGCCGCCAGCGCCGCGCCCAGCGCGATTCCGCCGCAGAACCATGGCAGTGGTATCACGGTTTAGAGAAATCACCTGTTCCGCGCGGCATGACAAGCAAATATTCGCGAAGCCGGCAAGGCGCAGGCCGCGGTCCGTCACGGCGGCGGGGGGAAGGGGTTGTCCCGCTTTTCGTCGGGCACGCGCAGCAGTTCGCCGCAGTGCGGACACAGTTCGGCGCGGCCTTTGGCCCTGAGACGGCAGTCGGCCGGCGCAAGGAACGGAATCGGGACCGGCATGGCGGTCAGCGCCACGGCGGCCCCGCGATGGGATCTTCGCCGCGGCGTTGCGCGAGGAGCAGGTTGTTTTCCGCGGCCTGCAGGAGTTCTTCGGCGCCGGCGTCGCCGCCCTCATGGGTGGCCACGCCGATGCTGACCGTGAGGGCCGCGGCTCCCGGCGCTTGCTCCGCCTTGGGGCGCCATGTGGCGGCCGACCGGCGCACGCGTTCCGCGGCCGTGTGCGCGCCCTCGCGTCCCGTATCCAGCAGGAGAACCATGAACCGCCCCGCGTCGAGCCGCGCCACCGTATCGACGCGGCGCACGTTGGCGGCCACTTTCTGCGCGATCCCGCGGATCGCGCCGTCCGCCTCGTCGTCGCCGCGGGCCGCGCGGAACGCCGGCAGACCGTCCACGTCCAGGAGCATCAGCGACAGCCGGCCGTCGGCGCGCACGGTGCGCTGGATCTCGATTTCCAGCATGTGCATGGCGTGCTTGCGGTTGTACAGTCCCGTGAGCGGATCCACGAGCGCGAGGTCCGTGAGCTGCACGTTGGCCGCATGCAATTCCTCGGCGTAGCGGTCGATGGCCGAGACGTGTCGGCGGAACTCGTCGATCAGCCGCGAAACGTAGTGCGACAACTGTTGCGCCTCGTCGCGGCTCGGCGGCGGAGGCAGTCCCTCCGGCTTGAGCTCGCGCAGGACCCCCTCCACGGTCCTGACCAGGTCGTACATGTCGCGCAGCGAATGGTACAGCAGCAGGAACGCCGCCGCCGACATCACGACGGCCGCGGGCAGGCCCAGCAGCAGGGCGAGGCGCGTCGCGGCGGGGGGTTCGCCGCCCGCTTCCGCGGCGCGCGAGATCTCGCCGACCAGGCAGAGCAGGTAGCCGGTGGGCAGCACGAACATGAGGAGATATACGATCCACAGCTTGTGCCGCAGGCCTTCGGAATTCATGCCGCGCGTCGGGTTGCTGTGCATGTCTTTCGTTCCCGATTGCCTGAGTTCCTGATGCGGAATTCCGCGTCAAATCCGGAAGCGCTTTCCCTACTCCAGGTGAGACAGCGGCGGCCGTCCCACGGCGAAGACGTTGAAGCCCATGGCGAACAGCTTGCGGTGATCGAGGTGGCCGCGTCCGTCAAATATGAAAGCGGGCTGTTCCATGGACTTCAGTATGCGCGCGTAGTCCAGGGCGGCGTATTCCGGCCACTCGGTCAGCAGCAGCACGGCGTGGGCGCCGGCCGCGGCGCGGTAGGGGTCGGGGTCGAACTCCACGCCCGCCACGGCCTGCAGGTCGCGGCGGGCGTTGTCCAGGGCCCGGGGATCGGAAACCACCAGCCGCGCCCGCTCCTCGGCGAGGCCGCGGCAGACGCGGATCGCCGGGCTGTCGCGGGTGTCGCCGGTGTCGGCTTTGAACGCGAACCCGAGCACGGCTATGCGTTTGCCGGCGACGGTGTTGAACATGTTGCGGACCACGCCGGTCACGAAACGGGCCTGCTGGCAGTCGTTCATGCGCACGACCTGCTCCCAGTATTCGGCGGCCTCCTTCTGCCCGTAGGCCTCGCAGAGGTAAACCAGGTTGAGGATATCCTTGCGGAAGCACGAACCCCCGAAGCCTATGCCGGCCCGGAGGAACCGCGGGCCGATGCGGCCGTCCATGCCGATGGCCCGGGCCACCTCGCCGATGTCCGCCTCGGTCACCTCGCACAGGCCGGTGAGGCTGTTGATGGAGCTCACGCGCTGGGCCAGGAAGGCGTTCGCGGCGAGCTTGGAGAGCTCGCTGGACCAGACGTTGGTGGTGAGAATGCGCTCGCGGGGCACCCAGCGCGCGTAGATGGCGACCAGCTCTTCCACGGCGCGGCGGCCGGAGGGCGTGTCGTGCCCGCCGATCAGCACGCGGTCGGGGCTCTCGAGGTCGCTCACCGCGGTGCCCTCGGCCATGAACTCGGGGTTGGACAGCACGTCGAAGCGGGCGAGGCTGCTGCCCGAGCGCAGGATGCGCTCCATGGCCTGCGCCGTGCGCACCGGCAGCGTGCTTTTCTCGACGACGATCTTGTCGGAGCGGGCCGCGGCCAGTATCTGCCGCGCGGTCTTTTCCCAGTACTGCAGGTCGGCGGCCCGGCCGGCGCCGTGGCCGAAGGTCTTGGTGGGCGTATTGACGCTGACGAAGACGATATCGGCCGCGGCGATGCCGCTCTCTATCGCGGTGGAGAAGAACAGGTTGCGGCCGCGGCAGGATTTTACCAGCGCGTCCAGACCGGGCTCGTAGATGGGCAGATCGTCCGACTGCCAGGCGCCGATGCGCTGCTCGTCGATGTCCGCGACCGTGACCTCGAGGTCCGGACACTTGCTCGCGATCATGGCCATTGTCGGCGTGCCGACGTAGCCCGCGCCGATGCACAGAATCCTTTTCACCGGGAAGTCTCCCTGTGAGACCGCTGGTTAGCACCATGTCGGTCGGGTTTCAAGCCTGGATTGCGCTTGTCGGGGAGGGCTAGTACCGGAACATGCTGCCGCCGATGTATTCGCGCAGGATGGAAGTGTGCGGCACGGGGCGGTCGGAGGTGGTCAGGAAGTTCAGGAGGAACTCGGTCAGGCGCCGGGCTTCGGCGTATTCGGGCTGATCGGGCTTGACCTCCATGAGCAGGGGTTCGACGAACGGCTTCAGGACGGCCAGCTCGTAGTCCAGGGCGGAGTTGAACGTGGCGTCGGCGAAGCGCTGGTAGGGAAAGATCCAGCGCTTCTCGCCGCGGCGCACCGACGGCCAGCGGCGCAGGGTGTCCAGCGCGGAGTAGCGGCGGTACTTGTGGTCGCGCACGATGCGGCGCATCAGGCGGTTGTCGGTCGTGGAGATGCGGTTGTTCGCGTCCACGCTGAGCTGCGTGAGGGCGCTGACGTAGATCCGGAACTTGGATTCCTCCGGCGCCATGCGCGCGAGCTCCGGGTTGAGGCCGTGAATGCCTTCCACGATGACGATCGTTTCCGGGCCGATGCGCAGGCGGCGCGCGCCTTCGCCGCGGCTCTTGCTTGCGAACTCGAAGCGCGGCAGGGCGACTTCGCGGCCCTCCAGCAACTCGACGAGGTGGCGGTTGAAGAGCTCCAGGTCGACGGCTTCGAGGTGCTCGTAGTCGGGCTGGCCGTGCTCGTCGACGGGATTCCTGCTCTCGCCCACGAAGTAGTCGTCGGTCGAGATGGTCACGGGGCGCAGGCCGTTGACGCGCAGCTGGGTGCTCAGCCGCTTGGAGAACGTGGTCTTGCCGGCGGAGGACGGGCCGGCGACGAGGATGAAGCGCACCCGCTCGCGGCGGCCGGCGATGTCGTCGGCGATGCGGGCCAGCTTCTTTTCGTGCAGGGCCTCGGCGGTCATGATGAAGTCCTCGATGCGGCCTTCGGCGATGGCCTCGTTGAGGCGGCCCGCGGTGTTGACGCCCAGGATGCGGCCCCACTCCTTGTGCTCCTGGAAGATCTGCAGGAGATGGGGCTGGTCTTCGAAGGGCGGCACGCGCGTGGGGTCGGACCGCTCGGGCAGATGCAGCACGAAGCCCGGCGCGTAGCGGACGAGCCGGAAGTGGCGCAGCACGCCCGTGCGCGGCGCCAGCGGGCCGTGCGCGAGGTCGGTGAAACCCTCGCACCAGTGCAGGACCACGCGGGGCGGATTGCGGTAGCGGAGCAGATAGAGCTTCTCCGTCTGGCCGGATTCGCGGAAGAGTCGGATCGCCTCCGAGAACGCGATCTTGCGGCGCTCGATGGGCACGTCGCGCGCGACGTCCCGGCGCATGTGCGCCTCGAGCGCGGCAAGCTCTTCGGCCGCAATGCATGCGCCGTTGCCGCCCTGCGCGGAGAAGGAGCAGTAGAGGCCCGGCCCCAGCGAGTGGTCGACGGAGAAAGAGGCGCCGGGACACAGTTCGCGCACCGCCTTGGCGAGCAGGAACGAGAGCGAACGGCGGTAGATGCGCCAGCCGTGGGAGTCGTCGGCGGAGAGAAAACGCACGGCGCAGTTCACGGATAGCGGGTACGAAAGCGAGGAGACGTCGTTGTTGACCAGGGCGCCCAGGTAGGGCAGGTCCTTCGGGGCCGCGGACGGGTCGGCGAGCGAGCCGACTTCGGTGCCCGGCGGGCATTCGACCACGCGGCCGTCCGCGAGCGTGACGCGCAGCAGGCTCATGGCGGGGAAGGTAGCAGAGAAGGCCGGGAAAGGAAATGGCGAATGCGCGGCATCCACGCCGGACGTCCGGCGCGGCGCGTTCGGGAGGGGCGGGCGGCCGGGGCGCGGCGCGGAAGGCGAAGGCGTCAGGCGGTCTTGGCGGCGGCCAGCAGGCCGCAGAAGGCCTCAAACGCGCCTTGCGCGGCCGGGGTGCCGAGTCCGACTTGCCGGCTGGCGCCGTTTGCGAGGATGACGCTCAAGTCGTAGTGCGGAAAGCCGCGCTTCAGCGCGCAGCCGCGGATATCGTCGTATTCCAGCGACTCGCAGGCTCCCGGCGAGGCCGTCGCATGCAGGCAGCGTCGATCCGTGAAGAGGATGCCTCTCTTCCCGGTGCCGAAGGCGGTGAAATCGACGAAAACGACCGCACGCTCGTCCGCGGCGATCTCCCGGGCGAAGGTCTTGCGCGCGTTCAGCAGTTTCTTTTCGGGTACGGGCGACAGATGCACGCCCGCGCCGGGGCTGACCGCGGCCGCGAAACAATCGCGCAGCAGCCTGGCTTTCTCCGGCAGAGGCGGCTCCGGAACCGGGGGTTCCGGGACCGGCGGCGGCGGCTCCGCGTCCGGCGCGGCAGGACTCGCTTCCACCCGCGGAGGCGCCTCGCTCCCGGTGGACGGCAGGGGTTCCGCGGGCGGCGAAACCGTTTTCACGACGGGCAGAACGGCTGAGGCCGGCGGTTCCGGCGGGGGAGACGGAACAGGTTCAGGCACGGGCGGCGGGGGAGGAATAACAGGTTCGGGCTCCACGGCCGGCGCGGGTGGAGTGTCCGGCAAAGGCGGAACCGCGGCGGCCGGAGGTTGCGGCGGGGGAGGCGGAACAGCTTCCGGCGCGGGTACCACGATGGGTTTGGCGCAGACGGGACAGTCGAGTTCCGTCCCTGCCATATCTTCATCGGCGTCGAGATGCTGACCGCAGTAAGGACACGCGAATTTCATAGTCTGGTCTCCTCAAACAGGGCGCGCTCCCTTTCGAGCCGCCGCTCCGCGGCCGTGCGCATGTGGCGGACTTCGGCCAGTTCCCGGATGGCGCGCCAGGCGACGACGGCGGCGACGACCGCCAGCAGGGCAACCGCCATCCATTTAATTTTCATGCAGCGCTCCCGTGTTGTGCCGCGCCCGGCCGTCCGTTCCGCAGGGTCGTGGCCGGGTAAGAGCGTGTCACCGGCGGGCGCGGATTTCAAGCGCAGAGGCGAAGGGCGCTAAGATAAGCCTCTTCACCCTCTTTGTCGCGAGCTTTGTCGGAGTCGCAAGGGGTTCGCGCATAGCGGGTTCGACAAAGCTCGCGACAAAGCTCGCGACAAAGGACGTCATGCGGAGCTGTC
>Ga0194113_10000250_pt1 | contig 67118 bp, 51 predicted proteins | sample TA2MahC200mmetaG_FD_146193 | JGI IMG/M metagenome (GOLD analysis project Ga0194113, IMG submission 146193) | Freshwater microbial communities from Lake Tanganyika, Tanzania - TA2015017 Mahale Deep Cast 200m | ecosystem: Environmental > Aquatic > Freshwater > Lake | place: Tanzania: Lake...
AAGGAAGCGAGAAAGTTACTTTCTCCTTTCACCCCCACCCAACCTCCCCCGTCAAGGGGGAGGAACAGCGTCACGGCTGTGAAGATTGTCTTAAGTTGATGCGCATGGGAGTATTTCCCCCCCTCCCCCATCAAGGGGGAGGAAGGAGAGGGCCGCAAAATGGGTCTTAAGTTGAGCCCAATGGGGGGATTTGAGATTGCTTCATACGGATTGACTCATCAATTCCCCTCCCTTGACGGGAGGGGCTAGGGGAGGGTGAAAAGAAAGGGGCGCCCTTTATTCACCCCTTAGTCACCCCCACCTAACCTCCCCCATCAAGGGGGAGGAAGGAGCTGGTTAGGAGAAAGAAACCGAGTTTCTCCGAGAAACTTGGTTTCTTCTGAACATTATGCCAAACGAAAATGAAAAGATTTATGACAGCCCTCCATCCGAACCGGATGATGACTTCTGGTTGGAACAGGGAAAGAAAATGATAGAAGGCTCTTTTGGAGCAGTCCAGGAAGCGGCGAAAGCGCTCATGACCGGTCTTGGTTTACTCCAGAGTATTTATCTTGGCATTTTGGGCTTTGCAGATTACATCCCCAAGACGCTCTCGTTGCCGGTTAAAACTATATTCCTCTTACCACTCGTGCTCTGGTTGCTTGCTATTCATTCTTGCTTGCAAGTGATGATGACCAAACGTCTTGATATAACCCTTTTTTCTCCGGATGATATTAGATCGAAATACAATCAGGTTTTAACGGATAAGCAGAAGAATTTAAAATCGGGGTTTTGGGAATTGACCATAGGTCTCATTGTAGCATTTTTATTATTGTGCTTTCGGTTTAAACTGTAAGCGCCACAAGGAGAATTTGAAAAAAATGATCGATTTACCTTGACTTTGGTAGATTTCCCCGTAGACTCACTATGTCAAGATTATATCGTAGCCGAACCCCCGAAGTCTGGCGACTTCGGCTACAACTTAGAAAATTGGGCTACTGTAAAGGAGGGAGATTAATGGCAAAATATCGAGCCGCGCTCATTGGGTGTGGTGGGAAAGGAAAAGACCACGCCAATACGCTGGTGAAGGATAATCTTGTAGATTTGGTCGCTTTGTGCGATATCCGCGAGGAAGCTTTGCAAGACTTTCAGAAGGCGTATGGCGTTTCAGCGCTCTACACGGATTATCGTGAGATGTTGGAACGTGAAAAACTGGATTTGGTTGTGATTTCGACACAGGCGCCTCAACACCATGCGTTGACTATCGCCGCCGCTGAATATGGTTGTCACATTCTTTGCGAAAAACCGATGGCAGTAACGCTTCAGGAAGCGGATGAGATGATTGCGGCATGTGACAAAGCAGGTGTGCGGTTGTCTATCAATCATCAGAAGCGCGCCAGCGCCTACAACGATTATGTAAAACAGTTGATTGCTAAAGGGGAAATCGGCGAACTCATTTTGATACTGGCTCATGACAAAGGCGGGCGCAAAGCAGGCAATTCGATGATGGAGATGGGGACGCATCTGTTTGATTGGGTGCATAATTTCGCTGGCGATGTGAGTTGGGCTTCTGCGCATATCACCACAGATATGCGTGAAGCAGTTGTCTAGGACATCAAACATAGTCAGGAGGTAAATCCCCATGACCGTGATGCGGGGCTTGTCATCGGTGAAAGAGCCTTCTGTTCGTTTGGATTTGTCAATGGTCTGCATGCCGATTGCGAATTTTTAGCTCAACCGCGGGCAAATGATAAAGCTTACGGGCTTGACCTAATCGGCACAAAAGGGCGCATTGCTTTGCGTAGAAGCGTCGCCACAGTGATGTTCATTCACCGCGGCGAATTTATGACGCCTGTGGAAGAGCATCAATGGGAACCAGTTTCTTTGCCCGAAGAAGATAAAATTGCGGGACAACATCTGCAAACTATTGACATCAATCAAGTGCTTCAGTCTCGCATCATTCATTCGCTTTTGGCACCCGATATCCCGGACGCTCCGCCAATTTCGTCAGGACGAGATGGGCGAGCGGCGTTGGAGATGATTCATGGGTCGTGGGAATCTCATCGACGCGGCGCGCGGGTTGAATTTCCACTCAAAGATCGAACCCATCCACTGCAACGTTGGCGAGATGGCGCGTGAAACGTGAAACGTGAAGAGTGAAACGTGAAACGTGAGAAGGGAAAAAATCACGCATCACGTTTCACGCATCACGTTTCATATATTATGTAGACTGCTTACCATACTAAATATCAAAGAACCAGTTATATTAGGTCAACTATTGGTAGTAAGCCAAAATTCAAAGGAGTAATTTATGATGTCTTCAAAAACATATCGAGTTGGGCTTGTTGGTTGTGGTGGCATGGGACGCCATCATCTAAGCGTTGTAAAACAACTTAATCAGTTTGAGATTGCCGCGCTTTGCGATATTGTTCCTGATACATTGACGAAAATAGGGGAGCAATATAGCGTTAAGGCGCGTTACAACGATTTCGAGAAGATGTATGATGAAATGGATTTGGATATCGTTGCGGTTGCGACACAAACGCGCGGCCATCACGCTCCGACCGTCGCCGCCCTGTCGCGCGGCATTTCCGTCTTATGCGAAAAGCCGATTGCCATTGACCTTGTGGAAGCTGATGAGATGGTTGCTGTAGCCGCTAAATCTGGCGCTAAATTTGCCATAAATCAACAAAACCACGTCAATCCGGGTATCCGCAAGGCGCAAGCTATGGTGAAAGAAGGCGTCATCGGCGAGGTTATTCTGGTTCGGGGACGCAACAAATGCGGTCGAAAAAGCGGAAATGAATTTATGGAAATGGGCACTCATGTTACTGATATGATGCTCTGCTTCGGAGGAATCCCTCAATGGTGTTCTGGTACCGTTTATAATCAGAGGGAGCCCGCTGGCCCAGAGGATATTATGGAAGCGAAAAAGATGTCTCCCGGCGATAGAGATTCTGGTTTAGTGATGGGGACGCGCGCGATAGCTCATTACGGTTTTGATTCAGGATGTTTTGGTGAGGTTCACTTCCTCGGCTATCAGCAAGGTATGAGCGCAAACTACGGTGTAGATATTCTGGGAGAAAAGGGCCAATTAGCAGTTCGTTGTGGCGGTGGCTTGCAGGAAAATCTGTGGCATCTACCGCGTCCGATGGAGGGAACGCCAGCTCAGTTATCGGACTGGAAACTGGTTGACCTGAGCGACGTAGGTGTTGAAGAACCAGTTATCACCATGTATCGCCGATTGGCCCAGGCAATAGAAACAGACACTCAACCGCCCAGCAGTGGAGAAGAAGGTCGTTTCGCGTTTGAGATGATTATGGGGATTTACCAATCCCATAAAGAAGGCGGACGGCGAGTTGAAATTCCACTCGCTGACCGCCGGCATCCTCTGGAACAATGGCGCAAGTAGAGGTGGTTCATTTCATAAATCCGAGGGTATAGGAGTGTTCCCTACTTTCAGCGGTTTACTCCGTAAACCGCTAAAAATTCTATTTTCGCCGGGATTTTCTGAAGCGCGTTTGACATCAAGGGAGAAAAAATTTTTCATTACATTACGACTTTTTCAGTTATCGCTTTCTTATGGTCAATATTGCCGTTGAAATGTAACTGGCAAGGTAGCAAAACGGCAAGGAGGCAAGACGGTTAAATAAAATTTGCCCTCTTGCCATTTAGCCGTTTAGTCTTTTCCCCCTTTACCCGAAAGTTCCTCCTAAGTGAAAAACTCGTATTACATTCCAATATGGCGCACCTTCAAGTCGCCCCATGTTGTAGAAAGTTTAGAAGCCCAAGACACCGACAATATTGCCTTTGTTGGGTTGCCAAGCAGAACGTTATCGATAACCTGCTCACCACTACCAGCGCCAAAAACGTTTCCGATGCGGATTATATGGGAGTGATTTGAAGGCAGGTTAATAGTACCCAAAAACGTTCCTGGGTCCCGGTCGTGAGAAAAAAGAAAATAATGGGCTTCGTGTTTGGGAGTCAAATGGATAGCAACGGTATAGTTTTTTTCCTTGTCGAGCTTGGCTGCAAACTCAACGTTCTCTGGGTCTTGCACGCCAACCGTATATTGATTTCCTAAGTCTGTAAAAAACCTGAAATTTGTCCTCCAGGCCAAACTGCCTCCTTCATCTGTAAGCAACCCGATTATCATAAAAGGTGCTTTCATCTTTGCTTTTTCAGGTATTCGGAAGTCAGCTTGAAGCACATATTCATCACCCTTGTCCACCTTATGGCCAGGGGTGTCAATGGCATTATCGCCGTCGTTTTGTGCAAAAACCAGTTCCCCATTTTTTACGCTGTATGCGCCGTTACCATGTTCCTGCCAGCCTTCTACCTCTTTCTGGTTTTCAAAAGTGCGCTTGAATATAGACCCATCCGACCTTTTCGGTTCGGGGTCCGCCGCTTTAGATGCCAATGAAGAGATAGACCAAAATATAAAACATATCCAAAAGACGATAAGACTTCTTTTAGTGACTAATACTATGTTCATTGTAATCCCCCTTGTTTTGAGTTATCGTTGGCACCATAACGAGATTCTACTCCCAAATGCAATGACTACGTCATTACATTCCCAAATGACCCGGCCAGGGGCCGGGCATTCTCTCAGGTAAATCCTTGTATGAAACCTCCTCCTTGAAAACTTGAAATCCCCGTGCTTGATAGTTTTTCAGCGCATGAGGATGGTCGAGAGAACAAGTGTGAACCCACACCCGAGACGCCCCAATCTGCCAGGCCCGTTCAATCGCGGCTGTCAAAAGATAGCCGCCGAGTCCTCGTCCGGTGAAATGAGAAAGCAAGCCAAAATACGCTATTTCGACATTCGATTCCGGCTGGACTTCCAATTCAAAATACCCGGCCGGGGTGCCGGAGACATAAGCGACCCACGTCTCAAGCTCCGGCCGGTCGAGATAGGCGAGCCATTGCTCATACGTCCAGTCAAGCCTGTCAACCCAGTACCAATCTCCTCCAACAGCGGTATAGAGAAATCGATTGAGTTCGGGACACGGAATCTTCGCTTGCTTTAGCTCAATCTCTGGGTGTTCGAGAGTAGACGGACGAAACGCTGTTATATCAGTCATTTCCAAGTAGTAAGTTACGATTTTCGTTCGCATGGTCAAAGGTTATAGGTAAAACGTGAAACGTAAAACGTAACAGGGTTCAAGTCCTTTACGCATTACGTTTTACGTTTTACAAATTCTTCACGGTTCCAAAGAAGCGATGTTATTGACTGTAACTGAATCTCCAGGGCCGTAGTCATATAGGATAAATCTCGACAGTCCATCGCTGTCTTTACTGCCGAATTCAGTAGATAGCTCCTGTGCAGTAATTTCTCCATGAGTTGCTTCGTCAATGTGGCAATAAACGCCTCCTTCTACATCGTGCAATCGGAAAAAAGCGGTCCTCTTTTCATTGGCGAGCGTTTTGCCCGCGTAGTATCCAAATCTTGCTAATCTCAAATTTGTTTTGCTTACCAGGCAGCCGTCCTCGAAGTTACCGACAAATCCTTCGCCAATACGTGGGTCTAAATCCAGGGTTAAAATACATCCGCCCTCAATGGGTCGGGCAGCTTGTATGAGGTAAGAGGCGTTGTTGCCAGCATTGTTGTGAATACGAAGATGCTTACCAACTAAAGTTGCGACATCAGCCGGTTCAAGCGTAATTTTTATTTCAAAGGCGTCAAAATCGCAGCTTTCGATAGTTCCCTCGTAAGCTGCGCTGGTTTGTGACAGTTTCTTATCTCCTTTTTGCAAAGTAGTGCCATGGGCAATAACCGCCGCCACGGGTTTGCTATTGCGTTCACGCCAAAAGCCAAATTCTCCATCGCAGGCGAGTCCATCCTCTGTCTTGCCGGCCGAACTTGCGTTGTCCTGAAAGATAATAGTGTCACTATATTCATCAGTCGTTACACGAATTGCCAGAGGCGGGGAAATCCCCCCGGCCCCCTTTAATGAAGGGGGAGAAAGAACATTCCCACTGTTGTCGGTCAGATTGACCGGCTCTATTTTTTGAACGAGGCGTCTTTTTTCGTAGGGCTCAAGAACGCAGAGATAATGACTTGAAAGAACAGCCGATGATTGAGAGTCCGCACCCAGATTACGTTGTAGGATTGCCCATGTCATCTCATATTCAGACTTGCCGCCGGGCGCTTTCCCTTTGGCGACGGTCAATTCCGCATCGTTGGGATATACCATCGTCACGCGAAGGTGCATATCATCCTGGTTTCTCAACCAGTAGTCTATTCCCCATACGCTCTTTGGTCGAGCGATTTGAGGTTCATACAAGAAAGCCATAAAAGCGAGTTCACTATCTTTTCCCGATAGCGAGGAAATTTCTTCGTAGGACACATCCTCTCCGAGTGCTGTTCCACCGCGAGGTGTAAGAGTTGTGCCAAAACAGGTGGCTTCGCCATCCGGTCCATGGAAACTCCAGTAATGTTCCTTTCCTCCACTTACATGTTCCAATGAAATAGCATAGCAATCATCATCTGAGATATCCACCAATACAATGGTGCGTTTTTTTAATGCAACAACTCCCTCCTCGCCGCGGACAATGCTTTCCGCAGTAGCCACCCGCGCCGGAGGCGTATCTGCGAATAGTGTCAGCCGTCCTCTTGGGAAACTTGATGTGCTTACGCCGGTGATATGCGTGCCGTAGTGTGTCCCCCAGTTGAACTCCCAAGAATTCGCGTAAGTCCAGCCTTGTGGATAGCCCAACTCCGGAAGCATTCGCCGTTGCAAGGCCTCGAATCCGAACGTCAGCATATCCGAGTGAGCGTGCTGGATTACCCGTCCATACCGCACCCACAAAGCCCGTTGACGTTCGTCTTTTCCTGAACGAAGAATGGCATGGCCAAAACCGTCTAAAATATTGCTTTTGAGCGCGACTTGCCAACCAGGTCCCTTCCCAATTTTTTCGACTTTAGCGCGTAATTCAGGCTCTTCCAAATTGGCGGGGATTTCACCTTTCGGCCCGTAGAGTACCTGGGCAAAGCGCTCATCACGAGTTAGGCGATATATGTTGACGTAATCCGATGGACTTAGCGGAAAAGTCTGATTGGGAGGCCATGGATTTGCGGTCAACGGCTGTCCGGTGTCTCCTTCGCCGGGGTAGATTCGTCCAATGAGGCTGTCATTAATCGGGAAGTCGTACATCTGCTTGTACTTAGGGTCATTCAGAAGGGAGATAAACCGAGGTGGCTTGTAACGGTCAGGATTGAGCTTCTTGATACGCTCAAGCGTCAGCAAGAGTCTTTCCATATCCTTGATTTGGATGCCATTGTAGCCTTCCGATTCGTGGCCAGCACCATCTTTGAAATATTCATTGGTAAGTCCAAATCGCATCTCGCCCCCCTCATTGAGGAGCCAATCGACTAATTCGAGACTGCGTGGTGTATTTAACGCAAGCGCCATTGTAGCTAAAGCGCTTTCCTGCATCGGATAATTGCGCGACACCGCGTCGTCCATACAGGCTTGAGCGACTACTCTGTGCAAGCCGGCTTCGACAAAACGACGAAAATCTTCGATGGTTCGGATTTCAGGATGAAAGTGCTTATGGCACAAATCAAGAAGTTCTTCATCGCCGTCTAACTGGTCGAATATAAGTTCCCAGGCTTGCGCGCAGCCCTCGAACCGAGGTGTATCCCAGTTTGGCTGAATGTAAAGAAAAGTACCGGCGAGTCGAGTTATGGGAACCGGAGCGCCGATAGGAGGCTGATAGATACCATTCCGTACGGCAATTTTTCGATGATTCAAATTTAGCGAAAAATCAAGAAGTGATTCAGCTAAACGGAAAAATCCTACTGCGGCTTTGTGGGCGTAATCTTTATTTTGCGTTCGGGCGAACGCTTCAGCACAACTCTGAATGCCCGGAGTGAGTTGTCCCATATAAGCCGTCCACTGATGATAGTAGGCGATAAATGGCCACCGCCAGGGCTTGCCGTTGGGCGAAAGTACAGGTTTAACAGGTTCACACCCGAAACCATCATCTGGGAAATCTCCTGAGTGCATGTCGCCGTTAGCCCAATCATTTGAGGGAAACCAATTCCCACACGAAGGACAGCCGACTTTCCACGGATGTCCAACGGGGTCAAATTGCCAGGGATAGAAGCCGCTTCTGCCTTCGTAGATATCAGTCCCACAAACCGGACATCCCTTGCCTTCTGCTCTCTCAAACCCGCCAAGTACAATCAGACAGGTTCGAGGCACTTCTGGACCTGGCACTATGTTGTATATCTCCTCATCGGTCAACGATAACCATTCTTTAGCTTGCCTGTCAGGCTCTTTGCCCAACTTCGATTTTAATTCCGCCTTCGTATGGATAGTCAGAGAAGTCTTGAGTTCGTTGTATCCCAGGTCATCCATAGGCCATATCCTGGGCAATTCAATATTGTTGAACGTGCGCGGTGTAAAAATATCGCTCCACGGAATTACCTCTATATTGATTTCAAGGCTTTCTCGACTTTGTCGGGATGTTCCACCCGCCTTTCCATAGAATCTGAGTTTGACATCGCCCACGCTCAATGCTCGAAAGTAAAATCGCTGGATGGAGCCTTTAGGCCAATGGTCGAACATCGTAAGCGAATCAGGCACATCAACTGTTAAATCATCCGAACCCTCCGGCTGCGAAATAACAATGCGGAATCTTTGACCTGGAAACACCCACATCGGTTTGTCCAGCACCGTAAGATTATCTTTGGTAACTGTATTCATTGTTTAAACACCTCATCTCACATAGTATTACCCAAAAGCCCCAACACACTCTGGTATTGGGGTGGATTGTCACATCAATAGATTGCTTTTTAAAGGTTTCTATGTTCCATAAAGATTTGAAGATACGTTTCTATTCATCAAAAAATCCATTCATCCGTAATTCTTCCAAAGACTTTACTTCTACCGAAGCATCTAAGAGATTTCGTAGCTTTTGAATATCAGTCAGCGAAGCAATTTTCTCTTGCAAATCTTGTGGAATCTGTCGAAATCTATGAGAGAGAATCCTGACAACTGATTCTTGCAGTTCTTGCTGCCGTCCTTGTTGAAGTCCCAGTTGAACTCCTTCTTTCCGTCCCAGTTGAACTCCTTCTTGTCGTCCCAGTTCGATTAATGGGTTGGTAATCATTTCACTCACCTCCGGATATACTTCGTTAATCAATCTTTGGTATATTGCTTTCTCTTCTTCTGTCAATGTCAAATAAGTTTCAAGAGAGTATACGATTTGATTAACCTGACGAGCGGTTAAGTGCTTCATATACAAAAGCAATTTTCGATAGCATTCGACTTTGAGAATCGGCTTTGATAATCCATCTAAATCCATAAAAACCGCTAACGCACATACTACTGGATTATCCTTCTGCAAATATTCCCTTGCAGATAGCATAGGTAGACTTATGCAAGTATATCGACAACTCAATTGAAAAGATGTTTTATATTCTTCTTCTGTGATACCAGCGTCAAGAACGTAGTTGCAAAAGACAAATGACAGAATATTTTTCTTTTTCTCCCACTCATTAAACTCAGCGAGAGAAAATGAATCCTGGCGTTCTCTTTCTATTTCTCTTCCGTAAATCAGGCATTGGTATCCCAGCATGCGCGCTGGAAAATCGAATCGTTTCCTTTGTTGCGATTCTACATGAACGAGCAAAACTGATGGAGGAGGAGTTTTATATCCCACTTCCAACAGTACATCTACGAATCTCTCCTCGCCTTTGGGTGATTCGGTGTAAAGCTCTTTGTTTAGATCGTTCTGCTGGGAGAAATCCAATTTTTGTCCCAGTTGAGGAAAAAACGACTCTATGATTTCCTTCAGAAAGTCTCCCGCGAGTTCCTTAATGAATTGGTCGAGTTCCATCACAGCCCCCAATATACATTGACGCCTGCTTGAATTGGAAAAAAGCCCCAATGCTCTATAGCATTGGGGTTGTCCTGGTCGTTAATCGGTCGCTTTTTAATTCTCCGACTTAACTTTCGCCCATGTTACTGCTAGCATACCTTGTAAGTCAACAGGCGTAAAGTGTGCTTTTGGGTTCCAGTGCCCGCCATCTTTTAGCTCGGGTCCGGTCATTACAAAATCATCAAATAAAGCCTCTGCCTCTCGACCGGAAATCTTGCATATAATGTCGAATGTTCATCGTTAAAGAGTTTAAAGCTGTTTTTAAATTTCTGTACTTTTTGTAAAGCCCGATGAATACTGGAGCCCCATTTTCCACTTTTGGGTTCAACAAAAAGTCTTTTGGGAAAAAACTGGTTGCCGTGTATGCCATATTTTATCACGTCTTTTCGAGGATTGTCAAGACTACAATTCACTAAGTTTTGCACTATAAGAAACCGAGTTTTTCCCCAAAACTCGGTTTCTGAATGTAAAAAGTTTAGAAGAACATATACTTCGACGAATCGCCATAATGATACACGCCAAGCGGACATCGTCCGATACTATCCAAATCAGTGCATTTCGTAACTCCGTCATCGCCAAAAACGTACACATCAATTTCGTGGGGATTGATTTTCCCCAATCCACGTTCTTGTGCAATCATGAGGTAGTTTACCCGTTCGGGGTTATGCCCCATCAGGTAGGTTGTGATTGCATCAACGTGTACTGGGTGGACGCCGGCGACGACGAGGTTGCAGAGCGCGTCCTTTCCCTGATTGAAGGCGGTGCCGTCGCGTCCAATAATACCTTCTACAATATTAAGCCATGGTTTTACACCTAACAAGGCATCGCTAATCCGTTGCGCCCAGATTTCATCTCGTTCAGCACCTTTGTCCCAAAACGGCCAACCTTCGGCGACGTGCCGTTTGTAGTTTTCCACGATAACCTTTTTTAAGTCTGGCTGAAAATGTGCTCGGATTTCTTCTGGGGCGTTTTCAACACCCTCAAGAGAGCTACAAAAATGCTTGTAGCCTACTGCGATTATCCCTTGCAAATTTTTGCAGCATAGCGTTGTGATGCCAAGGTTATGGGTTTTCAGGGTGGGGATGTTGATGAACCGTGTGCCACCATCGCCGATTGGACGGACGAAGGGGATATCTTTCATCACTACTCCATCAACAGTCATCCAATTTAATTCATCCGATTCATACCTATGCTTCGTCAGGCTGAACAAGGAAATGGAACGTTTTTCAGCCATCTCGGTGTAGCCCCATTCATCGTAGGCTGTCTTCATGTTCACGCCGCCGCCTTCAGCAATGACTAAGTTCTTCGCGCTTAATTCCTGTAACCGGTCAATTAGTCCGCCGATAAAATGTGGACTCGTCACAATACCGCCAACGCCTTGCGCTATCCTTCCCTGGCTATCCTTCGGCGGGCTAACCGTGACGTTAGGTTTGAGAATCAACCTTTCTTCCGCGCCTTCGGCTTTCGCAAATAAATCCTTTGCAATAAGGTAACCACCTTCTCGGAACCCCTCTGGTTCCTCTAAATCTCTGGCATTCGTTCTTCTAATGAATACTGCGTCCGGGTTTTTCTGGACTATGTCAGTTAGTTTAATCATTTTTTGGGATTATCTCCTCTGTTTCAAATTTAGCATGTTTCAGAAAATAGTCCCCCTTACCAAAGGGGGTTAGGGGGTTGTTACATTTGAGGCGTGAAACGTGATACTTATGGTGATGCGTGACCCCGTTACTCCCCACATCTGAAAGATGGGGGTTTCTCGGGGATAAAGGGAGTAACTGGGTGATATGAGGTTTTATCACTCTTCACGTTTCACGTTTCATTCTTCACGTATCAACTAATTTTTTGAGAAAATTTGAAACATGCCATAGCACACTTATCTTTCCTCCGGTGGAATGCGCACGACTGCGCCATCGTTTTCTAAACGCTGCTGTAACGCGGTAACATCAAGGTCGGCAGGCCGACAGCCAGCGGCAACACACATAGCCGCTGCTGTGCCAGAGGCTTGGGAAATCGCCATGTTTGGCGCCATGCTTCTTGCGGATTGAAACGCCGGCTGGGATGCGGAGATACATCGCCCGGCGAGAAGCACATTGTCTAAATCGGCTGGCACGAGGCTGCGGTAGGGAATCTCGAAACCAAGATGGTCAAAGAATCGCCGCTTGCCGTAGTAGCCTGGCACTGGATTAGAACTGACGGCAATGGAGTCCGGTTGCGGGCAGCCAGTGAGAGCATCGTCTTCGGTGATTTCGTAGAGGCCGACGATACGTCGGGTCTCGCGGACGCCGATAACGGTTGCAGTCTCGACAAGTGTAGCTTCAGGAAACTCCAGGCGGAGATTCTTCAAATGTTCTTTTAGAGCGCGCCGGGCTTTAATCTCAGCAACGGTTAGATCAGTTGCGTCGGAGCCATCTACCGCGCCGACACCTGGACCCCAGCGGGTTGTCAAGCCGTTTACCCAAAGACGACGCTCGTTTTCGTTAGGTGCGGGAAGGCCCATCACCCGGTACATCAACGTCATGCCCATCATCCGTTGCCCGGTCTTTTCCACCTTTTCATAGCGTGCGCCAGCTCGAGTAGCTAAATCTCCATCGCCAGTGGCGTCAACGTAAATACGTCCTACAATAGCCTGTCGCCCCGACTTGTTTTCTACGACGATTGCGTTCACGTTCCGGCTTTCGGTCAAGGCATTGCTGAATGTCGTGTGCAGCATGATGTCAGCACCGGCTTCGCAGAGCATTTCCAACGCGACCTGCTTGAGGATTTCCGGGTCAAAACTGACGGCATAAGGACACTCGCCGGGTTTCAATTGCCCGAAGTGTCCATGCGCCGTACATGCACATGCGCCGCCAGCCTCGCGCAGACGGTCAACCAGTTCTTGCGCGATACCTCGAACTGTTTGAACATGGTTGGGCGGGTGTTCGTTACGGAAACCGTTGAAGCTCGTCATCAGCCCGGCTGTCGCCGTGCCGCCGAGAAAACCATAACGTTCAATGAGCAATGTCTTAGCTCCTGTCCGAGCAGAGGCAATAGCAGCCATAATGCCGCCTGGTCCCCCGCCGACCACAACCACGTCTGTTTCAACTACAACAGGAAGTTCTTTTGCAGGTTCATAGATTGTTTTCATCTTAAAAATTTGGCTCCCTGACCTCGGCCGTAAGTGTGAGGAAGAGAGCCACACTCCCTTCTCATGAGTCTAATACACATTTTTTATTTGAGCATAATATGGTGTGTTTCAAAGTGTCCCAATCGATTCCTACTATTTCGCCTGCGCGCTTCGGCAAATGATGGCGTTATTATAGCCCGAAAAGAAACGGATGTCAAGATTTCAAAAACGAAGGCAAAAAGCTTCTTTGGAAAAAATGGTTGACGAAAATGATTTTGGGAGCTATATATTTATTTTGGTCTTCAATGTTTCTTATGATGGAACTTTTCTCATTCCAATTATTTCTTTTGATACAACCCCGAATACATAGCAACCGAGTTTTTCTGAAAAACTCGGTTGCTGAATAGGAGATGTTTATGAAAATCGTAGCTATTGAAACAATACCTGTAGATAGATACCTGTTTGTAAAAGTTCACACTGATGAAGGGATTAGCGGATTAGGAGAGTCTGGTGCCTGGGGCTACCTGGAAGCGTCAGCAAGCGCGGTCGAGACTTTCAAACGCTACCTGATAGGACAAGACCCACTCCGAATTGAGCATCACTGGCAATACCTTTACCGCTGGACCCACTTTCGGGGAGCGGCTATCATGGGTGCTCTGAGCGCGATTGACATCGCTCTTTGGGATATTGCGGGCAAATATTTCGATACTCCCTGCTACCAATTGCTCGGAGGAAAATGTCGGGATAAAGCTCGCGTCTATTATCACGTCTTCGGTCAAACGAAAGAGCAGCTCATTCAGGGATGTATTGATGCTAAAAATCAGGGATTCACAGCAGTAGGACACCTCACCCCCTTTCTTGACGAGCCGCGCGAAATTCCTTACTTCCAAACGCATGCGGAGAAAATTCGGGATGCCATTGAGACCGTTGGGAAATATCGGGAAGCAGTAGGAAACGATATGGACCTTTGCATTGAAATTCATCGGCAATTAACGCCATCGGAAGCCATAGTGCTTGCCCGTGGAATTGAACAGTTTCACCCGTTCTTTTATGAAGACCCAATTCTGCCGGATAACTTTGACGCGATGGCGCTCGTTGCCCAAAATATCCATATTCCCATCGCAACCGGAGAACGAATTCATACCATCTATGAGTTTGAGATGCTTCTAAGCCGTGGGGCAGTACAATATGTCCGTCCGGACGTTTGCATGGCCGGGGGCTTGACACATTGTAAAAAGATTGCCGCTCTCGCCGAAGCCCGTCATGTCGGCGTTGTCCCGCATAATCCACTCAGCCCTGTCAGCACAGCGGCTTGTATCCAGTTAGCCGCCTGTATCCCAAACTTTGCGCTGCAGGAGTATCCCACAGGAGAGGGAAAACCGCCGAAGAGCGAGATAGTGAAAAGCGCGCTTCAGCTCAATAATGGATTTCTCATTATCCCAGACGAGCCCGGAATTGGAATTGAGCTTGCTGAAGATGCTCAAGAACGTTACCCATATAAGCCGCGAGCGGTCAAGACGCGTCTTCATGTGGACGGCTCCGTCGTAGACCAATAATTAGATTATCTTTTGGAAAAAGTCAAGAAGGAAAGAAGTATTGTCGTTTTGATTTTATGTGGAATTATAAAATCAAAACAAATATTGTGAATTTCTGTAGATTATCTTGAAATATATGCGGCTGTATGCTATAATTTTGTCGTTCATGGTGTGAGCTGGTGCTTCAGAAGCCGCAATGGATTTCTAATAGATGTTCCAGTGTCTGTCTTGAATTGAATACTATCATTGGGCATACCAATAAAAAAAGCACCGGGACGAATTCCGATGCTTTTTGGATTGGTTGTCGCAGGAATTTCCAGCGGCAAAATAATTGGGCAATAATCATTATGTTAAGTCCAGAATTGGTGATTGGTGGGGCCAATCATCAGTTCTGGTAATATTTTTGCCTACGTTTTATATTGACCGTTATGGGAAATCCCTGTATGATTGTTTTCTTATACTGCTTCCTTCCGGCGTCGCCAACCATAGATGGCTGTGCCAGTAACGCCTATGACTAACAGAAACAGTGTGCTGGGTTCCGGGGTTGATGTTGTGAGATTCTGGTCAAAGCTAGCCGACGAGTTCTTACCAATGGTAATTGCTGAGTCTATTGTCATAGAAAAATTACCCCCAGAGTACAAGATTGAGTCGCTTAGCGTTTCAGAAAAAGCTCCTGGCCCTAGCGTAGAGTGAACCAGCGAGGGCCCCCCGGTACCAAACTCACTGTTGCCCAAATCAAGATAGGCGGTGGAATTTATACTGCTACTTATTACTCCTCCTATTGCGCTACTGAAAGAAATTTAATCTGGAACCGCTATTCCCGACAAATTAAAATCAGTGTCTGTTAGTCGAATACTGAGTGTGCCACCAGTATTGGTGGTAATGGTAACATTCGAAAGCTTCATTGCGGCGGTAGTCAAACTGTTGCCGAGAAACGGCTTGGTAATCCCAGTTGTGACATTGATACTAAAATTGCCGACAGGTCCCGAAATGAAGGAAGCGAAGTTAATTACTCCGAGAGTTAGATCATTATCATTAGCACCATTGTCCGCTATTGTAAATTCGGGTCCTAATCCAGAACCCAGATCATCCAGACTGAGCTTAAAGAGAGCATTAGCATTCGGTACGGCGCCCACGACGCAAACTACAATCGCCAGTACCATAGCCATCAAAATTCTGCGGTACCACTTCATTTGCATTTTTCACCCATCCTTTCGTTTTGAAATTAGGTTTCTGAATTGTTCATTCCACCAACTACCTGCAACACAGGCAGCATCTTTGATTGGCTTGAGAAGGTTCGACAACCAGAGTAATCCGGACATACTTAGACATCCTGGTTTTTCTATTGGATAAAACGCTCCGAGTTTATCAGGAAGTCGGCATGTTTAGTTTACCGCACTTTTTATAAGCAATTCTTATGCCAACTATAATAATTTCCCATGAAAACTATAGCATGTTTCAAATTTTCTCAAAAATTAGTTGACAATGATGAGTAATGAGTAATAAGTAATGAGTAATAATAAGGTTTATTCATTACTCATTACGTTTCACGTTTAAATGTAACCCACCCCTACCCCTCCAAGGAGGGGACTATTTTCTAAAACATGCCCTTATTCTGATTTCCTTTGGCAAACAAGTTTGTCAGCTTGTTAAGTATTACCAACCTATTTAGAGGCTTTGAAGGATAAAATGCAGTAACGGCAAGGATTTGAGACTGATTAGAACTTGTTAAGTTTTATGGACACCTGTTTGCAATATCTTCAATAGCGTATTGTTGTCATTATTTATTTTTTCGGAAGGCGGCTTTTGCAGCCGCTAAATAGAGCAATTATTGCCTCGTTGAGCTGCAAGGAGGAGGAACAGAATGAAAATCACCGATGTAAAAGCGACAAGTTTGCAAGGATACAAACAATGGAACTACGTTCAAATTGAGACGGACGAAGGATTGACGGGATTGGGGGAAGCGCATCCGGGGAAGGGAATCGTTGATGTTATACTCAAAGAATTCAAACCAATTCTCATTGGAAAAGACCCGCGAGATGTAGAACCTCTCTACAACCAGATGATAAATGCTCCCAAAAACCGTTCTGGAATTGGGTTAGCCACTATTGGCGGCGTAGAAACAGCATTGTGGGATTTGGTGGGAAAGATAATGGATGTGCCAGTTTATCGGCTCCTCGGAGGAAAATATCGAGAGCGTATCCGACTTTATGCAGACGTCGGACATGGGAGAACAAACACACCGGAAGGTTGGGCTGAACGGGCGCGCGAGGGTATGGCAGATAGGTATCAGGCGATTAAATTCGATATCGACAACTCGGCAAACGAGTTACGGCAAGATGCGGTAAATAGGGAGTTGAGTTCGGCTGAGTTAACGAAAATGACGGCATTGGTGGAAGCTGTGCGAGAGGCGGTGGGGGCTGGAATAGACATCTGCATCGACTGTCACGGCCTTTACAGCGTACATTCGGCTATCCGCTTGGCAGAGCGGCTGGAACCATTTAACTTGATGTTTTTGGAAGACCCAGTGCCAAATGACAATGTTGAGGGAATGGCGAAAGTGACGGCGTCCACGTCAATTCCTATCTGCACCGGAGAGTTTCTGTTTCGGCGGGACGGTTTCAGAGACTTGATTCAGGAACAAGCCTGCGACATGCTTCACGTAGATGTCTCTGGAACTGGCGGGATGCTGGAGGCGAAAAAGATCGCCGATTTAGCTGACCTTTATTATATGCCATTTGCCGCGCACAACATCACATCGCCAGTAGGCATGATGGCCTCCGCTCACGTCTGTGCTGCCGTGCGGAATTTTATTGTTATGGAACTGCCCTATCATGCCGACCAGGTATCGTGGCGATGGGATTTGGTGTTGTCCGAAGAGCCGCTCATTCAGGATAACGCGTTCGTTATACCCGATAAGCCGGGACTGGGAGTTGAGTTGAACGAGGAGGTAGCGCGAGAACATTTGATGCCCGGATACGGCTATTTTGGGGAACACGCGTGAGAGTTTTCGGCAAGTCGGAAGCCCGAACTTGTTCGGGGCTTTTTCCTCAACAAGTTGAGGCGTCCATCGAGCTAATCATGAGATGTCTCAGAAAGTAGGTAAAGAGATGTCTCAGAAAGCTCGTAAAGAGAGGGGAGGTGTTACCTATGAAAATCATCCAACACCGATTATACAGAGATGACGGCGCTGCTTACCCTTTCATCCCCAGTCCAAACTTCGGCGGCGAGATTCAACATGAATTTCTGGTGATACACTACACCGCCGGACGAGACGCTCAATCAGCGATAAACTGGCTCATTGACCCGGAGCGTAAGGTGTCGGCGCATTTAGTTATCGGTAGAGATGGCGGCATCACGCAACTCGTTCCCTTCGATAAAATAGCCTGGCACGCCGGCCGTAGCGAGTGGAAAGGATTTATAAACCTTAATCAATATTCAATAGGCATTGAACTTGACAACGCCGGGTTTCTCACGCGTCATAACAACCCCCTGGCCCCCCACTTGAGTGATTGTCGATTGTCGATTGTCGATTGTCGATTGAAAAGACAAACAATCATCAATCATCAATCATCAATCATCAATCAACAATCCCGCTGGCTATCATGGCTCAAAGATGAATACGACAATAGCGAGGTTATCGAAGCGGTACACAAGCATGAAACGGAACCCCGCGGCTGGCATACCTTTACACCTGAACAAATTGAGGTAGCGTTGGGGGTATCGAAATTACTTGTCAATCATTACAACTTGCGCGACGTAGTGGGACATGACGACATAGCGCCCGGACGAAAATTAGACCCAGGCCCTGCCTTTCCGATGGAAAATTTCCGTGCTTGTCTTTTTGAGGGTTTGGAATGTTAAGAAATAAATCTTCGTGGGGAATTTCTAAAAAAGAGAAAATCTCCTTGCCATGAGAATGATAGATGTGATAAAATAACATGCAAAGGAAACCGAGTAATGTCATTGCGAGTGCAGCGAAGCAATCTCAGAGGAACTCGGTTTCTCATCGCAACTACATAATGTTCAATTATAAGGAGACATCATCTATGCGATATGCTAAAATATTGGCTTTGCTTTTGTTGCTTATATCAGTAGATGTTTCGGATATACAAAGCCAGAGTAAAGTCGAAACAAAAAAATTAACTTATGGAGAGGATGTATACGCGAACAATAGGAATGCTGTTGTGACAATTATTGCTTTTGATGACTCTAACAATCAAAAAGGGCTTGGGACTGGGTTTTTTACTTCATCGGAGGGTGAACTCGTAACCAATTACCATGTAATCGAAGGCGCTGATTCTTTACTCATCAAGCTTCTGACTGGCGCGCTGTTTCCTGTTTCAGGTTGGCTTGCGTCAGACCAAGAGAAAGATTTCGCAGTCCTAAAAGTGCAGGGAAAGGAACTTCCAACAGTTAGCCTCGACTCGCTTCAATCCGTCAAAGTGGGTCAGCTCGTGTTTGCATTGGGAAGTCCACTTGGAATGGAACAAACATTTACAAATGGTATGGTGAGCAGCCTGCGCGATGGTTCAGAAGTTGATAAACCAGAACTTCCGAAGGTGATTCAACACACGGCTTTTATCTCCCCCGGGAACTCTGGTGGCCCGCTCTTTGACGAGCAAGGACGTGTCTTGGGTATTAATACTTTCAATGTCGTAGGTGGACAAAACCTCAACTTTGCAATACCCATCGATTACGTAAAACCGGAACTGGGAAGTACGGATGTTAAACCACTACCGGTTGCTGGCGGAATTAGAGTTCGTCAGAAAGACGGTATGAAAATGGTCTATATTCCTGCGGGGACGTTCATGATGGGCACAAGCGATGCGCAAATTCAGGAAATGTTGCGTGATAATCCGGGTTGGTCTGCAGGTTGGTTTAACGACGAGAAGCCAGTCCACGAAGTTTATACAGATGCTTTCTACATGGACGAACATGAAGTTACCAATGCGCAATTCCAGAAATTTCTCGAAGACAATCCACAATGGCGAAAAGATAGAATTGACAGGAAATATCACAATGGCGATTACTTGAGATATTGGAACGGAATGGACTATCCTGCCGGCGAAGCTGACCACCCCGTCGTCTACGTGAGTTGGTATGCTGCTGCGGCTTACGCCCAGTGGGTAGGCGCAAAATTGCCGACTGAAGCGGAGTGGGAGAAAGCCGCTCGCGGTGGTTTGGCTGGGAAAAGATATCCTTGGGGAGATACAATCACCCATGACGATGCAAATTATTCTGGTACTGGCGGGCGGGACAGATGGGAGGGAACATCGCCCGTCGGCAGTTTTCCCGCCAACGGCTATGGACTTTACGACATAGCTGGCAACGTCTGGGAATGGTGTGCCGACGAATACAATTCAGGCTACTACAGCCAAAGTCCTAAAAACAATCCGATTGGCCCTGGAACTCCTATACTGTTTGTTAGCAATGATTTCACGAATGTTACATCTTCCCGCGTTGTGCGCGGTGGGACGTGGGGCGACTACGACCTCATCCTCCTTCGCTGCGCGGACCGCATCTACGGCGAGCCTGCGACCACGTACTACCTCCACGGTTTTCGTTGTTGTTCCCGCTGAGGACTAACACTTTTACCCTTGAAGATAAACTCTAAACATTTAAAGATGAATGCTGAAGTGAGATACCACTGACCTTATGGACGCACGCGGACTTAGAACTTGTTTCTCAACTTCGCCGGAATGAAGGATATCCCTGTCTGTGTACGTCTATTCAGTCTGTGGTATCTAAATGCCCAAGAGCCACTTCTCTTTTAAAAGAAAAATTTGGATAAGGAGCTCAGAAATGAAACTCAGTTTTATGACTTTTGTTTGTCCCGAATGGGAAATTGAAAAAATCGTTCAATTTGCCGCAGAAGCCGGTTACGACGGCGTCGAGATTAGAGTTGACGCTGAACATAAGCATGAAATCTCCTCCAGGTCATCCGATGAAAAAAGGAAATACGTGAAGAAACTCTTCGACAACGCGGGCGTAGAGGTTTCTTGCGTCGCGACGTCAGTGCAGTTCGGCTCTTCCGACATCGCGAAACGCAGAGAGAATATTGAAGTTGCTAAAGCGAATCTTAATCTCGCTGCTGACCTGGGAGCGAAGGTTGTCAGACTCTTTGCGGGAGGCGGGATACCAAAACTAACTGATGAAGCAGCCGATTATATCGCGGCGGCTTTTGACGAAGTTGGGAATTACGCGATGGAATCTGGGGTTTGTCCGATGCTTGAGAGTGGACATGACATCATCAAAAGCGCGGTAGAAGCCGCTGAAGTTATAAAGAGGGTTAAAACGTCGAACTTCGGCATCTTGTGGAACCATTCAGAGATGGATGCGCAGACTTTCGACCTGCTCAAGAACCACATAAGACATTTTCACGTTCATGATGAGGTCCTCGCACCAGAGAACGATAATATACTTCATTTAGCAAAGTTGATGAAAAGCATTAACTATGACGGTTATGTTTCTTTAGAGATTATAAAAGGACATAACTTACCAGAGGAATTGTTGATTGAGACTGCGAAAAGGTTGAAGGGATATATTGCGCAGGCTTAACTTAACCTATTTTTAGAACTACAACGAGACTTTGTTAACAATCAAAGGCAAAATGGCAAGGGGGCAAAATGGCAAGATAGCATAGATAGCCCATTAGTCCTTTTGCCACCATCATAGGTAAACTCAACAGGATAAATACAACAAGAAAGGAATAGGCGACTCACGTCTTTGTTTTTTATGAAATCTATAGCGTCTGAAAAAAATCAAAGTATGTCCAAACGAGAGCGATTAGAGGCGACTTTTGCCTTGAAGGAGCCGGACCGGACGCCCATTCTCGGCGGTTGGATTGCTTGTCCGGAGCATATTATGACGATAACCGGCGTTACCGCTGAAGAATACTGGTCTGACCCAACGGGAGTGTCGATTTTGGCTTACCAAAAATTAGATACAGACGGGCTGGTGAGCGTCTTTGTGCCCAGAAACAGAGATGATTTCCGTTGCGTTGACAGCCATAGTTATGCCAAAGCTGATTCGGGGCTTTCCCTTGAAGATGCACTGGCACGTATTGATGCGCTTCCCTCACCTGAAACCATCGAATCCCAGTTTGATTTTGACGCCGCTTATGAAAATTTTCGACAATCGTTAGAGCAAACACAAGCGCGCTGTGGTGAAATGGTCTGGATGCCGGCGCAATGGAGCGCGGGAGCAAGGGTGAGTTGGTATGGCTCCTACGGTTATGAGAATTTCTTTTATGTGGTAGGGCTGTATCCTGATAGAGCGCGGAAGCTAATGGAGGTTGGCGGGGCGCAGGGGAGATGTCAGTCCAGATTGGTCGCCAAAGCGGTATCTGAGGGTTTGTATCCCCGCGCTGTTCTGTTAGGTGAAGATATCTGCACGCAACGCGGTCCTATGATTTCCCCTGATTTCCTTGAACGCTATTATGCGCCACAACTTCGTTATGGATTGGAGCCGCTCCTTGAAGTAGGCTGCCGACCTGTTTGGCACTGCGATGGAAATGTTAGACCAATGCTTGATTTTCTTATTGATGTTGGCGTTAAGGGATTTCAGGGTTTTCAACCCGAATGCGGGATGTTGCTTGAGGAGATTGTTCAACGACGCACCCGCGACGGCAAACCTCTAATCATATTTGGCCCTTTAGCTGTCACTACAGAACTCCCCGTATGCACACCTGAAGAGATTTTCTCAAAGGTCAAACGCGCTATCGAAATTTGCAAAGGCAATACGTCGTTAGTAATATTCACGGCAAATACGATTAATCCCGACGTACCGCTGGAAAATATTTTAGCGATGTACGAAGCTGTTAAATCTTAAAGCTTATTTGAAGAGTTGCCTAATACAATAAGGAAAAGAAATTGAACAGATATTACTGTAATAACTTTGGAACACAACAATGCCAAAACGAACAGATATTGAAAAGATATTAATCATCGGTTCAGGGCCAATTATCATTGGTCAAGCGTGTGAGTTTGACTATTCAGGCACTCAAGCCTGCAAGGCTCTGCGTGAAGAGGGTTATAAGATTATTTTGGTCAACAGTAATCCCGCGACAATTATGACTGACCCCGAAGTCGCGGATAGGACGTATATCGAACCGATTACGCCTGATGTTGTCGAACGGATTATAGCACAAGAGAGGCCGGATGCCTTGTTGCCGACTTTAGGAGGTCAGACGGGGTTGAATGTCTCAGTTGCTGTTGCGAGAAGTGGTGTGTTGGATAAATATGGCGTCGAGTTAATTGGCGCAAAATTGCCGGCTATCGAGAAAGCCGAAGATCGAGAATATTTCAAAGCTTCCATGCAACGCATCAACCTGGAAGTACCCAGAAGCGCGTTAGCTTACAGTATGACAGATGCGTTAGTTGCCATTGAGCAAATCGGATTACCCGTCATCATCCGCCCGGCATATACTTTGGGTGGAACAGGCGGCGGTGTCGCTACTACAAAAGAAGAGTTAATAGCGATGGCGGAACGCGGCTTGCGGCTCAGTCCAATTCAAGAAATTCTTATTGAGGAATCGGTTATCGGTTGGAAAGAGTTTGAGCTGGAAGTAATGCGCGATAAAGCTGATAATGTCGTCATTATCTGTTCCATTGAGAATTTCGACCCGATGGGCGTGCATACGGGCGATAGCATCACCGTCGCGCCGGCTCAAACTCTCACCGACAAAGAATATCAATTGATGCGGGACTCCGCTATCAAAATCATCCGCGAAATTGGAGTAGATACGGGAGGGTCAAATATCCAATTCGCGGTCAACCCAGAAACGGGCAAGCAGGTTGTGATTGAAATGAACCCCCGTGTGTCACGCAGTTCCGCTCTTGCTTCCAAAGCCACAGGATTTCCCATCGCCAAGATAGCGGCGAAACTTGCTATTGGATATACACTTGATGAAATTGAAAATGATATCACCCGCCAAACTCCTGCATCTTTTGAACCCACCATTGACTATGTCGTTGTCAAAATCCCTCGTTGGGCTTTTGAAAAATTTGAGGGCGCAGACCAAACTTTGACCACCCAGATGAAATCTGTAGGAGAAACTATGTCCATTGGGCGCACCTTCAAAGAAGCTTTGCAAAAGGGGTTGCGCTCGTTAGAAACAGGTTGGTGCGGTTTGGATAATCACTTGAGGGGCAAGAGGGCAAGAGGGCAAGAGGGCAAGGAGGTAAGAGGGCAAGAAGGAAATCACTCTCCTGAAGATTTGTTTCAAAAGCTAACTGTTCCCAATGTAGAAAGAGTTTTTTATATCAAACATGCCATAAGAAACGGCATGAGTATTAATGAATTATACGAATATACAAAGATTGACCCATTCTTTTTGTACAATATCAAGGAAATTGTGGAGATGGAGGAACAACTAAGGCAAGAGGGTAAGAGGGCAAAAGGGCAAGAGGGCAAGGAGGTAACTAATCGCCGAGAACTCCTTCACGAAGTTAAGCGCTACGGTTTTTCTGATAAACAAATTGCTCAATTGTGGGAAATGGAAGAAAAGGATATTCGGAAACTGCGGAAAAGTTACGGTATCGAAGCGACATTCAAAACGGTGGACACTTGCGCGGCGGAATTTGAAGCTGAAACGCCATACTACTATTCCACTTATGAATGGGAGGATGAAGTCCGAGAAAGCAACAAGAAAAAGATTATGATTTTAGGCAGCGGGCCGAATCGCATTGGCCAGGGGATTGAGTTCGATTATTGTTGTGTGCACGCGGTCTTAGGTTTAAAGGAAGATGGATATGAAACGATAATGGTCAACAGCAATCCGGAAACTGTGAGTACGGATTACGACACGGCTGATAGATTGTATTTTGAACCGCTCACGCTGGAAAATGTTTTGGATATTATCGACAAAGAGAAACCTGATGGCGTTATTGTTCAATTTGGCGGGCAGACGCCGCTCAATTTAGCGGTGCCATTGAAAGAAGCGGGCGTCAATATCATCGGCACAAGTCCTGATGACATTGACCGCGCAGAGGATAGGAAAAGATTTCGGGAAGTGCTGTTTAAAGTCAACTTACAACAACCCGCAAGCGATACTGCGACTTCAAGCGAAGAGGCAAAACAGATTGCCCAGAAACTTAGCTACCCTGTAATGGTTCGTCCTTCTTATGTTTTAGGCGGACGCGCGATGGAAATCGTCTACAGTGAAGAATATTTAGAGAATTACATGCGGTACGCCGTCGAGGCGTCTGAAGAACATCCTGTGCTGGTCGATAAATATTTAGATGCCGCGATTGAGATAGATGTAGACGCGATTTCCGATGGCAAACATGTTGTTGTAGGCGGCGTCATGGAACATATTGAGGAAGCGGGTATCCATTCCGGAGATAGCGTGTGTGTGTTGCCGCCTTATAGTCTCAGCGATGAACAACTAAATGACCTGAAACAACACACTTATGCCCTCGCAAAAGAATTGAATGTCATCGGACTGATGAACATCCAATATGCCATAAAAGGCGATGATATCTATGTTTTGGAGGTTAATCCGCGGGCTTCGCGGACGGTGCCGTTTGTGAGCAAAGCCATTGGTGTGCCATTGGCAAAATTAGCGGCTCGGGTAATGGCGGGGAAAACACTTGCGGAACTGGGATTCACAAAAGAAGTCGAACCTGCTTACTTTTCGATTAAAAAGCCGGTGTTTCCCTTTGATAAATTCCCCGGAGCCGACCCATTATTGGGACCTGAGATGCGGTCTACCGGCGAAGTTATGGGCGTCGATGAGGAATTTGGAGTGGCTTTCGCCAAAGCGCGGGCAGCAACCGGGCAAAGTCTACCCACCGGGGGCAAAGTGTTCATCAGTGTTAGGGACAGAGACAAACGGTCAATTGTATATATTGCGCGGACTCTGTATAATATGGGTTTTGAATTAATTGCGACACATGGAACATATAAAATTTTGAAGCGCTACGGCATGGATGGTACCCTCGTCTACCGCATTGGACAGGGATATCCAACCATCCACGATTACGTCAAGAAAAATTCCGTAGACCTAATCATCAACACTCCTACAGGACGTGAACACCAGGCTAATGAACGGCTAATCCGCCAGATGGCTATAGCATATAACATCCCGCTCATCACAACTATCTCAGGTGCCGCTGCCGTTGTCAACGGAATTGATGCTATGCGCAACCGGCAAATTACCGTAAAGCCGTTACAAGAATACTATCAGTAGTTTCACACTTTGATTACAATTCTCCTATCTAGCATGGAGATATTATATCATGGCAAAAATTATCTTAGTTCGTCACGGTGAGACCGATTGGAATAAACAAGAGATTTTTCGCGGCAGAATGAATATTAATCTGAATCAGAATGGTATTAGACAAGCTCAAGCAATTGGGGAAGAATTGAAAGAGCAAAAACTACATGCAGTCTATTCCAGCCCCTTGAGTAGAGCTCAAACAACAGCGCAGATTATAGCAGATTATCATAACCTTAGTGTGAATGTTGACCCTGGCTTCATTGACATGGATTATGGGAAATGGCAAGGCATCTCGCATGAAGAGGTAAAAACGCAGTATCCAGAAATGTATGCTCTATGGCAAAAACAACCGCATCTGGTAAAATTTCCCGCTGGTGAATCTCTGGATGATGTCAGGCTTAGAACAATGAACGCCTTAGAGCAAATCATTTCCAGTCGCAAAAATGATACTGTCGTTGTAGTTGCACATAGAGTCGTAAATAAGGTTATGCTATGCACTGTCTTAGGATTAGATATATCACATTTCTGGCTAATTAGACAAGATACATGTTGTATTAACATTTTTGAGGATTCGCCGATGGGTTATGTGCTATTTCACCTTAATGATACATGCCATCTTAAACATTTAAAAAAAGATATTGTGACAGTGGATTTTTAACAATTGACACGACCTAACAAATCGTTTTACGAGTAGGAGGTAAAAAGCAATGAAATGGTCCCTTAATACCTACCAGACAGGACAGGATTGGGAACTTGATTATCTTATTGACATTGTTAAAAAAAACGGGTATCATGGTATTGAGTTCCTGATGGATTTTAACCAGAAACACGGGCTTGAGTGGAATACACCACGTGAGAAATGGGATGAAGTCAAAAAGAAGGTTGACTCGGCATCCCTTGAGTTCGCCTCCCTCACGAGTTGTCAGACCTTTCACTCGCCTGATGAGAATGAACGGCGTCAAAGCGTCGAACGTGTGAAACGAGTGATAGATATGGCAAATTTCTTTGGGTGTAAGCACATCAGGGTTCTCGGTGATAGGTTTACTGATGAGACGCGGGATACGGTCGTGAGAAACGTCGGGGAATGTCTAAGTGAACTTGGAAAATACGCCCAGACCTACGGCATTATCGTCTCAATAGAGATGCACGGCAATTTCACCGAGCCTGACCCAGCAATGAAAGCTATCCAGATAGCTAATCAAGCGAACGTCGGTGTCGTCTTCAACTGCGTCTGGCCGAACGTGACTATGGAGACGGTGAACGCTTTCCACGATAGAATCGCGCCACGCATCACGATGGTTCACACTCACAATGTTGAAGACCCAAAAACTTTCGAGTTTTACAGGAGGATGTTCGCCAAACTCAAAGAGATAAGTTTTAATGGTTACATATCGAACGAAGCGGCATACCGTGGCCCTGACCCAGAGAAGGTTTTATCGCTCTATGTCGGATTATATCGGGCTTTCACGGGGGAATAGGAAAAGGGGGCAAGAGGGCAAGGGGGCAGAAGAACTCGGATTTCGGATAGGGGCAAGATGGCAAGTCCCGAAGGGATTCAGATGGGATCTTCGGGATTCCTTCGGAAATGGCAAGAGGGCTAATAGTTCCTTGCCCCTTTGCCATTCTCATTCCGAATTCCCAATTCCGTAGATTCTTTGCCATCTTGCCACTTAACCCTTTTGCCCTTTTGCCGCTTAAATCTTCTTCCAAATGAAAAAGTCGTGTAAAAGATTATTTTTACCGGGGGTGAAATCATGTCTGCTTTACCTAAAAGAAAAGTGATGATAGCCGAAGAGTTGTTCTGGCTTCCCGATAACGGGAAAAGAAGAGAATTGGTGAAAGGAGAATTGCGTGAAATGCCACCAGCAAGTTGCCTCCATGGAATTCATGGCGGCAGGCTACAAGCCTATTTAGGATATTATGTGTTGACTCAGAAATTAGGTCAAATATTATTAGCGGAAACAGGATTCACTATCGCCCGTGCGCCTGATACTGTGCGCGCGCCGGATATCGCTTTCGTTTCGCAAGACCGTTTGCCTGACCCAATACCGGATGGCTATCTTGAACTCGTCCCTGACCTTGCGGTAGAAGTTGTTTCACCAAACGACACAAGGCGGGAAGTGAGAGAAAAAGTCAACGACTGGCTCGATGCTGGTGTGCGGCTGGTTTGGGTGGTGAACTACCAAAAGCGGACGATTACGGAATATCGTTCCCGACAGCAGATTCGTGTGCTAACAGAGGAAGATACACTTGACGGTGGCGATGTGGTACCCGGTTTTTCCTTGTCAGTACGGGAGGTTTTCGGCTAATGGTTTGTCCCATTTTTCAGCCACAGAACTTCACAGAAAAAACACAGAAACTATTTGTGCCCTTCTGTGCTTTTCGGTGTTCTTCTGTGGTTTCTTAAAAGGAGGTTGTTAGTTATGAATATGCAATGGTATCGGAAAAGATGGATTGGATTGATAATCGCCGTATTATTCGGCGTGGGTTCAGCACTGTCTCTCCACGCGGAAGAAACTTCAAAAGATAAAGATGAGGAAATAAAGCCTTATGGAAATACGCCGGAGGATTTGCGTCCATACAGGCAATTTGTAAAAAAACCTTACAAACAATTTTTTGTCTCGCCACCAGATAATCCCATAGAGTTTTTTGGGCCTGGGCGCGATAAGCCGGAGCCTGATGTGGAAACGGTGAAGATAGGACTTCTGGCTCCTCCTGAGCGAACTCACGAAGATTACATGGGGCGTTCAATGTTATGGGGAACGCAGATGGCAATTGACGAAGCCAATGCCGCTGGAGGATACACAGAGAAGCCTCTTGAATTGATAGTGCGGAACGATAGCGGGTTATGGGACGCGTCAGCCAACGAGATAGCTGCTTTCTCTTATGAGGACAAAGTTTGGGCTATTATTGGGTCAGTGGATGGCGCCAACACGCACATCGCCATCCGTGTCGCACTCAAAACCGAAGTTATTGATGTGATTAGAAAAGCCGGTCTGAACCGCTATCGAATTCGCGATGAATTAGCAAAAATGAAGCTTTATCAGGGCGTCACGGGGGAAATAATGATGGATGATGTCTACTCTGACCGTAGCCTATGCATCATTGCTACAGTACGCAATGGAAAGTTCGTCTTCGGCGAACCGAAGATGGCGCGTTTGTTCTATATGGCAAGACGGCAAGGTGGCAAAGGGGCAAGATGGCAAATTTGCTGTTTAGCCGTTTAGCCCTCTTGCTATTTGGAGGAGGAAACAATGAGCATACTAACACAATTGAAATGCCCTGTTTTTAAAGCGGAAGGAATTCCGAAGATAGATGAAAACAGCTATGTCCTGAAAGTAGATGGCATGGTAAAAGTGGAAAATCAATTTTCACTTAATGATATAAAATCGCTTCCATTTAGCAGAATTAGTTCCCGTCTCACATCAGTCAGTGGTTGGTCTGTTCGCGCAGATTGGGATGGAGTAACATGGAACGATTTCATCAAGGAAATACAGTTAAGAGAGGGCGCAAATCACGCTACGTTCTACAGCTATGGCGGATATACAACCACTGTATCTCTCAAAGACTTAAGTAATCCGCGTGTTATGTTAGTGTATAGTGTGGCTGGAGAACCGTTAGAAGCAGAATATGGCGGTCCACTTCGCACTGTTATCCCGAATCTGTGGGGATACAAAAGTTGCAAGTGGTTAGCGAGGATAGAATTTTGCGCTGAAATGCGCGGCGGCTACTGGGAAGATAGAGGATACACCAGAAGCGGCGTTATCGAACCGAGCATAACTTTTGATGTTAACACTCGCACCAAACGTCAGATCAAAGGCGGTGAAATAACCGAGTTTTAGTATTTGGGGAGTGCAATGACTCGGTTATTGCAAAGTGGATATGATTACTGAGATTATTGAAAAACTCAAGAACTTTTTTGAAATTCGTGAGGAAGTACAGTTTGCTGTTCTCTTTGGCTCATTAGCCAAGGGCACTGTGAATAAACTGAGCGACATTGACATTGCGGTGATGGTTGCTCCGGAGTTCAAAGATACCTTTCCTTATGGCTATCAAGCGACGTTGACCGCGGACTTAATGCAGGAATTGAAACGCAACGATGTGGCTGTGGTTATTCTCAACAAAGCGCCGATTGCGCTCAGGTATCAAGTTCTGCGATATGGGAAATTTAGTCACATCCGAGATAAGCAGGCGCGTATCCAATTCCAAATTGATACAATCAATCGGTATGAAGATTTCAAAATAATTTGTCGAGTTCATGAGGAAGCATTCCTTCGTAGGTGGAACAACACGCCTTTATTAAGGGGGACAACCCTATAACTCCGGAGATGAGTCAATCTGTTTTGATGACTTTACGAGAGGGACGATGGATGCGAGTATTATATTAAAGCATAGAGAGTATGACGAAAACTTTTATGAGTACACGGTTTTGAACCCCCAAAAAATATATACCAAAAGTTTGGAAAATATGTTATAATATTTGTAAACCAAAATAAATCAAAGTAAGTTAAAAAGGTAAAAAATAGAATTAGGAGATTAATTAAAAATTATGAAGTTAGGGTATCGAATTTACGTCCAGATGAAAGAGCTTGGATTAACTCAAGCTCAACTCGCGGACCAGTCGGGATTATCTCAACAGATTATTAGCAATTACATCAATAACAAATTCAAGCCGGGTTATGATGCTATCCTTGCGCTTTCAAATGCTTTGAATGTCAATCCCTCATGGTTTTTTGATGCGTCGGCTGTTCCCACTGGGGATATCATCGTTTTTGGAAAGGTGCAGCGTGGTGGCACATTGAAAATTGGACATTTTTTGCCGATGGACAATCTGCCGTCACCGGTTTCACCCCAAAAAACAATGGGAATCGTTAGAAATCTATACTGGCTTATGTTTGACACATTGGTGCGCGGTGGGCTTTATTTAAGTGAGCCGAAGGCTGGAATGGCATATAATTGGAAACAAGGCGGAAACTATTGGCTCTTCGATATTTTTGAAGGCATGACTTTTCACGATGGACAAAGCTGCACCGCGGCGGATGTTGAGTATAGTTATCAAAAATGGATGTCGCACAACGAAGATAACAACCCTATACGAACGGCGCAGAGGCTTGATGCTCACACGTTTTTGTTGGAATTAAAGGAAGAACGCAAACTTTCTGACCTTCCAATGCCCTTTATTGTTCCTAAGGGTACCAATGATAAGAATTATAACTTCGTTGGCACGGGCCCATTTAAAGCCCTGGAGATTCAACCCGATTTTTGGAGATTACAGGCGCATAAAGGTTATCATCGTGGGAGACCATTTTTTGATGAAGTTGTGGTAAAACAGTATCAAAATCCTGAAGAATTGGAAAGTGCGCTTGAACAGGAACAGGTAGATATAGCACTAGGAATTGCCTTAGAAGATGAGCGCTTCAACGTGCAAGCTGAAGCCGCGGCGCCGGTCAGTTATGTCAAAAATTTACGCGCCCTGGAAGGCCGCATGATTTTAATGACCATGCTGAATGACATACACACGTGGTATTTTGAATCGAAAACAGAGCTTGTGCCATTTCCGAAAAGATTTGAAGCAGATGCTTCGCTTGGAGCTAACCTCAAAAGTCAGCGTCTATAAATTCAGCGATATCTACTTGCACTAGGGGAACAGCAAAAGGGCAAGAAGGCTAAACGGCAAGGGGGCAAAGGAATTGGGAATGCGGAATGCAAACTTTTCTTTTAAAAAGAAAAGTTTGATCAAAAGAAACACTGAGGAATTCCGAAATCCGAATTCGAGAAGTCATCTTGCCGTCTTGCCATCTTACCCCTTAGCCCTTTTTCCCTTCGCCCTAACTGTTACCGCACAAGAGCGATATGAGCACCGTCAAACCCGAGTATTCTGAAAATCAGGGAGCATATCAATTCAGTATTTGGTCCAGATTATCCATCACTTTCTGAAATGCTTCCACGTACATGCCCATTAACTCAAGGTTATTTGGCGGGTTCACATCGAAGACGTAGCAGTGAGAGTCAATGAACTCAACGGCTTTGGGATAATCATCTTTGTTATACTCTACTTTGGAATCCTGGCATTTCCAGGGACATCCCTTGCCGTATCCTATCCTATTCTGGAATATTTCCTGCGCCGGGACAGGAAGCCGCTGCCATTGTCCTGTCGGTACACCTTCTGCTCTCAGTGCTTCTTGTACTTTCTCACGTAGTGTTCTTGGAGAAATATCCAATCCCAGTTCCTCGGGCTTAAAGCCTACCACGTAGTTGTAATAGACATGATAACATTCCTCCGGGACGAAAGGCGTTTCGAGACCTTTTATTTTGTTCAGATGTTCAGTGAGAAAATTGCAGTTTTTGACGCGAAGGGCATTGTTTTCGTCTAATCTCTTGAGCTGGCTGCGGATAAATGCCTGACTAAACATATCCCCTCGATACATCCATCCCAGTCCATAAGCGTTGTATTGCTGCTCTTCTCGTTCTCTTCCGGGTACTACAAGTTCCCCAAAATATTGCAATAGCGCCGCTCTTTTATGTACCATTTCATCATTGGTTGTGAATAAACCGCCCTGACAACCGCTGCTAAGGGTTTTTGACGCCTGAGTACTGTAACCTGCCGCGTCACCCATAGAACCGCATGGGCGACCTTTATACCTTGCCCCATGTGCTTGAGCTACATCCTCTATCACTTTCAGATTGTGCTTTTTGGCTATCTCAAGCACTGGGTCCATATCCGCGGGCATACCGTGAATATGAACAGGCATAATGGCTCTCGTTCTTTCTGATATTTTAGCTTCAATCAGATTTGGGTCTATGCAATATGTTTTAGGATTAATATCCACAAAAACGGGTACAGCATTATGATGTAGCACTGCCGCTGCGCTTGCCCAGAAGGTAAACGCAGGAACAATAACCTCATCGCCCGGCTCTACTCCCACTCCAGCCACGCACATATGCAGCGCAGCCGTGCCGCTGTTTACAGGGATGCAATATTTGACACCCATGTATTCAGCCCACTCTTTTGCCAGGCCTTCCGATTGAATCCTCTGCTGTTCGGTTATTCTGGGAGTATTAAATACTTCCATCACAGCCTTTTTATCCGCTTCCGTAACTTCAGGCCAGGGCTTGATGAATCCCTCTGGTACAGTCCGTTTTCCACCGTGTATAGCTAATTTTTCTGACATTTTAATCTCCTTTTAATCCAATTATTTCTTATGATGGAACTTTTCTTCCAACTTTTTCTTTAAGAAAGAAAAAGTTGGAAGAAAAGTTTGGAAAAGCAGCCTGGTAACTTTCAGTTTTTCCGTTAAATGCGGCATATTTCAGAAAGTAGTTGACACTTAGGTAAAACATAAAACGTAAAACGTTATAGAGGCTGTTCTTCTTACGCGTTACACTTCACGTTTTACGGTTCACGAAAGTTTACGTTTCATGAATCCAACAGTGTAAGGTAATTTTGGGGGAAAAGTAAAACATGCCCCATACGTATCAACTGAAGGAATGAAAAAGGGAAAACTCCTATGGTATAATATGTAAAAATAGTTTTCAATACAATATTACCCACAGGAGATTTTCCAATGGATATTATATCACAAGTAGCAAATGGTATGCAATCTGTTTTAACTTATGCTGCTACTATTATCGTCAGATTGGCTTTATAAAAAGGTTAAGAAAGCTTACTGGAAGTGGCTTTGTCCAGACTTTGGTCTTTGGATGGCTTTCAAACCCTAACGCTACTATTGAAGAATTGACCCAGACCGCCGCGACATTGGCCATATCTATCACGCCACAGGGATTGGATAAGCGCTTCACACCTGTCTGTGCTCACTTTATTAAAAAAGTCCTTGAATCAGCAGTAGAAACAGTAATTGCCGAAAAACCGGTTGCAATCCCTGTATTGCACCGTTTTAACGTATGGGGGGGGGGCAAATCCACGCATATGCATACGCATCAACTTAATCCTGTGAATCAATTCACAGTCTAAGTCGCTCCAGTCGTCTCAAAGACGACTGGGAGTTGGTTTAGTCTACTTTTAGTGGACTTTAGCATCTTAGCCTGAACTTGAGTTCAAGGCGTTTGGAACGCACAAATTCGCGAACATCATTTTATTTTTTGTTAAATCTAATTTTACAATCGTTTTCTTTAACTTAGAAAAATCTTCGTCTCATTTTTGGGCTTCCTAAGCGTGAAGATTTAAGGTTGCTTTTGGAAAGCAAATTTGGTATAATCTTCGAAGATATTGTTTCGCAACTCGAATCTGTGCGCGATGTAGATGAATTGACCCAACTGTACAAACGGGCGCTTTACGCGCAGACGCTGGAGGAGGTTGGATTCCAAGAAATTGAAAACGCGGTTGATTGACGATATTCAATACCATTTATAAATAAAACGTAAAACGTAATGTGTAAAATTAGATCGCTTCTTACGTTTTACTCATTACGTTTTACTCATTACGGAGGTCTCATCATGAAAAAAACACAACTTTATGTAATCATCTTCATTCTTTTAGCTTTACCTTCCATGAGCTTTGCAGATGTTGACACCTGGACCAAGAAAGCCGACATGCCAACCCCAAGAAGGGCTCTTTCCACCTGCGTGGTAAATGGGAAGATTTATGTCATTGGAGGTTGGGATGGCGATAACTACCTTTCGACTGTAGAAGAATACGACCCAGCAACGGATACCTGGACAAAGAAAGCAGATATGCCAACCCCAAGAGGAACGCTGTGCGCCAGCGCGGTGAACGGGAAGATTTATGCTCTTGAAGCTGTCACTCCACCCACTCCCCAAGGCGTTTTTGATGTCCGCGTTATCAATCCCGATACGCAAGAAGCCGTTAAACCCCAGGGCTTCATCTCCGTCGGCGAGCTGGTCTATAACTTCCCGAATCCCTTCCGCGCCGAACAGGGCACTACTTTTCGCTATGTGACCACTGAAAAGGTCGAGTCCATCAAGGTACAGATCTTCAACCTCGCCGGTGTTCCGGTTGGCGTTGTTAGCAGAACTGGCAGTAATGAAGTAAGATGGTATGACCCTTTAGTGCATGCGGGGTTGTATGTGTATCGGATGGACGTGACGCTTGAGGGTGGGGGAGTGAGGAAGTTTAAGCGGGCGTTGGAGGTGTATAAATAGAACGTAAAGCGTAGCCGAATTCGCCAGAATTCGGGCTTCCCGCACTCTAGGCGAGTTCGGCTACCCGGTCAGGAGGGTAACAATATGGAAATTACTCATAACCCCTATCTCAATCGTACGATGATTCGAGATATTAAAGATTTTTACGGCAGGCAAAGAGAGGTAGCGAGAATTTATTCACGCATCGGGGCGGCGCAGCCGCAGTCGGTCTCCATTGTCGGCACGCGACGGATTGGCAAATCGTCCTTGTTAAATTTCATCTATCAGGAAGCCAATCGTGAGAAATATCTCAAAAACCCACAGCAGTATAAGTTTCTCTTCATTGATTTCCAGGAGCGCAAGAAGATTACTTTGCCGGAGTTTTTCCGTTCGTTCTTTGAATTGTTGTCGCGTGAATTTCATGGAGCCTTAAAAATCACTGAAGAACCCAGTTATGAGGGGCTCAAAGAAGTTATGGCCAGGATACAGCAAAAAGAATTGAAACTCATCCTTCTGTTCGATGAATTTGATTGTATCACGCAGAATGAGAACTTCGGCATGGAGTTTTTCGCTTTTCTTAGAGCCTTAGCGAACCGCTATAATGTGGCCTACGTCGTATCTTCCGGGAGACGGTTGCAGGAATTTTGTCATACCAAAGAGATTGCCGATTCACCGTTTTTCAACATCTTCTCCAATCTATTTTTGTATCCCTTTAGTCGTGAGGAAGCGTTGACATTAATCGGCGAGCCATCAAAAGCGGCGGGATATCGGTTAGATTCTATCGCCGACAGCATCATTTCGATGGCGGGTTATTTTCCCTTTTTCCTTCAGATTGCCTGTTCTGCGTTTTTTGAATATGCTCTGGAGGACAACGTCAGTCCTCAAAATGCGCCGTTGTCGGCAATTCACGAGCTTTTCTTAGAAGAAGCGAGTGCCCATTTTGAGTACATCTGGGACCATTTTACCGTGGACCAGCGGCAGGTTTTATTGCACCTGGCAGAGGGAGAAAGTCTGCCTGAATCTGAGCAATATCTGGTAAGAGAACTACAAAAACAAGGCTATGTTCTTCTGGAAGAGAAACAACAACAGTTGTTTTCCAGTCTCTTTCGCGAATACATTCTAAATGTAGCATCGCTTGAGACACCAATTGCGGCTTCCGAGGAAATCCAGCGCCTCGCGCGCATTGAGCAAGAATTGCACGATGCTCAAGCGATGCAGCGTTCTCTTTTGCCGTCAGAAGAACCCCTCTTTGAGGGCCTACAAATAAGCAGTTACTTTCGCCCGGCGACTGAGATTGGCGGAGATTACTACGATTACCTTTCGCTCCCAGAGACGAAGTTGGGAGTTGCCATTGGTGATGTTAAAGGACATGGCATGCCGGCGGGTTTGTTAGCCAGCACTGCTTCGGGGTGTTTGCATACCACGCTGGAAACTACCCAGTCCGTCGCAGAGGTTATGCGCGTGATGAATCGACGGATTTATGAAGTTAAAGGCCACATGTTTATGACGTTCTGCTTCTCCGTTCTGGACACCGCGCACTTAACACTGACTTCAAGCAGCGCCGGTCATCCGTTTCCGTATCACTACCGCGCGGCAACTGGAATCCTTGTGCCCTGGGAACTGGGTAACTTGCCGTTGGGAGTGATGCCGGATTGCGACTGCTCGGTCTACTCACACACCATAGAGAAAGATGATGTGCTGGTCTACTACTCCGACGGACTTGTTGAGGGTACTAATGCAGAGTTGCAGTTGTTCGGCTTCGAACGCTTAGAAAAGGCGATTATCCAGCATGCGCACCAGAAGGCGTCTGACATAAAAGCAGCCATCCTAACCGAGTTTTTCACCCATTGCCAACAACATGAGCAAGAAGATGATGTGACCTTGATTGTCATCAAGTTTATTGGTGCCACATAATATGATAAAATAACCTCAAACAAGGTTCACAAATTCGTCTTGACTTTTCGTGGAATTTTTGGTTTATAATTCGATATAAAATCAAAACGAAAATTGAAAAATCAAGATACAGATTGGAGTCACTGATGTCAGGACCATTGAATGGAATTAGAGTGCTTGACCTCACACGTGTTCTTGCAGGGCCTTATGCGACAATGATTCTCGGAGATTTAGGCGCGGAAATCATCAAGATTGAACAGCCTGGTTTGGGTGATGAAGCCAGAGGCGTCGGCCCTTTTAAAAACGGCGTCAGCCTCTATTTTATGAGCATCAATCGCGGCAAGAAGAGCATTACGCTCAATTTGCGAACAGAACGCGGAAAGGAAATCTTTTTGGATTTAGTAAAGCAGTCAGACATCGTCATCGAAAATTTTCGCCCAGGCGCTATGAAACGGTTGGGATTGGATTACGCGTCTATCAAGCCTCATAACCCTAAAATAATCTATGCTGCCTGTTCTGGATTTGGGCAAACAGGCCCATACTCAACGCGTGGCGCGTATGATATGATTATTCAAGGCATGGGAGGAATTATCAGCATAACCGGCGAACCCGGTCGGCCGCCTGTTCGGGTCGGCGCTTCTATTAGTGATATGACGGCCGCGATGTATACAGTCATCGGCATTTTGTCAGCTTTGCACCATCGCGAGCAAACGGGCAAAGGACAAATGGTCGATGTGGCAATGCTGGATTGTCAGGTGGCAATTTTAGAAAACGCTATCGCCCGGTATCTGTCAACGGGTGAAATACCGCAGCCGCTCGGTTCCAGACACCCTTCATTTACACCGTTTGAAACCTATGAAACTCAGGATGGATATGCTGTATTGGCTATCGGTAACGATAATCTCTGGGCAAAATTTTGCACTGAAGTCGGTTGCCTACAGCTTATCCATGATGAACGCTTCAAAACCAACGCCTTGCGAACTGAATATTACGACGAATTGCGGCCGATTCTGGCGAATATTATGAAAACGCGTACCACCGACCAGTGGGTTGAGGAAATGGAAAAAGCCGGCATTCCATGTGGGCCGATTAATACGATAGATAAAGTCGTGCAACAACCGCAGATTCAAGCGCGCGAGATGATTGTCGAAGTAGAACACAACAGCGCGGGAAAAGTTAAGATGGCAGGAATTCCGATTAAACTTTCTGACACACCTGGCAAAGTCGAAGCACCTGCGCCCGATTTGGGTGAACATACATCGGAAGTGCTTTCAGGACTACTGGGATTGAGTGATGAAGAGCTTACAAGGTTGCGAAAAGATGATGTTATTTGAGTTATAGACGCGAATACATTACAGTTTCATTAAGAAAGGTGGTTCAAGATGAATAAAAATTTGAACGCTCCAAATGAGAAAATTATAGGTGCGCCTGTTGTATATCTGAAAGATATGGGAAAAGTAGTTACCTTCAAAAAGTTCGTCAAGCATTGGGAAGCGAACAAGCCTCAAAAATCGGATGTACTCGCCCGCATCAATGCCATTCTGCAGAATTATGAGAAAAAGTATAGAATGACAACGGAAGAATTTGTCAAAACTATCTATGTTACACCCGATGAAGATACAGCAGATTTCCTCGACCGGGGGATGGCTTATAGAGCGTTCCGCCGCTTGACAGAGGGAGATTCTGAAAATGGAGCCATTACTGGGAAACCTGATTAGTCGTAGAGTTTTCGAAATTGTTGAGATTGTAAATCATTCCAGATATATCGCAAACCCTTACTTCCTTACAGAACATGATGATTTTGACGCAAGCATTTTATGTTGGTTTCGCGATTCTATAACTTTTGTGGATGGGTCCCTGGATTGATGATTGTTGATTGTTGATTGTCTCCGACAATTCGGAGAATTGTTGATTGAAAAAACGTTTCTTTCAATCGCCAATCATCAATCGACAATCGACAATCCGAGGGTCATTCCCACACCATAAGCACCTTGCAGGAGTTCCAGATGTTAAACCGTTTTCTGGTGAACTTCGCGCGGTCATTTCCGAAATTGATGCTCTGGTCGAAGCCAACCTTACAGGAGAATAATAGAAACCGAGTTTTTGGGAAAAACTCGGTTTCTGTCTATATATCTACCGAGCAGAATACAGTTTTCGTTTATTTTCGTAAACCAATTTGTAGTGTTCCTTTCGTGCCAGTTTCGACGCCGCAGCTTCATCGACGATGATTGTCGCTTTCGGGTGCATCTGAAGGGCAGAAGATGTAATTTGGGATGTAACCGGTCCTTCCACGCATTTTGCTACAGCATCAGCTTTATTTCCTCCATTGGCAAGCAGGATGCAATGTTTGGCTTCAAGAATTGTCGCTACGCCCATGGTGATAGCGAATCGCGGAACATCTTCTTCGCGCTCAAAAAATCGGGCGTTGTCCTTGATTGTTGATTCTGCTAGCCCTTCAATATGGGTTCTGGAAGCAAGCGAGGCGCCCGGTTCATTGAAAGCGATATGACCATCGCTGCCAATCCCTAAGATTTGAATGTCAATTCCGCCCGCATTCAGAATTTGTTCTTCATACCATTCGCAATGAGCATCAAGGTCTGGCACAACGCCATTTGGTATATGGATATTCTGTGGATTGACATTGATGTGATTGAACAAATTATCGTACATAAAATAGTTGTAGCTCTGCTCATGACTGGGCGGAAGTCCGACATATTCATCAAGATTAAAAGTAACTACCTTAGAAAAATCCAGCCCTTCTTCTTTGTGCAGGCGAATGAGCTGTTGATATGTGCTAACTGGGGTACTTCCTGTCGCAAGTCCCAGCACAAGATTTGGTTTTCTCTGTAACGCCGCCTTAATTATCTGCGCGGCTTCTTTACTCATCTCTTCCTTATTGGCTTTGATAATTACTTCCATTTGATTCTCCTTTTTCTGTTATTTCTTGCTATACATTTTTCAACTTAAAATGGCAAGGAGTCCCCGTCTGATTTGGAATGAAATGGAAAATCAGGAGAGGAGGAATTGCCATGATATTCCTAGACTCCCTCGGAGTAACTTGACTTTGGACACAGAACACTGTCCTAATCTTTTTCCTTCAGAATCACAAACGCTAATTACCTTTGTTTTATCTGTAGGCAATCCACAAACCCAACCACGATAGTTGTTCTTCCCCTGGCGCGCCGATACATAGTCTCCCTTACGAAAAAACGTGCTGTTCGCTGTGCCTCCAAAAGAGGGGCGAATACCACCCCTTTGGAAATTTTGACGATGCAAAGAACGTCTGACAAACTCTAGTCATCTCTTACGTTGCTGTCACTCCGCCAGCAAGCCCCGACTGATTTGAAAAATCAGTCGGGGTAGTTGACTCCATTATGGTAACAGGTCAGATACCCGGATGACCGCCTTCGGCGCGGCAAGGGGCGCGATGGTTTCTCCTCTGCGGAGACGCATGACATTGGCGTAGCCATACTGGAAGGGTTTAGTTGAGTCTGGTTGCGGGTCACGATGGACTTCGAGAACCTGTTCTGGGATATTTATTATCCAGTAGTCTTGAATACCAGCGCGAGCATAAAGGCTTGCCTTCTCATGCTGGTCGAAGTCCAACGTGGTGTCCGACACTTCTACCACCAGCAATGCAGTCTTAGGATGTGCAGTGCGATAGTCCCGAAACGAACCTGGCACTACAGCGATGTCCGGCTCTGGCTCGGATGCAAGGCCAAGGGAGAGCGGCATCTGCGGGCGCACGCAGAAACTAGACCCAAAAGCGATTCGTAATGTTTCTTGAACGGCGCTCGTGCCCGTGCTATGGATAGGACCTTGTGGTGGCATCTGGAAAATCACTCCTTCTATAAGTTCCACGTGCTCGTCGGGAGCAAAAATGCCCACTTCACCCATACGGTAGTATTCTTCCCGACTCCATTGACGCAGGACAGGTTCTGTTTCCAACCGTGTCCACAACTCGTCATAGTCGACCGCAGGTTGAGGCGCGGTCGGATAAGCTTCCGGCGGTTGGGCAGGGGTTAAGAATTGGTCATTCATATAGTTCACCTCTTTTTATGTACTATCACTAAATATCTGAGAAGTTCTTTTCGATTTGCCAAATGAGCTGTGTTGCGTGATACGTGATGCGTGATACGTGATATGAAATATAAATCACTCTTCACGTTTTACGTTTCACTCTTCACGATTTTCAGTCTATTTTCACAGCTATCATCGTAATATCATCGAACTGCTGAGTACCATTGGAAAATTCAACGATTTTTTGATAGATTAGACTTATCAAATCTTTAGCATTTAGATGGCAATTTTCGCGCACCAGAGAATATAAGCGTTCTGCGCCAAATCCTTCATCTTCAGGATTCAACGCATCTGTGGCTCCGTCGGAATACAATAAAAACACGCAGCCACTATCCAATGATTCACGCCCTTCCTGAAAAGGAAAATCTTCGAAGAAACCGACCAGTGTGCCACCGATTTCAAGATATTTTTCCTCTTTGTTATGCATGTTATATAAAAACCCCGGTGTGTGACCAGCATTGACATAAGTAATATGTCGCGCTTTAATATCTAACACACAATAGAATAGGGTCAGGTATTTTTCATCAGGTATATCTCTGAATATAGCGTTGTTCACCAGAGAAACGGTATCGCTAACGGAGTGATGATTTTCTATTTGTGTTCGAAGCATAGCTCGGAGCGTAGCCATCAACAATGCCGCTGGCACACCTTTACCTGAAATATCTCCGACCGTTATTCCCAGTTGATTTTGGCCAATTGGAATAAAGTCATAATAGTCGCCTCCTACCTCCCTGGCCGGAATACTAATTCCTGACACGCTTATCCCTTCAATAGCCGGTGGTTCATCAGGCCAGAATTTTTGCTGAATTTGACGGGCAAGAGTTAGTTCCTGTTCGAGACGCTGCTTTTCCAATTCCTCGGCGTGGAGCCGCGCATTTTCCAGGGCAATGGCGGCCTGGTCTGCAAAGGCTGAGAAGAGGCTTATATCTTCATTGGTGAAAGGAGTGCCATCCAGCTTATTTATCGCTTGTAATACGCCGATAATTTCGCCATTTGGGTTTTTCATGGGAACGCAAATAATTGACCGCGTTTTAAATCCAGATGCTTTATCCACATCCCCGTAGAATCTAGGGTCGGCTGAAACATCCGGCACTGCTACCGGTATTTCATGCTTTGCAACCCAACCGGAAATGCCTTTGCCCGGTGGGATTCGAAGTCCTGATAACTCGGCGCTCACAGGCCCAGTGGGGATACTGATAATCAGGTCACCGGTGTCTTTATCCAAAATCATAAGTGAACTGGCTTCTGACTTCATCACACTCTTCGCCGATTTCATAATTAACCATAATAACTTATTCGGCTCAAGCGTGGAATTGATAATGGCGAGTATTTCTACTAACTCTGCCATTCTAATGCTTCTATCCACAAATGGCTCAAGAATATTTTCAAGGAGGTCAATATATCTGGAGGCAAGTTGGGTGTTTTCTTCTGTATTATTAGCCATGTTTTTCACCACTAAAGGCAAGGGGCAAGAGGGCAAAATGGCTAGTACACGTCGGCAGAAGTTCTTAACCCCCGTTCCTGCGCGTGCACGTTAACGGATAAAAAAGAAGCCACGAATAGACGCGAATATTCGCGCATAAAAAGAAAAAACCTTCGCGTTTATTAGCGGAAATTCGCGGATAAACAGAAAGGCCACGACAGAAAAAAGATAGGGTCAAGAATTTTCGCCCACGTGTACTAGAGGGCAAGAGGGCAACAAATAGCCCCTTTGTCCTCTTGCCCTTCAGCCCCCTAGCCCAAAAAGTTCCTCCCTTTCCATACCACTTTGAATAATAATCCGCAAATGCCACAAATGAGTACATAAACAATCTGGCAAGGTTCCAACAGCGGGAAATATTTCAACAAATCCATCCTATTGAATAGTTTTAAGCCCCTCAATACCAATAGGAACTCGGGTATCAGCTTGAGAGCCAGAATCATAAGCATTGGTGTCCACGACAAAGCGCCGAATACCGAAAGCAATAAAGCAACAGGTAGAAGAAGGTAAAATCCATAAGCGATGACCATAAAGCAAACCAACGATAATCGATTCTCGGTGCTGTTCGATGCCCAACGAAGACGTTGCCGTAGAAAGTCTTTTACTGTTTTCATTGGACGGGTCAATACAGTAACACCAGAATGACAAACTGGTTTAATCTGCCACTTCGAGTATCTATCAACCCATTGGAGAAACATATTGTCTTCTGCGACAGTAAAACCTAAATTAACAAATCCGCCTAATTCATCATATACCTGCCGGCGATATGCCAGATTATTACCTGTACATGCCAATGCAACCCCCATTTTCAATCCACCTGCAAAAGCAGAAAAAAGAGAGAGAAGTTCAAGAGACTGAAGTTTAATGAATAGCGAACGCAGTCTTCTTGTAAGCACACTATCTTTGGGGTAATTCTCAACTTTTGCGCATCCCTCATCCAACATTGAAAATCCAACTATGACTCCTATCGCGCCTTGGTTTTGCCAATCCGTGTCATAGGATGTGACCATGTCCTCAATCCAGGTATTTGGGACAACACAATCTGCGTCGGTGCTAAGAATTACTTCACCACGACAGGCTTGAATTCCCACATCGAGTGCCATCTGCTTGCCCATCGGATTTCGGCATTCGGAAATCCCCCCTCGCCCCCCTTTGCTAAAGGGGGGTTGGGGGGATTTCCGTTGCTTCAGTCTTTTCGATTTTCCCAATTGCTTAATCGCTGCATTTTCAAATCGCGCATCGTCTAATTTCAACACTGTCAATATTGGATTGTCAGTAGCAAAAGCGCGCGCAATAGAATACGTGTTATCAGTGGAATGGTCATCAACTAAGATGACCTCATATTGTTCATTCGGGTAGGATTGCGCCAATAGCGATTTGAGACAAGCGGGCAACGTATTTTCTTCATTCCGGGCTGCAACAACTACAGAAACGTCAGGTAGACACCCCCCTGGCCCCCTTTGGTAAAGGGGACAACCTTTTGGAAAAAGGTCGCTTGGCTCATCCCCCAGGCATGCGCATGGAAGATTAGATGTATCAATCGCAGGATACGTCTCTCTATTTCGTAGCCTCAAAAGGCCAATCCCAAAAATGGTAAGCACAATAAAATAGACAGAACCTAAAGTAAGCGTAAAGATTATAAAATATAGCATGTGTTTAAAGAGTAAAACGTAAAGAGTAATGAGTGATGAGTGAGACCATGTTAGGATTGTAATTTCCGATGCGTAATACGTAAAAAGATTACGTATTACGCATTACGCATTATGTCAGAAGCATCAAACCTAAACCAGTATGAGTTGTAACTTATCACTCATCACTCATCACTTATCATGTTTCACTTTTCACGTTTCATTATTCATTCGGCACATAACGAATTATCAAGCCCCATTCACCAACTGCCCAACAGTATTGTTTGCTACCATCTGGCGTTTTAAATACCGAGATGCCGCGTAGATTTGTCGAGGTACCTGTATCTTCACGTTTCCAGGTTTTGCCGCCATCTTTTGTATGGACGACAGTTCCGAAATCTCCGCATGCCCATCCGATATTTTTATCCAAAAACACAACGCTATGCAAAGAATCTTCTGTATCGCTTTTTTGCTGTTCCCATGTCTTCCCTCTATCAGTGGTATGCAAGATAGCCCCTTCGTTTCCAATAACCCAACCCTCTTTGTCGTTGACAAAATAGGCTGCCTTTAAATCATTTGCGATATCCACTTCTTGTGTCTCCCAATTTTTTCCTCCATCAGCGGTGTGCATGATTCCTCCAAAAGAACCGACCACCCAGCCAATTTCTGGAGTAGCAAAATACAGACCATCAAGGTTTCTCCGGGTTTCCCCCACTCTGGCGCGTTGTCCAGTCATGACTGAAATCCACGTTTTGCCGCCATCAGTGGTTGTTAGCACGGTATTGCTTTCACCTACCGCATAACTGATGTTTTCATTAATCATCTGGATACCTGTCAATCGGCTTCCCACATTAACGCAAATGTTTAGCGCATCCTCCCCTTTTATGATAGAGTACGCCCGTCGATTATCAGCTATCGACCATTTGCTTCCTGTCTCTTCAAGCGAGACTGTAGCTCTATCAGAAAGTGAGATTTCCTCTTGTTTAAACGTCTGTCGCAATTCCTCCGAGATATTTTGGTTGTCTAAATCACTTTGAAACTCCAGGCCAATGCTAAACAATATCGCGTAAATGTCTTTCCGTTGTACCCATGTTTTTCCACCATCCTCAGTTGTCAGGAGAGCGGTTCCACCTCCGAAACCACCACCAGAGGTTGCGCCAGCAACTACACCGTATTTTGCATCACGAAAGTACACACACCATAGCATTGGTGGCGCTTCAGTGTCAGTGGGTTGTACTTCCCATGTTGTACCACCATCTGATGTATGCAAAATTAAGCTTATACCAACAGCCCAGCCATTGTTCTCATCAACGAATGATATATCTGTTAGGTCACCTTCTACTCCATCGTTGCGGAGAAAATCATCATTTCTGGCAATTTGCCATTTACCATCGGCCCAAACTATTGGGCTCAAGGATAGACTCGCAATGATGATAAATAGGCACAGGGTAAATTTTGATTTCATTGAATATACCTCCTTGTTATAGATTTTTCTTGGCATAGTCTATGCCTGTAGAATAAAAATTGGCTTCCGTGTAGTTGACTATTCGTATTGCCATAAGCATCTTTCAGAAAATATTTTAACCTTTTGAAACCGCAGAGAACACTACCCACCCCTACCCCTCCAAGGAGGGGAAGACGCAGAGGACACAGAGATGGCTTTGTTTTATAGCTAACTTCGTTTTTCTCTGCTTCCTCTGCGCCCCCCTCTGCGACCTCTGCGGTGAGAAAAAGCGATTAGGAAAATTGCAAAAAATTTTTTGAAACTCGCTTAATCCAGTGGATGATATATGCGAGTTGGGTCAAAATCTTCAGGCGCTTCAAACGCTCCCATAAACTCCTTCAGTAGTTCTAACTGTTCAGGTTCGATTTGTCCCTCCGTAAGGCGAAGCCGTCGGTGAGCGAAGCGAACATATTTAGAAAGGTCAATACCACCATACCGGTCAGTTTCTGAACCCTCCTTTTTCTGAGAACGATTAACCAAACCTTCAAGTCCCGTTTTGCGGGATGCCGAGAATCGGAACCTTTCCAAAAGTTGCTGTTGCTCTTCAAATGAAAGTTGTTCAATAAACAGTCGTTAATCGTGCAAAAACGACGGCGCAAGTGGTAAAGGTTCAAAGGCGCTAAGGTGTAACATCCTGTGCGCAGCGAAAACCGTGGCTGCTGCTCGTAATCGTCGGTTCGTAGGTGACGTGGGAGGCGCAAAACAAGCGGTTCGGATTGTCTTTCCACGCCCCACCACCGCGCACAACGCTCTTCGCTACCCATTCCCCGACGTTGCCTAACATATCCATCACGCCGTAGGGACTGGCTCCATTGGGGAAGCTGCCTACGGGCGCGGTATATTGGTATCCATCGTCAATGGCATTGGCGTTGCATTTTAATCTATCCGTTCTCCCCCACCTGTACCCCCAAGGATGCATTCTGCCATCAATACCACGCGCGGCCTTTTCCCATTCCGCTTCGGTGGGGAGCCGTTTGCCTGCCCATTTGCAGTATGCGACAGCGTCATGCCAACTGACGCCTACCACAGGCTGATTCGGCTGGTTGAACTTTTCATCGTTCCAATATGCCGGCGCTGCATGCCCTGTTGCGTCCATGAATTGCTTATACTGTGCATTGGTCGCTTCGCACCGGTCGATGTAAAAAGCATTCAGAAACACCTTCTGCCGATGCAGATGTTCATAGTAAGGGATGTTGGTTTCGCCTCTTGAAACGCCCATGATAAACTCGCCTGCGGGAATGAGAATCATCTCCGCGCCATCTTTACCGATAATGGTAGATTGGGGCTGTGCTGGTTGTACCGCTGGCTGTGGCTCTACTGGCTTTGGAATAACCTGTGCCGGTTGCTCAACAGGTTTTGGTGCTTCTATCACTTGAGGCGCTTTTGCGCAGTTGACGATGAATATTAGCAATGTTGCTAATATAAAATAAATTTTGGGTAAAGGTTTTCTTTGCATTTTAAAGCCTCCTTAGTTTTTATTATTCGTATCCTTTGACAACTCGAAGCGTTTGTCAAAGGACGAGGAAGATAGAAATCTACGGCTGAAACGGAATGGTTATTTCCTGGCTTTCGCCCACTTCAAAATAGCTAATTTGTGTGGATGTAACCTTAATCACCTTGCCCATTCGTTTTGCGGCAGTATTGAATAGCGGATGTCTAAATATCTTGCGCACGACATTGACGAACTCTGTTCTATGTACATCCACACAGATTATGCAATAACGTTTGTCCAACCTCTGGCGTTTGTAGAAATCTTTGCAATCCTTTGTAATGAAGGTAGGTGTCTTGAGTCTCTTCAATAAACTTATTATATACTCATCATCCACATTGCTTGATAAAAAATGAACACCAATCTATTTTACTTTTAACGGACGCCGAAGCTGAGATACGTTTTCCGCCTCAATATTTATGTCTAAAATGTTATTGGGTGATGGCATTTTTATAATTTTGTTGGTAAACTTTCTCTAAAGCGTCTATTGCTAAATCTATCGCTTCCCCAATTGCTTCCTTTGATATTTGTCCACGCCAGGCTTTTACGATTCGCTCGACAGTGTCTCCATAGGCAAAATCTTTTAACACCGGCGCTACCAGCCTCCTTGTGCCATCAAAACAGACCTGTCCGCCACATATCTTGGGATGGCGTGTGATGTGCTTTGTGAGAAATTCAGTTCCTTCCGCTGGAAACGGGTATTTTTGCTTTTTCATCCGGCGCGCTATCAATCGACGCGTTGCCTTTTCACCAATTGTGGCTTCCAGTTCATCCATCTCTTTTCTGAACTTTTCAACGAAGGCATCCAAATCAAACGGTTCTGGGTGGTCGTAAATTTTCCCCATGGCTTCGATAGCTTGTTCCATGGCATTTTTTATCTCTTCCTTGCTAACCTTTCCCTGCAGTGCACCTGAGATTTGGTCAATGCTTTTTCCATGAGCAAACTGTTCCAGGGTTTCTCTGACGGGAACATTCGTGCCGTCGAAGAAGAGTTTTCCATTGTGGATAATCATGAATTTTTCACCCTCCGTGTTTCTTCGAGAACATTCAAAATCTCCCTCGTAAACTTCTCCAAAGTCTCAATTCTCGCCTCCATACCCTCATATATTTTTTCGTGGTCAATTCTCCAGTAAAGGTGAACTAATAGGTTTCTAAACCTCGCCATATCCGCCATTTTTTCTGCAAGATCTGAAGAAATTAGATTTGCCGTCCTGAGACTACGAAAGACAGAAGCATAATCAGACGCAAGTTCCAGGTTCATTGTCGAAATCAAATGATTTCCAATATTTACACAAGATTCAATCGCAGTCTGAAACTTCCTTTCGACAACCGTTTGCGTATCCTCGTCCATTAAGTATTCATCCTCAGAAAGCGCTCTTTTTTCCCTGAGTTTCTCTATATCACTCTTTATCATCCGGAGCTGTTCGATTATCTTCTCCTTATCTAAACTCATACCCGTTTCTTTCATCTGCGACTCAAAATTGAGCAAAGCCATGCGCCTGATTTTCTTAGTTTCTGGATATAGGTTCATGATGTGTTCTTTAAAGTTGCTAACCTCTTCAGGAGCTCTACAAAATAAGACTTTTCCTTCCTTGAGTGCTGAAAAAATCAAATTGAGTGGTGTGTCTCTCAGATTTACCAAAGATATATCGTCTGTTTCAAAAAGGCGGCTCAGTCTGTTATAAAGCTTTTTGTCTAATTCTTCAACGCAAGAAGATTCCAAGCCATCAACTGGGAGATAAGCGATATCAATGTCGCTTAGAGGAGTTTGATTTCCCTTAGCATAAGAGCCGAATAGCCAGAGAGCCAAAAGGTTATCAAAAGTCTCCGCGATCTTCTCAATGAATGGCAATTTACCTTTTACGTCAATATGTACTCCACTTAGTTTAGCAACCATAGTAAATCAACGCCTTACAACTTGCTCAACATTTCGGCAAGCGTCTCGGACTTATCTATAAATTCATTATACTTTTTCACGGAATCATTGTCAACTAAATTATTCATGCTAATAGGAAATTGTCGTCCATTCATTTCAAAAGTAATACTATCCCACTGAACCGCTTTCACATTAGGACGAAATTTCTCCAAACTCTTTCCTCTGAAATATGCGCGTGTCCCACCTGGCGGATGAAAAATGGCATGGTGAATCTGTTCATCGGTTATGACCCGACGCATTATGCCCTTGCGCAAAAGTTCGTAGTATAATCCAGATTCAGTGTCAATATTGTGGTATTCTAAGTCAATGCTTTGAAGCCATGGGTCATCCCAGGTCAATTTTTCTGATTCGATGAATGTCTCTAAAAGCCATTTTTTCGCCGCCCAATCCAATCTATCGAACAAACTGGCGGGGTCGTGTTCTAATTTATTTAGAACATTCTCCCACTCTACTAAAACCCAATCAGTATCATAATCTCTGTCGGAAAGATGCTTCTGGGCTAAGGACAGATATTGCCGTTGTAAATCAATAGCGGAGATAGTTTTACCATCGTTGAGTTTCACTTGCCATTGGTACATCTGGTCGCGCGAAATCTCTTTGATGTCTTCGACGGGATTTTTCAAGCTGAGTTCTTTGGGTATTAGCCGCTTTTCGATTAAATCGATGACCAACGCCGTTGTCCCAATTTTCAACGCGGTGGCATATTCGGACATATTCGCATCGCCGACGATAACATGCAAACGCCGATATTTCTTCGGGTCGGCGTGTGGTTCGTCGCGAGTGTTGACGATTGGCCGATTGGACATCGTATCTACACTGACTTCCACGGTGAAAAAATCCGCCCGTTGTGACAATTGAAAGAAGCCTGCGGAATATAACCCCGCTTCTGTCTCTATGCCAACCTTCCCTGCGCCGGCAAAAATCTGCCTCGTTACGAAGAAGGGCATGATACTATTTTTGATATAATCAAACGGCACGTCGCGGCTCATGCAATAATTATCGTGGCAGCCGTAACTATGTCCATGAAAATCGGTGTTGTTTTTATACAGCACAACCGTTTTACCATTGAGTTGCTCGCTCCGCCGCCGCGCGCATTGTTGTAATATTCGTTCACCTGCTTTGTCATGGGCGATTAATTCAAACAGGTTATTGCATTCTGGAGTAGAGTATTCGGGATGTGCATGGTCATTATACAGCCGCGCTCCATTTATTAACACACGGTCACTTTTGACTTCTTCAAACGATAAATTGCGTCTTCGGTCTTCTTCTTGATGCTTCCTCTCGTCAGGATGTTCTTGCAATTCCTCCGCCCTAAACCCGCGCGCGTCTTTGAATGGGTCCTCAAGGCTATAATCCCACTTAGCTGTTGCAGAAGCGTTAGTGAAGTCATAATCATCTAAAAATTCCTCTTCGTTTCTTTTGATGGAACTGTTCATTCTTCTTATTTTCTTTTGATCAAACTCCAAACTTTTAGAAAAAGTTTGATCAAAAAAGAAAAGTTTGGAAGAAAAGTTTGGGTCATCTAAACGATAATTTTTTATTAACTCAATTGATTCATCTACGGTGTCAATCTCTTCTGTTCCATCAATCGTAATGCCGTATTCTGTTTCAATGCCAAAAAGTCGTTGCATGTTTTATCCTTAGAAACTGAACGTTATCTTCAAAGTGTTAGGTGCCACGTCCTTGTGGGGTTTTACGGGAAAGTTCTTCCATCAACTCCATCTGGATTTCCTGAATCTCCAAAAGCCTCTGCCATTGATGCATAAGAAGGTGGTCTATTTTCTCATGTAGATGACGAATCTCCAATTCCGCTTTAAGATTTATTCTATAATCGTGTTCAGCTCGCAAACGATCTTTCGCTTCCTGGCGGTTTTGACTCATCATAATGATGGGAGCTTGAATAGAAGCAAGACACGAAAGGATTAGGTTGAGAAGAATGAACGGATATGGGTCAAATGGCTTTAAAATTAGTGTAAGGCTATTTATGGCAATCCATAAAGAGAGCATAACAAAAAAAATAATGATGAAGCGCCAACTTCCGCCAAATTCAGCAATCTTGTCGGCCAGACGCTCCCCGAATGTAAGTTGTTGCTCAAATTCAATGTTGATATTCTCAGATAGGAGTTCATGCTCCTCCAGGCTTTTCACAACCTGTTCTTCTAACGTCGAAAGTTCGCCTTTCTCTGTTTCGAGAACATCCTGGACGTACTCTGTCCTGAAATGATTGAGGTCAGAAATGCAAATAAATCCACTGGTTGACCAATCGGGATATGTCTTCCGAATTGTCTCGGCGATAGGTTCACGAATCAATTGCGCAGGTATAACCTCGGTTAATTTCTTTTGCTCTTTGCAAATCTGACAAAGGACAGTCTCTTGTTGTTTCTTTGTCATGTTATTTTTACCTCATAATCCAAGTAAGAAGTTGATAAAATGTTAAAAGCGGGGACATTACATCCCCGCCTATTTTAGTGCTCAGGTATGCGGTTTCAGATTCCAACCGGCAATCTTCTACTAGATCATTACTTTTTTCCTCAGTGTTTCTGTTGATCAAGATTTCGACAGGGTTTCGATACGCCAACTACTCAACTGTTCTTTCACTTCGTTCAGGACTTTGCTCAAGGACAAGCTCTAAAGCTCAATCCAAGACTTTTCTTTCCCTCTTATCCCCTGACTAAAAGGGGGAGGGAGTTGTTAAAGAGGGTTAGGGGAGCTATTGAGCGTTGCGAACAGGATTTCTCAGAACACCGATTTTTTCGATTTCAATCTCTACTATATCGCCATCTTTGAGTCGTTCACCAAGCGCATGTCCTGTTCCTTCAGGTGTGCCAGTTGAGATGACGTCGCCTGGTTCGAGGGTAATGTAGCGCGAGATGAATTCGATTAATTCGGCGGCGTTGAATATCATATTACCCGTATTGGAATCCTGCTTTGTAATTCCATTGACCTTCAAGGTGATTTGCAAGTTATCGGGGTTGGGAATTTCGTCCTTCGTCACCATGCATGGTCCCATCGGCGCAAACGTATCAATCCACTTGCCATTTAGCCAGTCAAAAAAATCATCCATTTCACGCGCCACACGTTTTGTCTCAATGCGCAATTCTCGTTCAGAAACATCATTGACGATGGTGTAACCCGCGACATAATTGTAAGCCTCGCCAGCGGAGATAAACTTGCCGCGTTTGCCGATGACGACACCAAATTCAGCTTCCCAATCAACCCACACAGCATTCGGTGGGATGATGATAGGTTGTTCGTGAGCAATTACGGTTATGCTGGGCGGCTTCATAAAAAAGCGCGGAGTTGTCGTCTTCTTCTCCGGGGCTTCGCCGCCGCCTTCCCTGATATGTGCAGCATAGTTACCGGCTAATAACAACAGCTTTGGCGGACAAGGTACCGGCGCTTGAAGAACACCTTTGCCCCATACAGCTTTAGCTGGATTCGATACAGCATAATCTATTGCTTTCTGTGCGGCTTCTTTGGCCGCTTCGCCTTGATTGAGGTATGTCATCATATTCCCAAGCGACCTCTTCTTGGCACAATCGGGAAATGCAACTTCGTAAGTAGGCTTTAGGTCTAAAATTTTAGCGTTGATTAAAGCCCCAAGTTTGGACACTCCGGATTCTTCAAAACTAACTAATTTCATATATTCCTCCATTTCCATTAAGATAAGAGTGATGAGTGATGAGTGATTTTATATTTACCTCTGATGTGGAATTAAGTGTTTTTTGATTCTACAAGATAAAACATCTCACATCAAAAGTATTTATCACGTTTCACTCATCACTTATCACTTATCACGTTTTACGTAGTAAACTTGCTTACATTCTCTATATCATCATTACTACCCACGACAATTAAAATATCATTCTCCTCAATCATATGGTCGGCTTCTGGACTTTCAATGATGCTTTCCTCAATAACCGTAGGGCCGCCGGTTGCCGATAGTTTTGGGGTTCGTTTTTTGATTGCAATAATATTGATACCATATTTACGACGGATTTCCGATTCCCTAATAGTTTTGTTCCAAAAACGCCGGGGTGCTCTCAATTCTGCGATAACCCTATCTCCAGATAACGGCACATAATCCCAGATAGCTCTTGACGTCAGATTTTGAGCTAATCGTATGCCTGATTCTGCTTCAGGGAGAACAACTCTATCGACTCCGATTAACTCCAGAATTTGCTTTTGAATTTCTGATTCGGCGCGCGCTATCACTGTTTTTACGCCGATATTTTTCAGCAGCGCCGCTGTTAGCACATTCGCTTCAAAATTATCCCCAATAGCAACGATTGCGGTATCAACTTCATTTATTCCTTGTGCTAATATTGCTTCTTTATCAGTACTATCCAGACGCACCGCGTAAGTCACGATATCTTTGACTTGTTCTACCGCTGGCATATCTTTATCAATAGCTATTACTTCCGCATTCCGTTCAGCTAAACTGATAGCAAGTTGTGAACCAAACCGTCCTAATCCAATAACTGCGAATTTTTGCATTATGACGTCCGCCTCTTACCTTTTTCCTTGTCTATGACAAGGAATCAAACTTTTCTTTAAGAAAGAAAAGTTTGATTAAAAGAAATAATTGGAATTATTGTAGCATTATTGTTAATGGAATACAAGAACAAAAAACCAAACTTTTTTAAAAGTTAGTTAAGAAAGAAAAGTTTAATCAAAAGAAACACTGAGGAATTTCTAATATTGCAATTTTTTCTTGCAGTTTTTAAGTAGGGTGTGTTAAAATATATTGTTAGAAATTTTCACCAGGAGAGTATTTTGACAGTATCAATTTTGCTTTAAATTCAAGATTCCATCTTGACTTATAGCATCCAATCCAACGGATCGTAGCGGAGATTCGTTTGCCCGAAGGGGCAATTCATTTTACTATGACAGGAGTAGTCACAGCTTACCTGAAAAATTATAAGGGTTATCCTCTTTAAATAAAGGGGGGCCAGGGGGTTGTTTTGGCTAATTCGAGATGAATTTTAAAGTCGGAAAACTTTCAAAGTTACTTTTGCTAACTTTTGGTTTATTTATATTTTGTTCAATAATAGTTGCAATATTAGCGCAACCTATTGAAGCAAACCAATATAAAATTCGGGTTGGTGACGTAATTGATATTACTGTCGAAGGATACCCCGAATATAGTCAACAGCGTACTGTTCGTATTGATGGAATGATTTCGTATCCAATCATTGGCGAGATAAAAGCTGAAGGGCTAACTACGACAGAACTTGAAGAAACTATATTCAGAGCTCTAAGTAATCGTCTGAGTAGTTTTACAAAAGTATACGTCAGTGTGGTTCAATTCAAACGGAATTCGATTTATGTATTTGGAATGGTGAAAGAACCTGGGCGGTTCTCTTTTGAGACAGAGGATATTTACTTTCTTCAAGCTCTTACGTTAGCCGGTGGTGTTGATTACGAAAAGGCGAGTTTGAAGGGCATTCAAATTCGCCGAGCAGGAAAGATCGATAAGATGGTAGATTTAACTCCACTGATTGGTAATGCCGAAAACATAGAAGATTTTAAACTTCAACCCGATGATGTAATTTTAGTGCCCAGTCTATTGCAACAACAGCCGATTTTTGTTACAGGCGCGGTTTTAAAACAAGACCAATATTCCATCACGGAAGATAGAATCCATGTTCTGAAAGCATTGCGAATGGCTGGCGGCCCTGAACAGGATATAGCGGACTTATCGAATGCTATGATTATTCGAGCAAATGGTGATACCATTCCAATCAATCTCGAAGTAGTGCCGAACCCCGGCTCTGCTGACGAAGCAAATTTTTTATATCCCGGCGATGTGCTTCACATTCCTAATGCCTATGAGGAAGATAAAGTCAACGTTGTTGGCGCTGTCGTGCGCCCTGGGCAATATGCTATCAAGAGACCAGTTGATATGATAGAAGCGATATCCTTAGCTGGTGGATGGTTAGAAGATATTGCAAACCTCAAGAAGGCCAAAATTATTAGGGCGGATGAAACACAAGAAAATGTTAATATCCTTGAGATGGTTGAGACAGGCAATATTGCAGGCAGCCCAGTGCTAAACCCAGGAGATACACTTCAGATTCCCAAGCGACTTCGTATCAACTGGTATGCTCTTTTTACCGTAACATCAATTGCTTCTCTTATTTACAACATTCTTAAATGAATGATTGCGGTTGGAAAAACCACGTTCCAAGCTTTTTCTTTTCCTAAAAGAAAAAGTTTGGAGTTTGATCAAAAGAAATAAAGAGGAATTTATTAGAATCAGAAACCCAGTTTTGGGGAAAAACTTGGTTTCTTGGTGACATTGGCAAGTTGAATTGAGGTGTAAAAATGCGGCAACAAGATATTCAATCTCAAAAGGAAGTAAAAGTAGAAGATTACTTTTGGATTATCTTCCGTAGTAGATGGAGCGTTCTTGCAATCCTTTTAGTGGCGTTGATAACTGTTTTTGTCAAGAATGACATTTCTCCACCTGTCTATGAAGCGACCACTAAAATTTGGATCAAAGAACAAGATAGTCAAATGCCGATTTTTGAAGAGGTTTTTTCCTTAGGACTTGGTCGGATGTCGCGTATGGAAACGTTGCGTGAGCTTATAAAAAGCTGGTATGTTGTTGAGCAAACAGAAACGGAACTCCAATTATCTAAAACGCCTTTGGAAAAACATGAAGGTAAATTTATTAAATGGATATCGAAATTATTAGGCGTCAAACTAAATGGACGGACTAAAGAAGATCTTTTGACTCCAGAAGAACGTCGTCGAAAAACTATTGAAGACCTCTTAGAAAATCTCACCGTAGAAATAGTTCGCGATACAAATGTGATAAACGTGACGGTAAAGCAAGCTGGAAATGCGGATGATGCACCAACCCGAGCAACTGATATTGCTAATACTATTGCCACGATTTTCGAGTATTCTATGAAGGAAGATATGAAGAGCTCAATGCGACAAGCAGAGCAGTTCGCAGATAACCAACTTAAAATTGTTGATGGAAAGTTAGAGGAAGCAGAACTGAATCTTCAAACTTTTGAGGCTGAAAATAGAACTATCTCCCTGGATGACGAAGCGAAGGCAATTGTTGAGGTTAGATCTGAATTAGACCGTCAAATTTATCAAGCAGAAGCGAGTAAGCAAGAAGCAGAGGCTCGAATGCAAGCGTTGATTCAAGAGTTAAGTAAGACGGACGCAACCGTTCTTTCGGCTGAAACGCTCGCACAAAATCCCATATTACTTAGCTTACGAGAAGATTTGACCCAAAAAGAAATTCAATTGGATTCTCTGAAAAAACGTTATACAACGACAGATAATCTTGAAATTAAAATCGTAGAAGGTGAAGTTGAGAACCTCAAAAACAGAATTGCTGCTGAGACGGAGAATATTTTAAGTTCGACGACGAAATCCCTCAATCCCATCTATCAAAAATTAAAGCAAGATATTATTGTTGCTCAGTCTGATGTTATTGGATATGAGGTTAGGACGGCGGTTTTAGAACAACGGAAAAGCAACTATGATGGTGAAATTGAGAAATGGCCTGAGAAGAAGATCCAGTTGTTGCAATTGCAACAGGAATTAGCCATGTACCAAAAAGTTCGGGATTCATTGCTTGAAACGAAGCAGGAAGCCGGAATGGCTAAGGAGGCAGAGCTTGGAAATGTGCGAATTTGGGATAGGGCCATTAGACCTCAAAAACCTGTAAGCCCTAGAAAAATGTTAAATAGTCTCTTAGGTGTGTTGATTGGTTTGTCATTAGGGATAGGTTTGGCATTTCTGCGGGATTATTTTGACAACACCTATCCATCTTTGGAGGATGTTCAGCGCGAGATTGAATCTCTTCCGGTATCAGTATCTTTTCTTGGTGTAATTCCTGCAATGGAAGCAACAGAGGAACAAAGAATAGGTCTGATGACCCATGATGCACCTAAACGTGGCCCTGCTGAAGCATTCCGAATCGCGCGCACGAAGCTTCAATTTCTGAACGCGGAAAAACCCCCCAAAATTTTATTAGTTACTAGTTCTACGCAGAGCGAAGGAAAAACTACAATCGCATCAAATTTAGCCATCACCTTTGCTCAGATGGAGAAAAAAGTAATACTTGTGGATGCAGATTTACGTAGACCAGCATTACATAAAATATACGCCGGGGCATTAGCGAAACCTTCTAACGAAGCTATATCATCCCGAGAATCTGAAATTACAGAGAAGACGAATGGGTACGAAGCGAACACAAATCCCTCGTCTTCCTTGGATATGCAAGGTACAAATCTTCCAGACACCAGTGATAGTATAGGCATTATGATTACTGATGATAATATCAGAAAGCCTGGGTTATCAGAATTGTTGTTGATGATGAATGAAAAAGAACCACTTGAAGCGCTTAAAGAAGTTGTTAAGAAAACAGAAGTGGATAATCTTTACTTACTAACTAGTGGTACAATTCCGCCGAATCCATCGGAACTATTAAATTCAGAGAGAATGAAAGAAGTTGTTCATCTATTAGAGCAAGAGTATGATTACGTTATCATTGACTCTCCTCCAGTTAGAGCTGTCGCTGACCCGGTTATTTTATCAACCTTAGTTGATTGTGTTATTTATGTTGCTGACATAGTTAAAACTAAGAAGCCTGATATAAGATATGGTCTTGAAACACTTTCAGATGCAAACCCTCGTAATATTGGTCTAATCTGTAACCTAATAGAACCACAGTATGGTGGATACTACGGTTATGGCAGATATGGATATAGCAAATATGGTTACTATGGGCGATATAGATATTCAAGTTATTACTATTATTACTATTACTATGCTAGCGACGAAGAAGAGGAAGAAAATAAGGAATCCAGGAAAAAGAAGAAGCGTAGATTGTTGCCCGGTCGTAATAATAGCAAATAACCTAAATTGCTAATTGATACGACTTTTTCAGTTATCGCCTTTTGCGGTAAAGATAAGGTGTGAAGCGTGAAATGTGAATTTCGCTTGTCACGTTTCATGCTTTATTTTTTTCCTCTTATTTCTTTTGCTCAAACTTTTCTTTTCTTTCTTCCTTAGTGTTTCTTTTGCTCAAACTTTTCTTTTTAAAAGAAAAGTTTGGAAGAAAAGTTTGGTTACGTTTCATGCTGGCTGCAAATCCTCCCGAAGTTTCCAGGTCTTCGGGAGGATTATTTTTAGGAACCATTATAGATATTAAGGTGTGTATTAGATACTAACTAACTTTCAAAGATAAACTTTGGCGTTGGGATGGTAGGCCTTGTCCTGCGTGGAATGGCAGGATACAGTCTGCGTTAGAGTAGCAGGATCTGGATTTATATATAAGATAATTACAAGGAGGCATTAACATCATGTTCAAGTCAGCACCAACGAAATGGACTATAATCATCATTATTGCCGCAGTCTTGGGCTTAACATTTGCCTTAGGATTTAATAACTTTGTATCCCAATCTGCAATGTCGTTTGCGTCGGACTCAACAAGACGAAACTTGAAATCCGAGTTGATGAGCACAAGGCAAACAAACAGCGATATTAGTGATATGGAGTATTTAGAGCGCGCTAATAGAGCGTTCATAAAGATTGTGAACCAGGCGAAGCCCGCGGTGGTTCAAATAGCCACTACTAAAAAGATAAAGCAACGTGACCCCTTTGAAGATTTTCGCGATTTATTTCCCTGGGATTTTTCACCTCCAGAACGTGAGAGAGAAGCCCAGGGCTTGGGCTCAGGTGTGATTGTGACTTCGGATGGTTACATTCTGACAAATAACCATGTCATTGAAGGCGCTGATGAGGTTATAGTATACCTTCCAGATAACAATCGGGAGATTGATGCAAAGGTTATCGGCCGTGACCCTGGAACAGATGTCGCTGTTATTAAAGTAGACGGAAAAAATCTTCCCATTATTCCTATGGGTAATTCAGATGAACTTGACGTTGGCGAGTGGGTTATTGCAATTGGCAGTCCTTTTGGTTATGCTCAGACCGTCACGCGCGGGATGGTCAGCGCAAAAGGCAGGTCAATATCTGGCGCCGGCCAAGATAGATGGTTTGACTTTATTCAAACGGATGCGGCAATCAACCCTGGAAACAGTGGTGGTGCGCTCATTAATATTCATGGAGAGTTAATAGGTATTAATACATTAATAGTGACAGGGTCAGCATTTAGTCAATCAAACGCCGGTGTGGGATTTGCTATTCCTATCAATCTTGCCCAGAATGTCATGAAGGACTTGATTGAAAAAGGCGAAGTAGAGCGCGGCTGGTTAGGAGTTTACATCCAGGATATCGATTACGATATGGCCGAAAAGCTTGGGTTGAAAAACACAGATGGCGCGCTTGTAAGTCAGGTGCAATCGGATAGCCCAGCAGAAAAAGCTGGGTTTAAAAGCGGAGATGTTATTGTGGAGTTCGATAGAAAACCGGTGAAAAATTCAGGGCAACTACGCATCACAGTGGCATCTACTGACATTGGAAAACCAGTTGACGTCAAAATCATCCGGGAGGGGAGAGAAAAAACAGTTAGTGTTAAAATCGGTAAACTTTCAGGAGAAAAGATCGCTTCCGCCAGTGGAGAAGTTTCTTCAGAGGATGTAAAAGCTTTGGAAGGACTGAAAGTAAGTAACCTCACCCCTGAAATAGCCGAAAGATATGGCTATGAAAAGGAAGATGGCATTGTCGTTACTGAGGTTGCGCCAGGAAGCCCCGCCTACAAAGAAGGAATAAGACCGGGAGATTTAATTAAAGAGGTAGAAAAACAAACTGTTACAAACGTGAAAGATTATAGAAAAATAGCAGGAGAATTGAAAAACAAAAAGTCAGTCCTTCTTTTAGTTAAACATCACAGTGGCACCACAGGCTTTGTTTTATTAAGAAGTAAGTAATAAATATACAACTGATAATGCGTAATGCGTAACCAAACTTTTCTTTAAGAAAGAAAAGTCCCCTTCCCTCCTTGGAGGGGCAGGGGTGGGTAGGAGGGGGTAGGGGTGGGTGATCAAAAGAAATAATTGGAATAAAAAAGTTCCATCATAAGAAACACTAAGGAATTTTACGCATTACGTATTACATTTTAGCTTCGAAAAACCGCCAAGGTTTCTTAACACCGAATTTAAATCTTAGCGTTTTCCTTTTTAGTTTTTGTTTCTGAGTTTGTGCTTTTTGTATCGGAAGCAGGTTCCTTTTCATTTTTTTCTGCCTTTTTATAGTTTTCACTTCTATAGTCTGTGAGATAAAAACCCGACCCCTTGAAAATAATCCCTGCACCTGCACTAATCAATTTTTTAACAGGGCCTGAACATTCTGGACATTCCCTGATAGGTTCCTCTTTTATGTTTTGAAAGCGTTCAAATTTCAATCCACACTTTTGGCATTGATATTCGTAGGTAGGCATCTGTAATATCCTCCTTAACAATATTATCTTTTTTTCTTCGCGATGAGTATTTGGCGTTATATTTTGGACTTTTATTGGACTATGGGGAAATTTAACAAGATAGAGTTACTAATCCTTGAAAAAAACAATAAATTTTAACTTCTGAAACATGGTATGTCAAGATTAAATTTGTTGTTGTTGTCAAGTTATATAAAAGGAAGTGATAAATTTGACAGGTTTGGTAAAATATGCGCGCGGGGATGGATACACAAGGTTACAGGAAGTTGAACAAACACATCCATCTCCTGATGAAGTTGTTATCGCAGTAAAAGCTGCAGGAGTATGTGGTTCTGACTTGCATATATATCATGATGAGATGAAGACGCCCCTGGAAGTGCCAGTTGTTATTGGTCATGAATTTAGCGGAGAAATAATTGAAGTTGGTTCAGCAGTTGAGGATTTTAAAATTGGAGATAGGGTAACTGCAGTGCCAAATATATGGACGTGTGGTAAATGTAGATATTGTAGGTCTGGATACATAAACCTTTGTTCGACACGCCGGGTATTAGGTTACTCATCCAATGGAGCTTTTGCGGAAAATTGTACAGTGCCTGTGCGTTGCTTATATAAACTACCGGAAAATGTTGATTTTTTAGCAGGCGCATTAACTGAACCTCTGGCATGTTGCACCAATGGGGTTATTGAACAAACTGGTATCTCTGTGGGTGACTTTGTTGTTATCACGGGACCTGGCGCTATTGGATTATTGACTTTACAGCTTGCTAAAGCGGAAGGTGGCATCGTTGCAATTTGCGGCATATCGGGAGATGAGGAACGGCTCCAACTTGCTAAAGAATTGGGAGCGGATTATACTATCAGAGTAGATAAAGTTGCTGCTACTGAAATGATAAAAGGGTTTACTGATGGCTATGGGGCTGATGTTGTATTAGAATGTTCAGGCGCCGCGGCCGGTGCCTCATTAGCGCTGGATATTGTCAGGAAACGTGGCAAGTATACTCAAATGGGATTATTTGGTCATCCGATAGAAATTGATTTTGAATTAATTGCCTACAAAGAACTGCAGGTTACGGGATTTGTTTCGCAAAAACGTTCATCGTGGGAACGAGCTATCAAGCTGATGGCATACGGTAAAGTTTCAACAAAGCCGTTGATATCGCACCAATTTCCTCTTGATGATTGGAAACACGCATTTGAAATGTTCCAACAACGAACAGGAGTGAAATTAATTTTAATTCCTTAAGCGCTACAGCCGCGCTTAGCTAAACTAAGATTTTGGGTGCTTCTGACTTGAGTGTGGAAACTAAAGAACAATATTGCTTCCCCCTCACTTCGTTCAAAGGTCGCAATGACAAGCCAAAAATGGTCATTGCCCAGATTTTTTTGGGGCAAAGTATGAGAGTGCCAGTAAATTTTTTCTTGACAACACATGGGTAAAATGATACACTTTAAAAAGAATAATCTGAAAATTTTTTGAATTTTTTTTGAAAAATTGCATTTTTTTCTTGACAATTTTTTGAAAAAAATGTATAATTATTTATCTTAACATAACCCAAAATTCACAGGGTTAAAAATTGCTCTTTGAGAATTAAATAGTTCATCCTATGTAGTTAAATGTGTTGGGTAACTGTTAATTTATGACAGTTTTCTAATATAGAGCCTGATAGCCATTTTAAATAATGGTTTAGTATAGATTTTAGTGGAGAGTATGATACTGGCTCAGGACGAACGCTGGCGGCGTGGATTAGGCATGCAAGTCATTTTAATGAAGTCTTCGGATTTTATTAGAGTGGCGAAAGGGTGAGTAACACGTAGGTAATCTACCTTCAAGATTGGGATAACACTTCGAAAGAGGTGCTAATACCGGATACGTTCACGTTTTCGCATGAAAATGTGAAGAAAGATGGTGTTTTCGGACATTGTTACTTGAAGATGAGCCTGCGGCCTATTAGCTAGTTGGTGGGGTAATGGCCTACCAAGGCGGCGATGGGTAGCTGGCCTGAGAGGGTGGTCAGCCACATTGGGACTGAGATACTGCCCAAACTCCTACGGGAGGCTGCAGTCGAGGATATTTCGCAATGGGGGAAACCCTGACGATGCGACGCCGCGTGAGGGATGAAGGCCTTCGGGTTGTAAACCTCTGTGTTATGGGAAGAAACGTAGGTTAGTGAAAGCTATCTTACCTGACGGTACCGTAATAGAAAGCCCCAGCAAACTGCGTGCCAGCAGCTGCGGTAATACGTGGGGGGCGAGCGTTGTCCGGAATCATTGGGCGTAAAGGGTGTGTAGGCGGCCGTGTAAGTCTTATGTGAAAGTGCTGGGCTCAACCGAGCAACTGCATTTGATACTACATGGCTTGAGTATAGGAGAGGGAAGTGGAATGGGTAGTGTAACGGTGAAATGTGTAGATATTATCCAGAACACCGGTGGCGAAGGCGGCTTCCTGGCCTGATACTGACGCTGAGGCACGAAAGTTAGGGTAGCGAACGGGATTAGATACCCCGGTAGTCCTAACCGTAAACGATGGGCACTAAGTGTAGGAGGTATCGACCCCTCCTGTGCTGTAGCTAACGCATTAAGTGCCCCGCCTGGGGAGTACGGCCGCAAGGCTAAAACTCAAGGTAATTGACGGGGGCCCGCACAAGCGGTGGAGCATGTCGCTCAATTCGAAGCAACGCGAAGAACCTTATCCAGGGCTTGACATCCTTTGATAACCATAGAAATATGGTCTTCCCTTCGGGGACAGAGAGACAGGTGCTGCATGGCTGTCGTCAGCTCGTGTCGTGAGATGTTGGGTTAAGTCCCGCAACGAGCGCAACCCTTGCTCTTAGTTGCCATCGGGTAATGCCGGGGACTCTAAGAGGACTGCCTGCGACGAGCAGGAGGAAGGTGGGGATGACGTCAAGTCCGCATGGCCCTTAAGCTCTGGGCTGCACACGTGCTACAATGGCTGGTACAGCGGGAGTTGAAACCGCGAGGTGGAACGAATCCCTAAAAACCAGCCTCAGTTCGGATTGTAGTCTGCAACTCGACTACATGAAGTTGGAATCGCTAGTAATCGCGGATCAGCAGGCCGCGGTGAATACGTTCCCGGGCCTTGTACACACCGCCCGTCACGCCATGAAAGCCGGTAACATTCGAAGCCGGTGGGCTAACCCGCGAGGGGGGCAGCCGTCGAAGATGAGATCGGTAATTGGGGCGAAGTCGTAACAAGGTAGCCGTATCGGAAGGTGCGGCTGGATCACCTCCTTTCTAAGGATTGTTTTAACTTTCTAATAAACTGTATGATTAAATTAGAAAGTTGAAACCCTAGGTCGATTTCACATTTACTACATAAGACTGCTTTTTGATTTTCAGAGAGCAATATAATTCATTGGGCTTATAGCTCAGGTGGTTAGAGCACACGCCTGATAAGCGTGAGGTCTCTGGTTCGAATCCAGGTAGGCCCATTTATTGTAATCGTGTGGGGGTGTAGCTCAGTTGGGAGAGTGTCTGTTTTGCAAGCAGAAGGTCAGCGGTTCGATACCGCTCATCTCCACTTGTAGCTGAAGTGTCCATCGCTTCGGTTTTTGTTCTTTGATAACTGCATAATAAGGGTATTGATGTTTACAAGCTTTAATTGTCAAGCTACTAAGGGCTTACGGTGGATGCCCTGGCACCAGGAGGCGATGAAGGGCGTGACAAGCTGCGATAAGCTCCAGGTAATTGCTTATAAATGTTAATCTGGAGATTCCCGAATCGGGCAACCGGGCAGAGTGAATGCTTTGTCACCTCTGTTTGAATTCATAGGACAGAGGAGTGAACCAGGAGAAGTGAACCATCTCAGTATCCTGAGGAAAAGAAAGAAAATTCGATTTTCTCAGTAGCGGCGAGCGAAAAGGAAAAAGCCTAAACCAAATAAATGTTCAAGCCCATATGCGTTGTTTGTTTGGGGTTGTGGGGGTAACATCGGATGAAAATATGGTTTCATCAAGAAGTTATAAACTCTGTTTTATAGTTTAATTTACCTGGAATAGGTAAACCATAGAGGGTAATAGTCCCGTAAGCGAAAAAAACGAGCTTCTTGGATGTTATTTCCGAGTACTACGATATATTCAAGTTCGTGGGAATCCAGGTGAACCATCACCTAAGGCTAAATACTACTTGGTGACCGATAGTGAAGAAGTACCGTGAGGGAAAGGTGAAAAGTTCCCCCGTTAGGGAAGTGAAATAGTACCTGAAACCGTATAGCCTACAAGCTGTGGAAGCGCTATGTTCCCAATGCAAATTGGGAAAAGGCGTAACTGCGTGCCTTTTGTTTAATGAGCCGGTGACTTACTTTGCGTAGCAAGGTTAAGCATATCTTATGCGTAGCCGTAGCGAAAGCAAGTCTGAATAGGGCGTTGAGTTGCGTGAAGTAGACCCGAAACTGATCGATCTATCCATGGCCAGGGTAAAACGTATGTAACAATACGTGGCGGTCCGAACCCACCAAGGCTGAAAACTTGGGGGATGAGCTGTGGGTAGGAGTGAAAGGCTAATCAAGTTCAGTGATAGCTGGTTCTCCCCGAAATATATTTAGGTATAGCCTCGTGTGTTTGCCAGCGGTGGTAGAGCACTGATTGGACTAGGGGCCCTACCAGGTTACCAAACCCAGTCAAACTACGAATGCCGTTGTCTAAAACACGGGAGTCAGACTGTGGGGGATAAGCCTCATAGTCGAGAGGGAAACAGCCCAGACCATCAGTTAAGGCCCCTAAATACGAACTAAGTGGTAAAGGATGTGGAATTGCCCAGACAGCCAGGATGTTGGCTTAGAAGCAGCCATTCATTTAAAGAGTGCGTAATAGCTCACTGGTCAAGTGGTTTTGCGCCGAAAATCAACGGGGCTCAAGTTCGTTGCCGAAGCTATGGGAAGTTAGATGTTTAATCTGATTTCGGTAGGGGAGCGTTCTATAGTAGGATGAAGGGAGATCTTAAGAACTTCTGGACGAATTAGAAGTGATTATGCCGGCATGAGTAGCGATAAAACAAGTTAGAAGCTTGTTCGCCGAAAGTCTAAGGTTTCCTGGGCAAGGTAATTCCTCCCAGGGTTAGTCGGTACCTAAGCCGAGGCTGAAAAGCGTAGGCGATGGAAAGCAGGTGTAAAATTCCTGCACCACCTCATAGACGATAAAGACGCAATGGGATAACACAGGCATTAGAACCTACCACCGGATGGACGCGGTGGGCTAAGCCCGACAGAGGATGTCTCAGGCAAATCCGAGATATCATAACTCTGAGAGGTGATGGGGAGTCCGTTATGGACATAAACTGGTTTGGTTGTTTGTCAAGAAAAATCTCTAGCGAGTCTGTAGGTGACCGTACCGCAAACCGACACAGGTAGACGAGGAGAGAATCCTAAGGCGCTCGAGAGAATTCTCGTTAAGGAACTAGGCAAAATGGCCCCGTAACTTCGGAAGAAGGGGTGCTTTGAGTAAGCGATATACTTACGTGTAAAGCTGAAAGAAGCCGCAGTAAAGCGGCCCAGGCGACTGTTTACTAAAAACACAGGTCTCTGCTAAGTCGTAAGACGATGTATAGGGACTGACGCCTGCCCGGTGCCGAGAAGTTAAAAGGAGGGGTTAGTCCCGAGCAATCGGGACGAAGCTCTGAATCGAAGCCTCGGTAAACGGCGGCAATAACTATAATTGTCCTAAGGTAGCGAAATTCCTCGTCGGGTAAAATCCGACCTGCACGAATGGCGTAACGATTTGGGCGCTGTCTCAACGAGATACTCGGCGAAATTGTAATACCGGTGCAGATGCCGGTTACCCACAGCAAGACGGAAAGACCCCGTGAACCTTAACTACAGCTTGATATTGGGTTTTGATGTAACATGTCCAGGATAGGTGGGAGGCTATGAAGCTGGGACGTCAGTCTCGGTGGAGCCACCCTTGGGATACCACTCTTGTTGCATTAGGGCTCTAACTTCATTCTGTGAATCCAGATGAAGGACAGTGTCAGGTGGGTAGTTTGACTGGGGCGGTCGCCTCCTAAACTGTAACGGAGGCGCCCTAAGGTTCCTTCAGCGCGGTTGGAAATCGCGCGTAGAGTGTAAAGGCAGAAGGGAGCTTGACTGCAAGACACACAGGTCGAGCAGATGCGAAAGCAGGGCTTAGTGATCTTACGGTTCTGTATGGAAAGGCCGTGACTCAACGGATAAAAGGTACTCCGGGGATAACAGGCTTATCGCTTCCAAGCGCTCATAGCGACGAAGCGGTTTGGCACCTCGATGTCGGCTCATCGCATCCTGGGGCCGTAGCAGGTCCCAAGGGTTCGGCTGTTCGCCGATTAAAGCGGTACGTGAGCTGGGTTTAGAACGTCGCAAGACAGTTCGGTCCCTATCTGTTGTGGGCGTAGGATATTTGAGAGGAGCTGTCCCTAGTATGAGAAGACCGGGATGGACGAGCCTATGGTGTACCAGTTGTCACGCCAGTGGCATTGCTGGGTAGCTATGCTCGGAAGGGATAAACGCTGAAAGCATCTAAGTGTGAAGCCCGCCTCAAGATTAGATATCCCACAGAATAATCTGGTAAGGCCCCTCTAAGACTAAGAGGTTGATAGGCCAGAAGTGTAAGCAGTGTGAGCTGTTGAGCTTACTGGTACTAATTGGCCGAGGGCTTGACAATATTCTATATTCTACCTTTATTATGCAGTTGTCAATTTATTTTGACAAATTAATACATTTTGGATTTATATAATTTTCATCTTAAACAGTGTTACGGTGGCAATAGCGGAGGGGAAACACCTGTTCCCATTCCGAACACGGCAGTTAAGCCCTCCTGCGCCGATGATACTTCGAGGGTAACTTCGTGGGAAAGTAGGACGTTGCCGTAACACCCAAATTTTAGTAATCCGGAGGCAGAAAAATGCTTCCACTTATATCCC
>Ga0194113_10000252_pt1 | contig 66629 bp, 75 predicted proteins | sample TA2MahC200mmetaG_FD_146193 | JGI IMG/M metagenome (GOLD analysis project Ga0194113, IMG submission 146193) | Freshwater microbial communities from Lake Tanganyika, Tanzania - TA2015017 Mahale Deep Cast 200m | ecosystem: Environmental > Aquatic > Freshwater > Lake | place: Tanzania: Lake...
GTCTTGAGATTTACTCCTGCTGCAGTGGTGACACCAACACCAACACCAACACCAACGCCAACGCCAACGCCAACGCCAACACCAACGCCAACACCAACACCAACGCCCACAGAATCAGCCGTTGCTTCTCCATCTCCAACTCCCACAATTGCGGCACCAACCCCAACTAAGGCAGCAGTAGCTAAGCAAACTACTATTACTTGTGTTAAAGGTAAGACTGTTAAGAAAGTAACCGCGGTCAATCCAAAGTGTCCTAAGGGATTTAAAAAGAGATAGTTCTGTAAATCTGCTCTATCCAACTCCTTTACTCTGAGTCAAAAACACATATATACCGTGCGTGATCATCAATATTCTTATCAACCATTGTTAATTTCCAAAAAGGTGAGAAGATTGCCTTGCATGAGTTGGTTTGACTCTATTCAAACCTGGTATCGGCTACGAATCGACAGAGATTGTCCCTGATGGTGCCTTTCTCTGTTGATCCCCAGATTTGCGAAGATGATTGGCAATATAAGTAGTAGTAAGTTGATCGAGCTTTCTCTCGATCTGGCCCGTTCGGTGGAGGTGATAGTTCAATCAAGAAAGCTTTTTGCCGCGAGAAAATGTTTTTCTCGCGTGATTTTGACCTAAAGCCCCCTTTGCTTCTAATATCTGCCCTCTCACCAGAGACTGCTGGTTTCAAATCGCAAGGTTTGAAGTAAATGTCGAAAGACAACCCGCATAGGTTCGAGCGGATACCCCGCGCGTTTCTATGCGACGGGGTTTTTTTATATTTATCACCCAATCAGTAGGTACTTCTTCTGGGGAATATAAGTAGAAAGGAAGTTAGATGGCACGCTCTGATAAGGCGGCATCAGTTGCTGAATTGGTTGAAGACTTTAAGTCTGCCGATGCAACTGTTGTTACCGAGTATCGCGGTCTAACCGTGACTGCAATTAAAGAGCTACGTCGCTCACTTGGTGTTGGCACTAAATATAAAGTTGCTAAAAACACCTTGGTAAAGATTGCTGCAAAAGAGGCTGGAGTAGAGGTCGCTGACTCACTACTAACTGGCCCAACTGCTGTTGCCTTCGTTCAAGGCGATTCAGTTGCAGCTGCAAAGAGCTTAAAGAATTTCCAGAAGGAAAATCCATTCTTAATTATTAAGGGTGGAATCTTTGAAGGAAAAGCAGTAACAACAGCTGAAATCATGAAACTTGCCGATCTTGAATCGCGCGAAGTTCTCTTGGCCAAGCTTGCTGGCGCTATGAAGGCATCTATGGCAAAAGCCGCTAGAGCATTTGATGCGCTGCGTATTAAGAGAGAAGCTGAATCTGGAGCACCTGCTGCGCCAGAGCAGGCTGCCCCCGCTGCAGAAGCAGCACCAGTTGCAGAGGCAACAACTCAGGAAGTTGTAGCCGAAGCAGCGCCAGTTGCAGAAGCAACAAACGAGGAAGTTGTTGCTCAGGCAGCGCCAGAGACTTCTGCGCCAGTAGAACCAACAGAGAACGCTTAAAGAAAAGGAAATACGAAAATGGCAAAACTAAGTAGCACAGACCTATTAGCTCAATTCAAAGAGATGACTCTTGTTGAGCTCTCAGATTTCGTAAAGGCATTTGAGACTGAATTCGATGTCACTGCCGCAGCGCCAGTTGCTGTTGCAGCAGCAGGCGGGGCAGCAGGCGGCGGAGAAGCTGCAGCAGCTCAAGATGAGTTCACCGTAGTAATTGAAGATGCCGGCTCACAGAAGATTGCGGTTATTAAGGAAGTTCGCGCCCTTAATTCAAGCCTCGGTCTAAAGGAAGCAAAGGATCTTGTCGATTCAGCTCCAGCAACCGTGCTTGAGAAGGCCGATAAGGCAACAGCTGATAAGGCAAAAGCCGCCCTTGAGGCAGCTGGCGCAAAGGTCAGCATCAAGTAAGTTCTTTGATAAGCGAGCCCCCCTTATACAGGGGGGCTTTGCTATTTCTTGAGCCTTGCCCCTGATTAGACAGCGGCGTGTCGCAAGGGATATCCTGCCCCCTCGCTCAAAAATCACAGGTCAGGCATATAGCGGCTGAGGCCTTTCGTTTGCTGTGCGAGCACGAAGAGATTTAAGAGTTATTAAGAAAAACTTAACGAAGTAGTGACTAACTTTGGAAGGAAAACTCTTGGCCGCGAAAACGAAATCATCAGCTCCTAACCGCATTTCTTTCGCCAAGATCCGCGAACCACAAGAAGTTCCAAATCTATTAGCTCTGCAAATCGAGAGCTTTGATTGGTTACTTGGCAATGATGCCTGGCGCGCAAGACTTGGTAAGAATGAAAGACCAGATCGAGGAGAAATTCCTAAGACCTCTGGACTTGAAGAAATATTTGAAGAGATCTCACCAATTGAAGACTTCCAAGGCTCGATGTCACTCTCCTTCCGTGATCATCGCTTTGAACCTTCCAAATACACAATTGCAGAGTGCAAAGAGCGCGACATTACCTATGCCGCACCACTATTTGTTACTGCAGAATTTACTAACAATGTAACTGGTGAAATCAAATCCCAGACAGTATTTATGGGCGACTTCCCGCTAATGACTCCGCGCGGAACATTTGTTATCAATGGAACAGAGCGCGTAGTTGTTTCACAGCTTGTCAGATCTCCTGGAGTTTATTTTGAGAGAACAGTTGAGAAGGCATCTGATAAAGATATCTTCACGGCAAAGGTCATTCCTAGCCGCGGAGCATGGTTAGAGTTTGAAATTGATAAGAAAGACTTTGTTGCGGTTCGTATTGATAGAAAGCGTAAGCAATCAGTAACTATCTTTCTTAAAGCACTTGGCTGGAGCAATGATCAGATTCTTGCTGAGTTTGGTGAGTATCCATCAATCAAAGAAACTCTTGCTAAAGATAACGTTTCAACTCAAGATGAAGCTCTGCTTGATATCTATCGCAAGATGCGTCCCGGTGAGCCACCAACTAAAGAGGCAGCACAAACCCTTATTGAAAACCTCTATTTCAACCCTAAGCGCTATGACCTAGCAAAAGTAGGGCGTTTTAAGGTTAATAAGAAGCTTGGTCTAGATCTTGATCTTGGTAAGTCACTTCTTGCTATCGACGACATCGTCGGAGCGATTCGCTATATCGCAGCCCTTCATAAAGGCGAGACTCTTATTGATTTAGGTAAGCAGGTTCGAGTTGAGATCGATGATATCGACCACTTTGGAAATCGCCGCCTTAGAACTGTTGGCGAGCTAATTCAAAACCAGGTTCGAGTTGGTCTCTCGCGTATGGAGCGCGTTGTTAGAGAGCGTATGACAACACAAGATGTTGAAGCGATTACTCCGCAGACACTAATCAATATCCGTCCAATTACTGCATCTATCAAAGAGTTCTTTGGAACTTCTCAGCTCTCTCAGTTTATGGATCAGACCAATCCAATTTCAGGTCTTACTCATAAGCGTCGTCTATCAGCGCTTGGACCTGGAGGTCTTTCAAGAGATAGAGCTGGCTTTGAAGTAAGAGATGTTCATCCATCTCACTACGGCCGCATGTGTCCGATTGAAACCCCAGAAGGTCCAAACATTGGTCTGATTGGTTCTCTTGCAACTTATGCTCGCATCACGCCATTTGGTTTCGTTGAGACGCCATATCGCAAAGTTGTTAAAGGCAAAGTTACAGATGCGGTTGATTACTTAACTGCTGATGAAGAAGATGAACACATTATTGCTCAAGCAAATGCTCCTCTTACTGAGGATAACCATTTTGCTGAAGCAAGAGTTTTAGTTCGTCGCCGCGGCGGAGAAGTTGAATACATCCCAGCTGAAGAAGTTGATTACATGGATGTCTCACCTCGCCAGATGGTTTCGGTTGCAACTGCGATGATTCCATTCCTTGAGCATGATGATGCTAACCGCGCTCTTATGGGCGCAAACATGATGCGTCAGGCTGTGCCCCTACTTCGCGCAGAATCTCCTCTAGTTGGAACCGGCATGGAGTATCGCGCAGCAGTTGATGCTGGCGATGTTCTTCTTGCCATTAGAGGCGGAGTAGTAAGCGAAGTTGCCTCAGATTTAATCGTGATTACAACCGATGATGGCGAGGAAGATACTTATAACGTCGATAAGTTCATCCGCTCCAATCAAGGAACTTCTCGCAATATGCGAGTAATTGTTAGCCAAGGACAGAAGATTGCTGCCGGCCAAGCTATTGCTGATGGTCCAAGCACTGAACTTGGTGAGATGGCGTTGGGTAAGAACTTACTCGTGGCATTTATGTCATGGGAAGGTCATAACTATGAAGATGCCATTATTTTGTCCCAGCGTTTAGTTCAAGATGATGTCCTCTCCTCAATTCACATTGAAGAGTATGAAGTTGATGCTCGTGATACCAAACTAGGAGCAGAGGAAATCACTCGTGATATTCCAAATGTCTCAGAGGAAGTTCTTGCAGACCTTGATGAGCGCGGAATTATCCGCATCGGAGCAGATGTTGTTCCAGGCGATATCTTGGTTGGAAAAGTTACGCCAAAGGGTGAAACTGAGTTAACTCCTGAAGAGCGCCTGCTTCGCGCAATCTTTGGTGAGAAGGCAAGAGAAGTTAGAGATACATCGCTAAAGGTTCCTCATGGTGAGGGCGGAAAAGTAATTGGCGTAAAAATATTTGATCTTGATGATGGCTACGATCTTGCAGCTGGAGTTAATCAAGTAGTTCGCGTCTATGTTGCCCAAAAGCGCAAGATTCAAGATGGTGACAAGCTTGCAGGACGCCATGGAAATAAGGGCGTTATCTCCAAGATTTTGCCAGTTGAAGATATGCCATTTCTTGCTGATGGAACTCCAGTTGATGTAGTTCTTAATCCACTTGGTGTTCCAGGACGTATGAATGTTGGTCAGGTTCTAGAGACTCATCTTGGTTGGGTTGCAAAGAGCGGCTGGCAAGTATCTGGCTCCGATAAGGGATGGCAAGAGCGCTTAGGCGCAATTGGCGCACTCTCGGCAGAGCCTGGAACTCGCGTAGCAACACCTGTATTTGATGGCGCAAGAGAAGAGGAGATCACAGGACTTCTTGGATCAACTCTTCCAAATGCTGATGGCGATCGTTTAATTGGAGAGCAAGGAAAAGCGATGCTCTTTGATGGCAGAACTGGTCAGCCATATCGCGAGCCAATCACTGTTGGTTATATGTATATCTTGAAGCTACATCACTTAGTTGATGACAAGATCCATGCTCGCTCAACCGGTCCTTACTCCATGATTACTCAGCAACCACTTGGTGGAAAAGCTCAGTTCGGTGGACAGCGATTTGGTGAGATGGAAGTTTGGGCCCTTGAAGCATATGGCGCTGCTTACACCTTGCAAGAGCTACTAACAATTAAATCTGACGATGTTCTAGGTCGCGTTAAGGTCTATGAAGCAATCGTTAAAGGTGAAAATATCCCAGAGCCTGGAATCCCAGAGTCATTTAAGGTTCTAGTAAAAGAGATGCAATCACTCTGTCTCAATGTAGAAGTACTTTCATCTGAAGGTGTTGCTATTGAGATGCGCGATACTGATGAAGAAGTCTTTAAAACAGCCGAAGAGCTAGGTATCAACTTGTCACGAGTTGAGCCAAGCTCTGTAGAAGAAGTTTGACAGGGGGAGAAATAGATATGTTAGATGTCAACTTTTTCGATGAGTTAAGGATTGGTCTTGCCTCTGCTGGCAATATCCGTGAGTGGTCATTTGGTGAGGTCAAAAAGCCAGAGACTATTAACTACCGCACCCTAAAGCCGGAAAAAGATGGTCTCTTTGATGAGAAGATCTTTGGACCAACTAGGGATTGGGAGTGCTACTGCGGTAAATATAAGCGCGTACGATTCAAAGGAATTATCTGCGAGAGGTGCGGAGTTGAAGTAACTCGCGCCAAGGTTCGCCGTGAGCGCATGGGACATATTGAACTTGCTGCCCCAGTTACTCATATCTGGTATTTCAAGGGCGTTCCATCACGTCTTGGCTATCTTCTAGATCTTGCTCCAAAAGATCTTGAAAAGGTTATCTACTTTGCTGCCTACATGATCACTGAAGTTGATGTGGAGGCGCGTGAGGAAGATCTTCCAAAGTTAGAGAAGAAGATCAACTCTGATCGCAAAAAGATTGAAACCAAGCGCGATAACGATCTTGCTCTTCGCCAAGAGAAGATGGAAAATGATTTAGCAGAGCTCGAAGATGAGGGTGCTAAAGCTGATCAACGCCGTAAGGTGAGAGAAGCTGGCGAGCGTGAGCTAAAAAATATTCGTGAGCGTTCTCAAAAAGAACTTGATCGCCTAGAGGAGGTCTGGACTCGTTTCAAGAATCTTAAGGTTCAAGATCTTGAAGGTGATGAAAATCTCTATCGCGAGATGCGTGATCGCTATGGCATCTACTTCAAGGGATATATGGGAGCTGCTGCAATTCAGCGCAGACTTGAAACCTTTGATCTCCAAGCTGAGTTCGACAAGCTAAATGTCTTGGCTGAAACTGGTAAGGGACAGAAGAAGACTCGCGCCATTAAGCGCCTTAAGGTGGTTAACTCATTTCTAACTACCTCTAATAAGCCAGCTTCAATGGTTCTAGATTGCGTTCCAGTTATTCCGCCAGATCTTCGTCCGATGGTTCAATTAGATGGCGGCCGCTTTGCTACCTCTGATCTAAATGATCTCTATCGCCGCGTTATCAACCGTAATAACCGCTTGAAGAGACTTGTTGATCTTGGAGCGCCAGAGATTATTGTCAATAACGAAAAGCGTATGCTTCAAGAAGCAGTAGATGCGCTATTTGATAATGGTCGTCGTGGTCGCCCAGTAACAGGTCCTGGAAATCGTCCACTGAAATCACTTTCCGATATGTTAAAAGGAAAGCAGGGACGCTTCCGCCAGAACCTGCTTGGAAAGCGCGTGGATTACTCAGGTCGTTCGGTAATCGTCGTTGGTCCACAGTTAAAACTTCATCAATGCGGTCTGCCTAAGCAGATGGCACTTGAGTTATTTAAGCCCTTTGTAATGAAGCGCTTGGTAGATCTAAATCATGCCCAGAACATCAAGAGCGCAAAGCGTATGGTTGAGCGTTCCAGATCTGTAGTTTGGGATGTATTAGAAGAGGTCATTGCTGAGCATCCAGTGCTACTAAACCGCGCACCAACTCTGCACCGTTTAGGTATTCAAGCATTTGAACCACAACTAATTGAAGGAAAAGCAATTCAGATTCACCCTCTAGTTTGTACTGCCTTTAACGCAGACTTCGATGGTGATCAGATGGCGGTTCACGTTCCACTATCTGCCGAGGCTCAAGCAGAGGCTCGTATCTTGATGCTCTCCTCAAACAATATTCTCTCGCCAGCATCTGGAAGGCCGCTAACTGCGCCAACCCAAGATATGGTCCTAGGTCTTTATTTCCTAACCTCACTTCGTGAAAACCAATTGGGTGAGGGAGGCAGCTTTACCTCAATTGCTGAAGGTCTAATGGCCTATGAGCAAAAGAGCCTCTCACTACAAGCCAAGATAAAGATTCGCATCAATATCAATGGCGAGCTAGTAACAAAAGAGACAACTCTTGGAAGAGCAATCTTTAATGAAGTACTTCCTGAGTCATTCCCATATGTGGATTACGATGTGACTAAGAAAGCACTTGGCTTAATCGTTGATAATTTAGCTGAAGGCTATCCAAAGGTAGTTGTAGCTCAAGTACTAGATGCCTTGAAGGAACTTGGTTTCACCTGGGCAACTAGAGCTGGAGCAACAATTGGAATTGTTGATGTAGTAACTCCAGGAAGAAAGCTTGAAATCCTTGAGGGCTATGAGACAAAGGCCGATAAGGTCCAATCTCAATATGAGAAGGGTCTAATTACTGATGATGAACGTCGTCAGGAGCTAATTGAGATCTGGACTCAGGCAACAAATGAAGTTGCTAAGGAGATGGAAGATAATTTCCCAAGAACAAATCCAGTTTGGATGATGGTCTTCTCTGGAGCGCGCGGAAATATGATGCAGATTCGCCAGATTGCAGGTATGCGCGGGCTGGTAGCAAATCCAAAGGGTGAAATTATCCCTCGTCCGATTAAATCTAACTTCCGCGAAGGACTCTCAGTTCTTGAGTACTTTATCTCAACACATGGCGCTAGAAAAGGACTTGCAGATACCGCTCTTCGCACCGCAGATGCTGGTTATCTAACTAGACGCCTCTGCGATGTGGCTCAAGATGTAATCATTAGAGAAGAGGATTGCGGAACTGATCGCGGTCTAACTCTAAAGATTGGAAATATCGTTGCAGGAAAACTAACCCGCGATGATTATGTTGAGACTTCAATCTATGGCCGAACCCTTGCAGAAGATGTTGTAGTAGATGGCAAGACCATCGTTACAGCAGGTGCTGATCTTGGCGATCGCTTAATCAATGAGTTAATTGATTCTGGCGTTAGCGAGATTAAAGTTCGCTCTATTCTTACCTGCGATAGCAAGGTTGGACAGTGCGCTAAGTGTTATGGCCGCTCAATGGCAACAGGCAAGCTAGTTGATGTGGGCGAAGCAGTGGGAATCATTGCAGCGCAATCAATTGGTGAACCAGGAACTCAGTTAACAATGCGTACCTTCCATACTGGAGGAGCGGCAACTGCATCAGGTGATATCACCCATGGTCTGCCTCGCGTAGTTGAGCTCTTTGAAGCGCGCACTCCAAAGGGCGTTGCTCCAATTGCAGAAACTGCTGGAGTTGTTAGCTTCCTTGAAGATGCTAAGGGTAAGAAGATAATTGTTACCCCAGAGGATGGCTCAGAGGCTGTTGCTTATCCAATTACTCGTCGTCAGAAACTTCTAGTTGAAGATGGCCAGAAGGTAAGCGTTGGTCAACAGATGGTTGTGGGCGCAATTGATCCTAAGCAAGTACTTAAGATCCTAGGAGCAAGATCAACTCAGACCCATCTAGTCCATGAAATTCAAGAGGTTTATCGCACCCAGGGTGTTGGTATCCACGATAAGCACATTGAAATTGTGGTTAAGCAGATGCTTCGTCGCATCACTGTTTTAGAGCCAGGAGATACTGATCTATTGCCAGGTGAATTAGTTGATCACCTAAGATTCCAATCTGCTAACCGCGAAGCGGTGCAGAAAGGTGGCAAGGCTGCAAATGGTCGCCCAGAACTTATGGGAATTACCAAAGCATCACTTGCTACTGAATCTTGGCTATCAGCAGCTTCCTTCCAGGAGACAACTCGCGTCCTAACCGATGCAGCCCTTTCTGAAAAGAGTGATCCACTTCTTGGCCTTAAAGAGAACGTCATCATTGGAAAACTCATCCCAGCAGGAACCGGCCTTGCTCGTTATCGCAACGTTCGAGTCGAACCTACTGAAGAGGCAAAGGCTGCGGTCTATGCAGCTTATGAAGAGTATGACTATGCGCCATTTGATACCACAGGATCAGGAGAGGCAGTTCGCCTTGATGATTACCAAGTTGGAGAAAATCGCTAGTTAGTAATTTATAAATAATCCCCGGCCGTTATGGTCGGGGATTTTTTTTAAGGTTTTAGAACGATGCGAATTGGATTACCGATTTTCTTCTCAAGAGTTTCTAGCGCAAGAGCTGCTTGATCAAGTGAGAGAACTTGAGTAACTGAATCAGAGAGCTTTAATTTTCCATCCTTAACCATCTCAACAAGTTCTTGGGTGTGATGGCGCTCAGATCCATAATGACCTAGGAGTTGGGTTCTCATATAAGTAAAGGCCATATCATTTGGAATAGTGATAGCTTCATTAGCAATTCCAATAATTACCAATCTACCCATCTCGCCAAGTAGTGAGAGCCCCTGCTTTCTTACCGATGCCACTCCTGCAAAATCAAAGACAGCGTTTAGGCCCCGATGTTTTTTTAGCTCTTCATCACTTGGGTCAAAGGCGAAGTGGGCCCCTACTTTTAGGGCTTTTTCACGGGCCTCTATCCGAGGGTCGATGGCAATTATTTTGCTACAGCCAATGATTTTAAGAAGCTGGATTGCGTGAATTCCAAGGCCACCAATTCCAAATACTGCAGCGCTCTCACCTGCTTGAATCTTTGCAGTTGATGAGATCGCAGCCCATGGAGTTGATACTGCATCAGGAATGATGGCAGCTTCTTCAAAGGCAAGTGAGTCAGGAATTTTCACAACTAGCGATGCTTTAGTAATTACATACTCGGCATAACCACCATCGTAATCAAAACCTAGTGTTGTAATTTGATTTGCTTCATTACGCTGGCCAGCGATAACTATTACTCGATCTCCAACTTGGTATCCAGATACTTCACTACCGAGTTGATCAATTGTTCCTGCCACTTCATGGCCGATAGTTACCTCATCGCCCTTTAGATATCCTGGCGAGAGAGAGCCATCAAGTAAGTGAACATCAGAGAGACAGACTCCTGCTGCGCCTACTTTAATGCGAACCTCGCCAATACCAGGAGTTGGAGTTGGAACTTCTTTAACTTCAAACTTTCTAGTTGAAATTGTGATCCGTCCAGCTTTCATGAGATCAATCCTTGCGCACGCTTAATCAAAATGTTAACTCCCATGCCGAAACCTTTAAAGGCAGGATTTGTAGTTTGACCTGCTCTATATCGAGCCCAGATTTGTTGGATGATTACCGTTAATCTAAATAAACCAAAGACTTCATAGAATGTGAAGTCATCACATTTTCTATTACTTAGCTCAAGGTATTTTGCAATAAATTCTCGTCTAGTAGGCATTGCCTCAAGATGGCTAGGTTGCCGGCGAAGTGAGGCAAACATTGGCTCATCATCTTTATCGACCCAATACGCAAGGGCGGAGCCCAAATCCATAAGCGGATCGCCAACTGTTGCTAGCTCCCAATCCAGCACTCCCACTAGCTTTTTCTTGCCTAGATCAAAGACCATGTTATCTATCCGCCAATCACCATGAATGATGCATGAGCCAACATCATCTGGTTTATTAGCATCAAGCCAGGCCATTACATCTTCGCCATCATAAACATCATCAGTTAGTGCGTTTCGATATCTTCTTGACCAACCCTCAACTTGGCGAGCTACATAGCCTGCTCCTTTATTGAGTTCTGCCAATACTGAGGCATCTACGAAGTGAAGCTTGGCAAGACCAGAAACTAAAGAGTCAGCCATGATGGAAATATCTTCTTTTGTTAGCGTCTCTGGAACATCTCTTCGAAATATTTCGCCCTTGACTCTTTCCATTACATAGAAATCAGAGCCGAGAATTTGATGATCCTCGCAGAGCGCAATTACATTTGGCACTAAATCAAAGACAGGTTTTAGACGAGATTGAATTAGAAACTCTCGCTTCATATCATGGGCCGAGACTGCTTTTGTTCCAACTGGGGGACGGCGAAGGACTAACTCACGATCAGGATATTTAAGCAGATAAGTTAGATTTGATGCGCCAGATCTAAATTGAAAGACCTCTGGCAAGTAACTTTGATCGATATATGGCGCAAGCCAGGTGTGAACTTTGCCAATATCAAATACATCTTCATCTCTTACTGGAGTGAGATCACTCATGGCAGATAGGACTTGAGCTCTAACCTTGCAACATCGCGTAGATGCACTTCATCTGGTCCATCAACAATTCTTAAAGTTCTTATTCCTGCATACATAGCTGCAAGGGGAGTATCTTGGCTAACGCCTGCTCCGCCATGGGCTTGAATGGCATTATTGATTATCTCCTCTGCCATTCTAGGAACTACTACTTTAATAGCAGCAATTTCTTTGCGCGCAGCCTTAGCGCCTTGATTATCAATGATCCACGCTGTTTTTAAGACAAGTAGGCGAGCCTGCTCAATATCAATACGCGCCTTGGCAATCCATTCTTGGATAACTCCTTGGCGAGCTAACTCTTTTCCAAAGGGAGATCTAGTAAGGCTTCGCTTAATCATTAACTGCAGCGCTCGCTCTGCCATTCCAATAGCTCGCATGCAGTGATGGACCCGGCCCGGACCCAGGCGAGCTTGAGCAAGAGCAAAGCCTTCTCCCTCTTTGCCTAGAAGATTACTTGCCGGCACTCTTACATTTGTAAATGAAACCTCGGCATGGCCATGTTGATCAACGTATCCAAAGACAGTTAAGTTTCTAACTACTTTAACCCCTGGAGTATCAATTGGAACCAATATCATCGATTGTTGGTGATGATCATCTGCTTCGGGATTAGTTTTTCCCATCACAATTAAAATCTTGCATCGCTCATCCATAGCGCCAGTGGTCCACCACTTAACACCATTGATTACATAGTCATCACCATCTCGATTAATACTAGTTCTAATATTTCTTGCATCACTTGATGCAACATCAGGCTCGGTCATAGCAAAGCCAGAGCGAATCTCACCTGCTAATAGCGGCTCAAGCCATTGCTTTTTCTGCTGCGGCGTTGCAAACATATCTAGTAATTCCATATTTCCAGTATCAGGAGCTGCGCAATTAATTGCCTCTGGAGCGATATCTGGCGACCAACCAGTAATTTCAGCAAGGGTGGCATAATCTGTAACAGTTAAACCATGGTCAAGATGAGGCAGGAAGAGATTCCATAGCCCCTCAGCTTTGGCTTTTCGTTTCAGCTCTTCAATAACTGGTGGCAACTTATGTGGCGTTCCAGCTTTCATAAATTCTTCGCGCTGGCTGTAATAAGTGGCCTCGGCTGGAAAGACCTGCTGATCCATGAAAAGTTGAAGTTTCTCGGCGTATTTGCTGGCCTTCTCAGCAAGGCTAAAGTTCATGCCTATACCGTACGCATACTTGCTCGAAATTAGGAGAGGGAAAATGGGTGTTCTTGATCGCTTTCGCCTTGATGGCAAGGTTGCTGTTGTTACTGGAGCTTCATCAGGTCTTGGAGTTGCCTTCGCTAAAGCACTCGCTGAATCTGGCGCAGATCTTGTCTTCGGCGCCAGGCGCGAGGAGAGATTGCCTGAGACTGGAAAGTTAGTAGAAGCTGCGGGGAGAAAATATGTCTATCGAAAAACAGATGTCACAAAGCCAGAGGATTGTGATGCGCTAATTGCTCTTGCAATTGAGAAATTTGGCAAGGCAGATATCTTGGTTAATAACGCAGGCGTTGGAACTGCCGTGCCAGCAACTAGAGAAACTCCAGAGGCATTTAGAAGTGTGATTGATGTTAATTTGATGGGGGCTTATTGGATGGCTCAAGCATTCGCCAAGGCAAATAAAGATGGCGGAGTGATAGTAAATATCTCAAGCATTCTTGGAATTAAACCTCAAGGACTTCCGCAAGCTGCCTATGCTTCAAGTAAAGCGGGGCTAATTGGTTTAACTCGAGATCTGGCAGCGCAATGGACTGGGCGAAAGAAGATTCGCGTAAATGCACTTGCGCCAGGATTTTTCCCATCCGAGATGAGTGATGAGCTACCTAAAGATATGGTTGAGATGTTAAAGATGGTTACCCCAGCGGCTCGTCTTGGAGAGCCAGAGGAGTTGGCAGCAACTCTAATTTGGCTCGTCAGTGATGCCTCAAGCTACGTCACTGGAATTACAGTTCCAGTTGATGGCGGCTTAGTAATGCCTTAAGTATTTAGCCGTTAAGTGCTGCATGGAGGGCAACTTCAACCATATCGTTTAAGGTGCGCTCGCGAGCAGCTGAATCCATAGCTTCATGAGTAAAGACATGATCTGAGATAGTCATAATTGCTAGTGCGCGGCGCCCTTTTCTAGCTGCGATTGAGTAGAGCTGGCTAGCCTCCATCTCAAGTGCTAAAACGCCATGGGCTGCAAGTTTCTTAGCAGAATCTGTTTCATCATAGAAAAAGTCCATCGATGAAACCCCTCCGACATGGACTCGCTCAAACTTCTTTGATGCTTCATAGGCAGCCATTAGTAATTTGAAATCACAGTGCGGAGCAAAATCAAGGCCATTGGTCATGCGTCTATTGATATTGGAATCAGTTGATGCGCTCATAGCAAGGATTAAATCGCCGACCTTAGTCTTCTCTTGAATTCCGCCAGCGGTGCCAATTCGAATCGCAACTTGAACATCATATTCATTGAATAACTCAGTGACATAGATTGAGGCAGAGGGAAGTCCCATGCCAGTTCCTTGCACTGATATTTTCTCGCCCTTATATGTTCCAGTAAAGCCAAACATATTTCTTACCGAGTTATATTGTTTAACATTTTCTAGATAATTTTCAGCAACCCACTTAGCTCTTAATGGATCTCCAGGAAGAAGGATTCGCTCGGCGATCTCACCTTTTTCTGCTCCGATATGTACGCTCATAATTAGCCAACTATAACCAGAATCGCAGCAATAAAGTGTGAGATGAATGCAGCAGCAGTCATGGCGTGAAATAACTCATGGAAGCCAAACCAGTTGATAGAAAAATTAGGCCACTTAACGGCATAGATAATCGCGCCCAGTGAATAGAGAATTCCGCCAAAGGCAACTAGGAGAAGGACTGCAAGCCCGCCATTTCGATAGAAGTCAGGAAGATAAATGAGTGCGGCCCAACCGAGTGCTAGATAGATCGGCACATAGAGCCAGCGCGGAGCGTTAAGCCAGAAGACTCTAAATACTCCAGAGAGCAGAGCCCCGCCCCAGACGAGTGAGAGCAGTATTACCGCTTGGCTCTTATCTAATAGATAGATCGCAAAAGGGGTGTAGGTGCCAGCTATTAGAAAAGGAATATTGGCATGATCAATTCTGCGCCAGATTGCTTTAGCAGAAGGCCCCCAAGGAACGCGGTGATAGATCGCGCTACAAGTAAATAGCGAGACTGCAGTGAGGGTAAATATCGTTAGCGTAACTCTTCCGCGTAGCTCAGTTGTGATTGTGATTAAAACCAGTCCAGCAACGAGTGCAAGTGGGGACATCACTAAATGAATAATGCCGCGCAGCTTTGGTCTATTTAACACGTTCATAGATACCCATCATCTTGCGATCAAAGGAGAGCAAATTTAGATCATTGACAATCGCAGTAGCGATAATGATTGCATCTGAGATTCTAGTTTTCTGACTCGCTCTAATTTTAGCGGAAAGATTTGCTGCCTCAGAATTAAAGGCGTAGATATCTCCAATCAACTCTCTTATCTTTGACTCGGCCCGAGTGGCATGAATTGCGCCAAGTGCGTGCGGGCGAATAAGCGCCTCAGTTAAAGTCATGGCGCTAATAGCTAGGCTTGATTTGCTGCTTGCCATAAAGATCTCACGAGCCTGTTGATAGTGAGCATCACCTTCGCGAAGTCCCGCAATTAAGACCGTGGTATCTAGAAGTATTTGCTGTCCCACTCTTGCCTTTCTTTCTCCAAATCAAAGCCCTCATAAATTTCACTCATACTTCCTAAGATTTCATCGAGTGTTTTTAGCCATTCAGAGTCAACTGGAGTAATTACTAGGCGATTTTCTTTGCTAATATGAAATTCAACTTGATCGCCAGGGGTTAAAGACATTTCGCGCAGCACCTCCACTGGAATAGTTATCTGGTTCTTAGAACTTATCCGAGAAGTAGTAGCCCGCCCGCGCCGGGGGTTCTTAATTGTGGATTTCTTGCCTGCCTTCTTAGCCTTTACTTTGCCTGCCATAAGTAAAGGCTAGTGCTATTTTGCTCGGCGTGTTGCCCCTAAAAATCGGCGTGTTTGGCTCACTTACCCGTTTTGACCTGCAGTAGATCTTTCCTATAACCTCGCGCCCTTGCGCTCAAAGTAGCGACACACCCGACCGCGTGGGTCGGATAAGCGAGATGGAGATGAAGTAGTGCCAACAATCCAGCAGTTGGTCCGTAAGGGCCGGGTTGATAAGTCAGATAAGACAACAACTCCGGGTCTTAAAGGAAGTCCGCAACGTCGTGGCGTCTGCACACGCGTTTACACCACAACGCCAAAGAAGCCGAACTCAGCTTTAAGAAAAGTTGCACGTGTTCGTCTAACTAGCGGTATGGAAGTAACGGCATACATTCCTGGTGAAGGACATAACTTGCAAGAGCACTCCATTGTTTTAGTTCGTGGTGGTCGCGTTAAAGATCTTCCTGGTGTTCGTTACAAAGTAGTACGCGGTTCTCTTGATACTCAAGGTGTTAAAGATCGTAAACAAGCTCGTTCTCGTTATGGCGCGAAGAAGGAGAAGAAGTAATGCCACGTAAAGGCCCTGCTGCTAAATCTCCAGTTATTGCCGATCCGGTATATAACTCTCCAGTTGTCACCGCACTTATTAATAAGTGTTTAGTTCATGGCAAGCGCTCAACTTCAGAGGCTATTGTTTACAAAGCGCTGGAAAATTGCCGCGCTAAGACTGAGGTAGATCCAGTTATTACTCTTAAGAAAGCTCTAGATAATGTAAAGCCAGCTGTTGAGGTTAGATCACGCCGAGTTGGCGGCGCTACCTATCAAGTTCCGGTTGAAGTTAAAGCTGCTCGCTCTATGACACTTGGCCTTCGTTGGTTAGTTGATAACGCTCGCCTACGTCGTGAAAAATCTATGGCAGAGCGGTTAGCAAATGAAATGATTGATGCCTCCAATGGCCTCGGCGCTGCAGTTAAAAAGCGTGAAGACACCCACAAGATGGCAGAAGCTAATAAGGCTTTTGCACACTATAGGTGGTAGGCAATATGTCGACAGCTACTGCAATTGATCTAGCCAAGGTGCGAAATATCGGCATCATGGCTCATATTGATGCTGGTAAGACCACTACAACAGAGCGCATCCTTTTTTATACCGGTATTAACTACAAAATCGGTGAGGTTCATGAGGGCGCAGCCACCATGGACTGGATGGAGCAGGAGCAAGAGCGAGGCATCACAATTACCTCAGCTGCTACAACTTGTGAGTGGCGAGGCCACACCATCAACATCATTGATACCCCTGGACACGTTGACTTCACTGTTGAAGTTGAGAGATCACTTCGAGTTCTAGATGGCGCAGTAACTGTTTTTGATGGCGTAGCTGGCGTTGAACCACAATCTGAAACTGTCTGGCGCCAAGCTGATAAGTACAGCGTCCCTCGTATCTGTTTTGTTAACAAACTAGATCGCACCGGCGCAAACTTTGATCGCTGCGTTGAGATGATCGGTTCACGACTTGGCGCAACTGCTCTTGTGCTTCAAGTTCCAATTGGAGTTGAAGGTGACTTTATTGGAGTTGTTGATCTAATCGCTATGAAGGCACTCACCTGGAGAGGTGAGACCCAAAAGGGTGAAGATTATGTAATTGAAGAAATTCCTGCAGATCTAAAAGAAAAATGTGATGCAGCTCGTTTTGCTCTGATTGAAACTCTCTCTGATGCAGATGATGCAATTATGGAGAAATACCTAGAGGGCGCAGCTTTGAGTGAAGATGAAATCATTGCAGGAATTAGACGAGCAACTCTTGCTTATAAGTTAACTCCAGTTCTAACCGGTTCTGCCTTTAAGAATAAGGGCGTTCAACCAATGCTTGATGCCGTTACTCGTTATCTGCCATCACCTCTTGATGTTGATGCGATTAAGGGAACCAAGATGGGTGATAAGAGCGTTGAAATTGATAGAAAGCCAGATCCAAAAGAGCCTTATTCATCACTTGCTTTTAAGATTATGAGTGATCCACACCTTGGAAAGTTAACTTTCGTAAGAATTTACTCAGGTGTATTAGAGGCGGGAAGCGGCGTTCTAAACTCCACAAAAGATCGTAAAGAGCGCATCGGCAAGATCTATCGCATGCATGCCAATAAGAGAGAAGAAATTCCGCAAGCATCAGCCGGAGATATCATCGCTGTGATGGGTCTTAAGGACACCACCACCGGAGATACGCTCTGCGATATTGATAAGCCAGTGATCTTGGAGTCAATGGATTTCCCAGCTCCAGTCATCCACGTTGCTATTGAGCCAAAGACCAAGGGCGATCAAGAAAAACTTGGCGTTGCGATTCAAAGACTTGCTGAAGAAGATCCAACATTTCATGTTAGAACTGATGAAGAGACCGCACAGACCATTATTGGTGGAATGGGCGAGCTCCATCTAGAAATTCTTGTTGATCGTATGAAGCGTGAATTTAAAGTTGAGGCAAATGTTGGAAAGCCACAAGTGGCTTATCGCGAAACTCTAAGAAAGCCAGTTGCTCGCCATGATTACACCCATAAGAAGCAGACCGGTGGATCTGGACAGTTTGCAAAGATTCAGATTGCACTTGAGCCACTTCCAGTTGGCGCTGTTGAAGGCGGATATGAATTCGTAAATAAAGTAACCGGTGGTCGTATCCCTAAGGAGTACATCCCTTCTGTTGATGATGGTTGCCAAGAGGCGCTACAAAATGGCCCGCTTGCTGGCTATCCATTAACTGATGTACGAGTAACTCTTCTTGATGGCGCTTATCACGATGTTGACTCATCGGAGTTGGCCTTCAAGATTGCTGGTATCGCAGCATTTAAGGAAGCGGCAAAACTTGCCGGTCCGGTATTGCTCGAGCCAATGATGAGCGTTGAAGTCACCACCCCTGAAGATTTCATGGGCGATGTCATCGGCGATCTCAATAGCCGTCGTGGCCAAATCCAGGCCATGGATGAGCGAGCCGGTGCTCGCATCGTAAAGGCGCTAGTTCCACTCTCGGAGATGTTCGGCTATGTCGGAGATCTGCGCAGTAGAACTCAGGGCCGCGCGAGTTACAGCATGCAATTCGATTCCTATGCTGAAGTTCCAGCTGCGGTTTCGAAAGAAATCATCGCGAAGATTCGCGGCGAGTAAGTCAAATCCAATAACGAAATAAAGAAGGAGAAACCACAGTGGCAAAGGCAAAGTTCGAGCGGACAAAGCCGCACGCAAACATTGGCACCATTGGTCACATCGACCACGGTAAGACCACTCTTACTGCTGCGATTTCCAAGGTGCTGCACGACAAATACCCAAACCTCAATGAGGTAAGCGCATTCGATCAGATCGATAAGGCTCCAGAGGAGCGCGCTAGAGGTATTACCATTTCGATTGCACATATCGAATACCAGACAGAGAAGCGTCACTACGCACACGTTGACTGTCCAGGCCATGCTGACTACATCAAGAATATGATCACTGGTGCAGCTCAGATGGATGGCGCAATTCTCGTAGTTGCTGCAACAGATGGACCAATGCCACAGACCAAGGAGCACGTTCTCCTTGCTCGCCAAGTTGGCGTTCCATCAATTGTTGTCGCTCTTAATAAGTCTGACATGGTTGATGACGAGGACATCCTTGGTCTAGTAGAGGAAGAAGTCCGCGATCTACTAACTAAATATGAATTCCCAGGAAAAGACACTCCAATTGTTCGCATCTCAGCTCTAAAGGCTCTCGAAGGAGATGCTGCATGGGGCGAGAAGATCATGGAACTTATGAATGCTGTTGATACATTCATTCCTCAGCCAGTACGCGAAGTTGATAAGCCATTCTTGATGCCAGTAGAAGATGTATTCACAATTACTGGTAGAGGAACTGTTGTAACTGGTCGTATTGAGCGCGGTATCGTCAAGGTCAACGAAGAAGTTGAAATTGTTGGTATCCGTACAGATTCACAGAAGACCACAATCACCGGAGTTGAAATGTTCCGCAAGCTTCTTGATGAAGGTCAAGCTGGCGAAAACGTTGGTCTACTTCTTCGTGGTCTAAAGCGTGAAGATGTTGAGCGTGGACAGGTTGTTTGCAAGCCTGGCAGCGTTACACCACATACTGACTTTGAGGCATCTTCCTACATTCTTTCAAAGGATGAAGGTGGACGTCACACACCATTTTTCAACAACTACCGTCCTCAGTTCTACTTCCGCACAACGGATGTAACTGGCGTAGTAACACTTCCATCAGGAACCGAAATGGTTATGCCTGGTGACAACACTGCAATGACTGTGACTCTAATCCAGCCAGTTGCGATGGAAGAGGGTCTGCGTTTTGCTATCCGCGAAGGTGGACGCACTGTTGGCGCAGGTCGTGTAACAAAGATCGTTAAGTAGAGCAAAAGAAGTAATTAAATGGGGCGCGACAAGCGCCCCATTTAAAACAAGAAGCACTTAAGTAGAAGCGAGGGAATGAAAATGGCGGGACAGAAGATCCGCATCAGGCTCAAGGCCTATGACCATGAGGTGATTGACTCTTCAGCGAAGAAAATCGTTGAAACAGTTGAGCGCACAGGGGCAACGGTCGCAGGCCCAGTTCCGCTGCCTACTGAAAAGAACACCTATTGCGTGATTCGCTCGCCACATAAATACAAAGATAGCCGCGAACATTTTGAGATGCGCACCCATAAGCGTCTAATCGACATCATCGATCCAACTCCTAAGACAGTTGATTCCTTGATGCGTCTTGATCTTCCTGCTGGCGTCGATATTGAGATAAAGCTCTAAGGTGACCTCGACAACTATGACAACTACTCAATCAAAGGGCAGCGCCATCAAGGGAATCCTTGGCGTCAAGCTCGGCATGACTCAAGTCTTTGATGAAAATAGCCAAGCTATTCCAGTAACTGTTGTTCAGGCAGGTCCATGTGTTGTGACTCAGATCCGCACTCTGGAAAAAGATGGTTATGAAGCTGTGCAATTGGCATTTGGCGCAATTGATCCAAGAAAAGTTTCTAAGCCAGAATCTGGCCAATTTGCTAAAGCTGGAGTTACTCCAAGAAAGTTTGTCGCAGAGCTAAGAACAGCAAGCGCTTCTTCCTACACAGTGGGACAAGAAGTTAAAGCAGATATTTTCACAGCTGGCGAAATCGTTGATGCTCAAGGAACGTCTTTAGGTAAGGGATCTGCTGGTGTTATGAAGCGCCACAATTTCAGAGGTTTTGGCGATGGCCATGGTGTTGAGAGAAAGCACCGCACCTCAGGATCGATCGGTAACCGCACCACACCTGGACGCGTATTTAAAGGAAAGCGCATGATGGGTCGTATGGGCGTTGAGACCGTTACAGTTCAAAACTTAACTGTGCAAGCAGTTGATGTTGAGAAATCACTAATTTTAATTAAAGGCGCAATTCCTGGAAGAACTGGGGCGCAGGTCTTAATTCACTCAGCTTCAAAGAAGGCTCTTAGTGAAGTTATCAATAAGGCAGGTGCATAAAGATGTCGCTAACCATTGAAATTAAAGATGCAAAAGGTGCAAAGGCTGGAACCTTTGATCTTCCTGCAGAAATTTTTGATGTCCAGGTAAATGTGCCACTAATTCATCAAGTAGTAACCGCTCAGCTAAATGCAGCAAGAGCTGGAACTGCTAAGACAAAGAACCGCGGCGAGGTTAGCGGTGGTGGTAAGAAGCCTTTCAAGCAGAAGGGAACTGGTAGAGCTCGTCAGGGTTCAACTCGTTCTCCAAATCAGCGCCATGGTGGTGTTGCTCAAGGACCAGTTCCTCGTAAATACGATGAGCGCACTCCTAAGAAAATGATTAAGGCAGCACTGACCGGTGTTCTCTCAGATCGAGCAAGAAATGAGCGAATCCATATCGTTTCAACCATTGTTGAAAGCGTTAATAGCAAAGCTGCTATCGCTGCAGTTCGCCAATTCTCAGATCGTCGCCGAGTACTTGTTGTTCTAGCTCATGGCGAAGAGGCTTCATGGCGCTCACTTCGCAATGAAGAAGATCTACATCTAATCCGTCAGGATCAGCTAAATGCCTACGATGTTGTAGTTGCTGATGACTTGGTATTTTCCAAAAAAGCTATCACTGACTTTGTTGCAGGTCCCGCCAAAGGCAAGAGCGTTACAGCTAGAGCTTTTGAATCAGAGTTAGAGGAGGTCTTGGCATGAGAGATCATCGCGAAGTTCTAATTGCTCCAGTGGTTTCAGAGAAGTCATATGGAATGCTCGATGAGAATAAGTACACCTTCATCGTTGCACCTGATGCTAATAAGACTGAGATCAAGATTGCAGTTGAGAAGATTTTCAAAGTTCGCGTTCTCAAGGTCAACACAATGAACCGTGAGGGCAAGAGCAAGATCACTCGTTATGGTGTTGGAAAGCGAAGCGATACTAAGCGCGCGATTGTGCAAATCGCAGCAGGAGATCGCATCGACATCTTTGGAGGCCCTGTCTCCTAGTAATAGGTGATGGGATTAACAAGAAAAGGGATATGACATGGCACTTCGTAAGTTAAGACCGGTAACGCCGAGCTCTCGTGGCCAGAGCGTTTCCGACTTTGCTGAGATCACCCGATCTACTCCAGAGAAATCACTTATTCGTCCAATTAATTCTCGCGGTGGTCGTAACGCCTCAGGCAAGATCACAACTCGCCATCAAGGCGGCGGACATAAGCGCGCCTATCGCGTAATTGATTTCTTGCGTAATGATAAAGATGGCGTTCCTGCTGTAATTGCACAGATTGAATACGATCCAAATCGCTCTGCTCGCATTGCACTTGTGCACTTTGCTGATGGCGAGAAGCGCTACATCATCGCTCCTCTTGGCGTTGAGCAGGGAACAAAGATTGAAAATGGCCCAACTGCAGATATTAAGCCTGGCAATAACTTGCCGCTAAGAAACATTCCAGTTGGAACAATGATTCATGCAATTGAAACTCGCCCAGGTGGGGGAGCAAGAATTGCAAGATCTGCCGGAGCATCTGTGCAGTTAGTTGCAAAAGATGGTCCATATGCCCAGCTCCGTATGCCATCTGGCGAAATTAGAAATGTTGATGTCAGATGCCGCGCAACAATCGGTGTGGTTGGTAATGCTGAGCAATCAAATATTAACCATGGAAAAGCAGGACGTATGCGCTGGAAAGGCCGTCGTCCAACGGTTCGTGGTGTTGTTATGAACCCAGTTGATCACCCTCATGGTGGTGGAGAAGGAAAGACCTCTGGAGGTCGCCATCCGGTTTCACCTTGGGGTAAACCTGAGGCTCGCAGCCGTAAGAAAAAATCTAGTGATCAATTGATCATTCGTCGTCGTCCAGCAAATAAGAGCCGATAAGGAGCCTTGAAACCAAATGCCACGTAGTTTGAAGAAGGGTCCCTTTGTGGATCTACACCTGGAAAAGAAGGTGGATGAACAGAATGCGAAGAACACCAAGACCGTTATTAAGACTTGGTCACGTCGCTCAATGATCACGCCATCAATGATTGGTCACACCATTGCAGTCCATGATGGGCGCAAGCATGTTCCGGTCTATGTCACAGAGGCAATGATTGGTCACAAGCTCGGTGAGTTTGCACCAACAAGAACATTTAGAGGACACGTCAGACAAGAGGATCGGACGGTGACCCGTGCCGAGTAATACTCCTTTAGTAGCTAAAGCATCACTTAGCTCAATTCGGGTAACTCCTCAGAAAGCTCGTCGCGTAGTAAATATGATCCGCGGCCAGAGAGCTGATGAGGCGCTAAGAATTGCTAAGTTCTCACCACAGATTGCAGTAAGTGAAGATCTTTATTCACTACTTAACTCTGCTGTGGCAAATGCCAAGCAGAAAAATCCTGCAATTAGAGATGCCTCAGAGCTCTGGGTAACCGAGGCTCTAGTTGATGAGGGCATCACAATGAAGCGCTATCGCCCGCGCGCCCAGGGCCGTGGCTATCAGATCTTGAAGCGCTCTTCACAGATTTCTGTAGTTCTATCTGATGATAAGAATTATCGAAAGCCGACAAAAGAGCAGGCAAGAAAATTAGCAGCAGCAGCTCTTGCAGCAGCTAGTGAAGTTGTGGCAGATGAAAAACCTGCAGCAGCAAAGAAAGCTCCGGTTAAAAAGGCTAGCGCCAAAAAGGCAGCAGCTAAGAAAACTACAGAGCAGGAGGCGAAGTAAATGGGTCAAAAAATCAACCCTCATGGCTTCCGCCTAGGAATCACCACTGAGTACAAGTCTCGCTGGTATGCCGAGAAGCTTTATAAAGATTATGTAAAAGAAGATGTGATGATCCGTCGTGCGATGGAGAAGAACATGGAGAGAGCTGGAGTATCTCGAATTGAAATCGAGCGTACTCGTGAGCGCGTCCGTATCGATCTTCACACCGCTCGTCCTGGAATTGTGATTGGACGTAGGGGAACTGAGGCAGATCGTCTCCGTCTTGATCTTGAGAAATTAACTGGCAAGCAAGTTCAGTTAAATATCTTGGAAGTTAAGAATCCTGAAATTGATGCCCAGCTAGTGGCGCGCGGAGTTGCAGAGCAATTAGCAGCTCGCGTCTCTTTCCGCCGCGCAATGCGTAAAGCAATGCAGACTGCATTTAAAGCAGGAGCAAAGGGTGTTCGTATCCAATGCGGTGGACGTCTTGGTGGGGCAGAAATGTCACGCTCAGAGTTCTATCGCGAAGGAAGAGTTCCACTACATACCCTAAGAGCTGATATTGATTACGGCTTTGCTGAAGCCCACACCACATTTGGTCGCTTAGGTGTAAAGGTCTGGATTTATAAGGGCGAAGTTATCGCTTCAAGAACTGAGCGCGAAGCAGCTGCTCTTGCGCAAGTTCAAGCAGCTAAGGCTGAGAGGGCACCAAAGCGTGCACCTCGCGCGCCAAAGGGTGAAGTGACAAAGACATCTGTTGCAGAGCGAGCAAATCAAGCAGCCGCTGTTGAAAGCGAAGTAAGCCCTGAAGTTAAAAGCGAAGGAAGTGATGCGTAATGTTAATTCCACGTCGCGTTAAGCATCGCAAGCAACATCGTCCAAAGCGTTCTGGTAATGCTAAGGGCGGAACAGCGGTTGCATTCGGTGATTTTGGTCTGCAAGCAACTGAGGGTGGTTATGTAACTAACCGTCAGATTGAGGCGGCTCGTATCGCAATGACTCGTCATATTAAGCGCGGTGGAAAGGTTTGGATCAATATCTATCCAGATCGCCCACTAACTAAGAAGCCTGCTGAAACCCGTATGGGTTCTGGTAAGGGATCTCCAGAATTCTGGATCGCAAATGTGAAACCAGGAAGAGTTTTATTTGAAATATCTGGTGTAACGCTAGATGTTGCAAATCAAGCGCTCTCTCGCGCAGCTCACAAACTCCCAGTCAAATCTCGCGTAGTAATTCGCGAGGAGGTATAACCATGGCAAAGATGATCACTACTGAAGAACTTAGAGCTCTAAGCACAGAAGATCTTGCAGAGAAGTTAAAGGATTCAAAGGAAGAGTTATTCAACCTTCGTTTCCAAGCTGCAACCGGTCAACTTGAGAGCCATGGACGCCTAACTGCGGTCCGTAAAGAGATTGCCAAGATCTATACCGTTATTCGTGAACGCGAACTAGGAATTGGAGGAGCGGCATGAGTGAGGATAGAAAGTTTCGTAAGACTCGCGAAGGCGTAGTTATTAGCGACAAGATGGATAAGACCGTGGTGGTAAAGGTTGAAGACCGCGCTGCTCATGGTCTCTATTCCAAAGTTATTACCAAGAATAAGAAGTTTAAGGCTCACGATGAAGATAACACCGCCGGTGTTGGAGATCGCGTGCGCATTATGGAAACCCGTCCACTTTCGGCAACTAAGCGTTGGCGTGTAGTGGAGATTATCGAGAAGGCTAAGTAACCATGATCCAAGCAGAGTCACGACTACGAGTCGCCGATAACACAGGAGCTAGAGAGCTTCTCTGTATTCGCGTGCTAGGTGGAACCCAACGTCGCTATGCCTCAATCGGTGATGTCATTGTCTGTTCCGTTAAGGATGCAATCCCTGGTGGACAGGTTAAGAAAGGTGAAGTCGTTAAGGCTGTCATCGTTCGAACTGTTAAAGAGAACCGTAGAGCTGATGGTTCCTACATTAAATTTGATGAGAATGCTGCGGTAATTATCAAGGAAGATAACGAACCAAGAGGAACCCGTATTTTCGGACCTGTTGCTAGAGAGCTTCGTGATAAGCGCTTTATGAAGATCATCTCACTTGCCCCGGAGGTGCTGTAATGAGAATAAAGAAAGGTGACACAGTTCTAGTCATCGCAGGAAAAGATAAAGGTGTAACTGGCAAAGTATTAGCCGTTAATACCGTTACTGCCCGCGTAACTGTTGAAGGTGTTAACCGCGTCAAGAAGCATACAAAAGAAGATACTTCACAGCGCGGTGCCAAAGTTGGCGGAATTCTCACTATTGAAGCCCCAATTGCTTACTCCAATGTGATGTTGCTAGATGATGATAATAAGGCAACCCGGATTGCAGTTCGCAAAAATGAAGAAGGCAAGAACATTCGTATCTCTAGAAGAACTGGAGGGGATCTATAAATGAGTACTGTCATTGCTCCTCGTCTAAAAGAGATCTATAAATCTCAAGTTGCTCCTGCCCTGCAGAGCGAATTTAACTTCTCAAATAGAATGCAGATTCCAACCCTTTCCAAGATTGTGGTCAATATGGGCGTTGGCGAAGCAGCTAAGGATTCAAAGTTAATTGAAGGCGCAATTAGAGACCTTGCAGCAATTACTGGACAGCGTCCATTAGTTACTAAGGCGAGAAAATCAATTGCTAACTTCAAACTCCGTGAAGGCCAGCCAATTGGCGCCCATGTCACCCTAAGAGGCGACCGGATGTGGGAGTTTATGGACCGGCTATTAACAGTTTCTCTGCCAAGAATCCGCGATTTCCGCGGCCTTTCTCCAAAGCAATTTGATGGCAAAGGAAATTACACCTTCGGTCTAACTGAGCAAGTTGTCTTTCTTGAAATTGAGCAAGACAAGCTAGATCGAGTCCGTGGAATGGATATCACCATCGTAACTTCAGCCAAGAACGATAACGAAGGCCGTGCGCTACTTAAGGCGCTTGGTTTTCCGTTTAAGGATCAAGGGGAGAAATAAATAATGGCAAAGACATCACTGAAGGTTAAGGCAAGCCGCAAACCTAAATTTAAGGTTCGTGGATACACACGTTGCCAACGTTGTGGCCGACCACATTCGGTCTATCAGAAATTCGGCATCTGCCGAGTCTGCTTCCGCGAGATGGCACACCGCGGTGAACTTCCTGGTATTACGAAAGCTTCCTGGTAACAACTATTGGAAAGGTCCCTTGTATGAGGGAAACCAGCCAAAGAAAGGCGATGAGCCAACTATGACAATGACCGACCCGATCGCAGACATGCTCGCTCGTTTGCGTAACGCCAATACCGCCTACCATGAAGTGGTTTCTATGCCATCTTCATCGGTGAAGGTTCGTATTGCCGAAATTTTGCAGAGAGAGGGATATATCGGTGGCTATAAAGTCAGCGATAACCCTGAAGGTTTTGGAAAAACCTTAACTCTTGACCTTAAATATGGTTCAAATCGTGAGCGATCAATTGCAGGTCTGCGCCGCGTTTCAAAGCCAGGTCTTCGTGTTTATGCCAAATCAACAGGACTTCCTAAAGTATTAGGCGGCCTTGGTGTGGCAATTATTTCCACCTCACAAGGATTACTCACTGATCGACAAGCTAACAAGAATGGCGTAGGCGGAGAAGTTCTCGCTTACGTATGGTGATTGCTATGTCACGTATCGGAAAAATGCCAGTGGCGATTCCTTCAGGGGTTGAGGTAAATATCTCTGGTCAATCAGTCTCTGTTAAGGGACCTAAGGGAACGCTAAGCCACGTGCTTCCTGAGTTGATTACTCCAAAGAAAGAGGAGAGCTCAGTAGTACTAACACGCGCCAATGATGAGCGCGCAGCAAAGAGCCTTCATGGCCTTTCTCGCACTCTGATTTCAAATATGATTACTGGAGTCACAGCTGGTTACTCAAAGAAAATTGCGATTGTTGGAGTTGGTTATAAAGTAGCGGCAAAGGGCAAAGATCTAGAGTTTGCACTGGGCTACTCACACCCAATTAATTTCGCAGCTCCTGCCGGAATTACCTTCACTGTTGAATCACCTACTGATCTAATCGTCTCAGGTGTTGATAAGCAGCTAGTTGGAGAAGTTGTTGCCAAGATTCAAAAACTTCGCAAAGCCGATCCATATAAAGGCAAGGGTCTGTATCTACAAGGTGCGCGCATTCGCCGCAAAGCTGGAAAGACAGGTAAGAAGGTATGAATATCGCTAAGAGGATTGTTAAGGGCTCTACTCAAGTTGCCCGCGCCCGTCGCCACTTTAGAGTGCGAAAGAGAGTTACCGGAACATCTGAGCGTCCACGTTTAGTTGTTACCCGCTCTGCTCGCCACTTAGTTGCGCAAATCGTTGATGATTCACGTGGCCATACTCTGGCCTCTGCTTCAACTATGGAGAAAGAGCTAAGAGCAACATCTGCAGATAAGACTAAGAAGGCAAGAAGCGTTGGCCAATTAGTTGCAGATCGCGCAAAAGCAGCTGGAGTTACCACAGTGGTCTTTGACCGTGGTGGAAATCGTTACACCGGGCGAGTAGCAGCGCTTGCCGAAGGTGCTAGAGAGAATGGGTTGGACTTCTAATGGCCGATAAAGAAGTAGTAAGTACTGAGGCAGAGAAGCCAAAGCGCGGACGCGATAAGCGCGAACGTCGCGATGATCGCCAATCTGAGAAGTCTCCCTATATCGAGCGCGTGGTATTTATCAACCGCGTAGCAAAAGTTGTCTCTGGCGGCCGTCGTTTCTCATTCACCGCACTTGTTGTTCTAGGTGATGGCAATGGAATGGTTGGCGTTGGTTATGGAAAAGCAAAAGAAGTTCCACAAGCCATTGCTAAAGCTGTTGAAGAGGCGAAGAAATCATTCTTCAAAGTTCCAAGAATTCAAGGCACTATCCCGCACCCAGTTCAAGGCGAAGATGCAGCCGGAGTAGTACTACTTCGCCCTGCAGCGCCTGGTACTGGAGTCATCGCTGGAGGTCCAGTGCGCGCAGTTCTTGAGTGCGCAGGAATTAGCGATGTACTAACTAAGTCACTTGGATCAAATAATCCAATTAACATGGTTCATGCCACAGCAAAAGCGCTTAAGATGTTGGAAGATCCAGCAGCAATTGCTGCTCGTCGTGGTCTGCCACTAGAGCGCGTTGCTCCAACTGCAATCATCCGTGCTATGAGCGCAACGGCAGGTGCATAAAATGCCACGTCTAAAAGTTACTCAAGTTCGCTCTAAAGTTGGCAATCCTCCTGATCAACGAAACACTCTTCGCTCACTGGGCCTTAAGAGAATCGGTGATGTTGTAGTTAAGGAAGATCGTCCAGAGATTCGCGGAATGGTTCATAGCGTTCGTCATTTGATTAAGGTTGAGGAGGTCGAATAACTATGGTGCTAAAAGCTCATCATCTCCGTCCCGCTCCTGGTGCTAAAAAAGCAAAGACCCGTAAAGGTCGAGGCGAAGGCTCCAAGGGAAAGACTGCTGGTCGTGGTGGTAAAGGAACTAGGGCTAGAAATGTAGTTCGCGCAGGTTTTGAAGGTGGAGCGATGCCTCTTGTGCAGCGCTTGCCAAAACTTCGTGGCTTTAAAAACCCTGAGACCGTTACTTATCAGGCTGTTAATGTCTCAACTATCAATGCGCTATTTCCAAAAGGTGGAGAGGTCTCCATCGATGATCTTTATAAATTAGGCGCTGCTCGCAAGGGCCGCCCAGTTAAGGTCCTAGGAAATGGCGATATCTCCGTTAAGGTAAATGTCACAGTCCATAGCTTCTCATCATCGGCATCAGAGAAAATCTCTGCCGCTGGCGGAAGTATTAAGACGCTCTAGATAATATCTAGTTAAAAGTAAGAGGAGAAGATAATGTTGCTATCAGTCTTTGCTAAGGCTTTCAAAACTCCTGATCTGCGCCGTAAAATCTTCTTCACTCTTGGAATCATGGCGCTATTTCGCTTTGGTTCTGTGATTCCAACCCCAGGCGTTTCCTATGGCGCAGTTCAGCGCTGCCTAGCAAATGTTGATACTGGCGGCCTATTTGGACTGATTAACTTATTTAGCGGCGGGGCGCTCTTGCAGCTCTCAGTATTTGCTCTCGGCATCATGCCTTACATCACCGCTTCAATTATCGTTCAGCTATTAACTGTTGTTATTCCTCGCTTTGAAACTCTAAAGAAGGAAGGCCAATCAGGAACGGCTAAGTTAACGCAATACACCCGCTATCTAACGATCGGTCTTGCAGTTATGCAGACCACAGGTTTGATTGCAGTTGCTAGAACTCCAGGCCGTCTAATCAATGGCTGTACTGAAGCGATCATCCCTGATACTTCTTGGCAGCGTATTGTCACCATGATCTTTGTAATGACTGCTGGAACATCGGTAATTATGTGGCTAGGTGAGTTAATTACAGATCGCGGCGTTGGTAATGGAATGTCAATCTTGATTTTCACCTCAATTGCTGCGACATTTCCTGGTCAGCTCTGGTCAATTAAGCTCTCACGCGGATGGGCAACATTCCTATTTATTATGGCGGTAGGAGTTTTGATTGTGGCGGCGGTGGTATTTGTTGAACAATCTCAGCGCAGAATTCCAGTTCAATATGCCAAGAAGCAGGTTGGAAGACGCCAATATGGTGGAACTACAACTTACATTCCGATAAAGGTTAATCAATCAGGAGTTATCCCAGTTATCTTTGCATCATCACTTCTCTATATTCCATCCCTGGTTGCTAACTTCACCAACTCCCAAGCGCCATGGGCGGTTTGGATTTCAACTAATTTTGTTCAAGGCGATCACCCGATTTATATAACGCTCTATGCGCTAATGATTATCTTCTTTGCCTACTTCTATGTAGCAATTACTTTTAATCCAGAAGAGACTGCAGAGAATATGCGTAAGTATGGTGGCTTTATTCCAGGCATTCGTGCTGGAAAGCCAACCAGTGATTATCTTGCATATGTATTAAATAGAATTACTGCTCCTGGTTCGCTCTATCTAGCACTGGTTGCAATTATCCCAATCATTGCACTGGTGTTATTTGGTGCCTCTCAGAACTTCCCATTTGGTGGAACTGCTATTTTGATCGTAGTTGGCGTTGGTCTTGATACTGCTAAGCAGATCGAGAGCCAGCTACAGCAACGCTCTTATGAGGGGTTCTTGCGCTAATGCGCTTAATCCTGGTTGGACCACCAGGTGCCGGTAAAGGAACTCAGGCAGTTCATCTTGCTGAGCATTACAAAATTCCACACATTTCAACTGGCGATATTTTCCGTGCCAATTTACAAAATGGCACACCCCTTGGCCTTAAAGCAAAGGCTTTTATGGATAAAGGCGAGCTAGTTCCAGATTCACTAACTAACGAGATGGTTAAAGATCGCTTGACAAAAGATGATGCTAAGGCTGGCTTCTTGCTAGATGGCTTTCCAAGAAATGTCTCTCAAGCAGAAGTTTTAAATGCGATGCTTGCTGAATCTGGCGTCTTACTTGATGCCGCACTTGAACTATCCCTTGATAACGAGGAGATTGTTAAGCGCCTCTCCATTAGAGGGCGCGATGATGACAAGGAAGAGATAATTAGAAGACGCCTTGAGGTTTATAGCGAGCAAACCGCGCCAATTATTAGCTTTTATCGAGATGCCAATCTCTTGGTAACTATTGCAGCAACTGGTGAGATTTCAGATATCACCTCAGCTGCCATAGCGGCTCTAAGTAAGAAACTGAGTTAAGCCATGGCGATCCAGATAAAGACCTTGGATCAACTAAAGATTATGCGTCAGGCAAATCTCTTGGTGCGAAGTACTTTAGAGTTAGTAAGAGCAAATATTAAAGCTGGTATTACAACTAGCGCACTTGATGCAATTGCTGAGGCAAATATCAAACGCGGCGGGGGAATTTCAAATTTTAAGGGCTATCACGGCTATCCAGCAGTAATTTGTGTTTCAGTAAATGATGAAATTGTTCATGGAATTCCTGGTGATCGCATGCTTATGCCTGGAGATATTGTCTCAGTTGACTGTGGAGCAATAATTGATGGCTGGCATGGCGATGCAGCATTTACTGTAATTGTTGATCCAATTAAGAGTGAACATGCAAAGATGTTGGAAGTTTGTGAAGAATCACTCTGGTATGGAATTGCTGCCGGAGTTATGGGAGCAAAGATTTCCGATATTGGCCATGCCATTGAGAAATATATTAATTCGCAAGGAAAGTATGGAATTTTGCGAGAATATGGTGGCCATGGCATTGGAAATGTAATGCATATGGAGCCGCATATCCTTAACTTTGGTAAAGCTGGCCATGGTCCAACAATTGAGGCTGGAATGGTCTTTGCTATTGAGCCGATGATTACTCTTGGTTCTGAAAAAACTAAAGTTCTTGAAGATAATTGGACTGTTGTAACGCAAGATAAGTCCTATGGAGCTCACTTTGAAAACTCTTACTGCATTGCCCCAGATGGCAAGCCATTTGTCCTCTCCGTTGAAGATGGCGGGAAAGCCCAGCTTGCCCGATTCGGCATAGAAGTTTCGTCGCTTCTTTCATAAGTTATCCCTATGACTAGATCCTTAGAGCAACGCGAAAAGCGAGCCAGAATCAAGGCTTTACTTGAAGCAAAGGGCCTTGATGCTCTTATTTTAAAGAAGGGAGCCAATGTTGCTTGGATTATTGGCGGCAGAGCCCATATTCCAACAACTCTTGAACTGGCCTGTCTTGATGTAATTGTTTATAAGGATCGAATTGTTGTTGTAACTAACAAGATAGAGGCGCCAAGGCTTGAGGCAGAAGAGTTATCAGGTGATGAAGAGTTAATTGTCATTAATTGGTTTGAAGGCAGGGATGGGCAGCTGCCATCAGGTGAAAAGATTGGTATTGATGGTCCTGACAATAATCGCATTAATTTATCAGCAGAGGTTGAAGAGCTAAGAAGATCTCTAAATTCTTTTGAAGTTGAGCGATTAATGCAGATTGGTAGCGATGCTGCTAAATCTTTAGGTGAATCGATGCTCAAGATCTCGCCAAAGATGAGTGAGGTTGGGGCAGCTGGAGTGATTGCAGAAAATCTCTGGGCGCATAATTTAGAGCCGGTGGTTTTATTAGTTGCTGGTAGTGATCGCATTGAAAGTTTTAGACATCCTCTCCCCACCACAAGTCTTATCGGCTCACTTGTTATGGGAGTTGTTTGTGCTAGAAGGAAAGGATTAATTGCTAGCGTGACGAGAATTGTTTCATTTAATTCTCTTTCTAAAGAGATAGAGCAGAGATATCAGGGACTTCTAAATGTTGAGGCAGCATTTTTTAGTGGCACAAAGGTGGGAGCGACATATGGCCAAGCTTTCAAATCTGGTGAGGTTGAATATCTAAAGCAGGGATTTGCAAGAGATGAATGGAGTAAGCATCATCAAGGTGGTCCAACTGGATATCTACCGCGAGATTTCCCCGCTCATGAAAAGAGCGCTCAAGTAATAGGTGTTAATAACGCCATTGCCTGGAACCCAAGTGCTGCCGGGATGAAGGTTGAAGACACCTTGATTACCACCCCTACCGGCTTTGAGATTATTACCTCTGATCCAAGCTGGCCCAGCGTTGAAATAGCTGGCGAAGAGCGCCCAGATATCGCTCGTCCTTGACCTAAATGTTATAAAAAAGAGGTAAGAAAGCGTTGACCGAGCTCGTTTAGGGCATAAGACTCAGGCAATTGAGGTGGTCTGACCACTTCCAAATCGGCCGGAAGGAAGTCTTATTTAGATGCTCCGCTACGGAATTATCGGCATGGGCGCCATGGGCCGTGAGCATGCCGAAAACTTATCTTTCATAGATGGCGCATCAGTTACTGCAATCAGCGATCCAGATTCTGGTTCAAGAGAACTAGCAATTAAACAGCTAGGAGAGTCGGTAAAAGTATTTACCGATCATAGGCAGCTTCTAGATTCCGGCTTAGTAGATGTAGTAATAATTGCAACACCAAACTTTACTCACGTTGATATTTTGGAAGATGCGCTTAAAACATCGCTTCATGTCTTTATTGAAAAACCGCTCTGCACCACAATTGATGATTGTTTAAAAGTCATTAAGTGGTCAGAAAATAGAAGTGGTCTGGTTTGGATGGGACTTGAATATCGCTACATGCCGCCAGTTGCCGAATTGATATCTATTGTTCATAGCGGGGGAATTGGGCAAGTCCAACAAGTCTCTATTAGAGAACATCGCGAACCTTTCTATCCAAAAGTTGGCAATTGGAATCGATTCACATCCAAAACCGGTGGAACACTTGTTGAGAAGTGCTGCCATTACTTCAATCTCATGGATCACATCGCTAAGGAGCGTCCAAATCGAGTATTTGCCTCCGGTGGGCAGAGAGTTAATTACCTAGATGAGAGCTATGAGGGAGTTAAGGCAGATATGCTCGATAGCGCTTATGTTATTTTGGAATATCCAAGTGGAAAAAGAGCGATGCTAGATCTCTGTATGTTTGCTGAAAATACCGTTGATAAAGAACATATCTCTGTAACGGGAAGTGAAGGCAAAGTTGAATCATTTCTGCCATCACTTGAGCTGCGTTATGGCAAGCGAAGCGCAGTTGGAAACTTTAAGCAATGGAGCCATGATGCTTCAAAGCCAAAAGTTGAATCAAGAAAAGTTTGGGATGAGAGCATTAAATACCATGGTTTTCACTATGGAGCTTCATATCTTGAACACTTAAAGTTCTTTAAGGCGATTAGAAGCGGAAAAGGCCCAGATGTGAGCCTGGAGGATGGCCTTAGAAGCGTTGCATCAGGTCTTGCGGCTCAGATGAGTATTGCCCAGGGACGCCCGGTAGCGATGAGTGAAGTATTGCCAGCGGGGTGGAATTAATGTCTAGCTGCACTTTGATTCCTCTTGCTCGTCCTACATTTGATGTCTCAGCTGCGCAGAAGTTCTTTGATTCTGCTCGTGATCTTTTAGGCGAAGTTGGCGCCACTGTAAATGGCCCAACATCACTTGTGATGACTCCAGAGGACACCGCTAGCGCTGAGGCAAATCTAAAATCTGATGAGAAGTTATACATTCTATTTAATGCATCTTTTGCTGATGCCTCTGCAGCTGTATCTCTTCTTGCTAAAGTTTCAGGTGATGTGCTTTTGTGGTCGGTTAGAGAGTTTGGCGAGATAGGAGATCGACTTCTACTCAATTCAATGTGTGGATCAAATCTTGCAGCACATGCACTTCGAGTAAATGGAAAGAGGATTACTCATCTTCATGGAAATCCAGATGAGGCGCATGTTAGGGATGCTCTCTCATCTGCTCTTGCTGGAAAGATGCCAGATGTTGGTCAGCCGCAGAAAGTAACTGGTCAATTAGCAGATTTAGAAAAGGTCAAAGGCGCTCTGGCAAAGTTAAGTGGTTTAACTATTGGCGCAATTGGTGATGCGCCAGCTGGTTTTACTCCCTGCACCTACGATGAAGAGGCGCTGAAGCAGTCATTTGGCTTAAATATTATTAATAAATCAATTCCTGAAATCTTTGCCGATATTGCAGCTGTGCCACTTGATAAAGAGAGCGCAGAATATAAGGATGCTTGCCAGGCTCAGCCATCTCTTAAAATTGTTCCAGAGAAAGAGGCGCGAGTTAATGCCAGCACTAGAGTTGCGCTAGATAGCTGGATAAGGGCTAATGATTTATCAGCAATTGCTATGCGCTGTTGGCCTGATTTTGCAGTTGATTTGGGAGCTTGCCCTTGCGGTGCGATGGGAAGAACAGCAACCAGTGGAACTCCTGCAGCCTGCGAGCGCGATGTCTATGGCGCGGTGACTATGCTGCTTTTAGAGGCGCTTGGCTCTGGAACAAATTATTTGGTAGATACCGTGGATTTAGAAGAAGATGAGAACATTATTCGAATCTGGCATTGTGGTTCTGCTTCAACCACTCTTGCTGTTGATCCAGATAATGCAACGCAGTTCATACACTGCAATAGAAAGCTAGGTGTGGCCGGGAACTTCCCCTTGAAGACCGGTCCGGTTGTTCTGGTAAGGCTGGATACCGATATCGATCCAGCAAATCAGAGCAAACTCCGATTAGTAATGACTAGTGGTGAATCACTATCTGCTCCTAATCGGTTCCAAGGTAATACCGCAACAGTTCGTACATCTGCACCAGCACGGCAATTGATCAATGGGCTAATCCATAATGGATTTCCTCATCACACAGTTGTAGCTTGGAAAGACATACGAGCAGAAGTCCGCAGGATGGCGGAATATTTGGCCATTCCGCTAACCGAGTGGTAATCACATGATTCACCACAGACCCTCGAATAAGGAGAAATAAATGAAACAAAAGATGAATGCAAAAGCATTCAAGGCTCTGATTGCGATGGCTTTTGCAATCAGCGCATCTGTTGTTCCACTATCTCAGAGCTTTGCCGCAGGCGAATCTCTTGGAAAGAGTTGTCCAACAGAAGGGCTAATGACTGGAACTAAGTCAACCTCTCTTATCTGCGTAAAAGGTGGAAACGATAAGTTAACCTGGCAGCGCGTTAAGTTGGCATCTGGCTCAGGACGTCCAGTAGCAAACCTGACACCTCCAAAGGGTGAAATCGAGTTCTGGCACTATCGCGTAGAACTTGGTGATCAGAGAGCGCTTGTAAAAATCATTAATGATTTTGAAACCAAGTATCCTGGTACAAAGATTAAGCAAGTAGTTCGTGATACCACGACCTATAACAACACAGCTCGTGTTGCAATCCTTGCAAATCCAAAAGCAGCGTTATTTGCTACCTCTCGCGGTGCGATCTTTGATCAATTCGCTAAGAGCGACATGATGCTTGATCTTTCACCTCAGCGCTATGTTAAGCAAAACGTTGTTGCTAAGGGACTAACTGCTGGACAGTATGAAGGAAAGCAGCTTGGAATTCCTTATCAATACCTCTTCAACAACCCAATTGTTAATACCGAAATTTGGGCAAAAGAGAAGTGGACCACACCAAAGAATCTAACTGGTTGGGTCAACTGGTGTAAGGATGCTAAAGCTAAGGGATATGTCCCTCTAGCTTGGCCAGGAGCTACTCGCGGACAAGCAGCGCAGATTTCCAACTCTGCTCTGATGAACTCTGCTGGCAGCTATGAGGAACTAGCGAAAAACCTTGCAGATCTAAATAGTGGAAAGATTGATCTGACTTCAAAGTGGTTTGAAGGCGTTGCTGACATTTATGTCAAGCTAAGAAATGCTGGCTGCTTCCCAGATAACGCCACAGGTGTTACTGAAGCTGCTGCATATAACCTCTTTGCAACCGGCAAGTCACCAATTCTTCCTATCGGAACATTTGCGATGGGTTCAATTGTCGGTCTAAATCCAAACCTAAATGGCAAGATGGAACTTATGTCAATGATCTTGACTGATGGCAAAGTTGTTGCTGAGGGAATTATGAATAACACTTACACACTAAGTGTCAATAAGAATTCCAGCTCACGTGATCAAAAAATTGCCAACGCATTCCTTTCCTATCTATTGACTGGAAAAGTTGCGGAAATCTATGCCAATGAAACACTTCAGCACGTAAACGTTCTAGATGTTGAATACAAGAACGTAAACCTTTTGAATACTGTTTCATTCCAGGCCAAGAACACCATGTTGGCTCCACGCTTCCTACTTCTGACAGCAGCTGTATCTGATCTAACTCAAGATGCGCTGATTCAGATTGTCGGTGGCAAGAGCCCAGCTGATGTTCTGCCCGATTTCTCAAGGCAGATTAAGCAGAAATTGGCTGGCTGATTAGCTCGCTAACAACTACCGGAACCGCTCCCACCTCAGGTGGGAGCGGTGCTCGGCCTGCTCAAAAGAAGCGCAAGAAAGATGCTGGCATTTATTATTTGATGGGGCTCCCTGGTGCAATCATCTTTACGGGTTTTTACTTTGTTCCCTTTATCGCGAACTTAAGGTATTCCCTAACTAGATGGGATCGAATAACAGAGCCAGAGTTTGTCGGATTTCGCAACTTTGTTAATTTACTTACAAACGATGATCTATTTTATAAAGTCCTTGGAAACAACCTACGCTTTACTTTCTTAGTCGTATTATTCCAGACACTTTTCTCATTGATATTTGCTATTTTCCTTGTCAAGAATACTAAGACTAATATTGCGCTTAGAACTCTCTTCTTCTTTCCTACAATTCTTTCATCTGTATCTGTGGGAATGATCTGGCTCTTTATGTATGACCCAAATTTTGGAGCAATTAATCTATTCTTTACCCGCTTAGGGCTTGAAGGCTTTGCTTTAAATTGGCTTGGAAGTGAGAGCTCGGCACTATATGCAATAACCTTTACTCAAGTCTGGTTTCATACCGGACAAATGATGGTCATATATATTGCTGGGCTGCAACAGATACCTCAAGAACTTTATGAGGCAGCTGAAATGGATGGTGCTTCACGCTGGCAGCAATTTAGAAATGTAACTTGGCCGATGTCTATTCCGACCACTATTGTGGTTATGGCATACACCACCATTCAATCCTTTAGAGCTTTTGACTTAATATTTGCAATGACACAAGGTGGCCCAAATAATTCATCAAATATATTTGCAGTCTTGATATATCAGACTGTTTTTAGTGAGCTCAGAATCGGATATGCCGCTACGCAGTCAATCTTCTTCATAATTGTCTTGGTTTTTGTCACCTTATTGCAGCGCAAGTTCCTCAATAGTCGGTATGAGAAATAGGGGGCTGAAATGATATATAAAGTAAGCAGAATCGTTGCTTTATTGGTCTTCTCTATCCTAATTATTATCCCAAGCCTAATTGTTGTTTTCGGATCAACAAAGACCGATAGCGAGGTCTATAACAAGCCTTTAGCTCTTCCTGAGAAATGGTCACTAGATAACTTCAGATTCCTCTTTGAGGTCAGCAATGTTGGTCGTTCATTTCTAAATAGTGTAATTGTTACGGGCTTTTCTGTAACTATAACATTGATACTTGCAAGTATGTGCGCCTTTGCTATTTCGAGAATGATTACAGTCACCGGACGAGTTTTATTCTCACTCTTTGCTGTGGGGCTAGCAATCCCAGGCCAGGTGAATCTAGTACCAATATTTATTCTTTTTAACGACTTGCAATTAACTAATAAACTATCTGGTCTAGTTTTGATTAACATCGTAACCACGTTACCTATCTCAGTATTTATCTTGACAGCATTTTTTAGAGAGCTGCCAAAAGAAATGTATGAAGTATCTGAAGTTGATGGCGCAACCCCACTGCGGGTTTATCGCTCAATTGCTCTTCCATTATCAAGGCCTGCAATGGGAGCAACCGCAATATTTCTCTTTGTAATAACTTGGAATGAATTACTTTTCCCATTACTACTAATCACTGATAACGATAAGCGGACCTTGCCGCTTTCATTACTTTCATTCCGTGGTGAGTTCTTTAGTAACTACAGCATGATTTTTACAGCTGTGATGGTTGCATCTATTCCTATGGTAGTTATGTACTTATTAATGCAGAGGTCATTTATTGCTGGACTTACAGCAGGAGCTGTTAAAGGCTAATGAGCAGTCACACACCAGTTGTTAGTAATCCTCCAAGACTTCAAGGTCAGGTGCGCCTATTACTTGATCACATAGAAAGGCAAGGACTCCAAGGGGGAGATCGTCTGGAACCAGAGCGCGAACTAGCAAAAATCCTTGGTATTAGCCGCCCATCACTTCGAGAAGCGATTCAAATTCTCCAGGTTCAAGGCCGCCTTAGAGTCAAACATGGAATCGGAATTTTTATTCTCGATCAAGCAGATGGGGAGAAATTAAGGGAGTCTTTAAGGGCAGCTCAGCATCGCATTGAAGAGTTGTTTCAGATGCGCGAGATATTAGAAGCCCCTGCAGTTGAATGGGCTGCTGAGAGAAGAAGTGAAGAGCAATTAGCTGAAATGAAATTGGCAGCAAGGGCACTCAATCAAGCTATTGCAAGAAAACCTGTTGACTTTGAGAATCTAAGGCGTCTAGATATGGAATTTCATTTAACAATTGTTCGAAGCGCGCAGAATCAATTCTTAAATCAAACGCTTGGAACTTTGCAAGAAATCATGTTTCACTCGATGGACAACACTTTAAAGCTTCCTGGTCGCGTGGATAGCTCAGAGCATGAACACGGAATGATCTTGGATGCGATTGAAAAGCGAGATTCAATTACAGCCCGATTGATGATTATTCAACACATTCATAATGCCCGTGATGCTTGGCAAAAGTACCTTAAGAAGCAGAGTGACCTATGAGCCAAGTTCTATGCGTGGGAGTGGCAACAGTTGACAACATAGTTTTGGTGGATAAATACCCTGCTGCAAATCAAAGAGTTGTAGCACTGGATTCAACTCGAGCAGTAGGTGGCCCAGCAACAACCGCTGCAGTAACACTGGCAAGGCTGGGTATTGAGGTCTCGCTATCTTGTGTAATCGGAGATGATGAAGAGGGAAGATTTATCTTTGAAACCTTAAAGAGTGAAGGTGTAGATACAAGCCATGTTGTAGTCGATGCCAGCGTTAGAACTGCAAGAGGAACGATTGTAGTCTCAAAGAGCGAGCAGAGTCGGGCGATAATGGTTATGCCGCATGATCAAATCCCTAAAAAGCCCCTTGATACCAGCAAATATCAATGGATTCACGTGGATCAAGCTGGAATGAGGGCACTAAAGACTTGGGGAATTAGCAGAGGTGGATCTGCCAAGCTCTCCATCGATATTGGCTATGCCACTGAAGGATTAAATCCTGGTGATTATGATCTTTATGCGCCATCTGAAAATATAACAACAGATACAACAAGCGCAGTCAAAGATAAGAACATTGTAGTTATTTCACAAGGAGAAAAAGGAAGTCTTTACTGCGATGGCTTTAGTTCAGGAAGTGTTCCTGCAATCAATACAGAAATTTTGAGCACACTTGGTGCTGGCGATGTCTTTCATGGCGCACTTGTTGCAGCCCAAGTTTGGAATAAGGAAATTAGCGAAGCGGTATTGATAGCAAATACTGTGGCAGGTCTTTCATGTAGAGGTCTTGATGGACAAAGTGGAATTCCTAGAAAGAATGAGCTGGATGCCTATTTGGCTAAGGCGAAAATCTGATGGGGATAACGGGTAATCGAGATATGGAAAGGAAGTAATGATGGCCAAAGTGCCTGACTTTCTCCTCCACCATGATGGCGATTCAGTTGCTGTTGCAAATGATGATTTGCAACCTGGCACACTGCAAGGGCTATCAGTGAAGGAGCAGACTGCACATACTGCAGTATTAAATGAGCCAATTCCCTTAGGGCATAAGTTCGCACTTCGCGATCATGCAGAGGGCGAGGCGATAGTTAAATATGGAATTAAAGTAGGGATTGCATCTAAGGCAATCAAGAAGGGCGATTACGTTCACACACACAACATGAGGAGTTATCGATGGGAAGCAAGCCGCGCTTAACTGGATACCGTCGCCCTGATGGGTCGATGGGTATCCGTAATCACGTCATCATCTTGCCAGTTGATGACTTATCAAATGCTGCTGCAGAAGCGGTAGCAAAAGTAGTGCCAGGCACTCTTGCCTTGCCTCATAGCTATGGACGCCTGCAATTTGGCGAAGATCTTGAACTTACTTTCCGCACCCTTATCGGCACCGGCCTTAATGGCAATGTCGCAGCGGTAGTAGTTATTGGAATTGAACCTAATTGGACCCAGAGAGTTGCCAATGGCATCGCTAAATCTGGAAAACCCGTTGCTTCATTCTCTATTGAAGGCAAAGGCGATCTTCAGACAATTGCTGATGCAGCAAGAGTTGCTCAAGTCTTTTTGCAAGATGCATCAGAGATCATCCGCGAGAGCGCAAGTGAAGGTGATCTAATCCTTTCAATTAAATGCGGAGAGTCAGATACCACATCAGGTCTTGGTTCATGCCCAACTACATCAGAGGCCGTAGATCGTTGGGTTGCAGCTGGAGGAACAGTTTTCTTTGGAGAGACGTCAGAGCTAACTGGCGGCGAACATCTAATTGCAGATCGCTGTATTGATGATGCTTGCCGAAATCTCTTCCAAACTACCTATGAGAATTACATCAAAGTAATTGAATCAACAGGTGCCAACTTGCTTGGATCGCAGCCAACCCAGGGAAATATCGCAGGTGGTCTAACCACTATCGAAGAAAAAGCTCTAGGAAATATTGCCAAGACCGGATCTGTTCCAGTTGTTGGAGTTTTAGCACCAGCTCAAGCGCCACCAAGAAATAAGCCAGGTCTTTATTTCATGGACACTTCATCAGCTGCTGCTGAGTGTGTAACTCTTATGGCGGCAGCAGGGGCTGTAATTCACCTATTTCCAACTGGACAAGGCAATGTGATTGGTAATCCAATTGAGCCAGTTTTGAAGTTAACTGCCAATAAGAAGACAGCTGCATCAATGCCGGAACATATCGATCTTGATGTCTCTGGTCTATTGCGTCAGGAATATAACTTGACCAAAGCTGGCGACATGATGATGGATGTAATTGAGCGAACTGTTAATGGAAGACTCTGCGCTGCAGAGGCTCTTGGACATCGCGAATTCACCTTCACCAAGCTCTATATCAGCGCCTAGAAATAACCCTCGATTACCCGAAGAAAAAGGACTGGTTCGTGATATTAATTAGTGAAGATGTTTGGAGCGCAGACTTTGAAGCGCTGGCTAACTCTTTTCCATTAATTCGCGAACCAGAACTTTGGAACAATACTGAAGAGTTAAAGGCAAAGCTTGAATCTGCAACAGCTTTAGTGGTTAGAAATCGAACTCAAGTAAGTAGAGATTTGATTGCATCTGCTAAGAATTTAAAAATTATTGCAAGGGCTGGAGTCGGTTTAGATAATATTGACGTAAAAGCTGCCGATGAATTTGGCGTGGTGGTCAGCGCTGCTCTTGGTATAAACGCCACCGCTGTTGCTGAAGAGACGCTAGCTATGGCGCTAGCTCTATCTAGAAAGTTAATTGAGTTAGATTCAAGCACAAGAGCGGGGCAATGGAATAGAAAGGCAGGAGTTGAGATCTCAGGTAAGACTTGGGGACTACTAGGATTTGGGGCAACTGCTAGAGCAACTGCTGAACTGCTTAAAGGTTTTAAAGTCAAAGTCTTGGCCTATGATCCATTTGCAGAACCAGAGCAGAGTTATTTAGATTCCATAAATTGCCAGATGAGCTCACTTGATGATGTGATTGCAAACTCGGACTTCATATCTGTGCATCTACCAGCAACTAGTCAGACTAAAGAGATTATTGATAGTAAGAAGCTTTCGGTTATGAAAAAGAGCGCTCTACTAATTAGCGTGGGGCGCGGTGAGGTAATTAACGAAGCTGACCTAGAACAAGCTCTTAAAGATGGCGTTATTGCTGGAGCTGGTCTTGATGTTAGAGCGCAGGAGCCGCCAAAGGATAAGCGCTTTACAGATCTTCATAACGTTGTTTTAGCTCCGCATATCGCTGGTATTACCCATGAAAGTCAGGCTGCAATAAATAGAGTATTAGTAAGTGAGATAAGAGCAGCCCTAAGTGGCCAGGTGCAAAGTTATGCCGTTGGTGCAATTAAGCAGGCGAAGTAATGGCAATCTCTATAGCTAGAGCCCTTGCTCATGCCACATCACTTCTTATTAAAGCTGGAGTAAATGAAGTTAATTCAGAAAAAACTGCTCGCGCCATAGTCACCTCTGATGTTTGGGGCAACCCCAGCCATGGCTTGATGCGACTTCCTTTCTACTTGCAGAGATTGAGTCAGGGCGGGGTTAATCCGAAGGCTGAATTAAAAGTAATTTCAGAATTTGGCTCCACAATTTCACTAGATGGTCAAGATGGATTAGGACACTGGCAACTTCTTGATGGCGCGCAGATTGGCGTAGCTAAAGCAAAGCAAAGTGGAATCTCACTTGTTTCAATTGCTAACTCAAGTCACTGCGGGGCCCTTGGCGTTTATCTCTATCCCGCACTTGATGCAGAGATGATTTCAATGACTTTTACTAATGGCCCAGCGGTGATGCCAGCAGTTGGTGGAAATTCGCCAATTCTTTCCACCAGCCCTATCGCTTGCGCAATCCCATCAAATCCGCCAATGATTATTGATCTTTCAACATCTGCAGTTGCCAGAGGAAAAATAGCTAGCGCTGCTAAAGCTGGAGGCTCGATTCCAGCGGGCTGGGCAGTTAATGAAAAAGGGGAAGCAATTACTGATGCCAAGCAAGCTCTTATGGGAATGCTTGCTCCACTTGGCGGAGCAAAGGGATTTGCACTTGGCTTGATGGTTGAGTCAATCTCAGCTGGTCTTAGCGGAGGATCTTTATCTAGAGCTATTCCAGATATGTTTAATCCAGAGGATGATAAAAAAGCGCAAGGAATCTCTCACACGGTAATAACTATTAATCCTGTAAGCATTGGTAAAGATTCTAGAGAAGGGCTTGATGAACTTGCCGCAAGTATTACCGCAAGTGGGGGAAGAGTTCCAGGAAGCAAGCGAGTAAGTCCTAATAATTTAGGAAGTGGGGAGATAACCCTTGCCGATGCGGTAATTAGCGATCTTAACTCTTGGAGCCAAAAGCTTGGCTTAGAGAACATCTCATGAAGTTAACATCTAGCAATCTAAAGTATTTCTCAGTCATCTCTATTTTTGTTGCTCTGGCATATGGGATAAGTCAATTGCAAGGAGCAATTTCTCCGCTCTTTATCTCACTACTCTTTGGATTAGCTTTAGTTAATAGCGGTCTCTGGGGCGATGGTGGTAGAGAGGCTGCAAACTTTGCAGCAAAGAGATGTTTGCGCCTTGGGGTAGTGCTCCTTGGATTTCAGATCTCAATTGACAAGTTTATTGAAGTTGGACCAAAGGGGCTCTTGGCAGTAGTAATCATTGTTACTGCTGTTTTTCTAGGTCTTAGATATGCAGCCATGAAAAGTGGCTCTAGTGAATCTTTCTCAACTCTTATTGCAGGCGGCTTTGCAATCTGCGGAGCAACCGCAATTGCTGCGATTAGTTCAACTCGAAAGAGTGAAGAGCGAGATGTTTCCTATGCTGTGGCACTTGTAGCCCTCTGTGGCACGCTCTCGGTTTTTGTCATTCCACCCCTTGCAAACCTCTTCTCGCTAAGTGATGCAACTGCAGGGGCTTGGATTGGCGCTGCCGTTCATGATGTTGGACAAGTTATTGCCACCGCATCACTTATGGGCCCTGCCGCACTTGATAGCGCGGTGATTGTGAAGCTAACAAGAGTTGTTCTACTTATTCCACTAATTATCCTTCTTTCCTATAAAACAAGTGAGAAGAAATCCTTGAAGAGCGCTACTCCAGTATTTGTTATTGGCTTTGTTGCCTGCGCCTTAATTGTTAATGCCCTATCACTTCCAGAGAGCGCAATAAATATAGGAAAAGAGAGTTCAAAGATCTTCTTATCTCTTGGTTTATTAGGAATGGGTCTTTCGGTGAAGTGGGCAGCAATTAAGGCTCTTGGGGCAAAACCACTTGTTTTAGGGCTGCTTGCCTGGGCGGCCTGCGGGGGATTTGCCTTGGCTGTCATCACCTCCGTTGGGCTCTAGGCGCGAATTTCCCTTTTCTAACCCCCTCTCATAAACTCCCCCTCTGCCCAAATGAGGGCTCGAGGCAAACAAAACGAGGTTAACGCTTGGCTAAAAAAGACGGTGCAATCGAAATCGAAGGCACTGTAGCTGAAGCGCTACCGAATGCGATGTTTCGCGTAGAGCTCACCAATGGACATAAAGTGCTTGCACATATCAGCGGAAAGATGCGACAGAACTACATTCGTATCTTGCCTGAAGATCGTGTGATTGTAGAACTTAGTCCATATGACCTCACCAGAGGTCGCATCATTTATCGGTATAAGTAAGAAAGGGAGTCTGATCGTGAAGGTTAAACCAAGCGTGAAGAAGATTTGCGATAAGTGCAAAGTCATTCGTCGTAATGGTCGCGTTATGGTTATTTGCGACAATCTCCGACATAAACAACGCCAGGGTTAAGCCTGGTTTAAAAAAACTAAATATAAGAACGCGTGGCGCGACAGTAAGTAATTACTGACCTCCTGACTGAAAGCGGGAGCCAGAGAAAATTCTCTGGATAGGCGTTGCGGAGGACTTTCAGATTATGGAAAGAAGTTATAGATGGCACGTCTAGTTGGCGTCGATCTGCCGCGTGAAAAACGGCTTGAGGTCGCGCTTCAATATATCTTCGGCATTGGCCAGACCAGGGCGCAAGCAACTCTTGCTGCAACCGGCGTCTCACCAGATGTTCGAGTAAAAGATCTACAAGAGCCCGATTTAATTAAACTTCGTGAATTTATTGAAGCTAATTACAAGATCGAAGGTGATCTCCGCCGTGAGATTGCAGGCGATATTCGCCGCAAAGTTGAAATTCAGTGCTACCAAGGAATTCGCCACCGCAAGGGGCTTCCAGTTCGTGGTCAGCGCACCCATACCAACGCACGTACTCGTAAGGGTCCACGCGTTGCCATCGCTGGTAAGAAGAAGGAGACCAAGTAATGGCCGCGCCAAAAGCTAAACCTGCAGCAGCAGCAGCTGCTGCCCCTAAGGCAAAAGTAAAGGCACGTAAGAAAGAGAAGAAGAACGTTGCCCTGGGAAATGCCTATATAAAGAGCACTTTTAATAACACCATCGTGACTATCACTGATCCATCTGGAGCAGTTCTTGCTTGGGCATCATCTGGCCAAGTTGGATTTAAAGGTTCACGTAAATCAACTCCCTTTGCTGCGCAGCTAGCTGCTGAATCTGCTGCTAAGAAAGCGCAAGAGCATGGAGTTAAGAAAGTTGATGTCTACGTCAAGGGCCCTGGCTCAGGACGCGAGACTGCAATTCGTTCACTACAAGCAGCTGGGCTAGAAGTTGGTGCCATCTCTGATGTCACACCTCTTGCTCACAACGGCTGCCGTCCACGTAAACCACGTCGAGTATAAGGAAGGGAGAAGAGAACATGGCCCGTTATGCAGGAGCAGATTGCAAGAGATGCCGCCGCGAGAAAGTGAAACTTTTCCTCAAAGGCTCGAAGTGCGATGGACCTAAGTGTCCAATTGAGTCACGCCCTTATCCACCAGGACAACATGGTCGTGCCAGAGCGAAGGAATCTGAGTACTTACTCCAGATGCGTGAGAAGCAGAAATGCGCACGTATCTACGGTGTATTGGAAAAACAATTCCGTAACTATTACACCGAAGCAAGCCGTTTAGCTGGCAAGACTGGTGAGAACCTTCTTGTTCTTCTAGAGACTCGTCTAGATAACGTGATCTATCGCGCTGGCTTTGCAAAGAGCCGCGATATGGCCCGCCAGATTGTTCGTCATGGACACATTCTGGTTAATGGTCGCAAAGTTGATATTCCATCTTTCCATGTCAGCCAATTCGACATCATTGATGTGAGAACAAAGTCGCAAGACCTAACTCCATTCATTGTTGCATCTGCTGAATTTGGTGAGAAGTCAGTACCGGCTTGGCTTGAAGTTGTGCCATCTGCGATGAGAATCATCGTTCATGGTCAACCAACTCGCGCCATTATCGATACTCAAGTTCAGGAACAACTTATCGTTGAGCTTTACTCCAAGTAATTAATTAAGGCAGAGCGATCTGCCTTTTTAATCATCTGGCTAGCAAGGATTTAAAAACTTCATAAAAGTAGGTACTAAGTGAGAGATCAAATAGTGGATCTCTCAAGATAATGGAGGAAAGAAGTGCTAATTGCACAGCGCCCCGTACTATCCGAGGAAGTAGTAAATGAGAGCCGTTCCCGTTTCATAATTGAACCGTTGGAGCCTGGCTTTGGCTACACCCTAGGAAATTCACTGCGTCGAACCCTGCTCTCATCTATCCCAGGAGCGGCTGTTACAAGCATCCGTGTTGCTGGAGCTCTGCATGAGTTCACCACTTTAGAAGGCGTTAAAGAGGATCTAACAGATATCGTTTTAAATATCAAGAACTTAGTTCTTTCATCTGAAAATGATGAGCCATCTGTGGCCTATATTCGTAAGAATGGCTCAGGGGTAATTACTGGCGCAGATGTTGCGGTTCCTACTGGAGTTGCAATTCATAACCCAGATCTTCATATCGCTACTTTAAATACCAAAGCGAATGTGGAAATTGAACTAACTATTGAGCGCGGCCGTGGCTATGTCACAGCGGTGCAGAACAAGTTGGTAGGAGCAGAGATTGGTCGTATTCCAGTTGACTCCATCTACTCACCAGTGCTTCGCGTGACCTATAAGGTTGAAGCAACTCGTGTTGAGCAGAGAACAGACTTTGATCGCTTAATTGTTGATGTTGAGACAAAGAGTTCTATGAGTCCAAGAGATGCGCTCGCTTCTGCTGGAAAGACTTTAGTTGAGCTCTTCGGTCTTGCTCATGAGCTTAATTACGCAGCTGAAGGAATTGATCTTGGACCATCTATTCAAGACGCTGCACTTGCGGCAGATCTTGCTCTTCCAATCGAGGATCTTGATCTAACAGTTCGCTCCTATAACTGCCTAAAGCGCGAAGGAATCCACACCGTTGGAGAGCTTCTCTCCCGCAGTGAGGCAGATCTATTAGATATCCGTAACTTTGGTTCTAAATCAATTGATGAAGTTAAGGCAAAGCTTGTCTCAATGGGCATGCAACTTAAGGATTCACCAGTTGGCTTTGATCCGACACAACATCAGAACTATGGCGTCGATTACTCCGACGACCAGGCTTAAGGAGAGAGCTAATGCCACGTCCATCTAAAGGTCCGCGTCTTGGAAGCGGTCCATCCCATGAAAGATTGCTCCTAAGAACTCTTGCAGAGCAACTCTTTGAAAATGGCAAAGTTCGCACCACCGAAGCTAAAGCTCGTCGTCTGCGTCCACTTGCTGAAAAGTTAATCACCACTGCCAAGAAGGGTGATCTAGCTGCTCGTCGCCAAGTGATGGCCGCTATCTCAAATAAGGGCGTAGTTCATACTCTCTTTACTGAGATTGCACCACGCTTTGAATCCAGAAATGGTGGCTACACAAGAATTACCAAGATTGGTCCACGTAAGGGCGATAACGCTCCTATGGCAATCATTGAAGTAATAGCTGAGGGAACTCCTGCTAAGAAAGCAGTAGTTAATGAGGCAGAGAAAGCAGCTAAGAAGGCAGCGCCAAAGAAGAAGGCTGCCGCCGCTAAAGCGGAGTAGCTCTTTCTAATAAAAAAAGTAAAAAAAGAAGTGTCAATGGAGCAACCCACTCTCAAAGTTGAGAGTGGGTTTCTTCGTTTTAGGATTGATTTTTCCTATGATGGAAGCGCTTTTAGTGGTTGGGCTAAACAGCCAGATCAGAGAACTATTCAAGGTGAGATGGAAGTTGCTCTTAGCGGTTTAGTTCGGAATAAAGTTGATTTAATTGTTGCTGGAAGAACAGATGCTGGCGTTCATGCCAGTATGCAAGTCGCTCATTTTGATCTGCCAGAGCGTGATAAATATGGAAAGCCTTGGAACACTCAAGATCTGCAATATCGCCTTAATAGAATGCTAAGTCAGGAGATAGTTGTTAGAGCAGTTAGTAGAGCTCCAGATCATTTCCATGCTCGCTTCTCTGCTCTTCGGCGAACTTATATTTATAAGATTGCAGATGGTCAACAGCATATTGATCCGTTAAAGAGATTTGACATCACTCCTTGGTATCGACACCTTGATTTAAGTAGGTTAAATGAGGCAAGTAGAAGATTGCTAGGAGATCATGATTTTGCAACCTTTTGTAAACCGGGTGGCTCTGGAACTACCTTAAGAAGGCTTGAGGAATTTAGCTGGCAGCGAATGGCTGATTCAACCCTTCTAGCAAGAGTTACTGCTGATGCTTTCTGTTATTCAATGGTGAGAAATCTAGTTGGAGCAGTAGTCTGTGTTGGAGAGTCTCGCTTTGAGCCAGAGTGGATTTCATCGCTACTTGCCAATAAAACCAGAGTTAGTGAGAGCATGGTCTTTCCAGCAAGAGGTTTAACCCTGATTGCTATTGAGTATCCAGCTGATGATTTACTTGAGGCTCGCTCTAAAGTAACTGCTCGCAGAAGAGATGAAGAGTAAATGGGGCAGATAAATGTAGTTGGAATTGAGTATGCCCTCTCAGATGGCCGGGTATTACTTAGCGATGTTTCATTTCGGGTTGGCGAAGGATCAAAGGTTGCTCTAATTGGCCCTAATGGATCTGGCAAGACAACTCTTTTTCGAATGATTGCCGGAGATATAACTGCTGATTCTGGTCAGATAATTATTAATGGCGGCCTTGGTGTGATGCGCCAATTTATTGGCTCGATTCGAGATGAATCAACGGTGCGAGATTTATTAATTTCAGTATCACCACTTCGCATTAGACAAGCTGCAGAGAAACTTAAAGAAGCTGAAAGTGAAATGGCTGCTAATAACTCTGAGAAGCAGCAGATGGCGTATGCCCAAGCACTATCTGATTGGGGAGATGCTGGGGGATATGAACAAGAAGTGCTCTGGGATATTGCAGTTAATAGTGCGCTAGCAAAGAGCTTTGATCGAGTATCTGATCGATTAGTTAATTCACTCTCTGGTGGTGAGCAAAAGCGCCTTGTCCTTGAAGTATTGCTCAATGGACCTGAGGAGGTATTAATCCTTGATGAGCCGGATAACTATCTAGATGTTCCAGCGAAGAGATGGCTTGAGGAGCAGATAAGGAATTCAAAGAAAACCATCCTCTTTATTAGCCATGATCGTGAGTTATTAGCAGCCACTGCTACTAAAGTTGTCACTCTTGAACAAGGTATCACTGGCAATAGCGCCTGGATACATGGTGAGGGCTTCAATACTTGGCATGATGCAAGAAAAGCTCGCAATGCTCAATTCGCTGAACTGTTAGAGCGTTGGCAAGATGAACATAAGCGTCTAAAGGAACTAGTTCTAACTATGCAATGGCAGGCAGCTTCATCACCAGATATGGCCTCAAGATATCGAGCGATGCAAACCAGGCTTAGAAAGTTTGAAGAGCTCGGCCCGCCGCCTCCGCCGCCCCTAGAACAAGATGTGAAGGTTAATTTAAAGAGCGGGAGAACTGGCGAGCGCGTAGTGACCTGTAAGGATTTAACTTTAGAAAATCTCACAGAGCCTTTTACCTTTGAAATCTATTATCAAGATCGGGTCGCAATTCTTGGAAAGAATGGCTCTGGAAAATCTCACTTTTTAAGAAGGCTTTCAGGTGATGAGAGCGTTAGATATAGCGGCGAGTTTAAACTCGGCGCAAGAGTAATTCCAGGTTTCTTTGCTCAAACCCATGCCCATCCTGAATTTGTAGGAAAGACTTTGTTAGAAATCTTATGGCAGGAAAACTCTCTGCAATTAGGGGCAGCCAAATCTGTTCTTGGTAGATATGAATTGGCCCAACAAGCAGAGCAGCAATTCACATCTTTATCTGGCGGACAGCAGGCACGCTTTCAAGTTTTGTTATTAGAACTTGCCGGCGATACTTTGTTATTACTAGATGAGCCAACTGATAATTTAGATCTGGCAAGTGCTGAAGCGCTAGAGCGCGCACTTGATGCTTATCAAGGAACTGTTATTGCTGTGACCCATGATCGCTGGTTTGCTAAAGGATTTACTAGATTTTTGATATTTGGCGCAGAGGGTGCGGTCTATGAGAGCCCTGAACCAGTCTGGAGCCATTAATCAGGCTCGATTTTGACCCCTTTGCATAGTGCAGGTAATCTTCGCCTTCTGTCTCCGCTAGCTGTGGAGCGGCACGAAATAGAAAAGTAAGAAGAAAGAGAGTCTGCCCGTGCGCACCTTTTCACCGACCCCGAAGGATGTTGCGCGTCAATGGTATGTAATTGATGCCGCTGATGTCGTCCTTGGTCGCCTTGCTAGCCATGCCGCTATCTTGCTTCGCGGAAAACATAAACCAACATTTGCTCCTCATATGGATATGGGAGATTTCGTAATAGTAATTAATGCCGAGAAGATTGTTTTAACTGGATCAAAGATGGCTAACAAGATGGCTTATCAGCACTCACAATATCCAGGCGGTTTAACTGAGCGCAACTATGAACTATTGATGGAGAAGTTCCCAACTCGCGCTGTTGAAAAGGCAATTAAGGGAATGCTTCCTAAGAACTCTATCGGCAAGCAGATGGCCTCTAAGTTAAAAGTTTACGCAGGAGCTGAGCATCCTCATGGTTCACAAGGACCAATTCCATATGTATTTACCCAGATCGATCAGATGAAGGTTGGTAAGTAAAAGATGAGCGAAAAAGAAGAGAACGCAACCGCCTTTAGCTCTGCAACACCTGCTGCTGCAACTAACCGCGCTGCTGTGATTGCAGCTGGCGCAGGTATCGGTCGTCGTAAGGAAGCAGTTGCTCGCGTTCGTCTAACTCCAGGAAGTGGTCGCTGGATTGTTAATAATAAGAATTTAGAAGTTTATTTCCCAAACAAAGTTCACCAACAGGCAGTATCTGAGCCACTTCGCACAGTTGGCGCTGAGGGCAAATATGATGTTATTGCTCGCATTGATGGTGGCGGAATTTCAGGACAAGCCGGAGCGCTTCGCTTAGGCGTTGCAAGAGCTCTAAATGAGATTGATACCGATGCAAATCGCCCAGCTTTAAAGAAGGCAAAATTCCTAACCCGTGATGCTCGCGTAATTGAACGCAAGAAATATGGTCTAAAGAAAGCACGTAAGCGTTCTCAATACAGCAAGCGTTAATTAACAAAGAGGGAAAAATGGCGCTCTTTGGCACCGATGGTGTCCGAGGCGTTGCTGGCGTTGATCTCACCGCTGAACTAGCTTTTAATCTCTCAACTGCTGCCGCATCAGTTCTGGCAGATCTTGGTGAATTTGCTGGCCATCGCCCAACTGCAATTGTTGGCCAGGATTCAAGAGCCTCCGGACAGTATTTAGAGGAGGCAATCTGTCGCGGGTTCTCAAGTGCAGGTATTGATGTTTATCGTGTTGGGATTCTTCCAACCCCTGCTATCTCTTTTCTTGTTAAAGATCGAGGAGCAGATCTTGGAGTAATGATTAGTGCCTCTCATAACCCAGCAAGTGATAATGGAATTAAGTTCTTTGATAGAACTGGGTCAAAGCTAGCTGATCAAATTGAAGCAAAGATTGAGAGCGTGTTAGGCAAAACAGTAGTAAGTACTAATGGCGCTGGCCGAGTAATTGAAGATTTGGAGGCTAAAGAGAGTTATATTAAAAATCTTTTAAAGAGCCTTGATGGCAATTTAAGTGGGCTAAAAGTAGTTGTTGATTGCGCTAATGGAGCTGCCTCATTTGTTGCACCTGATGTACTTAAAAGAGCTGGAGCAGAGGTTATTGCCATTTCAGCATCTCCCAATGGTTTAAATATTAATGATAACTGCGGCTCTACTCATCTAGAGAACTTAATTGCAGCTGTTAAAGAAGAGGAAGCAGATATTGGAATTGCTCATGATGGCGATGCTGATCGAGTCCTAGCCATTGATGATAAAGGATCAGTTATTGACGGTGATTTCATATTAGGAATTCTTGCTCAAGATATGCAGCTTCCAACAAAGACTGTTGTAGGAACTGTTATGACCAATCTTGGGCTGATTAAAGCTTTAGAAGAAAAAGGTATTAAGTTCATTGCAACAGCTGTTGGCGATCGCTATGTATTAGAGGAGATGCTTGCTGGCGGACATATTCTTGGCGGAGAGCAATCAGGCCACATCATCATGAGTAAGTATGCAAATACTGGCGACGGCTTATTAACTGCGCTACAGCTCATTTCAAAACTTAAGAAGAGTGGCAAGAGTGCAAGTGAGCTAGCTTCTTTTATGAAGCGTTACCCGCAAGTTCTGATCAATGTCTCAGCAGTAGGGAAAGAAAAATTAGCATCAAACCAAGTCATTGCTAAAGCAGTAAGTGATGTGCAGCAGAGATTGGCAGATAAAGGTCGAGTTTTGCTCCGCGCTTCTGGAACTGAGGCTCTAATTAGAGTGATGATTGAGGCCCAAGATCTATCTCTTGCTCAGGAATTAGCCTCAGAACTGGCAACGCTAGTAAAATCAGAGCTCTCACTTTAAGGGAGCAAATTTAAATGTGCGGAATCATCGGTTATACCGGAGCCTCACCTGCCCTTTCAATGGTGATTGATTCGCTTCGAAAGTTGGAATACCGGGGCTATGACTCCGCTGGAATTGCTCTTACTGGCAAAGCAGGTGAGAAGTTAATTGTGGCTAAGCGCGCAGGAAAGTTAAGTAATTTGGAGAGTGCGCTAACTTCAGATCATGCTGATTCTCTAAGTGGAATTGGCCATACTCGCTGGGCAACTCATGGTGGACCAACAGATGAAAATGCCCATCCGCATATCTCTAGTGATGGGAAAGTAGCTGTTATTCATAATGGAATTATTGAAAATTACTTAGAACTAAAAGCAGAGCTAGAAAAGCGTGGCCATAAGTTCGCATCTCAAACCGATACTGAATCAGTTGCTCATCTCTTAAGTGATGAATTTAATTTGAGTAAAGATTTAGCCGATGCGATGCGCAAGGTTTGCAAGCGACTTCGTGGCTCTTTTACTCTCCTTGCTATCTCATCGGATAGCCCTGAGGTGATAGTTGGTGCAAGGCGTAATTCACCGTTAGTTGTGGGTCTTGGCAAAGGCGAGAACTTTCTAGCCTCTGATGTCTCGGCATTTATCGCTCACACCAAGAGCGCTTTAGAGCTGGGGCAAGATCAAGTAGTGCAGGTAAGTCCTGACTCAGTTCTAGTAACAGAATTAGATGGCAAGCAAGTTAGCGCTAAGCCTTTTGAGATTACCTGGGATGCAAAGGCAGCAGAGCGCGGGGGATATACCCACTTTATGCTCAAGGAGATCTTCGAGCAGCCAAAAGCAATATCTGAAACACTACTTGGAAGATTTAGCGATGACTCGAAAGTGATTTGTAGCGAGCTTTCAAGCCTTAATCTAGATATTGACCGAATTTTGATTTTAGCTTGCGGCACTGCATATCACGCAGGATTAATCGGAAAATATGCCATAGAGAAATGGTCAAAAATTGCTGTTGATGTTGAACAAGCCTCTGAGTTTAGATATCGAAAGCCTTTTTTAACTCCAAAAACTTTGGTAATTACGATCTCTCAATCTGGGGAGACTATGGATACTTTGATGGCTGCTCGCCATGCTAAAGATCTTGGAGCGGCAACTCTCTCTATCTGTAACACGATGGGTTCATCAATTGCTAGAGAATCTGATGCAGTCTTTTATACCCATGCCGGCCCTGAGATTGCAGTGGCATCAACTAAAGCGCTACTAACACAGATTGTGGCGCTTAAAGTTATCGCTCTTTATTTAGCTCAGAACAATAAGAGTTTAACTGGCGCGCAGATTGCAGCGATCATTTCTGAGTTACTTGCCTTGCCAAATAAAGTTGAGGAGATTTTAGAAACAGTTGAGCCACTTCGCGAGATGACCAGAGGCTTTAAAGATGCAACTTCAGTTCTCTTTCTTGGAAGAAATGTGGGATATCCAGCCGCGCTAGAAGGCGCTCTTAAACTAAAAGAGCTTGCTTATATGCATGCTGAAGGCTTTGCCGGCGGGGAGCTAAAGCATGGACCTATTGCACTCATTGAAGAAGGAACACCGGTAATTGCAATTCTGCCTTCTGCTTCATCTCCGATAGCAGAGAAGATGCTTAGCAACATTCAAGAAGTTAGAGCGCGCGGGGCTAATGTGATTGCTATTGCAGATTCTTCGATCTCGCTAGATGTTAAGAATATTATTAGAATTCCAAGCTGTGAAGAATTATTACAATCAATACTTGCAATTGTTCCCTTACAGGTATTTGCCTATGAAATGGCTGTTGCCAGGGGAAATGATGTTGATCAGCCAAGAAATCTAGCTAAATCGGTGACAGTGGAATGAGTGGCCCAAGCAGCCTCTTTGATGATGTTGTAGATCAAAGAATTGAGATTCGTCGCCGGGAGATGAATATTGCCCTTACTTGGTGCGCAGTATTACTCCTTGGCTTTGCTTTAGTAACTCTTGATGTCATCAATAAGGGCCTGCTCTATAGATTTGATCAATTTGTAGCAGATCTAAGTCGCCCTAAGCTCTCTGGATTTACTAACTTTTTAGTGCTTCGTATCGATGACTTAGGTCTTAGATGGATTACCGCGTTGATTTTGCTCATTACAGCAGGGTTAATTAGCAGAAGGTTTAAGTCCTTTAGACCTTTAAATTTAGCCTTTCTATCTTTAGTGTTTTTAAATATCTTTGTAGGCGCTTCTAAGATTTTCTTCGGAAGATGTAAAGCAAAAGAAGATTTTGATCTCTGTATGTTTAGTGATGGTATGGCATATCCCAGTGGCCATATTTCAAATGCCCTAGTAACTTGGGGGCTCTTTGCCTACATAATCTTTCGTTATACCCATCGAGCTCCATTTGAGGGTTTAAAGCTCTATTGGTTGGTAGCTGTTATCACTATTGCAGTAGGAGCTGTTTCGCTAATCCGTAATACCCATTGGTTTACCGATCTTCTCGGCGGAATGTTTTTAGGTGGAGCTATATTGGTTTTAGTAGTTGCCATTGATCGCTTTATTCCCTCGACCCGTCAGCCCTCATAGGTATATAAGAAGAAGTAGCGATTAACTATGGAAAATCGGGCAGAAGTACTTATAGATCTTGGAGCCATTAAAGAAAACATCAAATACTTAATGGCTAAAAGTGGTAAACCAGCTCTGGCTGTAGTGAAAGCAGATGGTTATGGCCACGGCCTTCTTCCAGTAGCAAAGAGCGCGCTTAGCGCTGGCGCTAGCTGGCTTGGGGTTGCACTACTTGAGGAGGCAAGAGCTTTAAGGCAAGGCGGAATAAGCGCGCCAATTATTGCTTGGTTAACCCCGATCACAGATGATTTCAAATCTGCCATGAATGAGGATATAGATATTGCAATTGCATCTCTTGCTCACCTTGAGGCAATTACTAGCGCTTCCAAATCTTTAGGAAAGTGCGCCAGGGTTCATCTAGAAGTTGATACTGGAATGTCTCGTGGCGGGGCGCTTGGTGAGTGGAGTGAATTAGTGCGCAGCGCCAAGGCATATCAAGACTCTGGGCTAATCAAAGTTATTGGTATTTGGTCGCACTTTGCAAGAGCTGATGAAGCAGGTCATGAATTTAACAAAAAGCAATTAGAAAACTTTAAGAGCGCAGTTGCAGAAGCAAAGAGCGTGGGTATTACTCCGCAGGTAATTCACTTGAGTAACTCTGCCGCTGCAATAAATGATGCTGATTCACATTTTGATTTACTTCGTTTAGGTATTGCAATCTATGGACTTTCACCAGATTTTTCACATATGGGAAGTTCTGAAAAACTAAATTTAAAACCTGCAATGAGTATCCGTGCCAGAATTCATTTAGTCAAAGATGTCCCAGCAGGCTCTCAGGTTGGTTATGGAGGAAGTGCTATAACAAAAGTTGATACCAAACTTGGAGTTATTGCAATGGGTTATTCGGATGGAATTCCGAGAAATGCAAATAGTGAGGCTGGAGTACTGGTAGGTAATAAACGAGCACCAATTATTGGTCGAGTATCAATGGATCAATTTGTGGTTGATTTAGGCAGAGATAGCTCGGCAAAGGCTGGAGATTGGGCATACATTATTGGAAGTAATCCTTCTGATAGTTATACTTCGGCAAGTTCTTACACCGCCGATTCGTGGGCTAGCGCGAGCGCAACGATCAATTATGAGATCGTTACGCGAATAGCAGCTAGAGTAAAGCGGATCTATCAAGGCTAAAGGAGGGCGCATGACAGAAGGCGTTGTGCTCTCTGTTAATGATCTCTCAGTAAATTTTGGCGGCCTTAAAGCTCTAAATGGCGTCAACTTTGAATTAAGAAAGGGCGAAGTCTTAGGACTTATTGGCCCTAATGGCGCTGGAAAAACTACTGTCTTTAATGCGCTCTGCGGGATTGTCACTCCAGATTCAGGCTCTCTTTCTTTAAATGGTAAAGAAATTAAATGGCCAAAGCCTCATAAATTAGCGAAGTTAAAAATTGCTAGAACTTTGCAAGGTGTTGGACTCTTTCCAGATTTAACTGTCTATGACAATGTGATGATTGGTGCTAATAAATTTTCTGAAACAGGTCTACTTCGCGCAGCCTTTGGAACAAACCATAAAGATGAAAAGCGCTTAAAGGAGCGGGCGCAAGCAGCTCTTGAACGAGTTTATGTTGGCGCAGTTGCGGATAGAAGAGCAGACACTCTTGCCTATCCTGATACTAAGCGAGTTTCTATTGCTAGAGCATTGGTAGCAGAGCCAGAAATATTATTACTTGATGAACCTGCTGGAGGGCTAGGGCCTCAAGATATTGAATGGCTCAATAGCCTTATTAATAATCTTAAGTCTCGCACCTCAATAATTATCGTTGAGCATCACATGGATGTTGTTATGTCAGTCTGTGATCGAATCTATGTTTTGAACTTTGGCGAAATAATTGCCTCTGGAACTCCAGCAGAGGTTAGAGATAATGAAGCAGTTATCCAGGCATATCTTGGAACTAAATCAAAGGCCAAGTCATGAGTGGATTAGTAGTTAATAGACTTAGCGTCTCTCATGGGGCAATTGAGGCCCTTCGTGCAGTTTCATTCAGCGTTGAGGTTGGTCAACTTGCAGCAATTATTGGTTCAAATGGAGCAGGAAAGACAACACTGCTTCGCGCCCTCTCTGGTCTAAATACTCAAACTTCAGGAAGTGCGCAGTGGAATGAGCGAGAAATCCTTGGGGCAAGGCCTGATGCGCTAGTAAGAAGAGGTATTAGCCATGTCTCTGAAGGTAAATCTGTAATTGCAGAGCTAAGCGTTAAAGAAAATTTGATCTTAGGTGGAATCTGGAGAAACAAAAAGAGTGATACCAGCGCAGCTATTGCAGAGGTAGTTGAGCTCTTTCCAGTTCTGGGACAGAGAATGAATCAGAGCGCTGACTCGCTTTCAGGAGGCGAGCGACAGATGCTCGCTATTGGTAGAGCGCTAGTTTCAAGACCCAAATTATTACTACTTGATGAACCATCACTTGGACTTGCACCACTTGTTATTGAACAAATTTTTGCAACTATTGATCAACTTCGAAGAAAACTCGGGCTAACTGTTGTTCTAGTGGAGCAGAATGCAATGAGCGCATTGGAGATTGCTGATATCGGAATCATCATTAATCTTGGCGAAGTTGTTGCCTCCGGCAAAGCCAACGAGCTAATTGATGATCCCGCCCTACGAGCTGCTTACTTGGGGTACTGATGCAAAAAGTAATTGAGACTCTATTAATCGGGCTATCAACAGGATCTATCTATGCTCTTATGTCATTAGCACTCGTATTGGTCTGGAGATCAACTCGGGTCGTTAATTTTGCGCAAGCAGGACAAGCAATGCTTTCTACCTATATTGGCTTCGAGATTGCATCTAGATCTGAGATTTTCTGGTTAGGACTCGTCTTTGCAATTGCAGCAGGAGCGCTAGTTGGCGCAGGCGTTGATTACTTCTTTATGCGCGTGCTCTTCAAACATGCAACCTCTGGACCCGCAGCAGTTGTAGCACCCGTCATTGCAACTCTAGGTTTACTTGGACTTATCAGAAGTATTGTCGGGCTAACTTGGGGTGGAGAATTTAAATCTATTGAAGCTCCAGCTTCAACCGATGGCTTTAGCGTTGGAGATGGCACAATTCCATTTTCAAATCTCGATGTTTTAATCATTGCTACAGTTTCAATAATTCTTATTGCTCTTGCCTATATCTTCCAGCGAACCAACTTAGGTCTTGCCCTTAGAGCCTCGGCTTATGCTCCTGAAATTGCTCAATTAGCTGGCATTAGAACAGCACGGACTAGAACTATTGGATGGTCAATTGCTGGAGCAGTGGGCGGAGTTGCTGGAATGTTAGTAACTTCAAATAACTTCCTCTCTCCTTATTCGTTAGATCTTTTGCTTGTCTTTGGATTTATTGCAGCTGTTATCGGCGGACTTGAAAGCATGGTCGGCTCTGTAATTGGAGCTCTTGTGCTTGGAATTGGCCTTACATTTATTTTGAACTATGTCGGAACTTCTCTAGTCTTTATTGGTGGATTTAGCGTTTTGATTTTAGTTCTGCTGATTAAGCCAGATGGAATCATGGCGAAAGGCAAGGCCCGCCGTGCGTAAGAAAATAGCTATCTTTGTTCTCATTGGTTGGGTATTGCTGATTATTGGTGATCGCGTTGATGAGCTTCGCGTCTATCAAGGAGCTCAGATGGCGATGTACACCATCGCACTTGCTTCAATTGTTTTGCTAACTGGTTATTCAGGTCAAGTTTCGCTAGGTAATGGTGCGATGATGGCTGTTGGTGGTTATGGCGCAGCTCTTACCCTAAATAATTTAGGCACTCCAATCTGGTTTGCATTCTTAATGGCAATTGTTACTGCATCGCTATTTGGTGCACTTCTTGGTGCAGCAGCTGCAAGAGTTTCAGGGCCTTATTTAGCAGGAACAACTCTTGCACTAGCTGTTGGTCTTCCAGCCATTGCAAATCAATTTGCTTTCCTGGGGGGAGAGCCAGGGCTTTTATTTGATGTCGGCTTTCCACCAGAGAGATTCGGTGATGAATTCACGCAATATAAATGGTTCTTCTGGATTGCTTGCTTTATCGCTTTAATTGCAATATTTGTTACTTCAAATATTCTTTCATCGCGCTTCGGTCGCACCTGGCGAGCAATTCGTGGAAATTCTCTAGCTGCAGAGCTCTGCGGAGTTCATTCAGCTCGCATGAAGGTTTTAGCTTTCACAGTCAGCTCTGGCCTTGCAGGTCTTGCCGGGGCAGTTCTGGCAATGACTATTAGCCTTGTCGCCCCCGGGGCATATGGCCTGGCCCTCTCCTTTGCCCTGGTGACCGGGGCAGTTCTTGCTGGAATCTCAAGCCTTCCTGGGGTAGTCCTGGGAGCCTTTATTCTCGTGGTCATTCCTGAGATATCTGTGGCCCTTGCCGACAGGCTGGGTGATGCCGATAAACTAAATAACTATCTACCAGGTCTAATTGTGAGCGTATTGCTGATTCTCTCAGTGATATTCACTCCAAATGGGCCTGGTGAGAACCTGCGTAAGCATCGCCATAAGAAGCCTGCGCATTAACTGATTACCGCTAGGTAACCAGTAGATTAATAGCACCTAGCCAAACCCTCGATGGAAGGAAAACAATGATCAGAAAGACTCGTATAAAGCGAACCTGGCTCGCTGCTGCGGTGATTGCCTCTGGCTCTCTCCTAGCAACAGCGCTTCCAGCAAACGCAGAGACGGGCGTTAGCGCAAGTGAGATCAAACTTGGTATCACTCTGCCTCTAACTGGAGCAGCATCGCCAGGCTATAACAAGATTGGTAATGCAATTAATGCTTACTTCAAGTACGTAAATGACAATGGCGGCGTCTATGGACGAAAAGTCACTCTCATTCAGAAAAATGATGAGTATTCACCACAGTTGTCGATTGCTAAGACAAACGAACTAATTTTGCGAGATAAAGTTTTCGCACTAGTTGGCCCACTTGGAACTGCAAACTTCACTGCAACTCACAAATCAGTTGGCCTTGCTAAGCGCGGAGTCCCAAGCCTCTTCCTAAACACTGGCTTTAGTGGATTTTCAAATAAGAAGAGCTATCCATCCTCTTTCATGATTCTTCCTTCCTACGCTATGGAAGCAAAGATCATCGCCCAATTCCTCAAAGATAACCATGCTGGAAAGAAACTCGGCATTGTTTATCAGAACGATGAATTCGGTATTGATGGTCTAGGGGCTTTTAGAGCAGCTGGAACTAAGTTTGATGTATCAATTCCTTACACCTCAGGCACCCAGAGCGCAGCAACCGCACAGACCTGGGTCTCCCAGCTTGCAGCCGGCGGAGCTCAAGTAGTGGTCTTCTTTGGCGTAACTTCAGCAACTGCTCCACTTCTTGCTGTAGCTGCTGCTGCTAAGTACGCACCACAGTGGATTCTTGGATCAGTTGGTTCAGATCCATTAACACTGCGCGCACTTGGCGTTCCAGTAGCAGTACTAAATGGCGCACAGACTCCAGCTGGTAATCCATCACCAAATGACACTAGCGATGAGTATGTAAAGCAGTTCCAAGAGATCAATACCAAGTACAACACTGGTACTGCATTTGATGACTATGTATTGCAGGGTATGAATATCGGTCTCATGACCGTTCAAGCTCTAAGAGCTGCAGGAAAGAACTTAACCCGCAAGGGTCTAGTTCGTGCGATGGAGACAAAGGGCTCAACCTTTGCATCTGTTGCTTACTCTCCTCTTGGTTTCTCAAGAACAAGCAATGTTGGCCATACCGGCTACTACATGGCAGTAATGGATGCCAATGGAGATAGAAAGCCATTCGGTGGAAAAGTAACGCTTTACACCACTGACAGTGGCTCCGGTCCAGTTGTGGTCTCTACCTTCAAACGTCCGGCAATGCCAGCGAAAGGATTACCAAGTAACTCATGAGAACCTTTAAATTCAAGCGTTCCTTAACGCTCGTAGCAGTTTCATCACTGCTCTCAATCACCGTTGTATCAATTCCAACGGCAGCGCAGGCAAACCCGGTCTGTACTACAGCAAGCGGTGTAACAACTTGCCTTGGTGCAACATCAGATACTGCGCCTTACATGCTTATGACTCCAGCAAACTTCAATGGAACCGTTTATCTATATTCACATGGATATCGTCCAAACGTTCCAGTCCCTGCCGGAATTCCTGGCTATGGTGGCTACACAGTTACTAATACTCCAGAGCCAGCACCTGGTGGAAATGCCCAAATTATTGGCGCACTTCTTGCTAAGGGATATGCGGTTATGGGATCTGGCTTTGCCCGTCAAGGCTGGAATGCAGATTCAGCAATTAAGACCAATGTTGAGTTAATTGGTGTTTTTAAGAAGCAATATCCAAAGACAACAAAGGTTGTTGCTTGGGGTAATTCACTTGGAGGCTTTATTACTCAGGCACTTGCTGAAAAGTATCCAGATCTAATTAGCGCAGCAGCGCCACTTTGTATGGCAAGTGATCTAACGCCACTTATGACAATGGCTGGAGATGCACTTTGGGGAATCAAGACTTTCTTTGATCCAACCATCAAAGGTGGAGGCTATAGCGCAGGAACAGCTGGTTATGCCGAAGCCATGGGAGATCTAGTAAAGGTCTTTACCGTTATCGGATCAATGCAAGCTGCAATTGCTGCAAATCCAACTGCGCCAGCATGGCCAGCGACATCAACAGTTCCAGCTGCACTCAAAGCTGTTCCATCAAGAAGTGCTCTAGTTCTCATCGCTTTGATGTCTGGTGTTCCAATGCAATCGGCACATTTTGATTCAACTTCAGCGCCAGCAGGCCTTCCAGCCTCAAACGCTCTCTCATTCCAGTTAGCTATCAATCCAGCTCTTGCTGCTCTGGAAAACCTTGCAAATGCTGCAGCTCTTGCAGTACTTGCAACTCATGATGTTGAGCAACAAGCAGGTGGAGCAATCTTTGATAACACTGCAACTGATTACTCTGCGCGTGTTGCTGCTGAACAATTTATCTGGAGCTCAGCTCTCTCTGGCAATGCTGGAGTAGGCGCTCTGCTTGGATATCTTGCAGCGGTACCAAGAGTTAAGGGAAATCCTGCAGCTATTGCAAAGTTGGCTACGCTAACTACACATAGTGGCAAAGTTGAAGTCCCAACAATTCTCTTCACCGGAACTGCTGATCCAGTAACAACACCTGGAAACCAGCAAGCGGTGATTGATAAATATGCTGCATATTCTGCAGAGAAGTGGGCAGCTGCAAAGAAGGAAGGAACCCGTAAGAAACCAGCTAATAATCAGTTGGCCCTATGGAACCTCCCACCAGAGAAGTACACCAAGTTCACTGCTACAGGTTCACCAGATACAACGCCTGCCGCAGCAACGGGAACTAACCACTGTAACTTCACCGTTTCTCAGTACTTAGCAATTGCAGATCTTCTTGCATATGCTGCTGATAACGGTAAGAACATGTCAGGTGGCGCGCTCTATACCAAGATCCGTAAGGCAGGAAATATGACTTACGATCGTGGTTATGAAGCTCCTAGATTGAAGTATTACGGAGGATAATCTTCTGTAATCCATCGAGAAGGTAGTAAAGAGAGGGCCTGGGAAACCAGGCCCTCTCTTACTTTTATAGGTAGATGTTCATTAAATATTCAGGTAAAGGCGTTGGTTAAGTAGCAGCTACGCCTTATTGTTGTCGTCATGGCAAGCCTTGCGGAGCGAAGAAGAATTGCCAGATTAGTTCATCGCTTTGGTTTTGGCCCTCGCCCTGGTGAATTCTCAAATCTTTTGGCTGGTGGTTTTGATCAAGTCGCAGAGAAATACTTAAATGTTCCTAGCCAAGATGCTTTTGCCGATAACCAAGGTGAGCCAGTAGTTAGTGACCAAGGAAGACGACCAGCTCCAAATAGCCCTGATGTTGTTGCTTTTGCCACTGAAAAAAGAGCACAGTTAACTTCACTTTCTTTCTGGTGGCTAGATCGCATGGTTTTATCAGAGCATTCCTTGCGCGAGCGAATGACATGGTTCTGGCATGGACATTGGGCCACCTCGTATCAAAAAGTAGATGATGCTCTGCCGATGTATCTGCAGAATCAAACTTTGCGAAGAAATGCCTTAGGAAACTTTGCTCAGATGTCTAGAGAGATGGTTAATGATGCTGCCTTAATCTTCTGGCTAGATGGACAGTCAAATACTGTTAAAGCTCCAAATGAAAATCTATCAAGAGAGTTAATGGAGCTCTTTACTCTTGGGGTTAATCGCTATAGCGAAGATGACGTGAAAGAAACAGCCAAAGCTTTAACTGGATATAAAGTTGACAAATCAAGTGGAAAAGTAATCTTCAATCCTAAGCAACATTTCGCCGGTTCTATCAGGGTTTTGGGAACGCAAGGCTCATTTGATGCTAGTTCGTTAAGTGATTTTCTAGTTGCTCGAAGTGATTGCGCGCTCTTTATTACTGAGCGAATTTGGTATCGCTTTATTTCAAGTATGAATCCACTAACTGATCTCACCCTTACTTCAAGCTTTGCCTCAAGGGATATTGCAGCTTTAGTAAAGGCAATTGGCAGACACTCTGCTTTAGGTAATCCAGATAACTCAATGGTTAAAAGTCCTATAGATTGGTTTGTCTCTGCTGCTAGAGCTTTATCAATTACACCATCGAAATTCTCTAATCCCAATACCATCCGTAACTACCTAGATTTACTTGGCCAGCGTCCTTTTTTCCCGCCAAATGTTGGGGGATGGCCAGCTGATCAAGCTTGGCTCTCAACTTCATCTGCGCAATATCGAATTCAATTTGCTACTCAATTAGTCAAAGAGGCAGATCTTTCGCCAATCTCATCACTTGCGCAGAGTGCCAGAATTGATGGCCTTGCTGATTTACTTGGGGTAGTTGAGTGGAGTTCTAGAACTAAGATGGCGCTAAATGGCGCAATTAAAGATCCGGCGCGCTTAGCCTTGCTAGCGCTCTGTTCACCTGAATATGTTGTGAGCGCATAGGAGCATGCCATGGACACAATAACTCGTAGGCAATTTCTAAAGGCAACAGGCGCTGGAGCAATAGGCGCTGCTGCTATGAGTCTTTCAATCGAGGAGATTGCAAATGCAGCCATTACAAGGCCGCTGCCGCTTGGAACTCCAATACTTGTTGTGGTCACGCTCTATGGCGGCAATGATGGGTTAAATACCGTTGTTCCAGTTAATGATCCGATTTATCAATCACTTCGCCCAGGTATTGCATATAAACCAGAGGATGTTCTCCCACTTGGCGAGAATCTTTATCTCAATGGATCAATGAGCGGGATGCACTCACTTTGGAATAAGAATCAAGTAGCGATTGTGCGCGGTGTTGGTTATCCAAACTCTGATCGCTCTCACTTTTCATCCATGGCAATCTGGCAGTCAGCAATCATTGGAGCTGCTAAAACTGGATGGCTAGGAAGATGGGTTGAGAGCCAAGCGGAGGATCCATTTCTTGCAATTAGCCTTGGATCAATACTTCCGCCGCTTCTTGCCGGAAGTAAGAGATCTGGTTCGGTTCTTCCACTTGGCGGCTTAAAAGTTCCTAATGGATCACTTGCTAGTGATTGCATAAAGCTTGCTATTGAGAGTCGCAGCGATAATTTGCTTCAAGCAATGGCTGCTCGAACTATGCGAAATCTCTTTACCGTCTCCTCAGATATCACGCCAATTCTGAAATCTCCTGCCCCGGCTGCGCCAGATCTACCAACAGCGATAGGTGGAAATGCTGGAGGGGATACAAACTTAAGTCAGCAATTAGATATTGTGGCAAAGCTTGTATCTGCTGGCGCTCCAACAAGGGTCTGGTCAGTTTCACTTGGCGGTTTTGATACTCACGCAGATGAAAAGGGATCACAAGCAATTCTTCTTGGAGTTGTGAGCCAAGGAATTTCTAAATTTATGTCGCAGATGAAAGCAACAAATAGAGCAAAAGATGTTGTGGTTCTGGTCTATAGTGAATTTGGTAGAAGAGTTCGTGGCAATGCTTCAGATGGAACTGATCATGGCACCTCAGGTCCAGTCTTTCTTCTAGGTGAGCGGGTCAAAGGTGGTTTCTATGGCGAGCAGCCATCGCTAAATAACTTGAAAAATGATGACTTAGCTGTCACTACTGATTTTAGAGATATCTATGCAAGCGTTTTAGAGAAAGTTCTTTCAACCCCTGCCGAGAAAATACTTGGTAATTGGAAGGGTCGCACTCCGCTCTTTAACTAGTCGGTAATATGACTAGGTGTTGATTCAATCGCCAGAGCAGATGCGAGATTTTGGTATCTCCTTATCTCAGCAATTAAGAGCTGGTGATGTAATTGTTCTCAAAGGCGATCTTGGAGCAGGAAAGACAGCTCTAGCATCAGGAATTGGCATAGGGCTTGGGATAGAAGGAGTTAGCTCACCTACCTTCATTATTTCAAGGGTTCATAAAGCAAAGGTGCCCCTAATTCATATCGATGCCTATCGCCTGCTATTAAGTGGTGCTAAAGGTTTTGAATTTGATGATCTAGATATCGCAACCTCAAAAGATCACGCAATAACAGTTATTGAGTGGG
>Ga0194113_10000256_pt1 | contig 66042 bp, 62 predicted proteins | sample TA2MahC200mmetaG_FD_146193 | JGI IMG/M metagenome (GOLD analysis project Ga0194113, IMG submission 146193) | Freshwater microbial communities from Lake Tanganyika, Tanzania - TA2015017 Mahale Deep Cast 200m | ecosystem: Environmental > Aquatic > Freshwater > Lake | place: Tanzania: Lake...
CAAACCTAAGTGTCTCGCTCCCGTTCAAAAACTGTTTGGCCTGTTCTATTGTGGTTAGCTTCTCATCGTTCATGATCAGTTGCATGTCCCAATCATAAAATGAGTTGCCTGTTTCAGGCTCACCTTGCATCAGAAATCGGTGCTCCCTCCAGGCTCATCTTGTATTGGAAGAGACTGAGAGTTGATTTCAGTCACGGTGAAGTGTAAGATAACTCGTTGGGTTACTGAAGATGGCTGTTCATCAAAAACAAGTAGTTAATCGGCCCCCACATTCTTTCACTGTTTCTGTTAGCACAACTGAAGCGTTTATCATGACTTTGCTGATAGCAGCTTTAAACAAATGCATGAAGGAGGGTTAGCCAGATGAGCGCCACAAGAAGACTTGCAGAGTTCATTTACGGTCTGCGCTACGATGATATTTCCAGAGATGCGATATCCAAAGCAAAGTTATGCCTCATGGATTGGGTGGGAGTTACGGTAGGTGGATATGCCAGTGGACAAAACGATATGGATGCTATGATTGATGCTCTTTCACCATTTTTCGGTCAACCACAGGCAACTCTAATCACCAAAAAGAGAAAAGTCGACGTTGTTAATGCAGCTTTGATTAACGGAACAGCTTCTCATTTTCTGGACTATGATGATGTGCATATGGGAATGATTGGACATCCAACCGTGCCAGTTGTACCAGCCGCTCTAGCTGTTGGAGAATACCATGGAATCGATGGCAAGAAACTAATAGAGGCAATAGTGGTCGGAATCGAGGTTGAATGCCGTATCGGGGAAGCGGTGAATCCGGAGCACTATGCAACAGGCTGGCATGCTACAGCGACATTAGGAGGTTTTGGTGCCTGTGCTGCGGTCGCCAAAATTATCGGCTTAAATGTTGATAAGGTCGTCTCTGCACTTGGCATCGCTGGAACTCAAGCATTTGGTTTGCAGCAATCTTTCGGCACCATGTGCAAACCATTCCATGCCGGAAAAGCTGCCAGTAATGGAATCATTGCCGCCTTCCTTGCGCAGAAAGGCTTTACTGCGCCACAGCAAATCCTTGAAGGTCAAGCAGGCTTTGGCAAAGCTTTCTCCCAAAAATTTGACGATTCAAAAATAGGCAATTTTGGCCGCCCCTTTGAAATAGAAGGGGTCGTTTACAAGCGTTACGCTTCGTGCTATCTAACCCATGCTGCCGTTAGATGCATGCTGGAGATGAGAGAGAGATACCACCCCACAACATCAGAAATAGATAGTATAGAAGTGAAAGCCAGCTCGGCTGCAGTTGCTGTTGCTGGTAAGCCAGAGCCTCAAACCGGACTTGAGGGGAAATTCAGCCTCAGGTACTGCGTTGCATTAGCACTGCTGAAAGGTAGGGCTGTAGAGTCTGACTTTGCTGACAACTCGGTCCACGAGCCAGCAATCAAGCATCTGATGTCAAAAGTCAATGTGATTCCAGAAGAATCTTCCGCACCTACAGAGGTAGAAATTAATATTGAAATGAATGACGGGGGTGAAATTAAGGAGAGGCTTGAACTGACGAGCAAGGATGCTGCAGTACCAATATCAGAATGGCAATCTACACTAGAAGCAAAATCCAGCGACCTGCTTAAGAGAACTCTCACCTCGGAGACAACAAACAAAATAATTACCGGTATTCAGAAACTGGACAAGACCGATAACATAAAGAATATAGTCGAATTACTCAGTTAGAAAGGAGAGGGCTATATGTGAGTAGCAAGATGTATAGTACGGATAAAAGATGAGAAAAGGAGGTTAAAGGAAATGGTCAAATCAGCTAATGTAATTGGCAGTAAGGCTCTGATAGCATTATCACTTGTTCTAGTCGCAGCTTTGGCATTGCCCGTGGTAAGCTGTGCACCCAAAGCACCAGAGGAAGCTGCTCCAGTGGTGAATGTCAGGATACATAGCCAGATGCCGGTGGGACACTATGTCACTGAATCAGTTGACCTGTTTATCAAGGAGGCTGAAGCCAGGAGCAGAGGCAGTCTCAAGTTCACCCACTACCCGGCTATGCAACTCTACACTGATATCGCAGTAGCTGGCGTCTTATCCGATGGAGGGGTGGAGATGGCTCAAGTCCAGGGCCTCTACTTTGTCGGTAAAGTGTCTGAGGTCGCCGGTGGACTACTTCCTGGGTTCTATAATGACCAAGACCACTACTTCCGGGCTGCCTACGATACTGACCATGGTGGTGGATTTGTAGACAAAATACTGGAGCCAGCGTTTGAAAAGAAGGCAAATGTTAAAGTGCTGAGCTTCCTTGGTTATTCTATTAATTTATGCACCTTGACCAATAAGTCGGTGCGCAAGGTGGAGGATTACAAGGGGCTAAAGATAAGGTCGCTCGGAAAGTCTGCTAGCGTTTTGCTGCAAGCTTTGGGGGCTGCCCCCGTTGTGATGAGTGCAAGTGATGTCTATATGGCCCTGCAAAGGGGCACTATAGAAGGGGTGTTCAGCGGACTCACCAGCTTCTATGAGCGCAAGTGGTACGAGTCAGCCAAGTATGTCCAAAACTATTACACCGGCTCGGCCAATTTCAGTCTAGCAGCTAACCTCGATTTCTGGAATAAACTGACTACTTCTCAGAAGAAGGCCATTATGGAAGCAGCCCTGATAGCTGAAATATACTCCATTGATAAGGCTTTGACAGGCGATGATGAGGCTCGTAAGGCGTTAATAGCTGCTGGGGTAGAAGTTTACGACTTCCCACGCTCAGAGGTTCAAAAGGTTAATGAATTGGCACGGCCTCCGCTTATCAAAATGGTAAATGAGGACCTGGGTACTGACGTCGGAGGACAGATAGTGAAGATGTTGGAGGACACGCTGGATGCAAAGACAACCTGGCAAAATTGCTGCAAGCAACACAATAAAAGACTCTTGGATACGCTAAAGTAACTTCAGCATTGGTGGTGCCCTCTTGAATAAGGAGTCACCACATTAAGCAGAAGGAGAAACCATTGGCAGCAAAAGTGGCACGTGCCTTAGGCAAGGGTATTGACACTCTATCGTTCGGCAGCGGCACCTTTGCCGGCATCATAATGCTAATAGCCGCTATCATCACCTGCTATGAGATAATCGCACGATATATATTTAACAGCCCCACTGTCTGGACTTTGGAAGTCACCATCTTCATCCTCATCTGGTTTGGTTTCATTGCCATGGCTTGTGCTCAGCGTGAGGGTAGACATATCCACCTTGACATCCTTGTGACCCGATTCTCGCCTCACACCAGAGCCATATGGGATATCATGACCATGGTTTTCACTCTGCTCTTTGTCGGCATCTTTACCTACTACAGTTATGATTTTTTAGCTGGTGCAGTAAAGTCGCATGAGACAACACTTGGCCTGTTTGTCGCTCCGATGTGGGTGCCAAAGCTGGCACTTTTCGCTGGTGGGGCACTTTTTGGGTTGCAGCTTATAAAAGATGTCGTCATTAAAGCTAACACCCTCAGGACTCAGCCTCTAGAAAAAGGTCAAGGACTTAAGGACAATCCGATTTTCCTTGTTCTCGTATTCCTGGTTGTAGTAAGCATTGGCATTTGGCTGTATCAGGTAGCTCCTGTCGGAGGCCTTATAGTATTGATGCTCACACTCCTCTTTGCCGGTGTGCCCGTCTTCGCTGCCTTGGCTCTGGCTGGCATCACCGGCTTATTCTTCGTCTACGGAGGACTAAGTGCACTGTCCACAATTCCTCATGTCGGCTTTGGTGCACTTTATAACTTCGCCTTAGCCTGCCTGCCCCTCTTTATCATCGCTGGGCAATTGCTTGTTGACAGCGGTACTGGCAGTGAGTTGTATGACCTGTGCGACAAGTGGCTGGGGCATCTTCCCGGTGGGCTAGCGATAGCCACCATCATTGCTTGTGCCATATTTGCTGCCATTTCTATATCGAGTTTGGTTGTGGCCATAACCATCGGTCTGGTCGCACTTCCTGCGCTAGCTGCTCGCAGATATGATAAGCGCTTCTCCTACGGGGTTTTGACCGGCGGGGCCACCTTAGGAATTATGATTCCGCCCAGCGGTACGATGATTATCTATTCAGCAGTGACCGAGGAATCACTGGGTAAGCTGTTCATAGCTGGCTTCATACCCGGGATTATTCTTGTGGCAATGTTTGCCATATACACCATTTTCTTCTGTTCCCGAACCGGTGGGTACGAAAAGGTAAAACCGTATACCTGGAAGGAGCGGTTCGGTGCTTTTAAGACTGGAATTTGGGGCCTGCTGGTGCCGCTGATAATCATCGTCGGGATTTACACTGGAATCTTCACTGTCTTGGAAGCTGGGGCAGTGGTAGCAATATATGCTCTAGTAATGAGCTTGGCACGGAAGAAGATAAAAGTCTCGCAGCTACCGAACGTCCTGAAAGACAGCGCGGTAAACGGGTCCCTGATTCTGGTCATAATTGCTGGCGCCCTCATCATGGGCCTTTTCATGACCTTGCTCCAGGTTCCCAACACTGTGGTGAGCTTAATCACCGCAGCTAACATACCCAACTGGGCAGTGATTGCAACACTGATGGTGGGCTATATCATACTAGGTATGTTCTTAGAAGTTGTTTCTGTTATGCTGATTACACTACCCATCGTCTATCCGCTAATCATTTCCCTAGGCTTTGATGGCATATGGTTCGCTGTACTGGTAACCCTTAACATGGAGATGGCGCTGATAACCCCGCCGGTGGGCATGAACCTCTATATAGTGAAGGGTATTTCCGGTGCGCCTATCACCGATGTTGTCAGGGGAGTGCTACCGTTTTTTGTGATAATGCTGATAGGATTGGTTCTGTTCGCCGTGTTCCCGCAATTAAGCACGTGGCTACCTAGTCTGATGATTAGATGACAACTAATGTCAAGTGGCAGTATCAGGTAGGAATTATCAAGAAAGGGGAAAAACAATGAGCGATATACTCCTTGTAGAGAAGAGAAATTATATTTGCACTGTTTCTATCAACCGACCCGAAAGACGGAATGCCCTTAATCCCGAAGTAGTGCATCGTCTCAGGGAAACCTTCAGCAGTATAAAGCCAGGTGGCGATATTAGGGTGGTCATTCTCCGAGGTGCCGGAGACAAAGCCTTCTGTTCTGGAGCCGACCTTGAGGCCATCATAGGTGAGGAAGATGGTGGCAATATCTTGCAAAGAGCTATAGAAAGCGTGATTGCCTGCCCTTGCCCGGTTATCGCTATGATTTACGGATACGCCGTGGGGGCAGGGTGTGACCTGGCCGCTGCCTGCGACTTCAGAATAATTGCCGAATCAGCTCGGATAGGAATAAATCCTGTCAAGCTTGGCTTAGTATATTTCCCTAAAGCCATAGAACGATTAATCAGGCTCATAGGAATTGGTTATACCAGAGAGTTGTTTTTCACCGGCAAGTTCTTCACAGCCCAGAGAGCCAAGGAGATGGGACTGGTCAATTACGTCGTGCCACCTGAACAGCTTGAGGAGACGACCTACACACTAGCCCAGGAAATTGCTGCTAACGCTCCTCTGGCTATAGCCGGGATGAAGTTCATCATAAACAAACTCCTGTATAGCAAAATGAGTCCAGAAGAGGAAGCAGAGATGCGAGCTACCATGGAGAGCTCATGGCAAACTGAAGATGTGCAGGAGGGGGTGAAGGCATTTGTTGAAAAGCGCAAACCTGAATTCAAAGGAAGATGAAACATCCCAAGATTATGTCTTCTCCTATAAACTAGATTTGGAGTCAGGAAAGACACCTGTATTCCATCATCGCCTCGCTGAGCTTGCAAGGGTGATTCTGGAAAATATCCTTGATGTAATTGTGCCCTTGAAAGCGGGGGAGGAGGTTAAGGTCGACAGCTTTAGATGGCTTACGGACAAAGACCAAACATACCCACTATTTTCCAGAATAGATAGCTCTTCTTCCTCTCCCGACCTCAGCAAAACAAAACATAGCCTTGGCTCAAAGACGAGCGAGCAAAGTCGTGCCCTCCAGAGTATAGCCAATGCCGCTTTCTACGAGCCTCGAATAGACTTAATTAAGAAACTGACAGAGTCCCTTCTGACTTTGGTTGAATTTGAGCACAAAGGTAGACAAGTTAAAGTGGATGGTTTCAGACTGAAAAACCTTCAAGACTGGCTGGTTGCCAGCACTATAGACCCGAACGAAATCATTGACTATGCGGGAAGTCGTTGCGATTGTGATTGTGTTTTCTGCTGCAACAAAGGCAATCCTCCTTCGGTAGCTGTATGTAATAGTCCAGATAGGACAGCCGAGGAGGAATTCAACGAAATCATAACGAGAATAGAGTATTTTTTGCCAGAAGCAGAAAGGGCTTTGTTTCCCAGTTTGGGCTGCGTTTACGAAACAGCGACACATCCATATTTTATAAATATGCTCCGACTGATTAGAGGCAAAACCTCTAAGCCATTCAGGATAACCACCAACGGCAGTAATCTAACCTCCTCGGTGGTTGCTGAATTAGCCAAAATGAAGCCGGTTTATTTGTACCTTTCCCTGAACAGCTCTTCACCGTCACGCCGCATGAAGTTAATGAGAGACCCTAATCCTGAGATAGCCATCAATTCATTGCCCTTGCTTAAACAATACGGCATACCGTATGCCACAGTAATTGTGCCCTGGCCATCAGAAACAATTGACGAAATGTTAGATGACCTCTCTTTTACAGTTGCTTACGCCGCCGAACATGAGGCAAATCTTGTTCAGGTCAACCTTCCCGGGTACTCCAGGCATTTTTCATCCACAGCACTTTTTGACCTTCACGATGCCTGGAAAGCAGTCATTATCCGGGTCCGAGAGCTCAGGGAAAAACACGCCTGCCCCATCATGGCTATGCCGACTTTGTATGAGGAAAACATCTACCACCAGCACAAAAACATGCCTCAAATAATAGGGCTGGTGAAGAACTCCCCTGCTCATCTAATCGGCCTGCAGAAAGGCGATATAATTAAGCAGATAAATGGCATACCTGTTCATGACAGACCACAGGCTCGCGACCTCCTTGCACTTATCCGGCAAAGTAGCGCAGAAAAGGTTAGTTTTAAATTGCAAAGGGACAAGCGAATGCTCGAAGCCACCTTAGACCTGACCAGGCATTCATATCCCTACTCAGAAGATATTGATGCTTATTTTGGCATTATCTTCATGGGTACCGGGCTCAGAATGAGCTATATGGAAAACCTGAAAGAGATTGTGCAAGCCCGCGGGGCAAAGCATGTTCTTTTTCTTTCTTCAGAGCTGGTTAAACCAACCTTTGAGCAGTGCCTAACTGAGTCACATCTTTTTGGGGACAATCAGCTCGAAATAGACATAGAAGTTCCGAAGAACAATTTCTTCGGCGGCAATATTTTTATGGGCGATTTATTAATAGTGCAGGACTTCATTGACCACATCAAAAACTATATAATGCGCAAGACATATAAACCAGACTTGGTAGTAATTCCGTCCTCGCCTTTCAATCTCAGTGGATGGGAACGAGACCTAACCGGACGGGTATACCTTGACATTGAAAGGGAAACAGGAGTGCCGGTAGAACTTTTGCCCTGCACTACCATTTATGACTAAGAACAACTTGCCGACTTCGAGTCAGAGGAGGATGATGAGAGCGTTTATTAACTTGGGCTACCAATGGCGAGGGAAACCGCCCTCGTCAGTGCGAGTCCCGATGCAATCGGGACGTGGCAATCTCGGTGGAGGGGAAAAGGCTTTGAGATTGCCACGCGGAGTCTATCCTGAGCCTTTTCCCTACTGTCATCCTGAGCGAAGCGAAGGATCTCAAGGCAAAGGACGAGATTCTTCGGTCGTCCCGATAAAATCGGGACTCCCTCAGAATGACAAAAGGCGAAGGACTCGCGATGACAAGAGGGAATTGATAAACGCTCTCAGTCTGAGATGATTTGACGAATACCGGCCAAGCGTACTTCAACAAAGGAGGTCAATTATGAGCCAGGACATCGAGAAAATAAAACAAAAGAGAAAAGAGTGGGAAGAGAAGGTCTTGAAGCCGGCATTAGACAGGTTTTGGCTTAAGGAATCTCCGACTAAGTTCTATACTCCTGCCGACGTCGAGGGCTTTGATTTCCTAACTGATGTCGGTTTCCCCGGGGAATATCCATTTACCGCTAATACCTATCCCACCTCGCCTTATATACCGGCCCCAAGAAGAGGCTTGCCCGGAGCCTCTGGATTAGTGAGAGCCGCGACTTATTCAGGCTACGGGACAGCAGAAGATACCAGGGACTACTACATGGAAATGCAAAAGCGAGGGCAAAAGAGAGGGCCTAATTTAGCCTTTGATTTGCCAACCCAATGTGGCTACGATTCAGATAATCCTTTAGTTCGCGGAGAAATTGGCAAGACCGGCGTAGCAGTTGACACCTTAAGGGACTTTGAGGTGATTTACGAGCCCTTTCAGGGAGACCTGGAGCTTGATAATATCGCATCGAACTTCACCATCAACGGCCCGTGTAACATCATAGTATCAATGTATTTTGCTTTGGCTGAAAAAAGAGGAATACCTCTTGATAAGCTTCGAGCTACACCACAAAATGATATTTTAAAAGAGTTTATAGCTCGAGGTACCTATATCTTCCCACCCAGACATTCAATGAGGATGTTCCGTGATAGCTTAGTGTTCTTTGCCAAGCATTGTCCTCATGTAAATATCACCAGTGTAGGTGGCTACCACATCAGAGGAGCTGGAGCCACACGAGAACAAGATTTGGCTTTCAGTATGGCTATACTGATCGCCTATCTACAAGAAGGAGTTAAGACCGGCCTTGATGTTGACTCCTTCGCCCCCAGGTTTTCGGTCAATGCCTTTGGCGGCAGCATGGAGTTCTTCAAGGAAATAGCTTTTCAGCGAGCAGCTCGAAGAATGTGGGCCAAGATATTGAGAGAGAAATTCGGAGCCAAAAACGAGAGGAGTATGCTTCTTCGCCAACCTGCCGGCGCTCATATGGGATATGAGAATTGCACTGTTCAGCGCCCTCTCAACAATCTAACCCGCTCAGTGGTGGGAGCTATTGCCTCAACTCTTTCCGGCGGACTTCCAATTCCCATGCCTCCTTACGATGAACCACTGGGGCTGGGCTGGAGTCTGGAGGCATCTCAGTTATCAGAGGATGCCTTCAAAATCCTGTATTATGAAGCTAATCTTAATGAGGTCATTGACCCTCTGGCCGGGTCTTACTACGTGGAACACTTAACCGATGAGATTGAAGAAGCCGCATGGAAGGAACTAGACAAGATAGAAGCCATGGGTGGAGCAGTGGCTGCCATAGAGAGCGGATATATGCAGCGCGAGATAGCCAAGAGCGCTTACGAGCGACAAAGAAGAATAGAGAGCGGCGAGGATTTGGTAGTCGGCGTTAACTGCTTCGTCGGCGAAAACGAACTGGAGGTACAGACTACCAGGTTGGTGCCGCATCCCTATGACCCAACTAAGAGAGAGCGAGCAGAAGATAGGCAAATCCGGAATCTTACCGAGGTAAAGAAAAACCGAGATAATCGTGCCGTGGCCCAGCTACTAAAGGAATTGAAAGGTAAAGCGGAAAAAGAAGCTGATAACCTCATTCCACACTTCATTGAATGTGCTAAAGCCTATGTTTCAGAACAAGAGATGTGTGATGTCCTGAGAGAAGCCTTCGGCGAATACCAGCCGGCAACAATTTAACCGAGGAGGAGAGCCAAGAATGAATGAAGGAAAGAGGATTAGAGTTCTCATAGCTAAGCCCGGCCTCGATGGGCATGACCGTGGAGCTAAGGTGCTCGCCCTGGGACTGAGAGACGAGGGCATGGAGACTATTTATACCGGGCTAAGGCAGACCCCGGAAAAGATAGTTCAGTCAGCTATACAGGAGGATGTGGATGTTGTGGGGCTAAGCTGCCTCTCAGGCGCCCACAAATATCTTTTCCCCAGAGTAATTGAACTGCTGAAAGAAAAAAAGGCGAAAGATGTTTTGGTTATCGGCGGTGGGATTATATCCCCAGAAGACATACCCTTCCTCAAGGAGAAAGGAGTAAGCGAGATTTTCGGCCCAGGGACCTCGATTAAAGAAATAGCCGAATACATCCGCCAGAACGTAAAAGCCAGATAGAAAGGAGAGCGAAATGGCTGGACCTTTAAGTGGATATAGAATATTAGATTTATCTCGTGCCATAGCTGGTCCTTACGGTGCTATGATTTTGGGTGACTTAGGAGCTGAGGTGATAAAGATAGAGCCTCCCGGAGGAGAGGTCAGCCGATTATTCCCCGGACCAAGCCATGAGGGAGAATCATTCTACTATATGGCTTTTAACCGCAACAAAAAAGCGGTGACCCTGGACTTAGGGACAGATGCTGGAAAGGAGGCTTTCTACGACCTGGTGAAAATTTCCGACGTTGTCTGGGACAATTTTCGCCCCGGTGTAATGGAAAGATTGGGTGCCGATTATAAGACTATAAAAAGGTTCAACCCAAAAATTATCTCGTGTTCCATTAGCGGATATGGTGCTACTGGGCCTTATGTAGACCGCCCCTCAGTGGACGTAGTGGTCCAAGGTATAGCCGGAACGATTAGTACCACAGGTGAACCAGGCGGACGACCGCTAAAACCGGGCTTCCCCGCTGCAGATATATTGGGTGGCTTATTCGGCGCTATATCGGTAGTCTCCGCCCTTGCTCATCGGGAGCGAACTGGAGAGGGAAAGAAAATCGATGTGGAGATGCTCGGTTCCATGATGTCAGCAATGGCATATGAGTTTTCGTACTACCTTTGCTCTGGAATCGTCCCCGGGCCTATGGGCTCAGGGCATCTGGCTCTTCTACCTTACGGTGTTTACAAATGTAAGGAGGGGTATGTAGCTATAGGACCGACCTGGCCAAGGCTGGCCAAGGTCATAGGCGCAGACTGGATGATAGATGACACCAGGTTTGTAAAGGGAGAGGAAAGATTAAAGCACCGTAAGGAATTCAATGAAGCCATTGAGGAGCATCTGGCTAAGGCACCCGCGGATGACTGGTTAGAGCTATTCTATGTTGAAGATATTATCGCTGGGCCAATAAATACTATAGACAAGACTGCCACTGACCCGCAGGTGAAAGCCCGAAATATGATATTAAACCTTCCACATCATCTTGGCGGTGAGGTAAGGCTGGTCGGAAATCCAATGAAAATACCTGGCATCGAAGAAGAGAAATACACTGCTCCTCCCACATTAGGGCAGCATAACGACGAAATCTTGAAAGGACTGCTGAATTATTCGGATGAGAAGATAGCGAAACTAAGGGACGAAGAAAAAAGACATGCGCTGGAATTACTGGCTCGCCTGGAAAAGACCTCGATGGATGCAGCCACCCGCATTTTAGAAAAAGAGGCAGAGCAAGAGAAGAAAGAATAATTGAGAGTGAGGTAAGCGCCCAGAACCCTGTTTTAAACGCAGTGAAAAAACTCGGGCTATAAACGTAGAGTTTAACTGGATTACATTCCTCGGTGGGCTTCACACCATCAGAATGGCAGACATCGGAATCACAAGAATGTCAAGTGCACTCGGATTGCGCTTTCTCACGCTTTGGCTAAAAGGTGAATTGCCGCTGCACGAGACTGGCTAAAGTGCAATCTAGCTGAATTGAGCAAGGATTCAGCTCTTTTTGCTGGTTGGCGGAAACGGCCCGAACTGAACCCAATATAGAAGCTCCAGCATCCGCAGTTCTGTCATTTCAGTTTGGAGATGCTTCGATAATTCCCGTAGCGCCTGCAATCTCGGAAAATACTTTCGGCCAAATATTCGAAGTCTGTCCATACAGGTTACGATTCTATCGGCCTTGCTACCAAAGTCGACCCTTAGCGCCTCCAGGAGTACGCTGTCGCAGATCGGGATGAGTTTTGGCCGTTTCCGATGCAACGCCTTGGTCAACCTGGCAACACCAATGCCAGAATGTCTTAACAACTTGGCAAGAACATCATGAACGACTCCTTTACGACTTTGCCATTCTAGGTCATTCATGCCGAACAAATCCCAGTCGCCAATTTGAGCAATAGACTCACCAACAATTGGTGCCCATGTCTCGGCCGACATTCTGGCTGCTATCTGGTTCGCTATCCGCCTATCTTCATCGCTTATCTTATCTGGTTCAGACGGTACCACACAATCGTATTTTGGGAATCTATTGAATCGCTTTAGGTAATAGATAAGGTCTTTTTCGGAGCGTTCCCAGTGGATTTCTTTTGCCTCGGATTTGATAAGAACAGCATTGGCAACAGGCTTTCCTCTAATTTGTATTGAACCTAGTCTTTTACGCCTCAGTTTTTCAGCGCACTTCCGACAATGAACGATCTTTCGTCGCGCATGAGCTTCAAACTTCTCACCACAGATTTCGCAAGTTAAGATGAGTAGTTGTTTGGCCATATATGTCTCTCTGAATATTAGCATGGTCTATTATACCAATGCTATGAAAAAATTCTAGGTAGTACCGAATTGCACACAACTCGGGATTGTTTAGTATCCCCACTTACATTCCGCTGATTGAATCACTCCAAAATCCGCATCTTTTATCATGAAAATCGGCTAGAACCTCTTGACAAAGACAATCTTTAGGCTTATAATGTTACTGGCATATGCCACCATCAATTGGAGGTAATATTTGACACAAAGAGCTATGCAAATAAAAGGGGGTGATCTCTTAGTCAGGATTGCTGAAGTAGCAACCGTTCTAGGACAAGAAGGCCGGGAATTTAACAGGCACCTTGTCGGACAGTTTGAGGAGTGGAACAGGGTGAATGTCAAAGAGTTGATAGATGCCGCTACCATATCCAATGAGCATCTAATTTTCTATGAGGCGGTGGCACAGACACTTGGCTGGCTTCAACAAATACCAGTATTGAGGGAAGGCAGCATAAATGACCTGAAGGAAAGACTGTTGCACGTGCCAGTGATCTACCTGCAGGTACTTTTGGAGGCTAGGGGTGGACTGGTCGAGGAGGCAGGTCAGCGGCTAATAGAACTGCTGGACCAAAGCAAGAAGGAAACCGAGGTGAAAAGACCTAGGAGACTTTTGGCTGTGATAGCTGGTCTGGAAACCTGGTCGAGGGTTCAATTGCCAGATGTGGGCCCCAGAGGAGTGCTGGACTTGGAAGAAGTACAGCGCCTAGCCTTAAGTGCCTGTGGGCGCGCTCGTTGGACAGCATTGGCACCACTGAAAATGTATGCCATCTATAAACTGTCCAAAAACGTGGTCCTACCAACCTTTAGAGGGTTATTTCCACCTATGGGCACCGCTGTTTCCAGGGGAATTGAGCGCATTTTTGGCTTCACCTTGGGAGAATCTGAGAACGACTATTCAATCTCAAGAGGGCTCCACTTGAGGCTGGCAGATTTGGCACAGATGACGATATGGGATATCAACTCCGGGTTCTACAGGCTGGGAGGCGGTTTCTGAGAAAAAACTGCTCACATGATGAGCATCATAATGGCAATGAGAGGGTGATAATAATGGTAAAAACCCAAATTCGGCATGGCATCGGCGATATAACAATCTCATACCCCAAATTCCCTTTTGACGAGACATTCAATGGCGATGGTGGTGGCGGGGAAATTTGCTTTATCTGTGGCAAGACTATGGGTGAAGGAGAGTTATTCACCTGTGCATCCAGGCTGCTACAGACATGCGAAGGCGATAAAGTGAAACCCAAAGTAATTGAAGCTGTGGCATCGTTACAGGTATGTCTGCCGTGTACTCTGTTGTCTGCTTACGATAAGCTGCAGTGGGCACATAAACCAAAACTCACCAAGGTTGAACTGTATAGCTTCTACGCATATGCCAGCCTGTTAGCCAAGTCTATAACGTGGTTGAAGTCTGACAGCAGAGTACAAAAGGAGTTTATGGAACACCTCATTGAAGAAACCGATTATCTACCTGTTGAATTGGATAGAGCTGATCTCCTTGGGGGCATCTATGACAGTGTCCCAGCTGTAATCACTGATGGGCAGTGCTTGAGATGCAGCTCCGCCGTCAACCCCAGCAATCCTCATATAGAGTTTAAGATAGCGATAGACATACCGGGGCACAAGGGAATGAGCTCGTCCAATATCTGGAGATTAGGCGAATACTGTGACCAGTGCTCAAACCAGCTGCTGCCACTGTGCAGCCGGTTATGGTGAAGATTCTCTTTAAAATATAGGAGTATGTGCTGTTGTGAAGATAATCCTTCGTACAAAGGGAAAGGAGCAGAAAGGGCTATGGAGGTCATAGGAGGAATTATCGTTCTTTTTCTGTTTAGCCTCCCTCTACTGGCAATATTTCTGCTATTACTATGTGTGTCTCTGAGATTACTTGCATGGCTATGTGATGGCCTAGCCTGGTTGTGTGAGGGTCTAGGCAAAATATGTGAGGTGTTATTTGAAAGGAAAGGATCAACAATAACTCCCTATGCTTCCACCTGGGAACCTGATGGAGGAGGTATAACTTGTAGCGCGGCTGCTACTGCACAAGAACTAAGCATGCCATCTGTTATGGGTGCAGTCGAACAATATATTTGTGGAACAAGAGACACTAGTAAGGAATGAGATAAGGTGACAATGGATCTTACCCCCGGCGCATTTGCTGAACAAGTTCTTAAATGGTACCGAATCTGGGCGAATGCAAATCGCAATTATTTCCCGGTTGAGGAAAAACTATCAGACAAAGCTTCTCGTGTGGGTTATCTAAATATGGTTGACCTCATAGAAATAACAAGGGTGCTTGGTAATCCACATAACATAAGAGGTAGAGTTCAGACAGCAAACACTGAAGCAACCGTAATACGAGCCACTAAGAATGCAATTTTGCATCTAAATGAACCGATAGAGGCTTACAAAAGCATGTGTGAGATAAGACAATGGGGCTTGGCATATAGAACCAAGACCTTGCGTTGCATCTGTCCGCGAAATTATGCGGCACTTGATAGCAAAATTCACGTATGCATAGACAGGCGCTACTTCCCATCGAGAGACGAGGGTAAGCGATATTGTGAGTTTCTTAACTTCATTGAGCATATAAAACAGAAAGTGTTAGTGCCTGGACCTCGGAATGGAGAATGGTTTATCGCTGACATAGAAATGGCACTATTCCAATTTGCTTGGGAGCCGAATAATAGGATTATATGGCCGGAATGAGTTCTACAATATCCCAGCCTCTTTAGCAATTGTACTTAAACTCATTTTTTACCTGTCACACTTTGGCATTTGTTACTCTAATCCTTAGCTGGCAACTTATTCAGCCTACACTAAATACTCTGCCATCACTGTGACTGTCAATTGTGTACTTCGAGACCATTTAGTAATTCCTACCCGTCATTGCGAGCAAAGCGTGGCAATCTCAAGGGGATTGCTTTGTCACTCCGTTCCTCGCAATGACAGTCTGAGTGAATAAACACTCTGCACTTCTGCGAAGACACTAGATTTTGCTTAATAATCGCCTGCGATGGTTGACAAATAGAAAAAAGTGTGCTAGGTTGTTAATGAAAAGTATTTCATACTTAATATTTCATTAAAGGAGAAACAATAAGTGACAAAAGTGGCAACTGCCCTAAGGAGTCAAGTCGAAGAAGAGGAACCTCCAGGCCTTATCACCACGAGAAATGAAATGATAGTGGAGGAAGAAGAACCTCCAGGTAGGACGGCCGTTACCGATGGTACGGCCGTTATAAATGAGAATAGCTTCCCCACTCAAATCCAGCAGGAAAATTGGAGCGATTGGAAATGGCAATTTCGTAACCGAATCACCACTGTTGAAAAACTGGCGACTCTAATCCCCCTTTCAGCTAAAGAAAAAACTCAGCTTAAACTAGTAACCGCAAAATATCCTCTTTCAGTAACACCTTACTACCTCTCCCTAATCAACGTATACGACCCTCATGACCCTATCAGAAAACAGGCAATACCGGCTTTTGAAGAGATAACTCTTGGCCACGTAGGTCTTGAAGACCCACTTGGAGAAAAAAGAGACTCTGTTGTCCCCGGACTGGTCCATCGCTACCCTGACAGAGTACTGATGGTGCTCACAGACATCTGCCCCATGCTTTGTCGCCACTGCACACGGAAAAGGGAGTGGCATAATGGCGGTTGGGTACACACTCCAGGTGAAATCAAAGCGATGTTGGACTACATCCACAAGCACAAGACCATCAGAGACATTATCCTATCCGGCGGCGACCCGCTGACCCTTTCCACACGACGATTGGAAGACGTTATCTCCAAACTGAGGCAAATAGACCATGTTGAGATAATACGCATTGGCACCAGGTTCCCTGTGGTACTGCCGCAGCGCATAGACGATGAACTATGCACTATGCTCTCGAAATACGGGCCAATATGGCTTAATACTCAATTCAACCACCATCACGAGATAACGCCAGAGTCAGCAGCGGCTTGCAACCGCCTCCTACGAGCTGGCATCCCGGTGAGCAATCAGTCGGTGCTTCTTCGGGACATAAACGACACCACAGAAAAACAGACAAAGCTATGCCACGGGCTTCTCAAGATAAAAGTACGCCCCTACTACCTTTTCCAGTGTGACGAAGTTCAAGGAACTGAGCACCTGCGCACTTCAGTAGAAACAGGCCTAAAAATAATAGAGGGGATGCGCGGCCATACCTCAGGCCTAGCTATACCTACCTTTGTTATAGACCTACCAGAAGGCGGTGGCAAAGTTCCTCTCCAGCCGAACTATGTGTTAACACAAACAGAAGAAGAACTGGTACTGAGAAACTACCAGGGGCGCTTCGTATGGTACCGGAACCCTAAAGATAAAGCCAGCCCTGAACTAACTACTGCAGCAGAATTAGATAATCCATTTGTCGACAGTTTTAATGAAGCACAGCGCCAGCTCCAACCAGTGAGAGTCAGAAATGAGAATAGGGCTCGTATACGACCTTAAAGAAGCCGTGCTCTCTGGGGCATACCTGCCAGAGGATGCCCTTGAGGAATATGATTCGCCTGAGACGATAGAGGCTATTGCCACAGCACTTCAGGCCGAGGGACACTCAGTGGTCAAACTAGGAAGCGGCAGGGAGTTCATAACTAACATCATCCATAATAACGTTGACTTTGTGTTCAACATCTCCGAAGGACGGGGCAACTATAGGAGCAGAGAGGCACAGGTGCCTTCTATCCTGGAAATGCTCGGCATACCCTATTCTGGTTCAGACCCTCAGTGTCTGGCGATATGCTTGGACAAACCACTGACCAAGATATTAGTAGCAAGTGCTGGAATTCGCACCCCAAAATGGCAGGTAATCACTAATGTCAGCCAGCTAAATCAAATAATCTGGGATGATTTCCCATTTCCCGCCTTCATCAAGCCAGCCTATGAAGGCTCAAGCAAAGGCATTCGCCTTGGCTCCCGAACAGAAACCGCGGCACAGACATGCCAAATAGCAGCGGAACTCCTGGAGCGCTACCAGCAACCGGTGATGATAGAGGAGTTCATCGCCGGCGATGAAATAACGGTTGGTGTCCTCGGCAACTCCCCAGCGACAATTCTAGGCATAATGCGTGTTCTGCCCAAGAAAAAGAGCGACTATTTCATTTATTCCCTCGAAGTGAAGAGAGAGTGGGTGCAATTGGTGGAGTATGAATGTCCCGCCGAATTGGGAAAGGACATTTTACAGGAAATTACAAACTCGAGTCTCAAGATGTTTGAAACTTTGGGCTGTCGTGATTTTGCCCGAATTGACTTCAAACTCAGCCCTGAGGGATTACCTTACTTCCTTGAGATAAATCCACTAGCCGGGCTCAATCCAACGAGCAGTGACTTGCTACTAATGGCCTATAAACTTGGCTGGACATACCAAGCTCTTATTTCAGCTATACTCAATGCCGCTCTACAAAGGTACCCACAGTGCGTCCGCGGATAGCGATTATCTATAATGAGCCTAACCCTGACCTCTATGGCACCATAGTAGAAAAGAAAGCATCGCTTGCTATCCTCACAGGGATGGAGGCAATCCATCAAGCTCTAACCGATTCAGGATATCCTGTCATTCGCATACCTTTAATACCACCACTCGAGTCAGCTAGAGAAAGGCTCAAAAACATTGAAGCAGACCTGGTGTTCAGCCTCTTCGAAGGTTTTGATGGTCAGCCGGAAGCTGAGGCAGCTATAGTAAATTCCCTTTCAAAGCTCGGGCTAACCTACACTGGTTGTCCCGGAACTGCCCTGTCTCTGGCACTGGATAAAGTGAGGACAAAGACACGCCTGGATGCAATAGACGTAGACACACCCGATTACCAGCTATTAAGCCCCGAGACCGTTTCCATGTTTCACATGAGTTACCCTTGTATCGTCAAACCGTACGCAGAGGACGGAAGCAATGGTATAACAGAGGAAAGCGTGGTGTACGACTTCACCTCGTTACAAAATCAAGTGAGGACAATAAGTGAGCGCTTCAGAGGAAGAGCACTGGTGGAGGAATTTGTGGATGGCCGCGAATTCAATATTACAGTCCTTGGAGACAAGAAGCCTACACCTCTGCCTATCTCCGAGATAGTCTACTCCCTGCCACCGGAGATGCCAAAGATTCTCACCTTCTCTGCTAAATGGGAACCACAAAGTGTATATTTCGAGAATACCAAAGCTGTCTGTCCCGCTGAGATAAGCGCTGAACTGCAAGAGCGCATCATAAAGACCGCCGTTTCCGCCTTTAGGCTGCTGGGGCGCCATGGCTATGCCAGAGTAGATTTTCGATTGGATAGCGAAGGCAAACTTAAGATAATAGACCTGAACCCCAATCCTGACATATCCCCCGACTCCGGAGCAGCACTTCAAGCCAGCGCTAAGGGAATGAACTACAACCAGTTTATTGAAAAAATCGTGCTGCTCGCCCTTGAAAAGGAATAGGGATGGGACCCACCATCAGGCCAATGACTAGCGAGGACAAACCAGCTATAATGCGGATGCTACGCAAAATACCAGAATTCAAACCAATCGAAGTAGATATAGCTGAGGAAGTTCTCGAAGACTATCTGCAAAAACCAAATCATGGTGGTTACCACGTTTTCGTGGCAGAAGCTGGCTCGTCAATCAGAGGCTATATTTGCTACGGGACTACTCCCCTGACCGAGGGAACCTGGGACATATACTGGCTAGCAGTTGCTCCCAGTGAACAGAGACGGGGCGTAGGAAAAGCCCTGCTCGCATTCGCCGAGGATAAAATCAAGAATACTAAGGGAAGGTTAGCCCTCATTGAAACGTCCTCCAAGCCGGAATATGAGAGAACAAGGCGTTTCTACCGCTCCCAAGGCTACACATTAGCCTGCCGAATCGCCGACTTCTACGCGCCAGGTGATGATAAGCTGGTTTTCCAGAAGCGGCTCGGGTAGGGTATACTTTAAAGCAGCATCAACAATAAAATAAAAGAGGGTGAGGCGAAGCTAAAGCCTCGCACTACATTTTCCTCTCCCTTATGGGAGAGGAGCAAGGTGAGGGTGAATACTGTCGAAGCCCCCCTGACCCCCCAGCAAGGGATGGAGAATCCTTTGGTAAGTCCACCAATGTAGTGCGACCCCTTTCCACGACCTGGCCCATGGGGTGACCAAGTCGGGACAGGAGGGTCACCCACGACCACCCCACATAGCTGCGACCTTTTAAGGTCGCTGAGCGGTGGAGAGCTGTGAGCGACGCTAAAGTCTCACAGCTACAGTGAGAAACAATCACACCACGGAGAGGCCAACGTGAAGATAGGTTTTTGGAAAGATAAGATAAACACTTGGAAACCATTTGTCGCTGGTATCATCACTGCCTTTATCTTGACTGCCATTATATTTGCTCTGCCACTGAAGGTCATATCCACCGAAGTTACCGAAACTTATTACGTCACCGAGATGAAACAAGAACCTTACACAGCAACTGAACCATATGAAACTGAGGAGGCTTATGAAAAAGCCATGGTCTTCGCCGATGGTTTTTACAAAGTTGTCCCCAGCGGAATCATAACTCCTTTTTACATCGATAAACCTGATGCCCGGATAATCGGCAAATTCGAAAACCCGATTCCTGGCAGCTTCGTAATCATTACCACCCCGAATCGCATCCTCTGGGAGACATACGGCAGTCGAGGCACTGTCGAGTTGCCTCTTTCCCAAGGTCAATACCGGGCTAAATTCCAAGAGAATGTGATGTGGGGGGAAGACTGCTACATCTATTTAGCAACGAAATGGACCGAGACACACCAAGTAACAAGGTATAAGGAGACCATCAAATACCAAGAGGTGCCCATCCAAGTGGAAAAACAAAGGACGATTATAAAACAGGAAAGGATATCAGTCTGGAAACAAATCTTCAAATAAGGAGATAAAGAGAGTGTTTATCAACAATCCATTCCTATACATCTTAACTCACCAATGTAGCCTCGACCCCTCAGGGTCGAGTTCCCGAGGCTAGAGCCTCGCCGCTACATTAGTAGACAATCTGTGGAAAGCGAGCATTGAAATGTTAACGGAAGGAATATCCATCGGTAAGGCTTTTGGTATACCTCTCAGGTTGCATTACTCCTGGTTCATCATCTTTGTACTCGTAGTCTGGTCACTGGCTGCTGGTTACTTTCCCACCGCCTATCCACACTGGAACTTGACCACCTCGATAATTGCTGGTGTAATAACCAGCCTGCTGTTCTTCGGCTCTGTACTGGCACATGAGCTGATGCATAGCATAATAGCTAAACGAGCAGGCATTCCTATTCACGCCATAACCCTTTTCATCTTTGGCGGTGTATCTCAGATGACCGAAGAGCCCAGACAGCCCCAGGTTGAGTTCCGAATGGCCATCGCTGGCCCGCTGACCAGCCTAGCATTGGGCGGGATATTCCTAGCAATCTGGTTCTGGCTAGAAGGCATACCTGAATTTCTCAAAGCGATATCCTTCTGGCTCGGATTAATCAACATTGTTCTAGCTGGCTTTAACCTTATACCCGGCTTCCCACTGGATGGCGGACGTGTGCTCCGCTCACTGATATGGTGGCGAAGCGGAGACCTACGCAGCGCCACCAAGATAGCCTCTAATATCGGCCGGGGGATTGGTTACCTGTTCATCGTCATCGGCATAGCACTTATATTCACCGGCAACTGGTTAAACGGGCTATGGCTTGCTTTCATCGGTTGGTTTTTGGAAAACGCCGCCGCTTCCAGCTACCGCCAGCTAGCCCTTCAGGACATACTCAAAGGCCATAAGGTGAGTGAGTTGATGACACGAGATTGTCCGGTATTGCCACCAGAGCTCACCATCCAGCAATTGGTAAACGAACAAATATTGACTTCCGGCCGCCGCTGTTTTCCGGTGGTACAACATACCCATGTCCTCGGCATCATTACCATACATGATATCAAGGCAGTGCCTCGCGAACAATGGTCCACCAAGACCATTGGGGAAGCTATGACTCCTTTCGCCAACATGAAATCAGTGGGGCCTGACGATGACCTTACCACAGTCCTACAGATATTGACTAAACAGAACGTCAACCAACTTCCGGTGGTCAAAGATGGTAACATCATCGGCATGATCGCCCGTGACAGCTTGCTATCCTTCATCCACGTCCGCAGCGAATTAGGAACGTAACTTATGATGGTGCGCGATGGATAAATTACTGCCTTTTCTATGCCGTTACCTCCCCAAATGGCTTGAGCCGCTTGCCGACTTGGCTCTAGACCTGCGCTGGACCTGGAATCACGGCAGCGACCAGCTCTGGAAAGCTATTGACCCGCAGGCATGGGAATCAACACAAAACCCTTGGTGGATACTGCAAAGTATATCCGAAGAACGCCTAGAAAAATTAGGTGAAGACAAGCAGTTTAAAGAAGAGCTTCAGCGGCTGGCGAAAATACGCCAGAGTTACCTGCGCAGCCGCGGCTGGTTCGCAGAAGAATATTCTGAAAAAGACCTCGGTACCATAGCCTACTTCAGCATGGAATTTGGCCTGGGTGAGGCACTGCCGCTATATGCCGGTGGACTGGGTACGTTGGCCGGTGACTACTTGAAGACCGCCAGCGACCTGAACGTGCCCATGGTCGGCATCGGCCTCCTCTACCAGGAAGGCTACTTCCGCCAGATTATAGGTGCCGATGGCTGGCAAATAGAAGCTTATCCGCATAACGACCCAACCAACTTTCCTATACGCCCGGTGATGAATACCGCAGGAGGATGGCTCAGAGTTCCATTGGAACTTCCCGGCCGCACACTGTTACTACGCGTATGGCAGGTACAGGTCGGCCGTGTGGAACTCTATTTACTGGATAGCAATGACCCGATGAACAACCCAGCAGACCGGAGTATTATTTATAAATTATATGACGACAGGCCAGAGTTTCGGCTAATGCAAGAAATGGCATTAGGCATAAGCGGATGGCGAGTACTTGAAGCACTGGATATCAGGCCTGAGATATGCCATCTCAACGAGGGCCACGCCGCCTTTGCTGTACTGGAACGCGCTCGAAGCTTTATGCAAAAGACGGGTAAACCGTTCCCTGTCGCCTTGTGGGCAACACGTGCTGGTAATGTATTCACCACTCATACTCCTGTTACCGCCGGTTTTGACATCTTCGCCCCTAAATTAATCAACCGTTACTTCCGTGGCTATGCCGCATCACTGGGTATTCGGTTAGAGGAACTGTTAGCCCTAGGTCAACAAAACCCCGGTAACCCAGAGGACCAATTTAACATGGCAATTTTGGCTATGCGTGGTAGCACCGAGATAAATGGAGTGAGCCAGCTCCATGGAGAAGTTAGCCACCGTATCTTCCAGCCGCTGTATCCACGTTGGCCAGAACGCGAGGTGCCAGTCAGCCACATAACCAACGGTGTCCATATGCCATCATGGGATTCGAAATGGGCAGACAAGCTATGGATGGATGCCGCCGGTAAAGGATGCTGGTGTGGCACGCTCAAGCCACTGACTGAAGCAATTCAACACCGCCCCGACCGGGAACTATGGAGGCTCCGCAATGCAGGACGGCAAGCGCTGGTGAACTATGTGCACCAGAGATTGGTTCACCAGTTCCAGCAATACGGTGCCGACCCATATACTATAGAACAAGCAAAAAATGTTCTCGACCCCAATCTGCTCACTTTAGGATTTGCCCGGCGCTTTACTGCCTACAAGCGCCCAAATTTGGTGCTTCATGACCCTGAGCGATTGACAAATATTCTTCTGCACCCTGAACACCCCATCCAGATTGTTGCTGCGGGCAAAGCTCACCCACATGATGAAGAGGGTAAACGCCTGGTTCAGCAATTCGTTAACTTCGCCCGACAGTCAAATGTCAGGTCACGCGTCGTCTTTCTGCCCGATTATGACATAACCACTGCTCAGCAACTGGTGCAAGGAGTAGATGTTTGGCTCAATACCCCACGACGCCCGTGGGAAGCCTGTGGTACCAGCGGTATGAAAGTGCTGGTGAACGGGGGGCTTAATCTCTCTGAACTCGATGGCTGGTGGGTAGAGGCTTACACACCTGAGTTTGGTTGGGCGCTGGGTGACGGCAAGGAACACCCTGCACCTGGCTGGGATGCCATGGAGGCCGAGCAATTGTATCAACTGTTGGAGCAAGAGATTATCCCAGAGTTCTATGACCGCGATGCTCAAGGCGTTCCAGTAGGCTGGATAAACCGAATTCGTGCCAGCATGAGCCAGCTTACACCTCGTTTCAGCAGTAACCGTATGCTACGAGAATATGTGGAGAAAGTATACGTGCCAGCCGCCAGCAAGTTCCAAGAGCGCACAGCACACGGCGCTCAATTGGCTGAACAGCTACACTCCTGGCAGACAGCGCTGACACAACATTGGTCCGAGGTCCATCTCGGCAACGTGCAGGTTCAAAAACAAAGGAACCTATGGAGTTATGAGGCAGCAGTTTACCTTGGCGAACTGAATCCCGATTTTGTCACCGTTCAAATATACGCTGACCCGATAGAAGGATACGACACCGTGTGTCAACCGATGACCAGAGGCAATAAACTGCCGGGCACAGTGAACGCTTACCTCTATAAAGGCGCTGTCCCAGCAGCACGGCCGCTTGAGCATTTCACACCCCGCATTATACCAGCACACCCGGCAGCACGAATCCCACTGGAAGACAATCACATCCTATGGCACTCGCCCACCAGTGACCGGGAGTAGATACCCTCAAAAAGTAACACGCCCTTTCTTGATTTCATCACCTATATCAATCCAGAGCTCTGTTGAAATATAAGCTTCAACCTCATCTCTATCCAGCAAATGCGCGATAAAGCTGCCTAAATTGTCTTTCTTGCCTTCGGCACAGTACTCAGCGAGCAACGAGAAAACTCTCCTGGGAATTATATAAATACCCGTAGCGATAAGGCTGGATGTAGCTTCCAGTGGCTTCTCATCAAATCTGACCACCTTTCTCTCATCCAATGTGACCAGTCCAATCTGACAAGCCTTGCCAATTTCACACGCCTTGCTCTTATCACCGACGTCATACACAGCTATCACAACTTTTTCACCACTGAATTGGTTTATTAATTGATTTAAGTCAAGCTCAAAATAGTTATCGCCAGCTAGAACCATAAGGTCTTCATTTATGTTTTTGCTCTTTATCCAGTAATCCACCGCTCCAATAGCCCCCTTCTTTTGCTCATCAGTTGTAGCCTCTTCAACACAAATCTCCACCGCTCTATCTATTGTCTCCTGCCAGACATGAAAATCGCCTTCAAACTTTTTGTTCATAGAGACGAGGATGTCCACATCTTTTGGAATTCTATCTACTATATGTGTTATCAGAGGTTTGCCTTTATACTCAAGCAGTGCTTTGGCTTTATTGAGAGTTAAAGGATAAAGCCTGGTAGCAAACCCTCCAGCCAGTATGAGACACTTCATATGCCACCTCACTAACTTGTATCTTATCAATATGTTCACTCCCTAATCAAAAAATAACGTGAGGACGAGTCTTCAAACTCGTCCGAAACGGATAGACCTGCCTGCCCCGAGTCGGCCACCTCCCGACCGAGGCAGTGGGAAAATCTATCCCTATACCTGTGAGATGAAATAAATGGGTCAATGACTTACTAACAGGTCTCAAGCCTATTGACGCAGAACGCTTTAAGTCATAACATATAGCTGCAATAACAGGGATGCGCTGCACTGCAGCACTTCTGATGGAGGGTAAAAATGAAATGTCCACAATGCCAGGCCGACAATATCGATACTGCAGAATTCTGTGGCAATTGCGGGGCAAAATTGGATAAGGCCTGTCCCCAGTGCGGTACAAGTAATCCTGCTCAATATGCCTTCTGCGGCGAGTGTGGTTATGACCTACGTTCTGTTCCAATCCCTGCACCCAGTGCTGCAGAACCAACACCTGAAGTCCCAGAACCAGCACCAACAGTAGCCGCAGAGCCTATACTTGAGACTCCAGAACCAGCGCCGATGGTAACAGGGCAAATTAAGGTGCACCGGAGGATACCAACCGGCATCGAAGGACTTGACCAGCTTATCGGAGGAGGCTTCATAGCCAACAAAGTCTACCTGATAAGCGGCGAATCCGGCACTGGCAAGACCGTCTTCGGACTGCAATACCTTTACTACGGGCTTATCGTAGGCGAAAATGGCATCTACGTCTCCGGTGATGAAAAGCCGAGCCATCTCATTGTGGACGCTGAGTCATTGGGTTGGGACTTCAGCAAATATGCGCATGAGCAGAAACTAGGACTGCTCGATGTGTCACCACACTTTACTGAGCTGCGTTCTGGTAAAACAAAGTATGTTGATGTCCGCACCGTAGTCGCTGACCTGGCAAAACACGCCAAGACTATAGATGCCAAACGGATTGTTATTGACCCGATAGGGCCACTTGTCTTTGGACAGGAATGCGCAGCTTGTGTGCAGGAGTACATCAGGAATCTTATATTTGCCATCGAAGATAACCTGCAATGCACAGTTTTGATTACCTCTGGCATACCGTCCGGGACTTCAGCTTTATCTCGCTATGGTGTTGCGGAGTTCGTTGCCGAAGGTGTAATCGTGCTAGGTATGAGCAAGAGCGACAGTGAATGTACTCGCACGCTCTTCATACGGAAGATGCGCAGCACCCCCACAGACCTCTGTGAGCATGTCTTCGATATCCTCCCTCACAGGGGCATAGTAATCAAGGAATAAGAACATCAGACCGGTGCCTATTAATACTAAGGTTAACTCAAAAGTTAAAATTTAAAATGGCAGATAAAAACGCAAAAGTCATTTTTGATTTTTGACTTGTCATTTTACTTTTTGCGCAGAGGCGGACAGAATACGCCCTTTCTTCAACAGGAGAGGGCATGGTGATATGAAAAGGGATATTCTGATTGACGCTACCGCCAGGGTCAAAGAGCCTTTCGAGACCAAGCCACAAAAACGTGGCCTGTCTATCCTCTTTATCCTAGCACTACTGGCTATACTAGCCCTATCTATGTACTTGGTATTCCGCGGAATGGCTTTCCTGGAGCCGGGCTATTCCTGGCTCGACCGTATATTTGCCACACTGCTTCTTGTCGCTGAGCTATATATCTTCGTCCATGCCATAGGCTACTTCTTATCCACCATGAAGGCTACAAGAGGATATACAATCACCAAAGAACGTGTATTCACTCCTGTCGTGATGTCTCCCGTAGCTGTGCTCATCACCACTTTCAACGAGGACCCGGGCATCCTCGAAGAGACCATCATCTCAGCAGTAACCATGGACTATCCGCAAAAGAAGGTCTACATCGTCGATGACTCCACCAATGAGGACTTGCGCAAAGGGATTCAAGACCTGTCACAGAAATATAACTGTGCTTACGTCCACCGAGATAACCGACGAGGCTACAAAGCCGGCGCCATCAACGATTTGCTGAAGACTCTCTCGGGAAAATATGTAGCCGTCTTTGATGCTGACCAAAAGCCCGTCCGCGATTTCTTGACCCGCACCATACCATTCCTGGAGGAGGACCCTGAACTGGCATTCATACAGACACCTCAGTTCTATAACAACACAGAAAATAGTCCGGTTGCCTTCGGCGCTGGCCATCAACAGGCTGTCTTTTATGAATACATCTGCGAAGGCAAGAATGTCAGCGATGCCATGTTTTCCTGCGGTAGCAACGTTGTTTACCGAGCTGATGCCCTGCATAGCATAGGTGGTTTCGATGAGAAATATGTAACTGAAGACTTCGCTACCGCTCTAAAACTGCACCTGAAGCACTGGAAATCTCTATACTACAACTATGTATATGTGTATGGGTTGGGGCCAGAAAACCTCTCCGGTTATTTCACCCAGCAGATGCGATGGGCACTGGGTACATTAGGGGTATTCAAGAGTGTCATATTTGAGTTCTTCAAAAAGCCGTGGGCACTTAAGCTAGGCCAATGGTGGGAGTACTTTCTTTCTGGCTCTTATTATCTGGTGGGCTGGGTTAACTTCATTTTCATCCTCTGTCCTGCAGCCTTCCTTCTGGCAAATGTAAGGCCGCTCATCGCCGACCCGCTATTCTATGCAGCAGCCTTTCTGCCCTACTTCATCTTCTCCATGGGCACCTTCTATTTGAGCATGGGGCGGCGGGGATATAACGCCAGAGCCCTCTTTGCCGGCCAATCTCTTGGCTTCATTAGCATCTGGGTGCTGATGAACGCAGCAGTAATGGCTCTTTTCAACATCAAGCGTCCTTTCGGCGTCACTCCAAAGGGAGAAGCCGGAAGGCTCAGCATTAAATACATAATGCCTCAACTTATACTGATGATACTGAGCCTGACCGCAGTGGTAGTTGGCATATATAAGCTAACATCCAGTTTAGACTGGGCAGTGGTGGTCAATGTATCATGGGTAACTTATCACGCAGTGATGTTGGGGATGGTCTTCTACTTCAACCGCTCCTTTGAACCATATCATACAGAAACGATCTTTATAGAACCGACTGTTTAAGCACTGTGACCGAGAACACCCGAGAGAATACCACCTCATTTTACACAAATCTCAATTTCCAATTCCCAATTCCCAAACACCAAACAAATTCAAAGCACCAAATACTAATAACCAAAACTACGAGTCTAATTCCCATCACTCTGGTTCTCTCCCACCTGGAGAGAGTATTTTTTGCTTTTCTCCTCTCCCTTGACGGGAGAGGCCTGTCCTGAGCGAAGCGAAGGAACAAGGTGAGGGTGAAACTTCAGATATTGCCTTACACCTGTAGTCTGGTGCGGGCGATTATCTCCCGCTTAGCGGCATCGGGGAGGTCATCAAAATAGGCACAGTAACCAGATACGCGTACTACCAACTCCGGATATTTGTCCGGATTGCGGCAGGCATCCTCCAGCATCTCAGGGTCAAGCACATTTAACTGCATCTCCAGCCCTTTTGAACCGAAAAAGCCCTTCACCAGACCGGTAAGTATGTCCACTCCCCGGTCACCGGCCATGCTCTGAGGGTCAAAACGAAGATTCATAGCATACCCATTTGGCGACAATGTAGAGTCCACATGCGCCACCGAGTTAAGCAGCGCCGTAGGACCAAGGCGGTCACAGCCATTGGTTGCCCCCAGGCTGGCAGCAAATGGCTCCCCAGCATTTCTGCCACTGGGTAAAGCGCCGGTTTGCTTGCCAAAGGCTACGTGGCAGGTCACGGAATGAAATCCAGGCACATAATGACCACCTCGCGTGTTGCGGTGTCGGGACAAAGCCGAATGGAAGATATTCACCACCTGATTGGCATAGCCATCAGGAAGGTGATGGTCGTTGCCATATTTCGGTGCTTTAAGCAGTTCAGCCTGAAGCTCAGGGACCAAAGCGAAATTGTCATGCAAAGCCTCCAACACCTGAGCCATAGTATACTTGCAGCGTTGAAAAACCACATCGTCCAGAGCTGCCAGTGAATCCGCCACATCCGCCACTCCCACACCCTGAATACCGCTGGAGTTATACAAAGCTCCACCTGCAGTTATATCACGCCCCGATTCCAGACAGCCGTCCACCAGCATAGAAGAAAATGGCGTGGGGTGATAATCACAATTCCCTTTCTCAATCACCTGGAGGTCATAAATCATGCGTTCCACCATATACTCCACCTGCACACGGAAGGCTTCAATCACCTGGTCAATATTTATAAACGAGGCAGGCTCTGGAGTGGCGGCGCCGATTCTGCGACCGCTGTTGAGTCGTTTGCCCTGACTAAGCGCCAGCTCGAGGCAGATGGGTAAATTGAACAACCCCGCATCCGTGGAGAAAAAGCTTTTCCCTGGCAAGGATAGTTCAACACAGCCTACCACGGCATAATTTCGTGCCTCTGCCAGCGGATAGCCATGAGCGACAAGCGAGGCTATAGCAGCCTCGTCATTGAACAGCGCTGGTACCCCATTGCCTTTCCTGACCACATCAGCTACTCGCCTCAGGTAATTGTCTGGGGAACCGGCATGAACTCGAGCCTGATAGTTAGGGTCTCTCAAACCAGATTCCTCCATCACATCAAGAAAGAGATAGGTAAGGTCGTTAACCACATCTCTGCCCTCTCTGTCCATACCCCCGACTATCGCCGCTTGCACCACCAAGTAACCACCATGATACTGGCTGACTCCTTCAGAAAGCAGGAAAACATGCTCGGTAGCCTTAGCTGAAAAACAAAGCAGGAGTTCCCTGGCTCGCTGTGAGGTAATTCGCCCTTCTTCCAGGTCACCTCGGTAATAAGGATAAAGATACTGGTCCATCCTACCGAAGGAGATAGCCGAGTTCAGCCCCTCCAGACAAACTGCCATGTGCGTCAGCCACAGCGACTGCAAGGCTTCATGAAAGGTTTCAGCCGGGTTACATGGGACTTTGCGACAGATACGTGCTATCTCTTTAAGCTCAGCAGCACGCTCAGCACCCTTCTCCTCAAGGGCTACTCGCTCAGCCTCATCGGCAACGCGCCCAGCGAAATCAACCAGACCTTCGCAGGCAATGCGAGCCGCTTGGTACAGGTCACCTTCTTTTCCCGCCGTGGTTTCTAAATAACCCTTCACACCCAGCTTAAGCATTTTTTCGTAATTAGGCAGGAAATGTCCGATGCCGCCGGCTTCGTTTATCAGGTAACAAGCAGCATTAAGCTGCTCTAACACATAACGCAGTAGCTCCCGCCACCGCCCTGAGAAAGCCCGCACCGGCATATTGCGGAAAAGCCAGTAAGGGAAGACACCAAACAGCAGCTTCAAACGGTCGCGCCAGGGCATGCGCAAAGGAGTAGTCTTCCGCTTATCAATCCACAGCAAGTCTGTGGACATGAACACACCGCTCAGTTCAGGCTGGATAATCGCCGAGATGCGCTGGCTGCCCATATTGCCCACGATAAGCTCATCAGGATAAATTCGCACCGACTTATACCTTAAAAGATAGCGCAAAGCCTTAGCCTTGCGTACTATCATCGGTTCAGTTGGGTCATCGTGATGCTTAAAGAAGTCGGTAATGAGATATGCCCGCTCCGAGCATAGGTGGACAGGCGTGGAGAGGAGTTCTTTCTTTATGCGCCTAAACCGCTCCGAGATTTCTCTCTTTTCAATGGTTCTAACTTGCTCTGCCACAGGTACTCCTACTCCCGATGCAGCATAGGCTATTCCGTGCTCCTATGTCAAGAATTTGAAGTGTCATCGCGAGGAGCGTAAGCGACATGGCGATCCCTGTTCCCCTTTCTGTCATTCTGAAGGAGCCCTTCCATGGAAGGGCAACTGAAGAATCTCAACTCCGGGTAAACCCTTCGCTACGCCCGAGGGCAGGCTCCGCGACCAAAAAATCTTGGGGGTGATGCAATGGGATTCTTCGCTACGCTCAGAATGACAGGGGCGAAGCGCTCGCAATAACATGAGGAATGAAATATAATGGAGAACAGAAAGATGGCTAAAGGTAGTACGAATAAAGCGAAAGTCCTGGTGGTGGATGACGAGGCACGGATAAGGGAAATCGTGTCCCGCAGGCTAACTGAGGCAGGTTACCAATGCACCACAGCCTCCGATGGCAGCAGCGCATTAAAGAAACTAAAGACCAAGCCGATAGACCTGGTTTTGCTGGACATCAACATGCCGGGAAAATCCGGCGTGGAGGTGCTGAAAGAAATCAAGGGCAAGTATTCAGATACCGCAATCATCATGGTAACCGCCATAGCCGAAGTAGAAACGGCTATCAACGCAATGAAACTAGGGGCTTATGACTATATCATCAAACCTGTTGACCACAAGATACTCCTGATTAGCGCCGACAGAGCCTTAGAAAAGAGAAGGCTGATACTGGAGAATAAAGCCTACCAGCTTCACCTCGAGGAGAAGGTCAAAGAACAGACTGAGAAGATACGCCAGTCATTTCTCAGCTCCATCACCTCACTAGCCCGTGCACTGGAAGCCAAAGATGCCTACACCAGTGGCCATTCCGAGAGGGTGACAAAGATAGCTGTTGCCATTGCCGAGGAGATGAATATGCCGGAAGACAGGATTGAAAAGATACGCATTGCCGGTTTGCTCCACGATATCGGGAAGATAGGGGTGATGGAGTCGGTTCTGAGCAAGCCGGACAAGCTTACCAATGAGGAATTTGAGCATGTAAAGTCTCACTGCGAAATAGGACAACGCATTTTATCACCCATCATAGAGGACGAGGAAATACTGGATATAGTGGTACATCACCACGAACGTTATGACGGAACCGGCTATCCCCACAGGCTATCGGCAGAGCAAATATCACCCGGGGCTAAAATCATGGCAGTTGCAGAAGCATATGATGTTGTATTATCACAGAGTGCAAAGATTTTGGCAGTTGCCGATGCCTACGATGCCATGACATCCAAACGGCCCTATAGACCAGCAATGTCCCACAAAGCTGCCTGCGCCGAGCTGGAGAAGGGCAAAGGAACACAGTTCGACCCAGCCGTAGTGGACGCCCTTCTCCAGACAATCGCTAAACTCAGGAAACTATAACCAATCGCCTTCATGTCATCGTGCGACTTCTTCCTCATGTCATTGCGAGCCCTTCGCTTTTTGTCATTTTGAAGGAGCGAAGCGACTGAAGAATCTCCACTCATGATAAACTCCGCAATGACAATGGAGGGAAATCGAGAGCGGTCAAGGGGCTTACGCCCCTGACAATAGCAACAGGGGAAAGTCGCAACTCCAGTCAGCCTACCGAGGTGCTAGCCCATGCGCCTTGAGCAAAGGAATATCATCCAAAATGTCTTCGGTATTGCCATCGGCTACAATCTCCCCCCCATCCATCACCACCGTCCGTTGGCACAAAGCCCTGACTAGATCCAGGTCATGAGTAGCGATTATCTTCGTCATCGGAAACTGTTTCAGTAGTTCTATCAGAGACCACTTGCTTCTCGGGTCAAGGTTGCTGGTGGGCTCATCAATGACCAGAACCTCCGGGTTTAGAGACAGAACAGTGGCAATAGCTACCCGCTTTTTCTCGCCGACGCTGAGATGATGTGGCGAACGATGTTCATAGCCACTCATCCCCACCCACTCCAGGGCTTGAGTCACCCGTTGCTTCACCTCAGATTCGGAATAGCCCATATTTATCGGGCCAAAGGCAACATCATCGAAAACGCTCAGCGAGAAAAGCTGGTCTTCCGGGTCCTGAAATACCAGGCCAACCCTTTTCCTTATCTCCTTCAGATTTTTCTCCTCCATCGGTAGCCCACAAATCTCCACCGTACTGTTACCACGGAGGACACCATTCAAATGAAGCAACAGCGTTGATTTCCCGGCACCATTCGGGCCTATCATGGCTACATTCTCGCCAGGGTAAATAGTTAGGTCAACGCTCTTCAGCCCCTGATTCCCATCAGGATAGGTATAAGAAACGCTCTTAATGTCAACAACTTTATCCATGACTTCTCAACCTAACCACCAGATAATATACGGGGAAACGAGCACCATGCAAAAGATTACACCAAAGTAAGCATCGGCTGGCCTGAAACTTAAGTTGTGCAACGTTCGAACCTGACCATCAAAACCTCTGGACAACATGGCGGCATAAATCCTCTCCCCCCGCTCATAACTCCTAATAAACAAGGTGCCCACCATGTTGCCGATAGTCTTCAGCTGATGCAACCGGTTGCCACCGAAGTTGCGGCTGTCACGAGCCTGCTGCATCCGCATCACTTCATCCACCAGAACAAAGATATAGCGATACATAAAAGAAAGAATCAATATCATCACCTGAGGCGTGCCCAATTGCTTCAAACCTTTTAACAGGTCAGCAAGCTTTGTTGTCGATGACAGCAAAATTAAACCTAAAATACAGAGCCAAGCTTTCACCACCACATTTGCCAAAATAAACAGGCCACTGTAAGTTACCGAGACTTGCCACATCCAGATGTTATAGCTGCCAGCTAATTCCCCCTCTTTGAAAAAGGGAATAAATACAGCAATCAGCAAAACAAACGGGAAAATGACCAGAGACCTTTTTAGAACATAAAGAGGCGGCAACCTGGAAAGAATTAGCAACACTGCAATGACACAGAAGTAGCAGACAAAAATCCGCCAGTTATTGGCCGGTGTCAATACCACCGCCACGATGAAAGCCAGACTGGCAATGAGCTTAGTCCGCGGGTCAAGTCTGTGGATAAAACTGTCAAGGTCACTATATTCGTCAATAAAACTATGCTTCACGTCTTACACTCAACAGTTTGGCTAATCCATAACCGATGCCAAAAAGAATAGCAGTACCCACTATTCCAGCCAGAATCGTAGCTACAGCCTCATTCGTGACCCCTGGTATAACATAGTCAGGGATAATTTTGTAGACAGGCTCAAGAGCTGCCTCGATAAACCCCTTGTTCTCAGCAACCCTCTCCAGTCCATCAGGAGACGAAGAAGCCAGTGGAGATAATATAGCCAAAATAAAAGCTAAAATCAAAGCGCCATGCCACCATTTCATTTCAATCTGACCTCCTTAAAAAGAGTTTTTATTAATGTAGTGCGAGGCTTTAGCCTCGCTGGAGAAAGGCGACCCTAAAGGGTCGCACTATATTGAAAAATAAACTGTTAATGAACAACCTCCTTTAAGCCTTCTGCAGTTCTAACAGGTCAGCTCTGACTGCTAACACCAAGCTGAGCACCGCTGCTGTTATCAACCCCTCACCAATGCCGATAAGAGCATGAACACCCGCCATTGCCGGCAAAGCTACGCCTAATGGTACAATACCTGAAACTGCCAGCTCCAGGGCACAGGCTACAGATGCTGCCACCACCGTGAGCCAGGCAGCAACACCACTACCCACCATTATACCTAACTTCCGCTTGCTGAAAAGCGAAGCTAGTCCCAGATAAACATAATAACCAACAAAACAGGCAACAACACCCATATTTACGATATTAGCTCCTAAAGCGAGCAGCCCCCCATCCTGAAAAATCAGACTTTGCACAGCCAGCACACAGGTCATTATCAGCACACCTGCCCATGGCCCCACCAAAATAGCAGCCAGAGCAGCTCCTATAAGATGCCCCGATGTGCCCCCAGCTATGGGAAAATTCAACATCTGGGCGGCAAAGATAAAAGCAGCCAATACCCCCATCAGCGGTATCCACTTCTCGCCCATCTTCTTGTTCGTCGCCTTAACTGCATAGGCAACACTGCCAGCAGCCACAGCAATCCCGGCTACTGCTACCGGCATACTGACAAAACCATCTGGAATATGCATCGAAATCCTCCCTTATCAAATTTATTCAATTAAATGCAACTGCAACTAATTGCACTAAGTACTAAAAATAAAAAGCCTCCTAGCCACCTTGACATTTAGAACACAAACCAAAAACAGCCATGTGTTTCAAATCAGCCTTAAACTGATACATATCAGTCAGAGTTTCTTCCAAGGGGTTCAGTGCCGACTCAGGCAAATCAATTAGTCTGCCACACTTCTGGCACACGAGATGGTGATGGTGTCCTCTTTCTGCAGGGTGAAAACGGACACATCCGTCACCCAGAGCGATTTCGGTAACCAACCCAAGTTCCTTTAATAATTCAAGTGTCCGGTAAACCGTAGAGATGTTAGCATAAGGATACCTGGCTTTAACTTGAGCATAAATCTCCTCAGCGCTAACATGCTCATCAGCACTATGTAGAGCATCAACCACCATCATCCGCTGCGGAGTCAACCGATAGCCCTTTCCCTTAAGCGTATGACCACAACTCATAACCACAAGATTATAACACAGCTCGGAAATTATTGCAACTATTTGCATTAGCAACTAATTGAATTTCAAAAAAATTTCTCTTTGCTATCCAACGCTATGGTAACCGGACCATCATTACATATTTCCACCAACATATGCTGCTGAAAACGTCCTGTCTCCACCTTCAATCCAGCAGCTCGAACCCGGTCAACGAAAAAGCTGACTAGAGCTTCAGCTTGCTCCGGTGGTGCTGCTTCTTCAAAACTAGGCCGTCGCCCCTTCCGCGTATCAGCGAGAAGAGTAAACTGGCTGATAATCAAAATCTCACCACGGGTTTCCAACGCCGAGAGATTAAACTTGCTGGCCTCATCAGCAAAGATACGAAGATTGACTATCTTGTCTGCCAGATAAACAGCGTCTCTCTCCGCATCTCCACGAGCTATCCCAACCAGGACAACCAAACCACGACCTATTTTCCCAACCACTTCACCACTGACACTTACCGATGCTCTGGTGACACGCTGCACTAATGCTTTCAAAACGTCTCCAATCTATATAGGGCTAAAAGAAAACCACAACGATACTTTGAGATTGTTTATGAACAATTTTTTTCAATGTAGTGTGACCCTTTAGGGTCGCCTTTCTACAGCTAGGCTAAAGCCTCGCACTACATTAGAAACACTCTCATATTTTACGAAAGGCAGCCCATCTAAAACAAATTGACAGCTAAAATTTGATAGAGTACAATGGTTTCTGCGAGAGGACATGGAGGACAAAGCATGATAGAGATGACAATTGATAGCATTCGCGTAAGCCTGATGAATTACCAGCACGTAGTAATCTTAAAGGAGAAGGAATCAGACCGTTATCTGCCCATCTGGATCGGCCCAGCAGAAGCAGACGCTATATCAATAAAATTGCAGAATGTGGATTTAACTCGGCCTATGACTCATGACCTGCTGAAGAACGCAATTTTTGCGCTGGAGTCTACATCAGGAACCATAGTAAGCAGAATTGTGGTAAACGACCTGCGCGCTGACACCTTCTACGCTCAAATAATATTTGAATCCACCGAAGGGTCAATACCAGTCAAAGTAAAGTCCTTGCCTGAAGGCAATTCTCGTCGAGGATATGAGCAAGGGAGCTGGATATCTCTCACCTGGCAACGTAGAGAACACAAAGCAAAAATAACCAGTGAATGGCAGGAATCAGGTGAGAGATGCCTTGAAGCAGTGAATGACGATGGTTTAATGTTTGAACTTCGCTTTGACAAGAAAACCGAGCAGTGGCTACTTAATAAGATAAAGCTCGACTCTCGCCCCAGCGATGCAATTGCATTAGCAGTAAGAGTAACGGTACCAATCTATGTCGAGGAAATGGTTATGGACAAAGCCGGTATTATACTCGACCGGGAAACAGGAAAACCTATACCTATAGATAAAAGCGCTGATAAATCGGGTGGCAAGGGTAAGATTGACGAGCAGGAACTCAAGAAACTGTCAGCTTTCTACGATTTCATTAATACACTTGACCTGGATGATTTAGGGAAGCACAAATCATAAATAGACATACAGGTGTTATGCATTTACAGAGTCCGTTCGACGCCTCGATGGCGATTCATCTGAGCCTCCCACCCAAATTACGGGGGCAACAACAAAACTTTGTGCCTAGCAAACACGGTGGCTGTGTGCACAAACCGCAGGGGTAAACACCTAACTGATAAACTTAATCGTATATAGCCCATCAACGATTCTTGGCATCGTCTTTTAATACATATGAAAATTAGTCCTAAGGTCGATGACAGCTATTTCTTAATTTGCTACATTAAGTGTGTGGACAAAAAAGTGCCGAGGCAAGAAGTGGCTTCTCATAGCTTCGATAACGTTATAATTCAAATTCCGGCACAAACTAGAAAGCAGATTACAGAAATAGCAACATGACTTCATTGCAAGAGAATACCTACTATATGGGGGAACAACCTAAACCTAATAAATCGACATCGAGGGAATGGGTCAGGCCTCTCTGGTTCCTTTTTACTGTTGGCTGGTATGTAGCTTTGAGCGTTGTCGTACCGACTGGGGTTGGTTGGTGGCTTGACCGCCCGGACAAGTTTGACAGCCATCCCCTATATACCCTTATTGGATTCGGCGCGGGCACAGTGATTGCCTTTTATGGCCTCTACCGCATGCTCCGCCGATTCTATATGGAACAAAGAAAAGAGCAAGACAAGGGGGCAAAATAGCGCGATGAACATGGGGTGTGGCTGCTCAATAAAAATATTGGCTTGGGTAACCATCATCCTTTTAGCGCTTTTTTTAACCGGTTTAATTGTTGGTCCTCTAGGTTCCACCCTACTGCACATCAATGCACCTGGCTTCTTGAGCGTTTCTAAACCACATGTGGAACTCCCATCAGAAGGGATATTTCACGTTTCCGGTTTCACCATTACCAATACGCTCATTGCTTCCTGGCTTACTATAATCATATTGTTTGGCTTGTTTTATGCCTGCACCCGTCGGATGAAGCTCATCCCAGGCAGACTCCAGAACCTGGCCGAAATATTCGTAGAAACGCTTTTAAACTTTGTTAAAGGTGTAGCTGGTGAAAACCATGCTCGCACCCTTTTCCCAATTGTAGCTACCATCTTCCTTTATGTCTTAACTAATGCCTACCTAGCCCTTTTACCTTTCTTCGGCACCATAGGCATCACCGAACATGATGGCACTTTTGTGCCATTATTCCGAGCAGCGAATACTGACATCAATCTTCCTCTTTCCATTGCCCTAATCTCCTTTGTCTGCATTGAATTTTGGGGGCTGCGCGCCTTAGGGTTTTTCCGTTACCTAAACAGCTTCTTTAACTTCGGTCAGTTGCGCGATGGCTTCGTAAGCTTGTTTAAGGGAAAAATCCGGCCCGCCATCAGTGGTATAATGTTCGGCTTTATCAATCTATTCATAGGCGGACTGGAAATTCTCAGTCACTTCATTCGAATCATCAGTTTCACTTTCCGTCTCTTTGGCAACATGACCGCCGGTGAGATATTGCTGCTGGTCGTCGCGTTTCTAATACCATTAGTGGCATCTATTCCTTTCTATGGGTTAGAATTGCTTGTTGGTGTACTTCAAGCGTTAATCTTTGCCGGTCTGACACTTGTCTTTGGTGTTATTGCAATGGCTCCCCACACTGAGGAGTCAGAACATACAACTTAAAAGGAGGACATAGATGGATGCAGAAACTATGAAAATGTTAGCTGCAGGGCTAGCCGGGGGATTGGGCATGCTCGGTCCTGGCATAGGTCTAGGGCTCATTGGCTTTGGGGCCATGCAGGCCATCGGACGTAACCCGGAGGCTAGAGGGCCAATCCTGACTAATATGATTTTGATAGGCGCTCTAGCAGAAGCTATTGGAATCTATGCTCTAATAGTGGCTATTCTGCTTGCCCTAGTAGTGTAAAAGGGGGACCGAAAGAAATGGAAGATGGTAATCTGCCGGCCTTTATAGGAGCTCTTGTTGGGGCGGCCATAGTAAGTGGAGTCATAATATGCATGGGCTTTATTATAGTCGCCTTCATGCTCGCCTAAACTCAAAAGCACCAAGCCGAAATAACCCACATAATCGGCCACACACGATATAGAGAGTCGCTCAAAAAGATCGGGGTGAATATATGGAAGGTCTTGGAATCAACCTACCACTATTAATAGCATTTGTTGTAAACTTCATTATTTTGTTTGGACTATTGAGCTTATTCTTATATAAGCCGGTGCTTAAGGTGCTGGACGAAAGACAGGCTAGGATAAAAGAAGGTATGGAACAAGCCGAGCAAATAAGGCAACAAACAGCACACAGCGAAGAGGAAATCAAAGCCCATTTAGAAACAGCCCGCAAAGAAGGCCAATCCATAATAGCCCAGGCGGCACAAATGGGAGAAAGGCTAAAAGAAGAGGCCAAAGAAGGCGCCCGCCAAGAAGCTGAATCTGTAATTGCCAAAGCACGCACTGAAATACAACGAGATAGAGATAAGACTATTGACGAACTGCGTAAGGAATTTGCCGATATAGCTATTTTAGCTGCGGAGAAGGTGATTAACGAAACACTGGACAAAAAGAAGCATCGCAAACTAATTGAGGAAGTGCTCAAGGAGAGCACTACGTTTAAACAAACCTAGAAGGCTAAAAATCAATGCCGGTAACAACTTTCGTGAAGCGTTACGCCCAAGCTGTCTTCGAGCTCGCCCTTGAAAGCAATAAGTTAGAAGAGTGGCATTCTGACTTGGGAAAAATCGCTCAATTAATGGAAGATGCTGAATTCGCAGCCCTGATAGAAACCCCAAAATTGCCGACTGAGCTAAAGGCAAAGCTCGCCCAAGAAAAGTTAGGCAAAATAAATCCGATGGCTCTGAATCTTGTTTACCTTCTAATGGCCAAAGACAGGCTAAAATACGCCGACCAGATTGCGAATGAATACGAACGTTTATTAGACGACCATTATGGAATAACACATGCCGAGGTCACTACCGCTATTCCACTTAACGACACAGACAAGGAAAGGCTTAGTCACCAACTCGACGCAATAGTGGGAAAAAAAGTCAGTGTTAACCTTCAAGTAGACCCGGATATTCTGGGCGGCTTTATCGCCAGAATTGGCGACAGCCTTCTTGATGGTAGTATTCGCAATAAATTGAATGAACTGAAGAAAAATCTAGCTGAAACTAGAGGCTAATTACTTTAAGGGGAGTGAAAAAATGACAACTGGCGGACGAGACATAGTCTCAATAATCAAAGAGCAAATCAAGCAGTTCGGGCCTACTGTGACTATGGTAGACGTGGGAACCGTAGTCGAAGTAGGTGATGGAGTTGCCCGGATCCATGGACTTCGCGGTGCCAAATATAACGAACTGGTGGAGTTTCCTGACGACATTATGGGATTAGCTCTAAACTTGGAAGAAGACAACGTTGCTGCCGTCATTCTCGGCGACTACAGCCATATCAAAGAAGGGGACGAGGTCCGATGCACTGGAAGGGTAGTTGAAGTGCCTGTAGGTGACGGACTTATAGGCCGCGTGGTTGACCCGTTAGGCAACCCCTTAGATGAGCTAGGCCCAATTAAAGCAACAAAGACCAGGCCGGTGGAAAGGGTAGCGCCTAACGTTGTAATGAGACAACCTGTAAACACGCCAGTTCACACCGGAATAAAGATCGTAGACGCCTTGATCCCGATTGGACGAGGGCAGCGTGAGCTTATTATCGGTGACCGCTCCATAGGCAAATCGGCCATCGCTATCGATACTATCATCAGCCAGAAGGGCGGCAATCTCATCTGTATTTACGTAGCTATCGGGCAAAAAACGTCCAAGGTAGCACAAGTAATAGACATATTTAAGAAGTATGGAGCTATAGAACATACAGTAGTGGTCTTAGCTAATGCCTCTGACCCTGCGCCTCTGCAGTACTTAGCCCCTTATTCCGGCTGCGCCATTGGTGAGGAATTCATGGAACAAGGAAAAGATGCGCTCATTATCTATGACGACCTAACCAAACATGCCTGGGCTTACCGACAGATATCCCTGATACTTAGACGTCCGCCAGGCCGAGAAGCCTACCCGGGAGATGTTTTTTACCTTCACAGCCGTCTTCTGGAACGGGCTGCTAAATTGGATTCAGAACAGGGTGGTGGCTCTCTTACCGCCCTGCCTATCATTGAAATCCAAGCTGGTGATTTAGCTGCCTACATCCCAACTAATGTTATTTCCATCACTGATGGTCAGATTTATCTGGAGACAGATTTGTTCAACAGTGGTATTCGCCCTCCATTGAATGCAGGTTTATCAGTATCTCGAGTTGGCGGCAATGCCCAGACCAGAGCAATGAGACAGGTAGCCGGTAAATTAAGACTGGAGATGGCTCAATTCCGTGAGCTGGCTACATTTGCCCAGTTCGGCACTGCTGATTTAGACAAAGCCACTCGTTCACAGCTAGAGCGAGGACAACGTATCACCGAGGTACTAAAGCAACCACAATATGCCCCCATGCCATTAGAGAAAGAGGTAAACATTCTCTACGCCGTGGTCAATGGCTATATGGATGATATCCCGGTAGAGAAGGTCACCGCATTTGAACAAGGGTTCCATCGCTTTATGGAAACCAACCATCCGGAAATAGGCAAGCGCATCGCTACCGAGAAAGAGATTAAGCCGGAAACCGAAGAGGCTTTAAAGGCAGCAATACTGGAGTTTAAACAAAGCGCAACTTACTAAAGGAAAGCAATGATTAGCCCACGTCTCCTACGCCGACGTATACGAAGCGTTCAAAGCACTGCCAAAATCACCAAGGCAATGGAAATGATTGCCACGGCCAAGATGAAGCGAGCTCAGGAGCAAGCACTGGCTGGACGACCATACAGTGATAAGATCAGCCAGGTGATTGCTGACCTCGCTGCAGAATTTGGCAAAGACATCGCTATGCACCCCCTCCTGGAGAAAAGAGAGGTTAAAAAGATAGCTGTAGTTCATATCACCACAGACAGAGGCCTTTGCGGCGGGCTGAATGCCAATATGAATCGTCTTACAGCTAATTTCATCTTGCAACAAGATGTGCCAGTTACTCTTGTCACCGTTGGACGCAAGGGGAGGGACTTCATGCACCGTCACCAATGCGCTATACGGGCCGAGTTCACTAATATTACTGATCGTCCTACATTGTTGGAGACATTGCCTATATCACACGTCGTTATTGACGACTATACCAACGGCTACATTGACCAGGTGTATGTAGCTTACTCTCGGTTCGTTACCACGATGGTTCAAAATGCTACCCTTGAGCCTTTGCTTCCCATAGAGCCAGCGGTAATACCCAAGGCTGAAACCAAGGAATATATCTATGAGCCTGACTCCAGATTCGTTTTAAGCGAGCTTTTGCCTCGCTTTGTAGAAATGAGAATCTACCACGCTATTCTCGAGGCCATTGCCAGTGAGCAATCTGCTCGAATGGTGGCCATGCGTAATGCTAGTGATAACGCTAAAGAGGTTATCGAAGAATTGACCTTGACTTTAAACAAAGCACGCCAGGAGATGATTACTAAAGAACTCCTTGACATTACAGGAGGCGCTGAAGTCCTGCACTAGAGGAGGTGAAATTTTGGCAAAAGGCAAAGTAGTTCAAGTAATCGGGACAGTAGTTGATATCGAATTTCCTCAAGAGGAACTGCCAGCGATTTACAATGCCATCGAAGTTAACCAAAATGGGAACAAAATCGTCCTTGAAGTTCAGCACCACATAGGCAACAACTGGGTTCGCTGCTTAGCTTTATGCCCTACTGATGGACTAATAAGAGGAGCCGAGGCAATTGACACTGGAGCCCCAGTAACTGTGCCAGTGGGAAGAGCTACTCTAGGACGGCTATTTAATGTCTTCGGTGAACCTCTAGATGACCTTGGTCCAGTAGAGACTAAGGAGCGCCTCCCGATACACCGCCCACCACCACCGCTAGAAGAGCAAGAAACTACCACTCAAATGCTGGAAACAGGACTTAAGGTAATAGACTTAATTACCCCATTTACTAAAGGCGGTAAGATTGGAGCTTACGGTGGCGCTGGAGTAGGCAAGACAGTCATCATAATGGAATTAATTCACAACATTGCTACTGAGCACGGGGGTTTTTCCGTATTCGCCGGCGTCGGAGAAAGGTCGAGAGAAGGCAATGACCTGTGGTTGGAAATGAAACGAACTGGAGTTATGGATAAAACTATGATGGTTTTCGGGCAGATGAACGAGCCACCGGGGGTTAGAGCCCGAGTGGGTCTGACTGGCGTCACCATGGCGGAGTACTTCCGCGAAACCGAAGGGCAAGATGTGCTTCTGTTCATTGACAACATCTATCGTTATATCCTCGCCAATATGGAAGTCTCAGCGCTTCTCGGCCGCATGCCTTCAGCCGTTGGTTACCAGCCCACACTGGCTACCGATGTTGGCGAACTCGAAGAAAGGATTACTTCCACCAAAAGAGGCTCTATTACTTCCTTTCAAGCTATTTATGTACCAGCCGATGATTATACTGACCCCGGAATAGTAACCACCTTTGGCCATCTTGATGCTGTCATCTCCCTAGAGCGCTCCATTGCCGAGCTTGGCATTTATCCAGCGGTAGACCCGCTAGCTTCCTTCTCACGCATCCTCGACCCTCAAATCGTGGGTGAAGACCATTACCAGGTTGCACGGGGGGTACAACGAGTATTGCAGCGTTACAAAGATTTGCAAGACATAATCGCCATATTAGGTATGGAAGAACTAAGCGAAGAGGACAAACTCACTGTAGCCAGAGCCCGTCGCATTCAAAGATTTCTCTCGCAGCCTATGTTTGTCGCTGAGGCCTTCACCGGCACTGAAGGTAAATACGTCCCTATTAAAGAGACAGTTCGTGGCTTCAAAGAGATTTTAGAAGGAAAGCACGACCATCTTCCTGAAGCTGCTTTCTGGATGGTTGGCACCATCGAAGAAGCAGTGGACAAGGCTAATAAACTTGAGGCAGGATAATGGCAACCCTAAGGCTTGAAATTATAACCGCCGAGCGCCAGGTTTTTGCTGATGATGTGAATGCAGTAGTCGCTCCAGGCATAGAGGGTGAATTAGGCATCTTACCTCACCATGCCCCCTTAATGACCATGCTCAAGCCCGGAGAGCTGCTAATCAGGAAAGACGGTGAAGAAACATATCTGGCTGTTACAGGCGGGTTTCTTGAAGTCCGCCCCGATAAAGTCATTATCCTGGCCGATGCCTGCGAACGTGCCGAAGAAATCGATATCACCCGTGCTGAAGAAGCTAAGAGACGCGCTGAAGAACGGCTCAAAACCCATCCACCAGGAGTAGACGTAGGTCAAGCTGAAGCTGCTCTTCGTCGTGCTCTCATCCGACTTAAAGTAGCTGAACACAGGCGCCGAAAACCTAAAGCAAGTCTATAAACACAGGCATCTGACCAGCGCACGAGAGTCTACTGAAATAGCAGAGGTTACAATAATAAAAAATTAAAGATTAAAGGCCTTCTATTAGCTCGGTCAGACTATCTCAAGTCTAACCCGAACACCTTCTCTGGTGGCTACCACCCGCAGCAAAGTACGCATCGCTTCAGCAACGCGGCCTTGCCTTCCAATAACTCTCCCCTTATCATCTGGGGCAACCTCTAACTTCACCACTAGCACATTCTTGTCATCAGTTTCCTCAGTCACCTTTACGTCTTCAGGTGTACTAACGATGGACTTAGCGATGTACTCTATCAGCTCCTTCATTACGATGACTCCTCAGTAGTTGATTTGGTTTTAGTCGTGGTCCTCGATTTTTTCGGTTTTGCTGATCTCGCCTTTTCTACAGAGGTCGGCTTGAATTTCTCCATCACTCCCGACTTAGAAAGCAACCTTAACGCAGTGTCTGTCGGCTTAGCACCTCGACTAAGCCACTTCAGCGCTTTTTCCTCATCAATAGCAAAAGTCTCCGGCTCAGTCAATGGATTATAGTGTCCAATAATCTCAATAAAAGCACCATCACGTGGCGACCTGGCATCAGCCACTACTACCCTGTACATCGGCCTGTTCCTAGTACCTACCCGGCGTAATCTTATCTTTACCATGTTCTATCCTGTCTAGTTTAACCACCTTGGCAATTTTCCGTACGCTATTATGCCCCAAGTTACCATATCTGTCAATATGAATATTGCCAATAAGATACATAGCCATTATAATCAGAGTCGTGAAAGTACATCAGTTGCACAGTTGGCAAATAAGCATTGCCCAAGCTCAACAGATACAACAGAAGCTGGCTAGCCAAGTATCAAAGGAGAGTGAAGTTGTTAACCTTCGCTTTATTGCTGGCGCTGACATATCAGCCCCGGATTCCAAAGGGATTGCCCGTGCTGCTGTGGTCGTACTTAGTTATCCCGAGTTGAACGTGATTGAGGTCAAGACTGCAGAGGACAAGCTCAATTTCCCCTACATACCTGGACTTTTATCTTTTAGGGAATCTCCGTTGGTTTTGGCAGCTTGTGAAAAACTATCCACCAATCCCGACCTTCTTCTAATAGATGGTCAAGGCATTGCCCATCCCAGGCGATTTGGGCTCGCCGCACATTTAGGCTTGCTCCTTGATACACCCACTATAGGCTGCGCTAAATCCCGTCTGTGTGGCACTCATAAGCCACTAATTAACGAAGCTGGTGCTTATACTGAACTCACTGACAACGGCGAAATTATCGGAGTTGCTCTCCGAACCAAAGTTGATGTAAATCCTATTTACATCTCAATCGGTCACAAGGTTGACCTGCCCACAGCCATACATTGTGTGATGGAGTGTTGCCACGACCATCGCCTTCCCGAGCCGTCTCGATTGGCCCACCTTGCAGCCGGTGGTAAAGCACTACCCGTCCATCATAGTTACAGCCAAAGATTATTCGATTCTTCTTTTTAAATTAAATCCGTTAAATAGGAGTTAGCATGCAGGAGGAAAAGGAAAGGCTCGAAGCTCTACACCGTCAAATCTCAGACATAATGGTGCGTCTTTGACATCCCGGGCAAGGAAAAGGAAATCGCTAAGCTAGAGACTGAAACTACTCGCCGTGACTTCTGGTCCGACCCGGCTAGAGCACAATCAACCATGCGCCAATTGGGAGCTATCAAAGACGAGGTTCAAACATGGCGCCAGCTAGAGAAAAAAGTCACTGAACTTCTCGACATGGCGATTTTAGCTATTGAAGAAAACGACCAGTCCCTTCAAGAGGAGATTCAGCGTGATACTGATAAGCTAGCTTTTCACCTCGATGGGCTGGAAACACGGTTAATCTTAAGTGACGAATATGATACTAGAGATGCTATCTTAGCTATACATGCTGGTGCCGGTGGTACTGAATCCCAGGACTGGGCAGAAATGCTATTGAGAATGTATCTCAGATGGGCAGAGCGGCACAAATATAAAGCCGAGATATTGGACACCTCAGCAGGTGATGAAGCTGGTATTAAGAGCGCCACGGTGGAGATTAAGGGGAAATATGCTTATGGCTATCTAAAATCAGAACATGGTGTCCATCGCCTGGTTCGCTTATCTCCGTTCGACGCTGACCATGCTCGGCATACCTCCTTTGTTCTAGTTGAAGCCCTTCCTGAAGCTGAGGAGGAGATAGACATCCAGATAAATCCTGACGACTTGAAAATAGATACCTTCAGGTCAAGCGGGCCCGGAGGACAGCATATGCAGAAAACAAGCAGCGCTGTTAGAATAACTCACCTCCCCACCGGTTTAGTAGTCACCAGTCAAAGCCAACGCTCTCAACGCCAGAACAAAGAGAGTGCCCTGAAGGTGCTTTATGCTCGCCTTCTTGAACTAAAACGTGTTGAAAAGGAGAAGGAAAAGGCCAGACTCAAAGGCGAACGAATTGAGGCTGGCTGGGGTAATCAGATCCGCAGCTACGTCTTACACCCCTACCGAATGGTCAAGGACCACCGCACTAACTACGAAACTAGCGATACTACGGCTGTCCTTGATGGAGAGCTGGATGATTTTATCACCGCCTATTTGCGTTATAGACTGGGAGAGAAAAAATGACTAAACAGCTAATTCCCATAATCCTGGCCGCAGTTTTACTCATCACACCGACGGCTACCTACGCCCAAGAAAAAATTTCACTAGTTGATAGCACCGCCGAGATATTCTTCCCCTCGGCTTTGGTCTTCAAAATCAAAGCTGAAAGCCCAAACGATATCACCAGAATTCGTCTTCATTACCAGGTCGATAGGATGAACTACGCCAATGTTATCAGTGAAGCCTGGCCAGACTTTACGCCATCGCCGAAAGTGGAAACAAAATGGACATGGGATATGAGGAAGGTTAGTCTTCCAGCCGGAGCAACAATCCGATACTGGTGGACGGTTGAAGATAAAACCGGGGATAAACTCGTAACCTCTGCTAAGACAATCCGCTTTGACGACCTCCGCCATTCATGGCAAAAGCTAACCGTAGGACAGCTAAACCTCTTCTGGTATAAAGGCAATCAGTCTTTCGCCGATGAGCTAATGGCTGCTTGCCAACAGGCACTAAAAAGGCTGTCTCAAGATACCGGTGTGCACCCTGAAACACCTATCAACATATACATCTATGCCAGCAGTCAGGATCTCAGGAGTGCCATGATTTTCCCACGAGAGTGGACCGGCGGCGTTGCTTTTACTCAATTCAACATTATCGCCATCGGTGTTTCTACTGACCAACTGGACTGGGGGAAAAGAGCTTTAGCTCATGAGCTAGGCCACACGGTGACCCATCAAATAACTTTTAGCCCATATGGAGCAATGCTACCCACCTGGTTAGATGAGGGCTTGGCCATGCACGCCGAAGGTGAAACTGACCCCTATCTCAAGTCGATGCTCAAAAAGGCAATTACCCAACAGAAACTCATTTCGGTACGCAGTTTGTCCAGCCCCTTTTCAGCTAAACCAGAACAGGCATACATCTCATACGCTCAGAGCCAAAGCCTGGTTGAATTCCTCATCCAAAGTTATGGCAAAGATAAAATGCTCCAACTCCTGAACCTATTAAAGGAAGGTAATACCTGTGACGAAGCTTTGACCGAAGTTTACGGCTTCGACCAGGACGGCCTTGATAAGCTGTGGAGAGAATATATAACCGGTCAAACACAATCCCGCTCTGGATTTGAGTATATATTGGCACAGGAGACAAGTCAGACACGGATTGTTTGGGAAGCTGTGCCGGCCGAGTTGATAATCACTAGAGCGTTCAACGCCTTAGCACATTACCCTGTCATTCTAAATCCTTCTGCTTATGTCATTCTGAAAGAGCCCTTCACCTTCTGTCACTCTGACCCTGAACGAAGTGAAGGGGAAGAATCTCACATTGCTCAGGATGAACTCCGCGACCGAAGAATTTTGGTCATGGCAAGCTCCGCTAAGAATCTCACCCAGTCCAAAGCAATACCCGGAGACCCTTCGCTGTCGCTCAGGGTGACAACTGAATACAATGCCGCTGGGGAGTATGGCAATTGAAAAAATCCTTTACCGTCCATGACCTGCCTCTTTCTGAACGGCCCAGAGAGAGATTATTAAAACTGGGCACGGAAGCTCTCTCCAGTCAAGAAATTCTAGCGCTGATTCTGGGGCGTGGCACCAAAGGCGAATCAGTAATTCACATCGCTGAAGAACTAATACACAAGTTCGGCAATCTTAAGAACATCGCGCAAGCATCCATAGAAGAGCTGACCCAAATAACAGGCATTGGCCCAGCCAAAGCCGCTCAGATTAAAGCTGCCTTTGAGCTCAGCAGACGGCTGGAAGACCCTGTTGACGAGCGCCCAAAAATCACAGTCAAATCCCCGGAGGATGTCGTCAAATCGGTCAAAAGTCAGCTAAAGGGCAAAAAGAAGGAGCATTTCCTGCTGCTTTCGCTGGACACGAGAAACCATCTAATAGAGACACACAAGATTTCTATCGGCAGCCTTGATTCCAGCATCGTGCATCCCCGCGAAGTATTCAAGGAGGCTATCTCCGACAGCGCTGCTTCGGTTATCTTCGCCCATAACCATCCCTCCGGTGACCCCACACCATCCGAAGACGACATCAAGCTAACTAAACGCCTTGTCGAAGTCGGAGAAATCCTGGGCATCGAAGTCCTCGACCATATAATCATCTGCGATAGTGACCATCTAAGCATGAAAGCGAAAAACCTATTTTGAGGCTTAAAAGGCAATGAAAAAGATTTGGCAACTAACATTACTAGCTATACTTATTTGTGCATTGGCAGCGCTGCCTCTTATTGTTGGCTGCCAGCCAAAGGTAATACTCTCACCTGCTAGAGAGGCGGGTGCTCTCAATCTCTGGGATACCGGCCCAATAACGCTTGACCCAGCGATCTCCAGCGAGATGACTTCACACCCCTATGTCATGCAAATATTTAGTGGCCTGGTTCGCCTTAATGGCTCAAAGCCAGCACCAGACATCGCCGAAAGATGGGACAGAACCAACGATGGCAAGACATACACTTTCTACTTGCGCAAGGAAGTAAAATTCCACAACGGCAGGAAGGTTACCGCTCAAGATTTCAAATATTCGTGGGAAAGAGCTTGTCATCCTGAAACAAGGTCACAAACAGCAGCTACCTATCTAGGTGATATCGTTGGCGTGAAAGATGTACTTGAAGGCAAAACCACAAAAATAAGCGGCATCGAGGTCATCAACGATTACACCTTGAAGGTCACTATTAATGCTCCCAAAGCCTACTTCCTGGCTAAACTGACCTATCCCACTGCCTTTGTTGTTGATAGAGCTAATGTGGAAACAGGCAAGAAATGGTGGCAAAAGCCAAACGGAACTGGCCCATTCAGACTCAGGGAATGGAAACCAGGTGAGATATTGGTACTGGAGCTAAATGAGTATTACTACGGTCAACTCGCTACCACCAACATAGCCTTTCATCTTCTGGCCGGTATGCCTATGGCGATGTATGAGCTGGGCGAAATCGACGTAGCTCCTGTAGACGAGAACTACATAGATATTGCAACCGATAAAAGTGGACCTTTCTACAAAGAACTAGCGATATTCCCTGAACTGAGCCTCTTTTATATAGGCTTCAATACCCAGAAACCGCCATTTGATGACGTGGATGTCCGCCGGGCTTTTTGCTATGCCATAAATAAAGAGCGAATTATCAAACTGACACTCAAAGATATGGTGACCAAAGCCGATGGCATTCTGCCGCTGAACCTGCCCGGCTATAACGAAAACCTAGAAGGGCTCAGCTACGATGTAGCTAAGGCAAAGGAACTCATCGCTAACTCAAAATATGGCAGTGCTGCCAATCTGCCACCCATCAGGCTCACCACCTCTGGCTGGGGAGGCAATATACCTGAATACCTCGGAGCCATCATCGAGGACTGGCAACAGAACATCGGGGTAGAAGTAACCGTAAGACAGCTTGAACCAGAAGTATTTTCTTACTACCTGAAAGATGAGGCCGATGAGATGTTTATCTCCGGATGGATTGCCGACTATCCGGACCCGCAGAATTTTTTAGACATCCTGTTCCACACCGGTGCTGAGTATAATACCGGTAATTATAGTAACCCGGATGTAGACGCCTTGCTTGACCAGGCAGGAATAGAAGCAGACGAAGCCAAAAGATTCACCCTGTACCAACAGGCCGAGCAGATAATAGTAGACGAAGCCGCCTGTCTGCCTTTGTGGTTCGGCAGGACTTACCTTCTAATTAAACCTTATGTCAAGAACTACAAACTGGATGCCCAGGGTATCCCGACATTAAGCGAAGCCTACTTGGAAAAATAATCATCTCTGATGACTCAACAAATTTCCCATATCTTTCTCTGGCTTTTTTTCAGTTCAGCAGCCTGAACCTTTCGCTGATGTCATTCTGAGGGAGTCCCGATTTATCGGGACGACCGAAGAATCTCACCCATTAACCTTGAGATCCTTCGCTTAGCTCAGAATGACAGGTAGTGACGAACCATATCCTCAGGTCTTAATCACCACCACCACCACACGGCACGGCTATCCCATAACTCGAATGCCAAAAAGGTAGTAAGTGTGCAAAGTGTTGCTTATTGTTGTGGCTTGATTTATACTGATGCTACTTTCGAAACAGGCTTACCAGTAATTCAAAACCCAAATTGCCATCAGTAATGCTGAAAGTACTACATACAGCAGACATCCACCTTGGCAGAGAATTCCCTTTCCTGCATGAAAAAGGCAGAGAATACAGAAACCAACTACTTATAACATTTGACCGAATAATAGACTCAGCTATAAATGCAAATGTCTCCCTTGTTCTTATCGCCGGTGACCTTTTCGACACTAACCGCGTGTATGGCGTAATTACTGGGAGAGTGCTAGCTGCCTTCAAGAGACTGGAAGAGAAAGACATTCGAGTATGTATCCTCCCTGGAACCCACGATGCTTACAATGATGATTCAATATACCGATTCGTACACTTCCCACCAAACGTGACAGTGTTTACCCCAGAAATTGACCATAAGATTTATGAAGACTTGGATTTAACAGTATATGGAAAAGCTTTTGACAGTAAGTCATTCAGCAAGAGCCATATCCAAGGGCTATCACTAACCAAAGAGTCAAAATTTCATATAGGCCTGGCTCACTGCTCTATAAAAATTGAGGGATTAGTTGAAAAAGATACCATGATACTCGACAGAAACGAAATAGCCAACTCTGGATTCGACTACCTAGCTCTTGGTCACTGGCATTCCTTCCAAGACTTCAGCCAGGGGAGCGTAAAGGCTTTCTACTGTGGCTCTCCTGAACCTGTATATATGGACCAGAAAGGTGCTGGAAGTATAGTCTTGGTTACCATACATGAAAAGGGCGATGTTCGGGTCGAACCCATTCGTGTTGGAAGCAAGAGATTTGATACAGTAACAATAGATGTTGGACTCATGAAATCCGTTGAGGATATTACAAAAATAGTCGCAGACAAAGCAGACCCGAATCTTATCCTTCAGGTAACATTGGAAGGGCTGTCCAGCATGGACTTCCATCTGAACCCCCAAGAAATCGAAGACCGACTCGGCGACCTGTTCTTTGTCGTTCGAGTTATAGACAAGTCGCATTCTGGACTGGAAGAAGTGAGAGTTGAGGACTTTCCCGAGGAAACAGTGATTGGTAAATTTGTGAGGATTATGGAACAGAGAATTGCAACAGCGAACCAGGACGATAAAGAGCTTTACCAGGAAGCTTTGAAGCTCGGCGTTGCTCTCTTACAAGGGCATCCACAGGTGATAGAATGATTCTTACAAGGATAAGAGTCAAAAATCTCAAAGCTATCACGCAAAGTCGGACTATATCTTTCTCTCCGGGCTTAAACATCGTCAAGGGAAGCGATAATGAGGCGGGAAAGTCGTCATTACGGGTAGCGATAACTAAAGCACTATTCCAAGACCCTACGACTACAAGCAAAGACATACTTGGGCTGACAAGCTGGGGTACAGACGAGCCCTGGGAAATTGAGCTCGATTTTCAAACCGATTCAGAATCTTACCGAATAACTAAGAGCATTAGAGACAGGTCATGCCAACTGATTGATATCGGCTCTTCTAAAGTCATCACCACGAACAAGAATGCTATTACTGCCAAGATAGCTGAAATCACGGGTTGCCCCTCAGAAATTTTCTTTGTCAGCACAGCATGCCTAGAACAAGAAGAAATGATTAGGCTAATCCCGCAGGGCACAACAGACACCGAATGGCAAAAGGCATTCGGGACAATAAACAAGAGATTGCAGGCCAAAATTAGTGGCTCAGAAGAAGCGGATGTTACAAACATTTTATCAAGATTATACAGTAAGACCCATCATAAGGATGCCAGAGGCCCCAAATGGCAACTGGAAAGAATCGCAGACCGGATAGCAATCCTCCACAGCCAAAAATCACCCCATGAAAATAAAGTTAATATGGTGATGGCAAACAGGAGGGAATTGAATAAGATAGAAAAAGAGCTAGAAGAAGTGAATAAAGAATTGCCTCCGAAGCAACAAGTGATGGAAAAGAATGACAGGATATTAAAGCTTCAGCAAGACATAGAAAGAGATAAAACACAGTACGATAATGTGAAGCGGGCAAGAAAACATAAGCACGACTTAGACAAAATAGATTATGACCTTGAAAAAGAATTCGCCTGTTTCATCGGCTCGGAAGACAGGATAAATAAACTGGAAACTGCCAAAAACGAACTTCAAAATCTTGACCAGCAAAAGAGTAGCTTAGGAGAGAGAGCGGGAAAACGACTAACGCAAAGACCTGCCTCATGGATACTGGCATCTGGGATAGGCGGGCTGGTAGCAGGACTCATAGGTTTAATTGCCAGCAAATACCTTGGCATTTTGGCAGCCGCAGGTTTTCTTCTCTTGATATACTGGTTAATCTCCTACATGGCATGGAAACAACAGATAAGGTCAATATCCAGCGACGCAGCCGAATTGGAAAGCAAGATGCAAGAAAAGGACCACGCTGTAAAGGGCATCCTGAGCTCGTTTGGCTTTAACGACTATACCGAATACCTTAGCCAGTTCAAAACATATGATGCCTTAAAAAAGAAGAGAAAAGAGATTGCAGACATGCTACGCGGAATAACAGGTGACAGGGACTGGAGCGAATTCGAGAAGGAGAATGCGGATTTAGAAATAGGAATAAGTGCCAAACAAGAGGAACTCAAACAACTTCTTCCGTTCAAAAAGGACCCCCTCGACCTACAGAAACTCAAAAATGAAGTCGACCGACTCCAGCGAAAAAAGGCTGAACTAGAAGGCAAAAAACGAGGGCTTGATACGTTTTTTGGATACACAGATGCGGATGCAACAGACCAACTGACAGGTATAGAAGAGGAGCTGAAATGGCTAGGGCAAGAAAAGGAATTCTGGGAAAGAAAACGAAACGTTTTCGAGATAACGAGGGAGGCCCTTGATGAAGCTCACAAAAAGACGCTTTCAAAAGCAACTCATGTGCTGGAACAGGAACTTGGCCAGTATGTGTCTATCATAACTAATGGAAGATATAGTCAAGTTAAAATAGACGAGGGAAACTTGTCCATCCAGACTTTTTCTCCTGAAAAGGGAGAATTGGTTGATGTTACACAACTGAGCCGTGCAACACAAGACCAGTTTTATATTTGTGCCAGATTCGCACTGGTAAAACTCATCACTAAAGGAAAGCAACCGCCGCTTTTGCTTGACGACCCATTTGTCAACTTTCACCTTAAGAGACTTGAAAAAACCATACCACTACTGCAAGAGTTAGCTAAAGAAAATCAAATTTTACTCTTTACTTGCAGCGATGCTTTTGATAATTGCGGCAACGTCATATCAGTCGACTGACAAACTGCCCACTAGATAGGCACAGTATGCCAAGAACTGAACACTACAATCAGACAAAATATTCAACTTTTGGATGCTGCGTATAATGAGGACAAGCAGGAGATAAACACAATGGATGAACGGTTTACGGCTCAAATGTTTGTAAGCTGGTACGCAGCGCAGCGGCAGGTAGCTATAGATGACCTCGGAGTGGCGCCTATGGTAGTGCTTTCCTGGAGCCGAAGAGTCGTGCAATCACTAGCCGAGAATATTGGTGCTCAATTATCGCAAGACTGGATGTACAGAGGACGATATCCTCTTTATACCGGAGAGCTGGAAGGACATCGTGTTTCGTTCGCACTCGTCCCGGTGGGCGCACCAGGCACTGTTATGATTATGGAAGAAATGATTGCCTGTGGTGCACGTGTTTTCATCGGCATAGGGTTCGCCGGAAGCCTTCAGCCCACAGCTCCTGTGGGAACCCTCCTTATCCCCACATCTTGTATCAGTGAGGAGGGAACATCTGCCCACTATCTTGACGACAAGACATCCTTTAGCCCCAGTCCTCGACTTCGCCAAATCCTCCTAGAGTGCTGCCAGGCAGAGGATATAAAAGTCTTGTCTGGTCCACTGTGGACCACGGACGCTCCCTATCGAGAGCTTGTGACCAAGGTCGAGGCATATCGTAAGCGGGGAATTTTAGGTGTGGACATGGAAACCTCAGCAATGTACACGCTGGGACAAGTTCGCAAAGTCAAAATCTGTAATCTCCTGGTAGTGAGCGACGAGCTATGGCACGAATGGCAACCAGCATTCGGTAAGCCTGAACTGCGAAATGCAATGCAACGTGCCCAGGATATAATCCTGCGTTTTCTCGCCAAAAGTCTTATTGAATCGGCGCTGCAACTCGAGTAACAAAGCCACTTACTTTGTCTGACATGCAGAGGAATCAATAGGGCACTGCTTACATTTGCCGTCGCAAGGCTCGACATGAATGGTAACGTTAGACCGAGGCAATTTTGCCTGGATGTCATGTTCCAATAAGTCACACACCTGATGAGTCTGCTCCAGACTAGCATCCTTAGCCATTACCAGATGGAGGTCTACATAGCGCTGGTTTCCAGAACGGCGGGTGCGTAACTCGTGGAAGCCAACAATTTCCTGACCACGCCATTCAGCCAGGCAGGATTCTATCACCGCCTGCTCAGAAGGAGGAAGACTGGCATCCACCAGCCCTAGAAGTGGTTTACCTAATGTATCATAGGCAAGTTTCACAATATAAATTGCCATACCGATAGCCACTATCGAATCCAGAATGTTCAGGCCAGTAAGGCGCACTACTATTAGCCCGACTAGTACTGCTGTGGCTGAGTAGATGTCAGCATTGATATTGCGTGCGTTGGCCTCGAGAGCAATCGAACCGGTAGCCTGAGATACCTTGCGCAGATGACGTGAGAGAAACACACTAGTGATTACGGAGATTACCATCACACCTATGCCCGCCTCAGCCAACTCTACACTGGTTTTATTTATTATGCGTTGAACTGATGAAAAGATTATTAGCCCGGCAGCGATGAAAATAAGCACCCCTTGTACTACACCAGCCATATCCTCCACCTTACCATGCCCAAAGGGATGCCCTCTATCAGCCGGCTTGGTAGCGATGCGAATGGCGAAAAATGTAACCACTCCAGCGAAGAGGTCGAGAAAGCTATCTGCTGCTTGGGCTAATACACTGATGCTGCCACTGAGCCAGCCAACAGTGACCTTGAGCACTATCAGCCCGATAACAACCCCAATTAAAAGGTTAGCAGCCCCTCTTTCCGTCGAGAACATTAGCTACTCTTCCCTATTTACCCTTTTTCGTTGGCCTACGAGTTTATCACCTGTGCTTAAATAAAACAAATCCGGTATAGACAGGTCATTTACAATTTATGTCATTCTGAGGGAGTCCCGATTTTATCGGGACGACCGAAGAATCTAGATTGGGGCAGTCTCCGCAAAAAGGACTATGTGAAATCCTTCGTTACACTCAGAATGACAGAAAAGGCGAAGCGCTCTCTGAAAATCACGCAAGGAGAAAGGTTCGTAACAACACAAAGTGCATGTATTTATTGCTTAACTGACCCAGCTTTGCTATCATATGGCTGCTTTTGCCTACAGATTGCCTGCTAAATAGCCATCGAGAGACAGAGCCATAATGAGAGTCGGCCTGATTTACGACCCGGTCTATCTTGAGCACGATACCGGGACTCACGTCGAAAACGCCCAGAGACTGGTAACCACTATGTCCCACCTTGAGGAAAACCAGCAACAGGACAAATTCATCTTATTATCTCCACGCGAAGCAACAGTTGACGAATTGTCAGCAGTGCATGCCCCAGAATACATTTCCCACATCCAAAGGCAGGCGGAAAGAGGCGGCGGCTGGCTTGACACTGATACAGTAATGTCACCAGGTTCCTACAAAGCAGCTATCTATGCTGCCGGTGGTGCTCTGACCGCAGTTGACGCGGTAATGAACAGGCAAGTTAACAGCGCCTTTGCCTTGGTTAGACCACCAGGACATCATGCTACATGCTGGCAAGCCATGGGTTTTTGTCTGTTTAACAACATAGCCATAGCTGCCAAGTACGCCCTGGCCAACTTCGATATCAAGCGAATACTTATCGTAGATTTCGATGTCCACCACGGAAATGGTACGCAAGACACTTTCTATGCCGACCCAAATGTCCTCTACTTCTCCGTCCATGAATACCCTTTCTACCCCGGAACCGGAAGCATTGATGAGACCGGAGCCAGAGGCGGTGAAGGATTTACCGTCAATGTGCCACTTCTAGCCGGCTGGGGAGATGACGAATACCAGGCAGTCTTCGAAGACATCCTGGCACCAATAGCTAAACGCTTCGAACCACAGCTTATTCTGGTCTCCGCTGGCTACGATGCTCACTGGGCCGATAGCCTGGCTCTAATGCAGGTAAGCGTCTCTGGCTTCGCCCGCTTGGTAGAAATCATAAAGACTCTGGCTGATATGTTATGTCAAGGACGTATGGTCTTCACTCTGGAAGGCGGCTATAACCTCGAGGCATTGTCCCTGTCGGTGGGCGCCACCCTTGATATCCTTCGGGGAAGCCGTGAAATCGTTGACCCTCTGGGCAAACGAGAAGCAAAATCAAAGCCGGTTCACTTCGACAACTTCGTCCGGATGGTTAAGGAGATGCACAATATATAAGCCTAGCCCATAGCTTGAGAGGATACTCAACTAGGTAGAAGTCTCAATCTGCTTCTTTTGTGGGAATAACCTGCCCCAATCACGCTTATCCCAAACCACCAACAGCTGACCAGCTAGACATATGGAGTTATAAGTGCCAGCAACAACGCCGATAAGAAGCACTAAGATAAAATAGCGGATAGTAACTCCGCCGAGAAGGAACATAGCTAAGATAACAAACAAAGTCGTCAGGCTGGTATTTATACACCGCCCCATCGTCTCCAGAATGCTTGAGTTCACTGTATCTTCGAAGTCCCTGCTTATGCCCTTGCTGACATTTTCGCGAATTCGGTCAAACACCACGACAATGTTGTTAACGCTATAGCCAACCACCGCAAGCATACCAGTGATAAACATGGCATCAATCTGAACACCTGCTGACCAGCCTAAGATGGAGAAGACCCCCATGACCACCAACACATCATGCGCCAGAGCTATGACAGCAACTGCGCCCCAGCGAAACGGCCTAGGCATACGACGAAACGCCCAGGCGATATAAAGCATCATAAGCACTGAAGCAACCGCTACAGCGATAGCGGCATCTCGACCTATTTTAGTGGCTATAACCGGCGACACGGTATAAGAATCACGCACGGTAATTTCAGTATTTAGGCCTGCTTTAAGACCATTTACCAACTCCTCCCTTGTCTCAGGTGATATCGCTTTGACACGGACAAGGAAGTCACCCTCACCAGTGCGTTGAATCATCGCCTCACCATAGCCCAAACTAGCCATCTTTCCACGTAACTGACTTTGGTCAATTTCAGTAGCAAATCGAAGAGTCATGGCAGTGCCACTGCTAAAGTCAACCCCCGGCTCAAGTCTAAAGATAGCAAGCGAGATTAGACCCGGGATGAGTATCACCGCCGATATTAAGAAAAACCAGAGCCGCTTGCCTACTATGTCCATCATTTTTGAACTCCGTAAGCCGATGGGCTAGTTACGGCACGAGTCACAAAATGCAGGAATGTCCGAGTTACTATAATCGCTGAAAACATGCTCATGGCAACACCGATAAACAAAGTCAGAGCAAAGCCTCTGACCATAAAAGCTCCCATAGCGCCACCAAACCAGAAAAGCACAATACAGGCAATAAAGGTAGTAATATTGCTGTCGCGGATGGCTGGCCAGGCACGGTTGAATCCAGTTTCAACTGCAGCACCTAGAGTACGTCCTGACCGTAATTCTTCCTTCATCCGCTCAAAAATAAGCACGTTGGCATCAACCGCCATACCCAAGGACAAAAGCAAAGCCGCAATACCCGGTAAAGTCAAGGTTATCGGCACCAGTTTAAAAATCGCTAGCAGTAAAGCACCATACACAGCTAGGGCACATACAGCTACAAAGCCAGACATTCGATAATAAAGAATCATAAACAGCACAAGGAGTACCATACCAACAGCCCCGGCAATAAGGCTCTTGCGAAGAGAATCAGCTCCTAACGTAGCATCCACATCCTGCTCCTGGATGATTTTCAACGGCACATCCAATGAACCAGAATTGAGCTGTATGGCTAGTGTCCTGGCTTCGTCAATGTTTAAACCTGTAATAACCCCCCTGTCCTTTATCACTGCCTGTACTGTCGGTGCCGAGATAAGTTGATTGTCTAGGAATATACCCAGTGGCTTCTGCAAGTTGCGTTTTGTAATCTGCTCAAAGAGAATCGCACCTTCCTCGTTCCATTCAAAAGCCACCTCAGGTTTATTAGTCTGAGGCTCTAGAACCACCTGAGCATTTGGCTTTAGATACTTACCGGTGAGCTCCCTCTCCTTTCCATCACTTCCAGTACCTGTAGCCTTAATCCACTGCTCTTTACCCTCCTCATCAAGCACCGGCTTACCAGCCTCATCCAGCTTAATCTCCCTGAAATCAAGCTCAGCCGTTTGCCCTATCAGCCTAACCGCCTCGTCAATATCCTTGACTCCAGGGAGCTGAACCAGAATCCGGTTATGACCCTGCCGCTGGATTATCGGCTCGGTCACACCGTAGGCATTAACTCGCCGCTCGATTTTACCCAGCACTCCTTCCAAGGCATCATCATCACTCTGCGATGGGTCTTTTGCAGAGAGGTCAGCTTCATAAACCAAATAGCTACCACCTCTTAAATCTAGCCCAAGCGTTAGCCCTTGCCTGCCCAGCCTCTCGCTGTCAACAGGTAGCACTGCCCAAAGGCCAAAGCCAAAAAGAATCAGTATGAAAATGAGCAGAGGAGCGTTTCCCTTTCTCAATTTCCTGTCAATCCTTCACAATATCGATTATCCCCCACTGTCACTCTAAATCCCCCACTGTCACTCTAAATCCCCCACTGTCACTCTGAGCGAAGCGAAGAGTCTCCAGAGATTCTTCGCCCACAGGGCTCAGAATAACAAGTGGCATGTTAACAAGCCATGCCACACTGCCGCTTCTCCAATTCTTTGCGCACGAGTTCTATCGCTTCCTCCCTGGTATTCAGTTCGCCGGCCGCCTGAGCCTCACGCACCTCAGCCAAAAGCTCCCCAAGCAGACGTCCCGGCTTCAACCCAAAAACATCCATTAAATCATGACCATCAATTAGCCTGACCGGTAAAACATCAGCCTCCTGTTTTAAGTGCTCCGCCAGTATATAGCAAATCAACTGATTATGCTGCTGCCATTCCTCAACATCGAGGCGAGGCCCCCAGGTAGCCAGATAATCAGCCAGAGCTAAAAAAAGGACATCAACGCCGGCATCTTCAGTATCACGAAAATACCGGTAAATAGCCCGGCGGGTAGGCAAACCATCGTTAGTCATCTGCACGGGACGCAAATGATGATAAACCAGGTTCTCCACCAGCCTTATTTCCCGGTTACTGAAGCGCAATCGCTCCAAACCCGCTACCGCCATCGCTGCGCCCTGTTTAGTATGCCCGAGAAAACGTATCCTGCCCGTCTCGTCAACTGCCTTAGTCGCTGGTTTGGCAATATCATGCATCAGTGCTCCCAATTTGAGCAGCAGTCTCCGGCTGCTGCCGCTGGATACATCCTCACTGAAATGCCGACTTATCTCCTCCGACCACGGTGTTACCTTCAACAAATCCTCTTTACCATATTTCCACAGGCTCTCTCGGAGCAAAAACTCTACAGCAGCCACCGTCTCCACAGAATGGTCAAAGACATCCCAGTAGTGCTCCTTGGGTTGCTCCACCCCTTTCATGCTTTCCAGTTCAGGAATCAGTCGAGTGAGCAGTCCTAACCTGTCCAGATAACGCACTATGTCTGCGGAACCGGGCAAAGCCAGCATCCTCACCATCTCTTCACGCAGCCGCTCTCCGGAAACAACTTTGACCATGTGGCAATTTTCTTGAATCAACTCCTCAGTTCCTGGCTCAATCTCAAAGCCTAGCTCGGTAGCCAGCCTGACCCCCCGAAGCAACCTGGCCCCGTCCTCCACAAAAATCCGCCGGTTCATTGCCCTCATCAGTCTCTTCTTCAAATCGATTTGCCCGGAGAAGGGGTCAATAATTTGAGAAGAGCTAGAGAGAAGGTCTTGAAGCTCCACTGCCATAGCATCTACAGTGAAGTCACGCCGTGCCAGGTCATTCTGGATGTTGCCTGAGAATGAAGTAAAATCCAGATGCCATGGCTCATCATCCTCAGTAGCTACCACCCTGGCTACGCTATTAGCTTCATCCAACAATACACATCGGCCACCAACGGCTTTAGCCACATCCTGAGCTATGGTCAGGGCGTCCCCACCAACGGCGATATCCACGTCCCTCGTTTCTCTCTCCAGCAGCCAATCGCGGACAAAGCCACCAACCACATAAGCTAGGCGATTGTGTTGGGTGGCGATAGCGGATACTTTGGTCAGCAGACCAAGCAAATCTTGTTTCATGTCAGGCATTGCGTCAAATTATAGCCCGTGATAGGCAAATTGTAAAGAACAGTTCCTAACTTGTTGGTTATCTCCTGTCACGTTATAATTAGACACAATGCAATATAAACGTGTGGTCGCCAAGTTAGGCACTAACTTGCTTACGGGAGGCACTGGTCACCTTGATTTTAGTATTATGTCAAGTCTGGTTGAACAGGTGGCTCAGCTTCACCAGCAGGGATATGAGATAATCATCGTGTCTTCTGGGGCAATTGCTGCCGGCAGACAGAAATTGGGCATAACCAAGGAACAAAAAGGCATCCCATTCAAACAGGTCCTTGCCTCAGTCGGCCAAAGCCAGCTTATGAATGCTTATGAGCAGCTTTTCAGCCAACATAATTTGATTATAGCTCAGGCACTGCTGACCAGGTCTGACCTGGTTGACCGCGCCGGCTATTTGAACGCTCGCAACACCCTACTGGCTCTAATTGAACTAGGTGTTATTTGCATCGTGAACGAGAATGACGTAGTTGCCACCGACGAACTCGGTGAGTTTATTTTCGGAGATAATGACAATCTTTCTGCTATGGTGGCAAATCTGGTCGATGCCGACCTTCTGACACTGCTTACCGATATAGACGGCCTGTACACTGCAGACCCACAGCGTGACCCCAAAGCCAAGCTCATACCCAGGGTTGAAAGGATAGATGCCGAGGTCGAGCGCTTGGCTGGCGATACTGCCAGCGCTTATGGCGTCGGTGGCATGATAACCAAGCTGGAGGCTGCTAACCTAGCAACGGCTTCCGGCGTAACCGTGGTCATCGCCAACGGACGCAAACCCGATATCCTGACACAAATTGCCTATGGAAAAAGCATCGGCACCATATTCCCGCCACGGACCAGCAAACTGGAAAGCAAGAAGCGATGGATGCTCAGCGGGCTTGCCTCCAAGGGCAAATTGACAATCGATGACGGGGCTGTCTTGGCCCTAAAAAAACAGAACCGAAGTTTGCTTCCCGCCGGCGTTGTAGACGTGGATGGTGAATTTCAGCGCGGCGATGTGGTAGATATTTTCGATTCGAAAGGCAACCACATCGGCTGCGGTATACCCAACTACAGCTCGCAGGATATCGCTAAAATCAAAGGTGCCCACTCCGATGAAATCTCAAGCCTACTCGGCTACGAATACGGCACTGAGGTAATCCATCGGAATAATATGGTTCTATTGTAGGGCATGAAGCAATGCTAGTGTTTGTTGATGAATCTGAATGGCCAAAACCATCTGCCTCTGGTGGTTACACAGTCTGGGCAGCAGCCGCTCTACACCCAGAGTTAAGCAAAACCTTTTCTAGGGAAGTTTTTAATTTAGAAAGAAAGTTTTGGCGAATCAGCGAACCTCATGAATTTGAAATTAAAGGCAGGATGCTCCTGAATAAACGAGCACTTACCAGCCCTAAGAAACTGGAATTTGTAGACGAAATTTTAAGTCTTTGCAAGCGCTATCAATTATCTGCCTTCGCAATAGGTATGCGACAGTTTGAGGAACAGATGCTGGAGGGTTTTAGCAGAGAGGAGTCTAGAATATTTAGAGTGTACCACTACCTCTTAGAAAGAGTCGAGGCTATGATGCAAGAAAGCTATCCTGACGATATGGCCATCGTCCTTCTTGATTCCAGTGACAAGGAAACTAATAAACGCCGTGCGCTAGCCTTCGGCAACTTTCTTTATGGGCATGAAGTAGGCAAAAGCGTCCAAAAGATTGTCGAAACGCCTTTCTTTGTTAGCTCCTCGCTTACACCTGGAATTCAAATAGCAGACCTCTTCGCTTATGCGTTGGCACAACAGAACCTAGAACGCAAAGAGCCAAAGCTGAAGAAAATTTGTGACAGAATACGAGAGCTAGAATGGCGAAGCAACCGGCTTGATGCTGAGCATCCTCTGAGAGGATTCAGATTTGTTGACGTACCAGACAAACCAGCCAGAGAAACAAAATAAAAAAGAACTGGCAGCTTCAAAGAAGCTCGCGGCATTGCGTATTAGGCAATGCACCAATTCTTTATGTTAATATAATAACATAATACTAGATTTTGTCAATACCCCATTTTGAGGGAAATGATATGGATAAGTTGAAAACCAATGTTCTATACTACGGCGATAACCTGAAAATCCTGCGCGAGCACATACCTGATAACTCTATTGACCTGATATATCTCGACCCTCCGTTCAACAGCAAAAAAGACTATAACATCCTATTCAAGGAAAATGGTGGAGTTGAGTCCGAAGCCCAAATAAAAGCCTTCACCGATACCTGGCACTGGACCCAAAGTGCACAAAATACCTACCATGACATCGTTACCACCGGCCCACTCAAAGTTGGACAATTGATTGGCGCCTTGCACGATGCCATAGGACAGAACGATGTCATGGCATACCTGGTGATGATGACCGCCAGGCTGATAGAACTGCATCGCGTCCTCAAGCCAACAGGCTCGCTCTATCTTCATTGCGACCCAACTATGAGCCACTATATAAAGCTAATCCTTGACCAGATATTTGGCGCCAGTAATTTCCAGAACGAGATAATTTGGTTTTATAAAACTGGTGGTGCTAGTGCGAAAAGATTCGCACGGAAACACGATACAATATTCTTCTACACGAAATCAGGCCGATATAGATTCAACCCCCAAAAAGAAAAATCATATATGATGCATGAGTACGGATTTAAGAAAAGCAACTTCCAAAAAGATGAACTTGGACAATACAGTTGGGTTTATACAAAAGATGTTTGGGAAATCCCGGCAGTCGGCTCGGCAACAAAAGAGCGCCTAGGCTATCCCACCCAGAAACCATTCGACCTATTGGAGCGAATCACTAAAGCAAGCTCTAAAGAAGGCGATGTAGTCCTTGACCCGTTCTGTGGCTGTGGTACTACTATTGTAGCAGCTCAAAAGCTCAATCGCCGATGGATAGGCATTGACATCACACACCTGGCTATTACTCTGATGAAAAATCGTATTCAAGACAGCTTTGGCAACATTCCAATCGAAGTTATCGGCGAACCTGAGGATTTGGCTGGGGCTCGTGCCTTAGCCCACCAGGACAGATACCAATTCCAGTACTGGGCACTGGGACTGATTAAAGCCAGACCGCTTGGAGAAAAGAAGAAGGGCGCTGATAAAGGCATTGATGGGGTTATCCAGTTCATAGATGACGCCAGTGGCAAGGCAAAACGGGCCGTGGTTCAGGTAAAAAGCGGGCATGTCAGCGTCAACGCCGTCAGGGAGCTGAAAGCAGTCGCAGTGCATGATGCACTAGGCATTTTCATCACCCTTGAGCCACCCACACAACCGATGCTGACTGAAGCAGTAAGCACCGGTATCTATCATTCCCCGGGGTGGGATAAAGACTACCCCAAAATACAGATATTGACTATAGAGGAACTATTACAGGGCAAAACTGTTGATATGCCCCCATTAACACAGACGGGTATTACCTTTGCCAAAGCGCCGAAAGTTTCGACTGAAGAAGGCGAACAGTTATCAATGTGAAGCACCTGAAATCAGCTTGTGCATTGAGGAGTAAACATGAAATCTGCAGTTACCGAGCTTGAAGAAAAAGGGGTAACAGCCAAGGCGGCTTCAAGGAAGCTTGCCTTTCTGCCTACTGAGGTCAAAAATGAAGCTTTGCTTGCTATCGCCGATGCCCTCATAGCCAGGCAAGACGCAATCCTGGCAGCCAATAAGCTCGACTATAAGGAGTCCGAAGCTTCAGGTATGAGCACAGCTATGCTCGATAGGCTTATGTTGTCATCAGGTCGTCTTGAAGCTATAGCCCAGGATGTAAGAACTGTAGCCGCGCTTCCCGACCCTGTAGGTGAAGTGATTGAAGAGCGCACGCTGCCCAACGGCCTGCATCTGAGCAAAAAACGGGTACCGCTTGGCGTTATCGGTGCCATCTACGAGAGCCGCCCCAATGTCACCGTGGACATTTCTGTCCTATGCCTCAAATCAGGCAATGCCGTGATTCTTCGCGGTGGCAAAGAGGCACTCCGTTCCAACCTGGCTCTAGCCAAGGTTGTTCAAGAAGCTGCTTACAAAGTTGGCGTGCCCCAGGGAGCTGTACAGATAATAGAGTCCACAGATAGGACGCTGGTTGACCGGATGCTCAAGATGAAAGACACTATAGACCTCATAATCCCTCGCGGTGGTGCCGGCTTGATAAAGTCGGTTGCCGAAAATGCCGCCATGCCCGTGCTTACCGGCGGTATTGGCATCTGTCATACCTATGTGGACAAAAGCGCTAACCTAGAAAAAGCAGTGGCCATTGCCTATAACGCCAAGGTTCAGCGGCCGACTGTCTGTAACGCTCTGGATACGCTTCTGGTTCACGTTAAAATCGCCCCACAATATCTACCTTTAATTGCCCAGGAATGGGCAAAGGCAGGGGTGGAAATGCACTGCGATAAGCGTACTTTATCTATTCTCGGACCTGTTCCTTCCCTTAAACTCGTTCCGGCGAAGGCTGAGGACTGGGGCAAAGAATTTCTGTCGCTGATTGCAGCAATTAAGGTGGTCGATTCGCTGGATGAAGCCTTGGAGCATATCGAGCGCTACGGTTCAGGGCATTCTGAGGCTATAGTTGCCGAGAATAAATCAGTTGCGGCACGCTTTCTCAACGAGGTGGATGCTGCCTGTGTCTATGCCAATGCCAGCACACGCTTCACCGATGGCGGTCAGTTCGGACTGGGAGCTGAAATAGGCATAAGCACACAAAAATTCCATGCCCGCGGTCCCATGGCACTGAGGGAGCTGACCAGCTACAAGTGGCTTATTATCGGCGACGGGCACGTCCGTCCCTAAGATAGCTCAGCCAAAGTTGCCTTCTGAATCTCAAGCAGCTGTTTGATACCCTTCTCAGCAAGGGCAAGCAAGATGCCAACAGTTTCCTTAGAAAAAGGCTTGCCTTCGG